>Ga0209550_10000723_pt1 | contig 31554 bp, 24 predicted proteins | sample LauGreSuBDMM15SN_2_FD_187567 | JGI IMG/M metagenome (GOLD analysis project Ga0209550, IMG submission 187567) | Freshwater lake microbial communities from Lake Michigan, USA - Su13.BD.MM15.SN (SPAdes) (version 5) | ecosystem: Environmental > Aquatic > Freshwater > Lake | place: Lake Michigan... | reverse complement strand
TCGATATAGAGTTGGAGCGTTCATGAAATCATTACTCGACCTCTTTAAGCAGTTCACACCTGATGAGCATTTCGATGCCATCAAAATTGGCCTAGCTTCTCCTGAGAAAATTCGCTCTTGGTCTTTCGGCGAAGTCAAAAAACCCGAAACCATCAACTACCGCACTTTCAAGCCCGAGCGTGACGGCTTGTTTTGCGCCAAGATTTTCGGGCCCATCAAGGACTACGAATGTTTGTGCGGCAAATACAAACGCCTGAAACACCGCGGCGTGATTTGCGAGAAGTGTGGCGTTGAAGTTACCCAAACCAAGGTACGCCGTGACCGCATGGGCCACATCGATTTGGCTGCACCTTGCGCCCACATCTGGTTTTTGAAATCTTTGCCCAGCCGTTTAGGCTTGGTGTTGGACATGACCTTGCGCGATATCGAACGTGTGTTGTATTTCGAAGCTTATGTTGTGACCGACCCAGGCATGACGGCGCTGAAAAAATACGCCATCATGACCGAGGACGACTATGAAGCCAAGCGCATCGAGTTGGGCGACGAGTTCCAAGCCAAGATGGGCGCTGAAGGCATTCGAGATTTGCTCGAAACCATGGAAATCGATATGGAGATTGAAAAACTCCGTAACGACCTGACTGGTTCTGAAGTCAAAATCAAGAAGAACGCCAAACGTTTGAAGGTTCTTGAAGCCTTCAAAAAATCAGGCATCAAACCTGAGTGGATGGTGTTGTCGGTGTTGCCAGTGTTGCCACCCGATTTGCGTCCCTTGGTGCCTTTGGATGGTGGCCGTTTCGCCACCTCCGACTTGAACGACTTGTACCGTCGCGTCATCAACCGCAACAGCCGTTTGCGCCGTTTGCTTGAATTGAATGCGCCTGAAATCATTGCCCGCAATGAAAAGCGTATGTTGCAAGAAGCGGTAGACAGCTTGCTTGACAACGGTCGCCGTGGCAAAGCCATGACCGGTGCGAACAAGCGTGCCTTGAAGTCTTTGGCCGACATGATCAAAGGCAAGAGTGGTCGTTTCCGTCAAAACTTGCTGGGCAAGCGCGTGGATTACTCAGGCCGTTCAGTCATCACCGTGGGCCCAACCCTCAAGCTACATCAGTGCGGCTTGCCCAAGTTGATGGCGCTTGAACTCTTCAAGCCTTTCATCTTCAGCAAACTCGAGTTAATGGGCATTGCCACCACCATCAAGGCGGCTAAGAAGGAAGTTGAAGCTGGCACACCTGTGGTGTGGGACATCTTGGAAGAGGTCATCAAAGAGCATCCCGTGTTGCTCAACCGTGCACCTACTTTGCACCGCTTGGGCATTCAGGCTTTTGAGCCTATCTTGATCGAAGGTAAAGCCATTCAACTTCACCCCTTGGTGTGTTCAGCCTTCAACGCCGACTTTGACGGCGACCAAATGGCGGTGCACATTCCCTTGTCGGTGGAAGCGCAAATGGAAGCCCGAACTTTGATGCTGGCCTCCAACAATGTGCTTTTCCCCGCCAACGGCGAACCCTCCATCGTTCCTTCACAAGACGTGGTGCTGGGCCTGTACTACACCACCCGCGAGCGCATCAACGGCAAAGGCGAAGGCTTGGTGTTTGCTGACATTGGTGAGGTGCAACGCGCACTTGACGCCGATGTGGTGGAACTCACCGCCAAAGTCACTGTGCGCATGACCGAGTGGGTCAAGGACAAAGAAACCGGTGAATTCACAAGCTCTGTGTCTTTGGTTGAGACCACAGTGGGTCGTGCTCTGTTGTCTGAAATCTTGCCCAAAGGCTTGCCTTTTAGCAATCTGAACAAGGCGCTGAAGAAAAAGGAAATCTCCAAGCTCATCAACACTTCTTTCCGCAAATGCGGTTTGAAAGAGACTGTGGTGTTTGCCGACAAGTTGTTGCAAAACGGTTTCCGTTTGGCAACCCGTGCGGGTATTTCTATCTGTATCGACGATATGTTGGTGCCGCAAGAAAAGCACGCCATCATCGAGAGCGCAGAAAAAGAAGTCAAAGACATTGAGCAGCAATATGTGTCGGGTCTGGTGACTTCTGGCGAGCGTTACAACAAGGTGGTCGATATTTGGGGCAAAGCGGGTGACGCGGTGTCCAAGGTGATGATGGATCAACTTCGCAAGGAGAAAACCATTGACCGCCATGGCAACGAAGTCGAGCAAGAGTCTTTCAACTCCATCTACATGATGGCCGACTCGGGTGCGCGCGGTTCTGCCGCCCAAATTCGCCAGTTGGCGGGTATGCGTGGTTTGATGGCCAAGCCGGATGGCTCCATCATCGAAACCCCGATCACCGCGAACTTCCGCGAAGGTCTGAATGTGTTGCAGTACTTCATCTCCACCCACGGCGCACGTAAGGGTCTGGCTGACACGGCGTTGAAAACCGCCAACTCTGGCTACCTGACTCGCCGCTTGGTCGACGTAACGCAAGACTTGGTGGTCATCGAAGACGACTGTGGCACGGCCAACGGTCAAGTAATGCGCGCCATCGTTGAAGGCGGTGAGGTCATTGAATCCCTGCGTGACCGCGTGTTGGGTCGCTCTGTGGCTGAAGATGTGGTGCATCCCGAATCTCGTCAGACCTTGGTGCCCGCTGGCCATATGTTGGACGAAGACCTGATTGATGAAATCGAACTCTTGGGTGTGGATGAAATCAAAGTCCGTACAGCACTGAATTGCGAAACCCGTTTTGGTTTGTGCGCCAAATGCTATGGCCGCGATTTGGGTCGTGGTGGTTTGATCAATGTGGGCGAAGCAGTGGGTGTGATTGCTGCGCAGTCCATTGGCGAGCCAGGCACGCAGCTGACCATGCGGACCTTCCACATCGGTGGCGCGGCTTCACGTGCGGCGGTCGCTTCCAGTGTCGATGCCAAGTCCAACGGTGTGATTGGCTTTAACGCCACCATGCGCTATGTGACCAACAGCAAAAAAGAGTTGGTGGTTATTTCTCGCTCTGGCGAAATCGTCATTCATGATGAGCAAGGTCGCGAGCGCGAGCGCCATAAAGTGCCTTACGGTGCTATTTTGGCCATCAAGCCAGACCAAGCCATCAAAGCTGGCACCATCTTGGCCAACTGGGACCCCTTGACACGTCCTGTGATTACCGAGTTTGCTGGTAAAACCCAGTTCGAGAATGTTGAAGAAGGTCTGACAGTTGCCAAGCAATTGGACGAAGTCACCGGCCTGTCAACCTTGGTGGTCATTGACCCCAAGCGCCGTGGTTCTACCAAAGTGGTTCGCCCTCAGGTGAAGTTGATGGATGCCTCTGGCAAAGAAGTCAAGATTCCTGGTACCGACCACTCAGTGACCATTGGCTTCCAAATCGGTGCGTTGATCCAAGTGCGTGATGGCCAAGACGTGGGGCCTGGCGAAGTGTTGGCGCGTATCCCTGTGGAAGGTCAAAAGACCCGTGACATCACCGGTGGTTTGCCGCGTGTGGCCGAGCTTTTCGAAGCACGTTCACCCAAGGACAAAGGCATCTTGGCTGAGATGACAGGTACCGTGTCGTTTGGTAAAGAAACCAAAGGCAAGATCCGCTTGCAAATCACCGACCCCGAAGGAACAGTTTGGGAAGAACTCATTCCCAAAGAGAAAAACATCGTGGTGCACGAAGGCCAAGTGGTCAACAAAGGCGAGAGCATTGTGGACGGCCCTGCCGACCCGCAAGATATTTTGCGTTTGCTGGGCATTGAAGAATTGGCGCGTTACATCGTCGACGAAGTGCAAGACGTTTACCGTTTGCAAGGCGTGAAGATCAATGACAAGCACATTGAAGTGATCGTGCGTCAAATGCTGCGCCGTGTGGTGGTTGACAACGTTGGTGACACCAACTACATCAGCGGTGAGCAAGTTGAGCGTTCTGAAATGCTCAACACCAACGAAGCGCTGCAAAAAGACGGCAAGATCCCAGCCACTTACACCAATTTGTTGCTGGGTATCACCAAGGCTTCTTTGTCCACTGACTCGTTTATCTCTGCGGCTTCTTTCCAAGAAACCACACGTGTGCTCACCGAAGCTGCCATCATGGGCAAGCGCGACGAGTTGCGTGGCTTGAAAGAAAACGTGATTGTGGGTCGTTTGATCCCAGCAGGCTCTGGCATGGCTTACCACCGTGCCCGTAAAGAAAAAGACCTGATGGACGAGGCCGAACGCCGTCAAATTGCAGAAACCGAAGCGGAAGAACTCGCTTTGGCGCAGCAAGAAGGCAGCAGCGAAGAGAGTCCAGCGGAATAAGCAAAGGCCTGCGGGCCTTTGTCTACCATGCTGAAGTCAGGCTGGTTTTGGTTGTTTATAGCCCTGGGGGTCTTTTGGTCCTTGGGTGCTTACAACCGTTTGGTTCGCTTGCGCGCCGCCATTGGTGCGCAATTCATTTCTCTAGAGTCCGTGCTGTTGCAGTACCAAGAGGTGGTGCAACAAGCCGTCTCTGCCGCCTCCACTTCACCTCAGTTATGGGGCAGCGCTTATTTGCCAGAATTGGAAGTCGACCCGTGGACACGTCTGCAAGTCTCGGCTGGATTGCTCACGGTGGCTATGTCAAGGATGCAGACGCATCCACTAGAGCCCGATAGCACGCAAGCTTTGCAAGACGCTGCCGATGAGTTGCAACTTGCTTGGGCTGGTTTGATCCACCCCGATGCGTTTTATGTCAATGTGCCTGAGGCTTTGCAACAGCGTTGGCTAGCCTTGGACATGTTGGTGCAACCCGAAGTACAACGTTTCAACGTCAGCATCACAGATTACAACCATGCCATTGCTCAGTACCCTGCAGCGTTATTGGCCACACTCTTTCAATTTCATCCTGCTCGTCCGCTCGCATGAAGCAAGCGCACAGTGAGGAGCTGGCGCAGTTAGCCCCACCCTTGTGGCGACAGTTGCAAGCTTGTGCGGGGGCTTTGCAAATGGTTTTAGAGGGCAAAAACCACAGCCATGCCTTGGCCTCAGTCTCTCCTGCTTTGCGCCCAGCGGCGCAGGCATTGTTGTTTGCGGTTTTGCGGCATTGGGAAACCACCCAAGCAGTGAGGGACTTGTTGGTCAAGCGTGCGCCACCTGCCCCAGTCAATGCCTTGTTGTGCACAGGCTTGGGTTTGCTGCTGCTGGACACTGAGGCCATGTACCCGGCACATACCTTGGTGAGTCAGCTGGTTGAAGCGGCCAAGCACCATCCCCAGACGCGAGCGCAAGCTTCTTTTATCAATGCCTGCGTGAGAAGGTTTTTGCGCGAAGAAAAAGCGCTGATGCATCAAGCCTTGCAAGGTTTACCTGCACAATGGAATTTTCCGTTGTGGTGGATCAAGCGGGTTCAGCGCGACTACCCCAACGATTGGCAAGGCATTTTGCAAGCCAGCCAAGAAGCTGCGCCCATGAGCTTGCGGGTTAACCGGCGAAAAATCGGCAGGGATGCTTTGCAGCAGCAATGGGCCGAGCAAGGCATTCTGGCGGATGCGGCCGGTGAGGACGGCTTGGTATTGCGTCAAGCCAAACCAGTTCAAGCTATTCAAGGGTTTTCGCAGGGTTGGTGCTCTGTGCAAGATGCGGCAGCCCAATTGGCTGTCCCCTTGCTGCTCAAGGGCTTGTCAGCGCGCAAGGGGAAGCGTTTACAAGTGCTTGACGCTTGTGCTGCCCCGGGCGGCAAAACCGCACACTTGTTGGAATATGCCGATGCAGATGTGTGGGCCTTGGACATTGATGCGCAGCGCTGCGAGCGCATTCAAGAGAATTTGCTGCGTTTGGGATTGCAAGCCAAGGTCGTGTGTGCGGATGTAGCAGACACACCAAATTGGTGGACGGGGCAATTTTTTGACGCGGTGTTGCTAGACGCGCCTTGCACGGCGTCAGGCATAGTCAGGCGCCATCCAGACATCCCTTTGCTGCGCCGTGAAAGTGATATTGCTGCTTTGGTGAAAGAGCAAAGGCGTTTACTGGATGCTTTGTGGCCCTTGTTGGCACCTGGCGGACGCATGGTCTATTGCACTTGCTCGCTCTTTCGGGATGAGGGTCAATACCAAATCGATTCGTTTCTTGCGCGCAACACTCAAGCGGTAATGCGTCCATCCCCTGGGCATTTAATGCCGGGTAGGGCGGCAAACGTAGCAGGCCTCCTAGACAATGCACCAAGTAGCTCTGATGGATTTTTTTATGCCGTGCTGGAACAGCGCAATGCCGATCGTTGATGCTTGGAAGCTGTGCAAGCGACACGCACAGACGCTGCTGCGTGCATTGCTGGTGTTAATGACATTTGGTATTGGGCTGGCACATGCTGACAATCCGGTGCAGCTTGAAGAGCTGGTTTTGCAGCGCAACGAAGAGGACATTTATTTAAGTACCCGCCTCGGTTTTGAACTGCCTCAAAGTTTGGAAGATGCTTTGTCCCGTGGCTTGCCATTGGGTTTTGTGATGCAAGCCGATGTGATGCGTGAGCGTTGGTACTGGTCTGACAAGTTGGTCAGCCGTACAGAGCGTTTTGTGCGATTGAGCTTTCAACCGCTGTCTAAGCGATGGCGAGTTTATGTGTCTGCACAACCTATTCAATCAACAGGATTGGGCGTGAGTTTGGGCCAAAGCTTTGAAAACTTGTCAGAGGCTTTGCAAAGCATTCAGCGCATTTCTCGCTGGCGCATAGCGGATACATCAGTGGTGGATATCGCCAGCAAGCAGCGCCTGGAATTTCGCTTCAAGCTGGACCTCAGCCAATTGCCCCAGCCTTTGCAATTTGGTATTTTGGGCGGTGGTTCAGGCTTGGAATACGCCCAAAGTTTGAGGCTACAGGAAGACAGTTTCAAATGAAATCGGAGGCGCCTGCAGCCGGTTTACGGCATCGCGGTTGGTGGTTGGTGGTGGGTCTGACGATACTTCTTTCCATGGCGTTGGTCTTGCTGTTCTTGCTGACACAAGCCACGCAGCGATGGGAAGCTTACGAACAAAACTTCGCCCTGTTGTTTGGATTGAACATGGTGTTCGCCGCATTGTTGTTGGCGGTGATTGCCTGGTTTGGTGTGCGCTTGTTCTATCGATTGCGGCAAGGCAAGTTTGGCAGTCGCTTGTTGGTCAAGTTAGCCAGCATCTTTGCTTTGGTGGGCATCTTGCCTGGCCTGCTTATCTATGCGGTTTCCTACCAATTCGTGACCCGGTCAATCGAGGTATGGTTTGACACCAAGGTAGAAGTAGCGCTGGACGCCGGTTTGAATTTAAGTCGCTCCACCTTAGAGAGCTTGTCCAATGAACTGGCAACCAGCGTGCGCAATGCCAGCCAAGAAGTGGCAGGCGCCTCCAACCAATCCTTACCCCTGGTGCTTGAAAAAATTCGTATTCAACTAGACGCCAACGAAGTCACCTTGTGGCAAGGCAGCGGCGTGACTTTGGCCAGCGCCAGCCAAGAGCAGTATCAGTTGCAACCCGAGCGACCTACGCCAGCGGAGTGGCGTCAGGTGCGCAGCCAAGGCATTAGCTGGCGCAGCGAGGGCTTGGACGACAACCTCGTTGCCTCTGCAATACAACCTCGAATCACTGTACTGGTGCAAATTGCCGGAGCAGGGTTTCAACTTGACGGCCAAGGTCGCGTGTTGCAAGTGGTGAAGAAATTACCCCCTGTGTTGGTCGCCAATGCCTTGGCGGTTCTTGATGCTAACCGGCAGTACCAAGAGCGCGCATTGGCTCGCGATGGCTTAAAGCGCATGTACATCGGCACCTTGACCTTGAGTTTGTTTCTGGCGGTTTTTGGCGCGGTATTGTTGGCCGTACTTCTGGGTAATCAGCTCGCACGTCCTTTGTTGTTACTGGCCGAAGGTGTGCGTGATGTGGCCGCGGGGGACTTGAGTCCGCGGGCGGTTTTGCAAGGTAAAGACGAGTTGGACGGTCTGACCCGCGCCTTTGCGCAGATGACCGAGCAACTGGCGCAGGCACGCCGCACCGTAGAGTCGAGCATGGCGCAAGTCAACTTGGCCCGCAGCCATTTGCAAACCATGCTGGACAACCTTACCGCAGGCGTGGTGTTGCTCGATACCCAAGGTCATATTTTGTCGATCAACCCAGGGGCTACGCGTATTTTGCAACTGCCTTTGGCGGTGCATCTAGGTAAAACCCTGACCGACATTGAGGGGTTGCAGCTGTTTGGCCGGCAAGTCATGGAGCAGTTCCATGAGTTTGCGTCTGAGCAACAACGCAGCCTTGACCATTGGCAGCAGTCGTTTGAAATCGACACCAAAACCCAACAAAATTTTGTTGAGTTTGGCCCAGATAGGCAACTGCACACCACCTTGGTGGCACGAGGCGCTGTGTTGCCCCAAGGCGAGTGGCTCTTGGTGTTTGATGACATCACAGAAATCGTTTCTGCCCAACGTACCCAAGCGTGGTCCGAGGTGGCGCGAAGGCTAGCCCATGAGATTAAAAACCCACTGACACCAATTCAACTTTCTGCAGAGCGGCTAGGGATGAAATTGGCCGATAAGTTGGTGGGAACAGACCAAACTTTGTTACATAAATCTGTGAAAACCATCGTGGATCAGGTCGATGCTTTGCAACGCTTGGTCAATGAGTTTCGCGATTTTGGTCGTCTGCCGCAAGCACGTTTGCAAGCCTTGGATTTGAACCATTTATTGCAAGAAATGATGCCTCTGTATGACAACGACAATGCCTTGGTACCGGTGAGTTGGCATTTGAATGCTGACATACCTTTGGTTTCGGGGGATGCTGCCCAGTTACGTCAGGTGGTGCATAACTTGATTCAAAATGCACAAGATGCCAGCGCTCAAAGTACTCAACCCATGGTTCACGTTTGGACCGAACAAGCCGCGACCAGTCAACGGGTGCGTCTACGGATTGTGGACAATGGCATCGGTTTCAGCGATTCGGTGTTGCAACGTGCATTTGAGCCCTATGTCACCACCAAAGCCGGCGGCACAGGCTTGGGTTTGGCGGTTGTGAAGAAAATTGCCGATGAACACCAAGCGCGTATCGAGATCAAAAACCGGCTTGAGGGCGACGAAACAGTCGGGGCTCAAGTATCGTTATCATTTCGTATCGCAAACCCTGCAAGCTAACCTGACCTGATAAGCAATATGGCAACAATTTTGGTGGTTGATGACGAACTCGGCATTCGCGATTTGCTCTTTGAAATCTTGAATGATGAAGGTCATCAAGTGGAGTTGGCGGAGAACGCCGCGCAAGCGCGTGTTGCACGCGCAACCGCCCGTCCCGATTTGGTCTTGCTCGATATTTGGATGCCAGACACCGATGGCGTGACCTTGCTCAAAGAATGGGCTTCAACGGGCTTGCTGAACATGCCGGTCATCATGATGAGTGGTCATGCCACCATCGAAACCGCGGTGCAAGCTACCCGCATTGGGGCGTTGGCGTTTTTGGAAAAACCCATCACCATGCAAAAACTGCTTAAAGCCGTGGACCAAGGCTTGGCCAGAAAACCTGCCGCGCCAGAGCGGCCCATCCTAGGCGTGGTGCCCAGCCATCCGGTGTCGCAGCCCTTGCTGTCGACGGTCATGGTGCAGGCACAACCTGCTGCATCTCGTTTGCCTGCTTCAGTGCAAAACTTTGATTTGTCGCAACCCTTGCGCGAAGCCCGCGATGCTTTTGAAAAAGCCTATTTTGAGTTTCATTTAGCTCAAGAAGGTGGTTCGATGACGCGGGTAGCTGAGAAAACTGGATTGGAGCGCACCCATTTGTACCGCAAGCTCAAACAACTGGGGGTGGACTTATCCCGTAGCAAGCGCGGTGGCGTTTAAGGCGGTGGCGAAGGCTTGTCTTTTGACAAACGTTCAATCAATGGATACAAGCCTGAGCGGCGCATGATCAAGGTGAAGAGAAACGCACCCAGCAAGGCTCCCGCCAAGTCCCCGATGATCATGATGGGCAATTGACTCACAGACATCAGTTGCTCGGGTTGCTGGTAAGCCCATAGAAAGTGGTGGACCACTGCATTGAGCAAGGCGTAGAGCAAACACATTTGAATCAAGTCACTGGGCTGGGCTATTCGCAGCGCGCGCTCCTTGAGCAGAGTAAACAGAACAAGCGCCAAAACAGGGCTGAAGGCTGAAGCCCCTGCATTGAGCAATGCTTGCAGCAGGTTTTCATTGAAGCTGAAACCCAATATGCTGCTGCCAAAGAAAATGGCAGTAAAGCCCCAGACGGGACCCAAAATCAACACATAGGCGACACGCAGAAAAGCGGGCAAGTAAACCCAGTTGATATGGTTAGACAGCGCTATATGGTCAAACAACCATGCATTGGCCAAATGCGTCAGGGCAAAAAGTGGTGCACACAGAGCCAGCCAGATGATTTTTTCTTGGTACAAACCCATTCGCATGGCCACAGATGTTACAGCCCCAGCGCTTTACATATTGCGCCGATACTGACCACCCACCTCGAACAAGGTCTTTGTGACTTGGCCGAGCGAGCAGCAACGCACCGCGTCCATCAGCACCTCGAACACATTGGCGTTGTCCAGCACGGCTTGTTGCAAGCGGGCAAGTTGTGCTTGGGCCTCTTGTGCATGCTGGGTATGGAAATGGTTCAAGCGACTCAACTGGCTTTGCTTTTCATCTTCGGTGGAGCGAGCCAACTCAATCGTTTGCGGCACTTCGTTGGCATGCGGCGACTTGAAGGTGTTGACGCCGATGATGGGTAACTCACCGGTGTGCTTGAGCATCTCATAGTGCATAGACTCGTCTTGGATCTTGCCGCGTTGATAGCCGGTTTCCATCGCGCCCAACACACCTCCACGCTCTGCAATCGACACAAACTCTGACAACACAGCTTCTTCCACCAATTGGGTCAGCTCTTCAATGATGAAAGCACCTTGGCCAGGGTTTTCATTTTTAGCCAAACCCCATTCACGGTTGATGATGAGTTGAATTGCCATCGCGCGGCGCACGCTGTCTTCAGTGGGCGTGGTGATGGCTTCGTCAAAAGCATTGGTGTGCAGCGAGTTGCAGTTGTCGTAAATCGCGATCAGCGCTTGCAAAGTGGTGCGGATGTCATTGAACTGAATTTCTTGCGCATGCAAGCTGCGACCACTGGTTTGGATGTGGTATTTCAGCTTTTGGCTGCGCTCGTTGGCGCCGTATTTTTCTTTCATGGCCACCGCCCAGATACGCCGCGCCACGCGGCCCATGACGGTGTATTCGGGGTCCATGCCGTTGCTGAAGAAGAACGACAGATTGGGTGCAAAGTCGTCGATGTGCATGCCGCGTGCCAAATAGGCTTCGACAAATGTGAAGCCGTTGGACAGTGTGAAGGCCAATTGCGAAATCGGGTTGGCCCCCGCTTCAGCGATGTGATAGCCGCTAATGGATACGCTGTAAAAATTGCGCACTTGGTGCTCGACAAAGTACTGGGCAATGTCGCCCATCACCTTCAATGAAAACTCAGTACTGAACAAACAGGTGTTTTGGCCTTGGTCTTCTTTCAAGATGTCGGCTTGAACCGTGCCGCGCACGTTTTGCATCACCCATGCGCGGATGTCTGACGCTTCCGCCTCGGTGGGTTCGCGACCTTTGTCGGCGTGGAATTTGTCCAAATTTTGGTCGATAGCGGTATTCATGAACATCGCCAAAATAGTGGGCGCGGGGCCGTTGATGGTCATGGACACGCTGGTGGCGGGCGAACAAAGGTCAAAGCCGTCATACAGGGCTTTCATGTCGTCCAAGGTGGCGATGCTCACCCCTGAGTTGCCGACCTTGCCGTAAATGTCGGGGCGCAAATCGGGGTCGTTGCCGTACAGCGTCACTGAATCGAAAGCGGTGCTCAAACGCTTTGCTGGCATGCCTTCGCTCAGGAGTTTGAAGCGTCGATTGGTGCGAAACGCATCGCCTTCGCCGGCAAACATGCGAGTGGGGTCTTCGTTTTCTCGCTTGAAGGCGAAGGTGCCAGCGGTGTAGGGATAGCGGCCTGGTACGTTGTCGAGCATCAGCCACTGCAACACGTCGCCATGGTCGTGGTACTGGGGCAGGGCCACTTTGCGCACCATGGTACCGCTGAGCGATTTGGTCACCAGTGCGGTGCGGATTTCTTTGTCGCGCACCTTCACCACCAGTTCGTCGCCAGCGTAGTCTTGTTGCAGTTGGGGCCAGTCGGCGAGAAGTGCGCGGGCATCGGGCTGCAAGCGGGCTTGCCGCTCGTCTGCCAAACCCTGAGCTGCTTCAGAGGCGCGGGGCTTGCCAGGTTTGCCTTCGGCCAACATGGCGGAAGCGGCAGTCAACTGCTGCACCTCGCGGGCGAGTTGGGCTTGGCTCTGCGCGCGTTGTTTGTAGCCGCGAATTGTTTCGCTGATCTCGGCCAAATAGCGGCTGCGTGATGCTGGCACGATGGGTGTTTGGTGTGAGCTGTGACGCACTTTCACCAAGGGTAAACGTCCGTCATTCAGCTTCAGGCCCAGCGACTGCAAACGCGGCTTCATGGCTTGGTAGAGCGCGGTCACACCGTCGTCGTTGAAGTGGGCTGCCATGGTGCCAAATACCGGCATCTGCTCGGTGGGCGTGGTCCACGCCTCTTTGTTGCGCTGTACTTGCTTGGCCACATCGCGCAGCGCGTCGGCAGCACCCTTGCGGTCAAACTTGTTGATAGCGACAAACTCGGCAAAGTCGAGCATGTCGATTTTTTCCAGCTGGCTGGCCGCGCCAAATTCGGGTGTCATTACATACATCGGCACATCCACATGGGGCACGATGGCTGCGTCGCCTTGGCCGATACCCGAGGTTTCCACGATCACCATATCAAAGCCAGCGCATTTGGTGGCGGCAATCACGTCGGGTAAAGCCGGGCTGATTTCGCTGCCGAACTCACGTGTGGCCAAGCTGCGCATGAACACGCGCTGTCCTGATAAATCGGTATCTGACCCCAATTTATTCCAAGGTGCAATGGCATTCATGCGGATGCGGTCGCCTAGCAAGGCGCCGCCGCTTTTTCGCCGCGAGGGGTCGATGGAGATGATGGCTATTCGCAAGCTGTCGTCTTGGTCGAGACGAATACGGCGGATCAGTTCATCGGTCAGCGACGACTTTCCTGCACCACCCGTGCCTGTGATGCCCAACACAGGTACTTTCAACCCAGACGCTTGGGCACGCATTTGGGCCACCATCTCGGTATTCGCCTGACCATTCTCAAGCGCGGTGATGAGTTGCGCTAAAGCTCGCCAATGGGCCTCGCTGTGTCCTTGGATGGCGCTCAATGCCTTCGGTGCGTGCGCATCCAAGTCTTGATCGCAGCGCATGATCATCTCGCCAATCATGCCCGCCAAGCCCATGCGCTGCCCGTCTTGCGGGCTGTAAATGCGGGTTACGCCATAGGCTTGCAGTTCGTTGATTTCCGAGGCAACGATCACGCCGCCGCCGCCGCCAAACACTTGAATGTGCGCGCCGCCGCGCTGGCGCAGCAAATCGACCATGTACTTGAAGTACTCCACATGGCCACCTTGGTAGGAGCTGATGGCAATGCCTTGCACATCTTCTTGCAGCGCAGCAGTCACCACCTCGTCCACCGAGCGGTTGTGGCCCAAGTGAATGACCTCGGCGCCCATGCCTTGCAGGATGCGGCGCATGATGTTGATGGCTGCGTCGTGGCCATCAAACAAGCTGGCGGCAGTGACAAAGCGAACCTTGTGCTTGGGACGGTAGTTGGCCAGGGCTTGGAATTCGGCGGACAGGTCGGTCATGGCTTAGACGGGGTGAACCGGAAAAAACTAAAGACTGTCAGGGGTTACTGGCAGTAAGACTGTGCATTTTAATTGACGTAACGTCAATCATAACGTGAAGCGAAAACAGGTGCACAGACCTCAATTAAGCTTTGGGGATGGTGGCTTGATCGACAACCAATCGCCCACCACTTCCTCATAGGCCAAGCCCAGCGACAGCAAAGCCAGTTCGCCCTGTGGCTGCCCGATCAACTGCATGCCCATGGGCAGGCCTTGGGCGCTAAAGCCCACCGGCACATTCAGCGCTGGCAAGCCCGCCAAGCTGGCGTACAGCACGACTTCCATCCAGCGGTGGTAGGTGTCCATCTGAACCGTGCCCTTGGGGGTTTGAATCTGCTGAGGCCAGCGAAGTGCGGCATCAAAAGGCCATACCTGACAGCTGGGCAAGACCAGCACATGAAAGCGACGCAACAAGCCCAGCATGTGCTGGTAAAAAACCGTGCGCTCTGTGCTGGCTTGCAAAAATTCGCTGGCTTTCATTCCAGCGGCTTGGTCAAATTCCCATAGCGCCTCGGGCTTCACAAGGTCTCGTCCCTTGGCCACCATTGGTGCGATGCGCGAAGCGGTGAGCACCCGTCGCCACGCTAGCCAGGTTTGCCAAGCGGCTTCTGGCGAACAGCCCAATTCCATGGGTTCAACAAGGCAGCCCAAGCCTTGTAGGCGCTTCAAGCCGTTTTCACAAGCGTCCAGCACACCCGCTTCTATGGGCAAATAGCCGTTCAAGTCACCCAACCAACCGATGCGCAAACTCTTGGCCTCAGGCTTCAGCGTTGCAGCAAAACCTGTGGGCAATTTGGCTAACGACAAAGGTGAGCGGGCATCAAGCCCGGCCATCACCTCCAGCAGGTGGGACAAGTCGCGCATGGTTCTGGCCATGGGGCCGTCGGTACCCAGCTGACTCACCCAGACATCGCCAGCAGGGTAAGCGGGAACCCGCCCCTGCGATGGGCGCAGCCCAAACAGATTGTTCCAAGCGGCAGGGTTGCGCAAACTGCCCATAAAGTCCGAGCCATCGGCGACCGGCAGCATGCGCTGCGCCAGAGCCACGGCCGCGCCACCGCTGCTGCCCCCCGCGCTGAACGCAGGCTTATAGGCGTTGCGCGTGGTGCCAAAGACTTCGTTGAAGGTATGCGAGCCCAAACCCCACTCGGGGGTGTTGGTTTTGCCAATCACGATGCCGCCTGCGGCTTTCAAGCGTTGCGTCAGCAAAGCGTCTTCGTGGGGGATGTTGTGGCGCAAAAGAGGCGAGCCGCAGGTGGTGGGAATGCCTGCCACATCCACCAAATCTTTCAAGGCGATGGGCAGGCCGTGAAGCCAGCCGCGCGAATGGCCTTGTGAAAGATCTGTGTCACAGGCTTGGGCTTGCGCCAAAAGCTTGGTGGAGTCTTGCAGGCTGACCAAGGCATTGAAGTGCGGATTGATACTTTCAATGCGATGCAAATAGGCTTGCATCACCTCACGACAAGACACTTGCTTGGCATGAATGGCTTGCGAGAGTTGGTTGGCGCTGAGTTCGGTGATAACCATGCTTGAGCCCGTCAAAAAGAGAATCGCTTATATTGAGCTTTAAATGTAGCTTGGCAAACAAGGGGATGGGTATGCGACGCAGTTGGTTAAAAGTCATGGCCGTGGTTTTGGTAGCGAGTTGGCTGGTTATGCCGGCCCAAGCCCAAAACACCTTGCCAGCCAACAAAGTGTTTCGCTTTGTACCCCACGCCAATTTGGCGGTGCTAGACCCCATTTGGACCACCGCCTACGTCACCCGTAACCATGCGTACATGATTTACGACACGCTGTTTTCCGAGGACGCCAAGGGCAATATCCAAGCGCAAATGGTGCAAAGCTACACCACCGCCAAAGACGGCAAGACCTGGACTTTCAAGCTGCGCGCGGGCTTGGAGTTTCATGATGGCAAACCCGTCACCAGCGAAGACGTGGCCGCGTCGCTCAAGCGCTGGGCCAGTCGTGACGCCATGGGCGGTATTTTGTTTAGCTTCATCGACAAGATTGAAACTCCTGACGCCAACACCTTTCGCTTTATTCTGAAAGAGCCTTGCGCCATCGTGCTTGACGCTTTGGGCAAGGCGTCTAGCAACGTGCCCTTCATCATGCCCGCCCGTATTGCGGCAACACCCGGCACCGAGCAAATCAAGGAGCATATTGGCTCTGGCCCCTTTATCTTCAAGGCCGACGAGTTCAAGCCCGGTTCGGTAGCGGTTTACTTGCGCAACTCCAAATATTTGTCGCGTAAAGAAGCGACCAGTGGTTTGGCTGGTGGTCGCCCCGTCAATTTCGAAAGGGTGGAGTGGGTCATCATTCGCGACCCGCAAACCCAGTTCAATGCGCTGCAAGCTGGCGAGGTAGACATGGTGGAGCAACCCAGCTTCGAGCAATACGAGTCATTGAAAAAAACCGCTGGCGTCAAGGTGGACGATTTTTCACCCGCAGGCTACCAGTACGTCATGCGCTTTAACCACTTACATGCGCCTTTCAACAATGTGAAGATTCGCCAAGCCGCCATGCTGGCGATTGGTCAGCAAGCTTTCATCAATACCCAAGTGGGTATTCCTGATTTGGTGCGAGCCTGCCGCAGCATTTACCCTTGCGGCACGCCCTTGGCTGACGAGAACACCAGTTATTTCACAGGTGTCGCCAATCCCGTCAAAGCCCGCGAATTGTTGAAGGAAGCCGGCTACGACGGCACGCCCATCGTCATGATGCGCCCCACCGATTTATCCGCTATCACCAAGCTGCCACTGGTGGCTAAGCAGCAACTTGAAGCCGCGGGTTTCAAGGTGGACTTGCAGCAAATGGACTGGGCCTCTTTGGTGGCGCGTCGCGCCAAAAAAGAGCCCCCCAACCAAGGCGGTTGGAATTTGTTCTTTACCACCTGGACAGCGCAAGACATCGGTAGCCCTTTGAGCAGCGCCATGCTCAATGCCAAGGGCGCAACCGGTTGGTTCGGATGGCAAGACGAGCCGCGCATTGAAGCCTTGAAAGCCAAGTTTGCCCGCGCCCATGAGGGCCCAGAGCAGAAAAAAATCGCCTCCGAAATTCAAGCCTTGGTGTTTGAAACTGCGGCCTTTGCGCCCTTGGGTCAGTACCGCAACCCCACCGCCTTGCGCAGCAATGTCAGCGGCATGTTGCAAACCGCAGGCGTTCCCGTGATGTGGGGCTTGAGCAAAAACTGATGGCGTCTTTTTTGCTACGTCGCTTGCTGGCGGTACTCCCCGTGTTGTGGGTGGTGTCGGTGGTGGTATTTCTCATTTTGCGCTTGGCCCCAGGCGACCCTGCCGCTGTCATTGCCGGCAACAACGCCACCAGCGAAGACATCGCCAACATACGCAGCCAGTTGGGTCTGGACCGCAATCTCGTCAGCCAATATGGCATTTGGCTGGGTAAGGTGGTGCAAGGCGATTTGGGTTACTCCTATTATTTGGGTAAGCCGGTGCTTGAACTCATCACCCAGCGAATGGAGCCCAGCCTGTCTTTGGCCTTGGGAACCGCCTTGCTCGCGGTGTGTGTGGCAGTGCCCTTGGGCACCTTGGCGGCATGGCGCATGGGTGGGTGGTTAGACCGATCGCTCTCGGCGTTTTCGGTGGCGGGTTTTTCGGTGCCTGTGTTCGTCATTGCCTATGCTTTGATTTATGTGTTTGCGATTCGCTTGCAGTGGTTGCCGGTGCAAGGCTACAAACCCTTGTTTGGTGCGCAAGCGGGCAGTGTGTGGGATTGGGTGCGCCAACTTATCCTGCCATGGCTGACCTTGGGCACCATTTACATTGCCTTGATTGCCCGCATGACCCGTGCCAGTGTGTCCGAAGCCTTGAGCGAAGACTACATACGCACGGCGCGGGCCAAAGGCATTGGCGAGATGGCGGTGTTGTTGCGCCACGCTTTGGCGAATGCGGCAGTGCCCATCGTCACCGTCATTGGAATTGGTGTGGCCTTGCTCATCGGTGGTGTGGTGGTGACGGAAACCGTCTACGCCATTCCTGGCTTGGGGTCGCTTACTGTGGACGCGGTGCTGAACCGCGACTTCCCTGTCATCCAAGGCTTGGTGCTGTTTTTTTCGTGCAGCTATGTGTGTATCAATTTGCTGGTGGATGTGAGCTATTTGTTTTTAGACCCCAGGATTCGCCACTGATGGCCGCCTCGCTGCAAAGTCGTTTATGGGACCACGGTTCGGTGCGCTTTGGCGTGGCGGTGTTGGCCTTCATGGTGACGGTCGCTTTGCTCGCGCCTTGGTTGGGCACGGTAGACCCCGCTGCGATGGACGCCAACCACATCAACAAAGCCGCGGGCATGGCAGGTGACTTCGCCTTGCCCGACGGCCAAGTGCTGGCCCAAACCTTTTGGTTGGGCACGGATAACTTTGGCCGCGATATTTACAGCCGCGTTTTGTATGGCAGCCGCATCTCGCTGGTGGTGGGCATTGCCACCGCTGTCTTGGCGCTGGGCTTGGGTGGTTTGTGCGGCATGTTGGCGGGCTATTTTCGTGGCGTCGATATGCTGCTGATGCGCTTCATGGATGGCTTGATGGCAATTCCTGCGGTGCTCTTGGCCATCGCTTTGGTGGCGGCTTTGGGCGCGAATGTGGCGACGGTGGTGATAGCGATTGCCATTCCCGAGGTGCCGCGTGTCACCCGTTTGGTGCGCGCCTTGGTGATGACTTTGCGCGAAGAGCCCTATGTGGAAGCTGCCCGCGCTTTGGCGACGCCCACGCCTGTGATTTTGTGGCGGCATATTCTGCCCAACGCCATGGCACCCCTGTTGGTGCAAGGCACGTTTGTGGCGGCGTCAGCGGTGCTGACCGAAGCCATTTTGAGTTTCTTGGGATTGGGCTTGCCCCCCGATGTGCCCACGTGGGGCAACATCATGGCCGAGGGGCGGGTGCAGTTCAGCCAGCAGCCGGGCAACGTCTTGTTCCCCGCCATGTTCTTGGTGCCCACGGTGTTGGCCATCAACTTGTTGGGTGACGGTTTGCGCGATGTGCTCGACCCCAAATTTGCCAAGCGGGTGGGTTGATGACGCAGCCTGTTTTGTCCATCGAAAGTTTGAGCGTGGCCCTTCCCAGCGGTGCGGACAGACCGATGGCTTTGCAAGACATCAGCTTGCAGTTATCCGCCGGTGAAACGCTTTGTGTGGTCGGCGAATCAGGTTCGGGTAAGTCGGTATTGGCCACCACGGTCATGGGCTTGCTCGATGGTGAATTGAAAGTGTCGGGCGGCGCAGTGCAGTTGCAAGGCGAGTCATTGCTTGACGCCAGTCAGGCACGATTGCGTGCATTGCGTGGGCGTGCCATGGGCATGGTGTTTCAAGAGCCCATGACCGCTCTTAACCCCGTGATGCGTTGCGGCGAGCAAATCGATGAACTGTTACGCACCCACACCGATTGGCCAGCCAGCCAGCGCCTCAGTGCGGTGTTGGACATGCTGGCGCAGGTGCGCTTGCCCGACCCCGAGCGCATGTGGCAGAGCTATCCGCACCAACTCAGCGGCGGGCAACGTCAGCGCATCGTCATCGCCATGGCCATGGTCATGAAGCCGGCCTTGTTGATTTGTGACGAACCCACCACTGCTCTAGACGTCACCACCCAAAAAGATATCTTGCAGCTTATTCAAACTTTGCAGCAAGAAACAGGAAGCGCGGTGCTGTTCATCACCCACGACATGGGTGTGGTGGCCGATATTGCCGATCAGGTGCTGGTGATGCACCGCGGTGTCGCGGTCGAACTTGGAAGCCGCGAGCAAGTGCTGCGTTCCCCGCAAGCGCCGTACACCCGCGAGTTGTTGGCGGCGGTGCCCAGCATGACGCCCCCTCCTGCTCGCCACATCGCTGACACGCCTCCTTTGTTGAGCGCCGTGGCAGTGGGTAAACACTACAACACCACCCGCGCTTTGCACGACGCAAGCTTGGCCTTGCGCGCCGGCGAAACCGTGGGCGTGGTCGGTGAATCGGGGTCAGGCAAGTCCACATTTGCAAGATGTTTATTGCGTTTGATCGACCCCAGCGATGGTGAGATTTTTTGGGGTGAGGACGAGATAGCCCGCTTGCCTGAAGCGCGGCTTCGTCCCTTGCGCCACCGTGTTCAAGTGGTATTTCAAGACCCCAACCGCTCGCTGAATCCCCGCATGACGGTGGGGGAGTCGCTGGTGGAAGGTGCGCGCAACTTCGGCATGACTGCCGTCCAGGCCAAGGCCTTGGCTGAACAACTCTTGCAGCAAGTACAGCTTCCAGTGCAAGCCATGGCGCGTTACCCGCGCCAGTTCAGCGGCGGTCAGCGCCAGCGCATCGCCATTGCCCGTGCCTTGGCGTGTCGCCCGCAGGTCTTGGTGGCCGATGAAGCGGTTAGCGCTTTGGATGTGTCGGTACAAGCTCAGATCTTGCAACTCCTGCGCCAAGTGCAGCTGCAGTTGGGTTTGGGCTTGTTGTTCATCACCCATGATTTGCGGGTGGCAGCCCAGTTGTGTGACAGCGTCATCGTCATGCACCAAGGGCAGATCGTCGAGCGCGGCGACACCGCCACGCTGTATGCGCAGCCGCAGCACGCTTACACACGCTCGCTGATGGCGAGTGCGCCTGGGTTGTCCGCATGACCAAGGTTTTTATTGCAGGTTTTCAGCACGAGACCAATACCTTCGCGCCCAGTTTGGCCGATTGGGCGGCGTTCAACCGAGGCGACGCTTTTCCCGCCTACATCCGTGGCCAGGCGATGCAAGCGCAGTTCACCGGCGTGAACATTCCGGTGGGTGGGTTTATAGACGCGGCCAAGCGCCATGGCTGGCAGCTGTGGCCGTCGGTATGGGCGGGTGCCAGCCCTTCTTCTTTTGTGACACGTGATGCGTTTGAGCGCATCGCCGGCGACATCCTGCAAGACTTGCAAGAGGCTTTGACGCAAGGCTTAGATGCGGTCTACCTCGATTTGCACGGCGCCGCGGTAGCCGAGCATGCCGACGACGCCGAGGGCGAGTTGCTCGCGCGTGTACGCGCCTTGGTCGGTGAACACATGCCCGTGGTAGCAAGCCTTGACTTACACGCCAACGTCACCCACCGCATGTTGGCGCTTGCCGATGCGCTGGTGGCCTACCGCACCTACCCGCACATCGACATGGCAGAAACGGGCGAGCGTGCCGCCGACTTGCTGCAAAGGCGCTTGCGTTTGGGTCGACGCGAGGCTGTGGTGGTACACCGCTTGCCGTATTTGATTTCGCTCAATGCGCAGTCGACTTGGTTGCAACCCGCCAAAGACATTTACGCGGCCATGGCTGACATCGATCGCAAACACACTTGCATGCTGAGTTTTTGCATGGGCTTTCCCGCTGCTGATTTCGAGGAGTGCGGGCCGGTGTTGTGGGCTTATGGCGAAGAGCCCTTTCAGGCAAAAGCGGCGGCGGATGCTTTAAACAGCATGGCCTCTTCCCCCGCGCAGTGGCGCATGGATTTTTTACCTGCTCGAGAAGTTGTCACGCAAGCCTTGGCTTTGGCGGCACAACACACACGCCCTTTGTTGATCGCCGATACCCAAGACAACCCCGGCGCGGGTGGCGACAGCAACACCACCGGCATGCTCCACGCCTTGCTGCAACAAGGGGCTGGCCAACGCTACCCGCAAGCCGTCGCTCTGGGCTTGCTCTACCACCCCGAGGTAGCGGCAGTGGCCTGTGCCGCTGGGGTGGGCGCAGACATTGATGTGGTGCTGGGTGTCTCGGTGTCTACCTATGCGGGCATGAGCGACGCGCCGTTGGCGGCTCGCGCCAAGGTGTTGGCAGTGAGCGAGGGCCGTTGTGTTCTCAAGGGCCCGATGATGCGTGGCATGACCAGCCAGTTGGGTGCCAGTGCTTGTTTGGATATTCAAGGCGTACTGGTGGCAGTGGTGAGCGGCAAGGCTCAACTCTTTGACCGGGAAATGCTGCGTACCGTGGGCATCACGCCCGAGGCAATGAAGCTCATTGTGCTGAAAAGCTCCAACCATTTCCGCGCCGACTTTGAACCCATTGCCAGCCATGTGTTGGTGGCCAAGGCCGCTGGCCCCATGGCAGCTGACCCTGCCGATTTGCCGTGGCGAAAACTCAGCCCGCTCACCCGCACAAGCGCTTAAAAGGAGAAGCTTCGATGGCCGACCTGACCCAATGTACCGCCATAGAACTGTTAGGCCTGTATCGAAGCGGTGCGGCTTCTCCCGTGGAGGCCACGCAGGCGGTGCTACAACGCATCGCACGTTTGAACCCTCTGCTCAACGCGTTTTGCTTGATCGATGAAGCCGCGGCCATGGCCAGCGCCCGCCAAAGTGAGGCCAGATGGCAAGCGCACCGCCGCAGTGGCGCGGGCGTCTTGTCTTTGGACGGCGTGCCCATGTCCATCAAAGACCTGATCCTGACCCAAGGTTGGCCGACTTTGCGCGGCAGCAAAACCGTCAACCCAGATCAGCCTTGGCAGGTGGATGCACCAGTTACCGCACGTTTGCGCGAAGCCGGCGCGGTGCTTTTGGGAAAAACCACCACGCCCGAGTTCGGTTGCAAAGGCGAAACCAATTCACTTCTGACCGGTATCAGCCGCAACCCTTGGAACCCTGCGCGAACACCCGGCGGGTCGTCGGGCGGCGCATCCGCTGCGGTGAGCGCAGGCTTGGGACCCTTGGCCATAGGCACCGATGGCGCGGGCAGTGTGCGCATTCCAGCTGCGTTTTGCGGCAATGTGGGGTTCAAGCCCAGCTTTGGCCGTGTGCCGGCCTACCCTTTGTCGCCTTTTGGCTCGGTCGCGCATTTGGGTCCCCACGCCATGACAGTGGAGGACGTGGCGCTGTTGATGAACACCATCGCCTTGCCCGATACCCGCGACTGGACCTCTTTGCCTTTTGACGGTGTGGACTACTTGGCTGGCTTGAAGGGCAGCATCAAGGGTTTGCGGGTGGCGTATTCGCCCACCTTGGGGTACGCCAAAAATGTTGATCCCGAAATTGCCGCTGCCACTGCGCAGGCAGCCAAGCACTTACAGGACTTGGGTGCGGTGGTAGAGCAGGTCGACCCGTTGACAGAAGACCCCTTGGACATCAGCACTGGGTTGTGGTTTGCCGGTGCTTACCAAGTGTGGCAAACCTTGAGCCCCGCTCAACAAGCTTTGACCGACCCTGACTTCAAATCCCAAGCCCAGCTGGGCGCACAGTTGGACGCCAATGCCATCCATGCACTGACCCAGCGCCGTGGCGTATTAGGCTCGCATCTGCGACAGTTCATGCAACGCTTTGATCTGATACTGACACCCAGTACGGCGGTGACCGCTTTCAAAGCACTGCCTGCGGGTCACAGCGTCATGAACTCAGCCGCCATGCTGGGTTGGACGCCGTTCAGTTACCCGTTCAATTTGAGCCAACAACCTGCCATTAGCCTTCCCTGCGGCCTCACCTTAGATGGATTGCCCATGGGGGTGCAGTTGGTGGGCACAATGTTTGGCGATGCGAAGTTGTTGCAAGCCGCGCAGGCTTTGCAAGCTTGCTACCCCATGCAAAGACCTGTGCTTTCATAACGCACCTTCAGGTCGAGGCTTTTATGGGGCGTGTGCGATCATCATGGGTTAACAAAGAAACCTATGACACAACCCCTTAGTATTGTCGGCTTGGGCGGCACCTTGCGCGACGGATCCTCCAGCGAAAAAGCCCTCAAAATTGCCTTGGCACACGCCCAAAGCTTGGGCTGCGACACCCGCCTTTTTGCCGGTGCCGACTTGCTGCTGGCGCTTTACGACCCTGCGCGTACCGAGCGCAGCCCCGCCGAAGTCGCTTTGGTAGACGCCTTGCGCCATGCCGATGGCATCATCTTCGCCAGTCCCTCCTACCATGGCGGTCTGTCGGGTTTGGTGAAAAACGCCATCGATTACATCGAGGACATGCGCGGCGATGAGCGGGTGTATTTGTCGGGTCGTGCCGTGGGGTGCATCGTTTGTGCCCATGGCGCACAGGCCATGGGTACCACGCTGTCCTCCATGCGCGATATCGTCCATACCTTGCGTGGCTGGCCTACGCCCTATGGCGCTACTTTGAATGTCACTGCGCAGCCCTTTGGCAGCGCTGACAAAGCCGCCGACCCCTTGGCTGTTCAAGCATGCCAAACCGTGGCTGAAGAAGTTGTTCAATTTGCCAAGGCTTTTCGACAAATCTGAGTGGCGTACAGATGGTTAACATCTCGCCCTCTGATGCTTCGCAATCCTTCTATGGCATTTATCGCACTTGACGTTGGCAATACCCGCTTGAAGTGGGCGATGTACGACGCCCCTCATCCCCAATCGCAGTTGCTCGCGCAGGGCGCGGTTTTTTTGGAAAACATCGACAAGCTTGTCGACGACGACTGGGCCAAATTGCCGGTGCCGGATCGTATGTTGGGCTGCATCGTGGCGGGTGAGGCGGTGCGCCGTCGGGTGGAAGAGCAGCTGGAGTTGTGGGATTTGACCCCGCATTGGGTGGTGTCGTCTGCCAAAGAAGCCGGTTTGGTGAATGGCTATGACCACCCCGCACGGCTAGGCGCGGACCGCTGGGTCGCCATGATCGGCGCATTGGCGCATATGCGGGCGCAAACTGCAGCCGCCGCCGCTCGACCCATGGTGGTGGTGATGGTCGGCACGGCCGTCACGGTGGAAGCGATTTCAGCCGAGGGCGAGTTTTTAGGCGGCTTGATCTTGCCTGGCCACGGCATCATGCTGCGTGCTTTGGAGTCCGGCACTGCGGGCTTACGGGTGCCCACCGGTGAGGTCCGCGCTTTTCCCACCAACACCAGCGACGCCCTCACCAGTGGTGGCACGTTTGCGATTGCCGGTGCGGTCGAGCGCATGGTGCAGCATGTACGCTCGAACTGCCACGCCGAACCGCTTTGCTATATGACGGGTGGCGCGGGTTGGAAGATGGCACCCAGCATGTCGGTCAGTTGTGAGTTGATCGATGGCTTGATTTTTGATGGCCTGCGCGAAATAGCCGCACAGCGCTTGGCTGCTGTGCCTGCACGTTAAGCCACCAACGTTTCAACCTGCACCGCGCAGTCGTAGAACACCGGTGCGCGGCCCATGTCGGTGAGTCGTTGCGAGGTGAGTTCGTTGACGTTCTTGCCATCGGTGCCGAGCTTGCGCCACCAAATACCCAGTCCCACCACCATGCCCACTTGGGCGCGGGTGCTGATCTGGGCTTTGCACTGGTAGCTGCCGCGGTCATTGAAAACACGCACCATCGCCCCGTCTTTGACCTGCCTGGTGGCGGCGTCATCAGGGTGAATTTCAAGGAGCGGTTCGCCCTCCATGTCGCGCAGGCTTTTCACATTCACAAAGCTGGAGTTCAAAAAATTGCGCGCAGGCGGTGAAATCATCGCCAGCGGGTAGGTGGCTTGTGCATTGGCGGGTTCATAGTTGGGCAGGTAGTCGGGCAGGCCGTCAAGCCCTTGCGCCGCCAAGCGTTCGCTGAAGAACTCACACTTGCCCGAGGCCGTGGGAAAACCACCCTGCGCAAAAGGCGCATCAGCCACTGGCCAATGGGCAAAACCATCCTTTAACAAGGCATCCCAAGTGACCGGCGCAGCGCTTTGCAAGTTGCGTGGGTTTTGCAGCGCCAAGCGGCACAGGCTTTCGTCATCTTCTTGCAGCAAGGGGTTGTCCATGCCCATTCTGGATGCCAGTTCACGAAAAATTTGCGTATTGGTTTTGGCCTCACCCATGGGCGCGATGGCGGGGCGATTCAGCACCATGTCGGTGTGGCCATAGCTGTTGTGAATGTCCCAGTGCTCAAGTTGCGTGGTCGCGGGCAACACATAGTCGGCGTGGTCGGCGGTGTCGGTCATGAAGTGTTCCAGCACCACGGTGAACAAATCTTCTCGCGCAAAGCCTTTCACCACCTTGCCCGAATCGGGAGCCACCGCCACGGGGTTGCTGTTGTAGACCACCAAGGCTTCTACCAAGCCCTGTGTGTTCAAGGCGTCGCCGATGGTGCTCATGTTGATGAGCGGTGCCGTTGCATGGGTGTGCAAATCGGGGCGTTGCAAAGCTACACCATTGTGCAAAGCATGACCTGAAGCGCTCAGCACCACGCCGCCAGCACGGTGGCGCCAAGCGCCGGTGAGTGCGGGCAGGCAAGCCACGGCGCGTACCGCGTTGCCGCCGCCTCTGGAGCGCTGCACACCGTAGTTCAGGCGAATCGCGGCAGGCTTGGTATGCGCGTAGTCGTGGGCGAGTTGACGGATGTCTCCCGCCTTCAAGCCACATACCTCGGCAGCGCGTTCAGGCGGCCATTGCAAAGCGCGTTCGCGCAAGGCCTCAAAACCCACGGTGTGATTTTGAATGTAGTCGTGGTCCAGCCAATCGTGGGTGATGAGTTCGTGCATCAACGCTAATGCAAGCGCCGCGTCGGTGCCAGGATTGAGGGCCAGATGCACGTCGCATTTGTCGGCGGTTTCGGTTCGGCGCGGGTCTATGCACACCAACTTGGCGCCGTGGCGTTTCGCCTCTTGCGCGATGCGCCAAAAATGCACGCTGCTGGTAATGACGTTGCTGCCCCAGATGAGGATGAGTTTGGACTCCGCGAAATGCTGAACCTTCATGCCCACCTTGCTGCCAAAGGTTTGCGCCAAGGCTTCGCCGCCAGCGCTAGAGCAAATTGTGCGGTCGAGTTTGGCAGCACCCAGCAGGTTGAAAAACCGCATGGCAATGGACTCGCCTTGCACCATGCCCATGGTGCCCGCATAGCTGTAAGGCAGGATGCGTTCGGGGTGTTTGTCAGCAATGGCTTTCAAGCGTGTAGCGATGTCGCTCAAGGCTGCATCCCAACTGACCTGCTGGAACTGGCCACTGCCCTTGGGGCCCACACGTTTCATAGGGTGAAGCACCCGATCGGGATGGTAGGTGCGTTCGGTGTAGCGAGACACCTTGGTGCACAGTACGCCATCCGTCAGGGGGTGATTGGGATTGCCTTGAACCTTGATCGCCACCCCGTCTTGTACGGTGGTGAGCAATGAACAGGTGTCAGGGCAGTCGTGGGGGCAGGCGCCCAAGACGCTGGATGTCATGGTGGTGGAGGTCATGGCTGTATTTTGCACTTCTTTGCTCGGGCTGCGCCCCTCGCAAAGACGGATCGGGTAGACTAATTCCCCAAGCTAAATACAGAGGGTGAACTTATGAAACTGCTCGACTCCATCGCCACCGAAGCGGCCAGCATTATTGCGGTGCGCCGTGACATACACGCCCACCCTGAACTGTGCTTCCAAGAGCAGCGTACCGCCGATGTAGTGGCGGGCAAGTTGACCGAGTGGGGCATTGAGGTGCACCGTGGCATGGGTACCACCGGTGTGGTGGGTGTCATCAAAAACGGCACTGGCAAACGCTCCATTGGTTTACGTGCCGACATGGATGCTTTGCCTGTGAACGAGGCCAACACCTTCGCTCACGCCAGCAAACACCCCGGCAAGATGCACGCCTGCGGCCACGATGGCCACACCGCCATGTTGTTGGCAGCAGCGCAGCATTTGGCCAAGCACAAAAACTTTGATGGCACGGTGGTGCTGATTTTCCAACCCGCCGAAGAAGGTGGTGGTGGCGCTCGCGAGATGATCAAAGACGGTTTGTTCAAGCAATTTCCTGTGGACGCAGTGTTCGGTCTGCATAACTGGCCGGGCATGCCTGTGGGCACTTTGGCGGTCAGCGCGGGGCCAGTGATGGCGTCGAGCAACGAGTTCAAAATCACCATCCGCGGCAAAGGCTGTCACGCCGCTTTGCCGCACAACGGTATAGACCCTGTGCCCATCGCCTGCGAGATGGTGCAAGCTTTTCAAACCATTGTGTCGCGCAACTTGAAGCCCATCGATGCAGGCGTCATTTCGGTCACCATGATCCACGCGGGTGACGCGACCAATGTGGTGGCCAACAGCTGCGAGCTGCAAGGCACGGTGCGCACCTTCACCGTGGAGATGCTCGACCTTATCGAACGGCGTATGCGAACCATTGCAGAACACGTCAGCGCCGCCCATGAGGCCACTTGCGAATTCGCGTTTGTGCGCAACTACCCGCCAACCATCAACCATCCCAAAGAGGCCGAATTCACCCGTTCAGTGTTGGCTGAGATCGTGGGCGCTGACAACGTGCTCGCGCAAGAACCCACCATGGGATCGGAAGACTTCTCTTATATGTTGTTGGAAAAACCTGGCACCTATTTCTTCATCGCCAACGGCGAAGGCCAGCACCGCGAGATGGGGCATGGCGGCGGCCCCTGCACCTTGCACAACCCCAGCTACGACTTCAACGACGATCTGATTCCCTTGGGCGGCACGGTTTGGGTGCGCATGGTCGAGCAGTTTTTAGCGCCAGCTTAAAAAAAACTCAGACGCTGGGCGGGGAGTCATACATCTGCAGCAAAGCCAGCAACTGTGCTTTGGGTTGGGCTTGCAAATAGGGTAGCAAGAGGCCCAGCACTTGCTGCGCACCGCGTGATACACCGCCTTGCGCGTTGGCGTCTTCCAAGGCATGGCGCGGGTCGCGCACATATTCATAGCTCAGCCACCAAGTCAGCATCACCAGCATGTGCGTGGCGCTACTCTCGCGCTCAGTAGGGTTTTGCGTCAGCCAGCCCATGTCGCTCAAACGCCCAAGCAAAGTTAAAAAAGCCGCATGTTTATCGGCCAGCACCTGTTTGAGTGCTTGCTCAAGTTGTCGGTATTTGCTGAGCAAATCGTTTAAGTCGCGGTACAAAAACCGGTAGCGCCACACCAACTCAAACATGGAATGCAAGAAAAACCAAGCGTCTTCCAAGTCTTTGACGTCTTTCGCAGCAGGAAGCAAGGCTTGCAAGTCGTGTTGGTACTGGCCAAACAAGTGGTTGACGATATCTTCCTTGCCCGGGTAGTGGTAATACAAATTGCCTGGGCTGATCCCAAGGTCGGCAGCCACCATGGTGGCTGCCACATTGGGCTCGCCAAAGCGGTTGAAGAGGCCCAAAGCGCTGGCCACAATGCGCTCGGCGGTTTGACGCGGCGCTTTGCTGACCATGGGCTGTCAGCTTTTTCGCTCGGCCAGCTGTTTTTCCAGCTGTTCTACCCGCGCTTTCAAATCGGCCAAATCTTGGGCGTTGGGCAGGCCCATGCTTTTCAAAGCCTTAGCCACCCGTTCTTCAAAAATAGTTTCCAGCTTGTCCATTTGGCCGCTGGCCATTTGTCCCACTTTTTCTGCAGCCTCGGTCATTTTGGCTTGGGCTTGTTGGGTGGTTTGTTGCAGGTGTGAGCCCTCTTTGACCAAGTTTTCAAACACCTTGGTGCCTTCTTCTTGGGCTTTTGCAAAAGCGCCCAAGCCAGCTAACCAAATATGCTGGGCTGAATCTTTCATGCGTTGGCTCATGTCTTGGGGGTCAATTTCAGGTGGTGTGCTGGCCATTGCGGATCCTTAGGGAAATGAAAATTCATCATAGTCCACCTCAAACCATTTCAAACTGCAATACATCAACCCAAGGCTAGAAAATTAAGCCCCTACAATCACCAAACTTTTTTAGAACCTCCTGAAATAATGTTGTGGTACGCCGTCCATTCTCGACCTAAGCAAGAACAACGCGCCTTGGAAAACCTGCAAAACCAAGGCTATGAAGCTTGGCTGCCCCTTATTACGCTTGAAAAACTCCGCCGTGGCCGAGTGACTGAGGTGGTTGAGCCCATGTTCAGTCGGTATTTGTTCATTCGCTTGGATATGGAGCACACCAACTGGACGCCTATTCGCTCAACCCTGGGTGTGGGCAGTTTGGTCAGTTTTGGCAACCGTCCCGCACCCATGTCAGACGATTTGATAAATACATTGCGCAACATGCCCGAACGCGCGCCAGAAAAATTATTGCAACAAGGCCAAGCTGTTCGCATGATTGACGGCCCCTTGAAGGGCTTAGACGCTGTCTACCAACAACCCGATGGCGAGTTGCGCGCCATGGTGCTGGTGGACCTGATGAGCAAACAGCATCTGGTCAGCGTGGATACGCAGCATTTATTTCCTGTGACTAACTGAATATGAATACGCATCCGCAGCATATTGCGGTCATCATGGACGGCAATGGCCGCTGGGCCAAAAAGCGCTTGATGCCGCGAACCGTGGGCCATGCGCGGGGTGTCGCCAATGTGCGCCATATCGTCAAAGCCGCCCACGCCATGGGTTTGCGTTACCTCACCTTGTTTGCGTTCAGTTCGGAAAACTGGCGTCGTCCGCCCGACGAAGTCTCGGCCTTGATGGGTTTGTTTTTACAGTACCTTGAGTCTGAGGTCGCCGAAATGAAAGCCGCGGGCATTCGCCTTCGCGTGATTGGGGACCGCAGTGCTTTTGCGCCACTGTTGCAGTCGCGCATCGACCAAGCTGAGCAAGATACTGTCCACAACACGGGTTTGAACTTAACAATTGCCGCCAATTACGGTGGTCAGTGGGACGTCTTGACAGCGGTACGCGCTTGGCAAGCCGCGCATCCTGATCGCTCTTTGCAAGAACTCGACCCTGCTGGTTTGGCCAAGCATTTAAGTACCGCTGATTTACCCGACCCTGAGTTACTGATACGCACAGGGGGTGAGTCGCGCATCAGCAATTTCTTGCTGTGGCAAACCGCATACACCGAACTGTATTTCACCGACTTACATTGGCCTGATTTTGATGACGCCGCCTTGGTCAAAGCTTTGCAGTGGTATGGCCAGCGTGTGCGCCGTTTTGGTCGCACAGATGAGCAGGTGCAGCACCCTAAAGCGGCTGAAGATTCCCCCACCTCAGACCTTGTTATCCGAAACGGCATCAAGATAGGCTAATATCTCGCTTGCAGGCAATAAGCCACATTAGTTTCGAGCGCCTGCAGCTCGTCCGGGCATTGTGTATGCCCCACTTCCTTAGTTTTAAACACATCACCGACAGGTATCCCTTCATGAAGAATGAAAACCGCGCAACGCATCCCCGCAAGGACCATGCTCAGACCCGCAGTGGTCGCTGTATCGCCTTGATCGACAGCAATTACATGGCTTGGTTATTGAAACAAAGCGCCGACAGTGATGCCGAGCCAGAAGCCTACAACCGCCAAGCCCTGATTCCGACATTGGTGCAGACCTTGAAACAAGCCGGTTTAGGCTTGGATGTACAACGTGTTTATTGGTACACCGACAACCCCGACAGCCAGTTCCCCCAAGACCAAATCGTGCGTGTGCTCGACGTCACCAGTGGCGAACCCAGTGAAGTGGCTTTCAGCGCCATTTCCGCCGACATTGCACGTTTGTCTGAACGCAAAGCCTGCGAACACCTGCTGATTGCCAGCGACGACGACCGATTGACTGCCAGCATCGATGAAGCCCAGTTGCATGGCTTGAATGTTTATCTGTTGGCCGACGAGTCTGCTCGCCACATGGACCAACTCATCAATGAAGACCCTCCATGGTGCCGTTTGTTGGCGCAGGCCGATCGCCGTGTGTTGCTGATGCCCCAAGCAGCCAAAGAGCTGACCGCCCAGCCCCGTGCCCCTGCCGCGCCTGCTGCGCCGCAAGACCCCGAACTGGTGCGCACCAAACTGCAAGAAGTGGTCGATGGTTGGTGGGACGATGAACCCGAAGACTTGCGCGAGGATTTGCGTGATGAGTTGCGTGGCAGCCATGGCATCCCACAAGAGGTTGATCGCCATATGTTGCTGCGGGTACGCCGTGCCTTGGACAGGCCTTTGAGCTTTCCCGAGAAAAAAATCTTGCGTGAAATGGTGCGCAACAAAGTCTTGGGCATCACTGAAGAAAGCCTGCCTGCATGACCGTTCTGGTGACCGGCGGCGCCGGTTTCATCGGCAGCAATTTTGTTCACACATGGTTGGCGCAGCATGACGAAGTGCTGGTCAACCTCGACA
>Ga0209550_10000722_pt1 | contig 31580 bp, 31 predicted proteins | sample LauGreSuBDMM15SN_2_FD_187567 | JGI IMG/M metagenome (GOLD analysis project Ga0209550, IMG submission 187567) | Freshwater lake microbial communities from Lake Michigan, USA - Su13.BD.MM15.SN (SPAdes) (version 5) | ecosystem: Environmental > Aquatic > Freshwater > Lake | place: Lake Michigan... | reverse complement strand
TTTTGCTATGAGGGCACGCAATGCCTGACCGCGATGAGAGAGATGATTTTTTTCTTCTGCACTGAGTTCAGCTGCAGTTTTATTCAATGCAGCTATCCAAAAGTGAGGATCATAGCCAAAGCCATTCTCACCACGTGGTGTTGCTATGATTTTTCCATCCCAACGTCCCTCTGCAATCACAGGCTGTGGGTCTTGTGCGTGACGTAAATAAACTAAAACACAGTAGTAGTAAGCTGATTTATCTTCATTTGCAGATAATTCATGAATCAATTTTTGATTATTGCGTGCATCTGATTTTGGTTCACCTGCATAGCGAGCAGAGAGCACGCCTGGTGCGCCACCTAAAGCTGGAACACACATACCTGAATCATCTGCTAACGCTGGCAATCCAGAGAGTTGCGCTACATGTCTGGCTTTAGCTAATGCATTTTCTACAAATGTGACATGCGGTTCTTCTGCTTCACTTATACCGAGCTCGTTTTGTTTGCGTAATTCCAAACCTAGTGGTGCTAGCAAGCTAGAAAATTCCGCTAACTTGCCTGCATTGTTTGAAGCTAATACGACTGTGCGTTGCATGATGAATTATTTTTTAATGAATTAACTTTGCTTAGCTTGTTTTAGCCAAAGCTTGTTTTTGTAGATGGATCAATTCACTAATTCCTTGTCCTGCTAAATCTAGTAATTGATTCATCGTGCTGCGATCAAAGGCATCACCTTCTGCTGTGCCCTGCACTTCCACAAATTGTCCTGACTCAGTCATGACGACATTCATATCGGTGTCGCAATCGGAGTCTTCGAGATAATCTAAATCTAGTACGGGCAAGCCTTTATAAACACCCACAGAAATCGCTGCGACAAAATGCTTAATCGGCATAGCTTTAATCTGACCACTTGCTACTAAACGCGAAAATGCATCATGCGCTGCCACCATCGCACCGGTGATAGCAGCTGTGCGTGTGCCACCATCGGCTTGTAAGACGTCGCAATCTAATTGCAAAGTACGTTCACCAAATGCAAATAAATCAAACGCAGCACGTAAAGAGCGTCCTATCAATCGCTGAATTTCTTGTGTGCGACCTGATTGCTTACCTTTCGCTGCTTCTCTATCCATACGGGTATGGGTTGATCTAGGTAGCATGCCGTATTCTGCTGTCATCCAACCTTTGCCTTGACCACGCATAAAGGGCGGTACTTTTTCATCGATGCTGGCCGTACATAAAACACGTGTATCGCCAAACTCGACTAAGACAGATCCTTCAGCATGGCGCGTGAAATGACGGGTTAGTTTTACTTCGCGTAAGGCGTTTGCGGCACGGCCGCTAGGACGTTGTGATGAGGTTGACACGGCGCTTTCCTTTTTTTAATCGTTGTTTGTGCTTAAGACTAATGCCTTGCACTTTATGCACGCAGCCTAGAGTGAGTGGCTGTGTATTTGCATGGCGCCGCGATGTTGACTGCGATAAGACTGATTTCCCTGCCACGTCATCGCTAGCGCGGTGACATTATCGCTGTTTTTGCCGCCCACTGCGGTAGCACTGCGCACGAGCTCAGGTACGGCTTGTTCTAGTTCTTGTGTGCACAGGCGGTAAGCCAGATCATGCTCCGCTACAGCGCCCCATAGTCCATCTGAACAAAGCAAGAGTTGATCCCCTGCTTTGAGCAAGACTGGAGCGGCTTGCTCAACTCGTGGCAAGGTGGGCGCACCCAAACAATTGAATAATTTATTGCGATCTGGATGTGTTAAGCGCGCTGCTGGATTCAGTCTTCCTTCTTTGATGAGTCGCTCGACATGCGAATGATCACGCGTACGGGCAAGGATTTGTCCGTTGCGTAACCAATAAAGTCGAGAATCACCACAATGTGCCCAATAGGCATGATGATCTTGAATCAGTGCTACGACGATTGTGGTTCGCGGTGATTCTGCCAGTCGCTGTTCTGCTCGATAACGCTGCAAGGCATGATGTGCTGCAAACACCATATCGTCGAGCGCATGTTGAGGATTGTTGATGGTGGGTTGGGCTTGTTCTTGAAACAGTGCACTCATGGCTTGTAATGCAAGGGTTGCGCCTATTTCACCGAGCTGATGACCACCCATGCCATCGGCAAGTAACAACAATAGCGCTTCACTAGTGTAGCAATAGCCAACGCGATCTTGATTAGTGGGGCGTGCACCAATCAGGCTCTCCTGACAGATGGAAAATTTCATGATTGTTTCATCCAACGTTTCAATTGCGATAGCAAGTTATGTGGCGATAGCACAACTTGTTCATGGCTAGCTGTGTGACGCAATGCATTTTGCAAATTAAAAACGCTTTGTGGTCGTTGTAATGGGTCTAGCATTAAAGACCAACGTATGAGTTGTATAAGTAAGGAAGAATAAACACCACTACAAGCGCGAAAATCATGTTCCATACGATCCTGTTTTTTTCTTTCGTTTGCAGCTTGTGGCGCAAATCCTGTCATGCAGTTAAACATTGCAGCGCCTAAGCTGTAGATATCTGTCCATGGACCTAAATCTTTTTTAGTGTGTAATTCAGGCGCAGCAAACCCTGGTGTGTACATAGGATGAAGTTGGGATAAATCAGCTTTTAGCGTACGTCTTGCAGCACCAAAGTCTAATAAGATGGGAGTGCCATCATTGCGTAGATAAATATTTGCAGGCTTGAGGTCTAAGTGAAGAAGCTTTTTCGCATGTACTTCACGTAAGGCGTCCATGATTTGGATAAAAATTTGACGTATCACTCTCTCATTGACTGTGACATCGGTTTTTTTTAAGCGTTGCTGTTCGATGTAATCATGTAGTGTCTGGCCTTGTTCATAAGCCATGACCATGTAAACCGTGTCATTAGCGCGAAAAAAATTTAACACTGACACAATATTAGGATGCTGAATACTCGCTAATACTCTTCCTTCATCAAAAAAATATTTCAGTCCTATGCGATACAACTCCATCTGTTCAGCAGCGACATAGGGCTTATGTTCTCCTTCCGGTCTACGTGCAAGGCTACTAGGTAGATATTCTTTGATGGCGACGCTATGGCCATGCGCATCGCAAGCTTGATAGACAATACTGAACCCTCCGATCGCGATCTTCTTTACAATGCGATAACCACAGATTTCCAAGCCCTCCGGTAGAGGGGCATTTACTAGACCCGCCATGCTTGCACCTAATTCGTGTTTTCCCGGCTCGGGATTGTGTGGATTTATTATCTTTTTGTAAACAAAAATCAGGGATTTATTTTGACTATTTGCAGCATGACTGGATACGCCGTCGGCACTCGTGAAACTACGGCAGGAACGGTAACGATAGAGCTCAAGAGTGTGAATTCCCGCTTCCTTGATCTGCAATTTCGTATTAACGATGATTTGCGCTCTCTGGAGCCACTGTTGCGTGAAGCCATAATGACCAAGACCACGCGTGGCAAGGTGGAATGTCGGCTTTCCTTTGGTCGTAAAGTACAAACCGATCAAGCGCTAAAACTAAATGAAGAATTACTCTCCAACCTTTCGACATTAGAACAAAGTGTTCGATCACAATTTGCAGATGCCCGACCATTTTCTGTCAGCGAACTGTTGCGTTGGCCCGGTGTGTTAGCTGAAAGTGAATTAAGTCAGGAATCTCTACAAGCGGAAGTGCAAACACTTCTTGCAGAAACGCTAGCAGCATTTGTCGTCAGCCGTCAGCGAGAAGGTAAGGTACTTGAAACCATGCTTCTCGAACGAGTGTCAGATCTTGAGCAATTGGTGGCGCACGTCACACCACTGGTACCACAAGCGTTAGCGCAATTTCAACAAAAAGCGATTGAACGTATGCAGGAAGCGTTTGCACAAGCCAATGCTGCATCCACCACTTCTGCTCTTTCAAAAGAAGAAGCACAAGACCGCATTCGACAAGAAGTCACGCTGTATGGCATTCGAGTCGATGTAGCTGAAGAACTCACACGTCTCTCAGGACATTTACAAGAAACACGTGCGATTTTGGCTAAAGGTGGGCAAGTCGGAAAACGCTTGGATTTCATGATGCAAGAATTAAATCGTGAAGCAAACACGCTAGGATCTAAAGCAGCGTTGAAAGAGCTCTCTGACACTTCCATGAAAATGAAATTACTGATTGAGCAAATGCGCGAGCAGGTTCAAAATCTAGAGTAAGTTGAATCTATTAAGTTGAATTGTTATGTCACACACTCCATCATCAACCGGTAGCTTATTTGTGATTGCCGCTCCTTCAGGTGCAGGTAAATCATCGCTTGTGAAAGCGCTGCTTGAACAAGAGCCGGCAATGCGTTTGTCTATTTCTACGACCACCCGCGCTCCCCGCCCTGGTGAAGAGCATGGTCGAGAATATTTTTTTAGTAGTCGGGAAGATTTTCTTGAACGCCAATCAGCAGGTGAATTTCTAGAGCATGCAGAAGTTCATGGTAATTTTTATGGCACTTCGCGCATCGCTTTGATGGAGCAGATGCAAGCTAATAAGGATGTGCTGTTAGAAATTGATTGGCAAGGTGCACAACAAATACGGCAATTTTTTCCGCAAGCGGTGAGTATTTTTATTCTGCCGCCTTCGATGGCAGCACTCGAAGAAAGGCTGCGCAAACGAGGTCAAGATGCAGAGCATGTCATCACGCATCGTTTAAAAGGCGCTAGCATTGAGTTAGCTCATGCTTCTGAGTTCGAATATGTTATTATCAATCTTGATTTTGCAGCTGCACTGGACGAATTACTGGCGATCGTAAAAGCGACTCGCTGCAAGCTCCAACAGCAAGCTGCACGACATTCTTCCTTATTTGCCCAGTTGGGCATTCATTCAAATCAGAAGTAGATCCGTTGTGGAGATCATATGGCCCGTATTACTATCGAAGACTGCTTGGAAAAAATGCCAAATCGTTTTCAGCTAACGCTAGCTGCTACTTACCGTGCACGTCAAATTTTGCAGGGTCATACTGCAAAAATTAACAGCACAAACAAAGCGCCTGTGACTGCATTACGCGAAATCGCAGCTGGTCACTACGGTATCGAATTACTGAAAAAAGTGCCTGGCTAAGTCGTGAGCCCCATGCGAGCTAAGGGGCGGATTGCTCACTATGAACACCATCACGACCGATCCACCCACCTCGCCTCCTAAGCGCACCGAGACCGGTGCGTCTAAATCAAACCCATCTTATTCTGATTCTGTCCCACCCTCTGCTGTAGGAGTGGCTTCAGTGACTCAGCTTGCTGAGCGGCTGTCAGAATATTTATTACCTTCTGATTTAAAGAAAATTAAGGAAGCCTATCGCTTCTCAGATGAAATGCATCTGGGACAAGTGCGTAAATCAGGCGAGCCTTATATTTCCCATCCTATTGCTGTCGCTGAAATATGCGCTGAGTGGAAGCTTGATGCCCAAGCCATCATGGCGGCGTTGTTGCACGATGTAATGGAAGATCAGGATGTAAAGAAAGATGAATTAATCGAACGTTTTGGCGCGCCCGTTGCTTCCTTGGTGGATGGACTCTCTAAACTCGATAAGATTGAGTTTCAAAGTCAGGTAGAACAACAAGCAGAAAACTTTCGCAAAATGCTATTAGCCATGGCGCGTGATGTACGCGTTATCTTAGTTAAGCTAGCTGACAGACTACACAACATGCGCACACTCGATGCCATGGCTGTAGAAAAGCGACGACGCATTGCTCGCGAAACTATGGATGTCTATGTTCCCATCGCTCATAGACTAGGGCTCAATACTATTTATCGCGAATTACAAGATTTAGCTTTCCAACATCTCTACCCTGTTCGGTATAAAACCTTATCTAAAGCAGTACGTGGTGCGCGCGGCAATCGTCGTGAAGTGGTGTCTAAGATTCTAGAGTCCGTCAAACAAACATTGAAGCATGCAGGACTTGAAACTGAAGTCTCAGGCAGAGAAAAAAATCTGTATGGGATTTACCGCAAAATGCGAAATAAGCATTTATCGTTTTCTCAAGTGTTGGATGTGTATGGCTTTCGTGTTGTCGTGAATAGTCTGCCGAATTGTTATGTTGCACTCGGTACCTTACATGGTTTGTTCAAACCTATGCCAGGCAAATTCAAAGATTACATCGCTATTCCTAAATTGAATGGCTATCAATCTCTACACACAACCTTAATTGGTCCTTATGGCACACCGGTTGAATTTCAAATTCGCACCGAAGAAATGAATCGTGTAGCTGAAGCAGGTGTGGCAGCCCATTGGCTGTATAAAAACGATGATATCGTTCTGACTGATTTACAGCAGCGCACGCATGCTTGGCTACAATCTCTATTAGATATTCAAAATCAAACAGGTGATGCTTCTGAATTTTTAGAACACGTTAAGGTCGATTTATTTCCTGATTCGGTCTATGTGTTTACACCTAAATCCACCATCATTTCTTTGCCACGGGGTGCGACTGCATTAGATTTTGCTTACACAATTCACACAGATATTGGGGACCATGCAGTCTCTGCAAGAATCAATCATGAGTCAGTCGCTCTAAAAACAGAATTACGCAATGGCGATATCGTCGCTATTGATGTATCAGATGATGCACGCCCCACTCCCAATTGGTTAGGCTATGTACGCACTGGTAAAGCGCGTTCTGCAATTCGTCATCACTTGCGCACCATCAATCCAACTGAGGCGATTGAATTAGGTTATATGCTGTTGGAACATGCCTTAGATGCTTTAGATTTATCAATTCAATTACCGATCGCAGTAAGCGAGCGCTTGATGAATGAAACAGGTGTTAAATCTCTCGATGAACTGTTTGCAGATATTGGTGTAGGTAAACGTATGGCTGTATTGGTGGCGCGCCATATCTTAGGTTTAATGGAATTAAAATCCACTGATGCGGCTAGTAAGATCGCAAGTAGAGAAAAGAAAATCAATCCTGTCACGATTAGTGGCAATGAATCTGCCTCGGTGCAGCTCGCTTCTTGTTGTATGCCGATTCCTGGTGACGTGTTAACAGGGCATTTACGTCGCGATCAAACACTATCTGTTCACACTGCAGACTGTGAAACTGCAAAACGTTTACGCACCAAAGAACCAGGACGATGGATAGAAGTGAATTGGGCTACTGAGCCAAATCGTCGCTTTGAATCAAGGATTCGTGTCTTAGTACAAAATGAAAAAGGCGCATTAGCGCGCATTGCGGCTGAGATTGGCGAATCCGACTCCAACATCGTACACATCAGTATGGATGAAAGTGTGAACTCAGATCTGACTGATTTGCGTTTTACGATACAAGTAGAAGATCGAATACATTTAGCACGTTTGATTCGTAATGTACGTAGCATCAATGGTGTGGCTCGCATCCTGCGCGAACGTAGTCATGATGTAAGAACTTAACGATTATTTCAATCGGTAAAGCGTTTACCGCGTTTTACACTCTTGTGAATACGACGTAATCCAAAACCTGCCAATATTGCTATCACAGGGATAGCAAGTCCTAGAATAATATCGGTGTCAAAATCTAAGCCTGCTGATTTAGCTGCCTTGGCTAAATAACTCAGCAAACCAATGATGTAATAAGAAATTGCGACTACAGAAATGCCTTCCACTGCTTGCTGCAATTTGAGTTGTTGTGCACCACGCGCATTCATTGCTTCAAGGATTTTGCTATTTTGCTTTTCTTGCACAATACCTACTCGAGTTCGTAATAGTGAGTTGGTATTTGCAATACGTTCTGCTAATAATTCCTGACGACGCGCAACAGCAGAGCAAGTATTCATAGCCGGTGTTAAGCGCCTATCCATGAATTCTAAAATCGTCGGTACACCTTCGACACGACGTTCACGTAATTCTTCTATGCGAGCGTGAACCAAACGGAAATAGGCTTGTGAAGCTGAAAAGCGATAGTTGTTATCAACTGCAATACGTTCAAGTCGCGCCGCTAATTCAGTAATGTTATCTAGCAGCGACTGCTGTTTATCGACATCATGGACTCCCGTACCACTTGCATCACTGTTAATGACGGATTCTGTCGGCTCCATATCCACCATGGCAGTTGTCAAACGGGTTAACTCACTCTCAATAATGTTCAATGTAGGATTTGAGCGCTGTGCATGTGGCAAGCCCATTAAGGCCATGATGCGATAGGTTTCAATCTCTAATAAGCGTTGCACTAAACGACCAGCTTGCATGCCATACAGCCCTGCATCACGCACGACAAAGCGGCCAAAGCCATCGGGATGAATTTGAAAATCTGTCCATACTTGGGCTGCATGTGAGGCTTCACACGCTACCACTGCATTCCCTTCAAACAGCGCTCGCATTTTAGGCACACTTTCAAATGCGGTCTCTGTGGCGCGTTCTAAAATCACGTGATTGGCGGAGATCACTTTGCCTTGCAAGCTCAGCAGCCATTCTTCTGGCACATCGGCCACTGGCATATGAGAAAAATAGGCTTCATTTGTATCCTCCGTTCTTGCACTTGTACTAGTACTAGCACTCGCAACGAAGGTGTAGGTTGCAAATTCAGTATGGCATTCCCATTTGAGACGGAAGCGACCGAAATCATGAAAGAAATATTTTGCAGCGCCACTGGGCGATGTCACCCCAAAATGCGTGCATAACATGGCGAGCAAGCGCTGTTGCATGGCTACGTTATCGCCTACACCTTGCATGTCCACTCCACCGTAGAGTGCCAGGTGCGTAATACGCTCCGGCGCTTCTAGCTTAATTGGTGGTCGTGAATGTATCTCGGCCGCCAACGGCACACGCAAGGGATGATTTAAGGTCGAATAAACAATAGGCATGCGAATGAGCGATCTAAATAAAAAAATGAATTCAAGTGATTGCGGTAGCTATTTTACGTCAAGCTGGAGCTGGGTAACTCACGCTTACTATTTCTAATTCGTCTATCCCCGAAGGGGTCATCAGGCTCACTACATCACCCTCATGGGCTTTAGTGAGTGCGCGCGCAACTGGTGATACCCAACTGATTTGTCCATGTAAAGGATCGAGCTCATCAATTCCTACGATGGTCACAGTAAGCTCTTGCCCAGCATTATTACGATAAGTGACTGTAGCGCCAAAAAAAATTTGATCACTACCATGATGCAAACTAGGATCCACCACTTCAGCTGAGTCCATGCGTTTGGTGAGAAAGCGTATGCGTCTGTCGATTTCACGTAGACGCCGTTTGCCATAAATGTAGTCACCATTTTCAGAACGGTCACCATTCGAAGCAGCCCAATGGACAATCTTAACGACTTCAGGACGATCTACATCAATTAACTGAAATAACTCTTCACGTATGCGCTGATAGCCTTGCGGCCGTATATAGTTTTTTGCACCAGGCGAAATCGGCGGCAAACCAGCGCCATCATCATCTTCATCATCGGAAGATTCTTTGACAAAGGCTTTACTCATCGTGTGCGCTCTTTTGTGGGCTTTGCTGTTTCAGCTCCACTTACCTGAATACTAAAAGTCGCTGCATCATCCACACCTAAGGCATCCACCAAATAAGGCATGGTGTCTTTTAAGGTCGCTTGTAGTGTCCAAGGTGGATTAATGATTAGCATGCCACTACTACGTAGCCCCATGCCTTCTTCGGTCGGACTGCCTACCGTTAAGGTCACATTCAACCAATTGCCATTGCTAACGCGCTTTAATCGTTCAGGCAGTTGTTGTGAATCTAATCTTCCTAGAACGGGATACCAAATCGCATACGTCCCTGTTGCAAAACGCTGCATGGCGTCTTCGATAGCGACTTTGACTTTGCGGTAATCATCTTTATCTTCATAGGAAGGATCAATTAAAATTAAGCCACGACGTGAAGGCGGTGGTAACAAAGCTTTCAGACCCGCAAAGCCATCAGCACGCTGGATCAGTATGCGTTTACCTCGTGCAGGCCTCTGCCCTTGCGCTGCTTGATGCGCTTGTAGTTTACGAAAATTCTCATCTAATACTAAAATTTCTGTGGAATGCATTTCAAAGAGACGCAGTCTATCTTCTTCACGCATGATTTTTTCAGCGCAAAAAGGTGAGCCCGGATAAAAACGCATTTTGCCACTGGGGTTCATGGCTTTGACCATGCCTACATATTGCGCTAGCGGTGCAGGTAAATCTTTTTTATCCCACAGCATAGCTATACCTGATTCAGCTTCGCCGCTACGAGTGGCATATTCACTATCAAGCAAATACATACCGGCACCTGCATGGGTGTCAACCACCATGTAGGGCGTGTCTTTTTGGTTTAAATAATCCAGTAGCTGCAATAGCACCATGTGCTTGAGCACATCAGCATGATTCCCTGCGTGAAAGGCGTGACGATAACTAAACATGGTGTGGGAATGCCTTGTTGATGTGAAGGTTAAGCATTATGAGATGCGTAATTAGAGACGAGATTGTACACAAGCGTGCGCCCATCTCCATGAAAGGAATACACTCAAAAAAAAAACCGCATCCTCGTGAGATGCGGTTTTCTGTGCTACGGGATAGTAGTCTCCTCCATCCCTCTTCTTGCCTTGCTTACCTTGCTTACCTTGCTTGCTTAGGCGACTTTCTTGTCGAAGAATTGTTCATCTTCGGTTGAGCCATGCAATGCGGTGGTAGATGACTGACCTTGCTGAATCGCTTGGGTCACTGCATCGAAATAACCGGTACCAACTTCACGTTGATGTTTAACTGCGGTAAAGCCTTTTTCTGCTGCAGCGAATTCAGCTTCTTGCAATTCAACGAAAGCAGACATCTGGTTACGTGCATAACCATGTGCCAGATTAAACATAGAGTAGTTCAATGCATGGAAACCAGCCAAGGTGATGAATTGGAATTTATAACCCATTGCGCCCAATTCTTTTTGGAATTTAGCGATGGTTGCATCGTCCAGATTCTTTTTCCAGTTGAATGAAGGTGAGCAGTTGTAGGACAACATTTTGCCTGGGAATTTAGCGTGAATCGCTTCTGCAAATTTCTTAGCAAATGCGAGATCTGGCTTACCAGTTTCACACCATACTAAATCAGCATAAGGAGCGTAAGCTAAACCACGGGAGATCGCTTGCTCAATACCTGGCTTGGTGCGGAAGAAGCCTTCTGGTGTACGTTCGCCAGTCAAGAATGGCTTATCGTTTTCATCCACATCTGAGGTCAGCAAATCAGCTGCTTCTGCATCCGTACGTGCAACTAAGATGGTTGGGGTGCCGGATACGTCTGCAGCTAAACGTGCTGCATTCAACTTCTCAACAGCTTCACGGCTAGGTACTAAAACCTTACCACCCATGTGACCGCATTTTTTTACTGATGCTAATTGATCTTCAAAGTGCACACCTGCTGCGCCTGCTTCGATCATGGACTTCATGAGTTCAAATGCGTTCAATACACCACCAAAACCTGCTTCAGCATCGGCTACGATAGGAGCGAAGAAGTCAATGTCGTTTTTACCTTCAGACCATTGAATTTGATCAGCACGTTGAAAAGTATTGTTGATACGCTTTACAACCATCGGTACCGAATTTGCTGGGTACAACGATTGGTCTGGATACATTTCACCGGCTAAGTTTGCGTCACCTGCAACTTGCCAGCCAGAGAGATAAATCGCTTTCAGACCTGCTTTAACTTGTTGCATAGCCTGATTACCAGTCAACGCGCCCAGTGCGTTAACGAATGGCTCGGTGTGCAGCAGATTCCAAAGTTTTTCTGAGCCGCGCTTAGCCAATGTGTGATCGATTTGCACCGAACCACGCAGACGTACGACTTCTTCTGCGCTGAAATTGCGCTTTACACTTTTCCAACGTGGGTTCTCTGCCCAGTCCTTCGTTAGAGCCTGAATTTGTTGTTCGCGAGTTGACATAGTGATCTCTCCTAGGGGTTAAACGAGGTGTTCAAACAATAAAAACGATGGAGAAATCTTAGACCTTTTTTCGCGAGGCAACAAGGTCTTATATAAGACATATAAGATAAATTTTATTATTTTAAATCAATATGTTATGAGGTCTATTTCGCGATACGGAATGAAATTTCTTTAAATGAAAATTTTAGTGCTGCTCCACGGTTATGAAATAGGCAATTCTTGCTGCGAAACCAAGACCCCATCTGCATCAGCGTAAATCCAATCTCCGGGACGAATTGACACGCCAGAAATACTCACTTTTATATCTACATCACCCATGCCTTTGCGAATACTGCGTTGAGGATGCGCAGCTAAAGCGCGAACGCCAATGTCACAGGCATTGATTTCACTTGTGTCACGAACGCAGCCATTAACAACGATGCCAGCCCAGCCATTTTTTTCTGCTAGCACTGCGAGATTTCCACCTACCAGTGCGCAACGCAAACTGCCACCACCATCAATAACCAGTACACGACCATTACCTGATGTTTCTAATGCCTTACGCACTAACACGTTATCTTCGAAAACTTTGAGCGTTGCAGCTTGCCCCGCAAAGACAACACGCTTGCCGTAGTGATGAAACAAAGGCGGAAGGACTGCAAGACTGCCATCATGTAATTTATCTTCATGCGCATCACATAAATCACAAGTATTGAATTTCATACTGTCCCCTCTGCGTATGTTGGATAAAATCGCGTTGCATAATCATAAGCAAAGAATTGTTTTGTTCAATCGTACGAATACGCTGCGCTATTCGTACCTACATTTTTTATACTAATTTATCGCTAACTATCGGATATGATTTTTGCGCTACATTCGTACGAATACGCTGCGCTATTCGTACCTACATTACTTATCCTAATCAATAGTTAACTTAGACACGTGGTTTGGTAGGTACGATTAGCGTAGCGTAATCGTACGTAGTTATCTTTATTAAACACAACAAGCTCAGATAAACTTCTTAAAGCTCAGCTCCGATCCATTCACATCAATTGCAATTACATCCTTGGGACCATAATCCCCTTGCAAAATCACTTTCGATAATGGATTTTCAATTTGCTGTTGTATCGCGCGCTTCAATGGTCGTGCTCCGTACACAGGATCAAACCCAGCATCTGCAATTTTCTTCAATGCGGCATCGGTAATCATAAGGCCTATATCCATCTTACCTAATCGATCTTCTAACACTTGCAGTTGTATACGAGCGATCGCGCCTATGTCTTTGTCATCCAATGAATGGAAAACAACTAACTCATCAATACGGTTAATAAACTCTGGTCGGAAATGACTACGTACTTCAGCAAGTACTGATAATTTAACTAAACCAGGATCACTATCTTCCATAGATTGAATTTTATGTGAACCTAAATTCGATGTCATGACGATGACGGTATTTTTAAAATCTACTGTACGACCTTGACCATCAGTCATACGACCATCATCTAACACTTGTAGCAGCACATTAAATACATCAGGATGTGCTTTTTCTATTTCATCCAGTAAGATCACGCTATAAGGTTTACGACGTACAGCTTCAGTTAAATAGCCACCCTCTTCATAGCCCACATAACCAGGAGGCGCACCTAATAAACGTGCAACAGAATGCTTTTCCATGAACTCACTCATATCTAAGCGTATAAGCATGTCTTCAGAGTCAAACAAAAACGAAGCAAGAGCTTTGGTTAGTTCTGTCTTACCCACACCTGTGGGTCCTAAGAACATGAATGAGCCATACGGACGATTAGGATCAGACAATCCTGCTCTGGATCTTCGAATAGCATCTGATACCGCTTTGATCGCTTCATGTTGACCAACCACACGCTTATGTAATTCATCTTCCATATGCAACAGTTTTTCACGTTCACCTTGCATCATCTTAGATACAGGAATACCTGTTGAACGTGACACCACTTCTGCAATTTCTTCCGCACCAACTTGAGTGCGTAATAAGCGAGGTTTACCACCTGCCGCTTCACCTTTATCAGCTTGCTTTAACTGTGCTTCTAGTTCAGGCATGCGGCCATACTGAAGCTCAGACATTTTTTGCCAGTCGCCTTTGCGACGTGCATCTTCCATCTGTAAGCGTATTTTTTCGATTTCTTCTTTGATATGCTGACTACCTTGCACAGCCGCTTTTTCAGATTTCCATACCTCTTCTAGATCACCATATTCACGTTCAAGTCGGGTAATTTCTTCTTCAATCAAGCCCATGCGCTTTTGTGAAGCTTCATCTTTTTCTTTACGAATCGCTTCGCGTTCAATTTTCAATTGAATTAAACGACGATCGAGTTTATCCATGACCTCTGGCTTGGAATCGATTTCAATTTTTATTTTGGAAGCAGCCTCATCGATTAAATCAATCGCTTTATCGGGCAAGAAACGATCAGTGATGTACCGATGTGAAAGCTCTGCTGCTGCAACAATGGCAGGATCAGTAATGTCTACCCCATGATGCACTTCATATTTCTCTTGCAATCCACGTAGTATGGCGATCGTCGCTTCTACACTAGGCTCATCAACAATAATTTTTTGGAAGCGACGTTCAAGCGCTGCATCTTTTTCTATGTATTTACGATATTCATCGAGCGTGGTCGCACCGACGCAATGTAATTCACCACGCGCTAATGCGGGCTTTAACATATTTCCTGCATCCATAGCACCATCTGCCTTACCTGCACCTACCATGGTATGCATTTCATCGATGAAGACGATGTTTTGTCCAGCATCTTGCGATAACTCTTTAAGCACTGCTTTTAAACGTTCTTCAAACTCACCGCGATATTTCGCACCTGCGACTAAGGCAGCCATATCTAAAGACAAGACACGTTTGTTTTTTAATGAATCAGGTACTTCACCATTGACGATACGTTGTGCTAGTCCTTCTACAATCGCTGTCTTACCCACACCAGGTTCACCAATTAAAACAGGATTATTTTTTGTGCGACGCTGTAATACTTGAATTGCACGACGGATTTCATCATCACGACCAATCACAGGATCAAGCTTGCCTAGACGAGCACGTTCAGTTAAATCGATGGTGTATTTTTTTAATGATTCACGTTGACCTTCTGCTTCTTGTGAATCAACATGCGCACCACCTCGCACTGCTTGTATTGCGGCTTCAAGGGCTTTACGCGTTAGTCCATTTTCACGCGCTAATTTGCCTGCTTCAGATTTATCATCTGCTAAGGCTAATAAAATCATTTCACTAGCGATAAATTGATCACCGCGTTTTTGCGCTTCTTTATCAGCCAGATTTAATACTGCAACGAGCTCACGACCAACCTGCACTTCACCACCATTGCCACTCACTTTAGGCAATCTTTCCATTGCACTTTTCATTGCAGTGGTAAGACCATTTACATTCACGCCTGCACGCTGCAACAGAGAGCGAGAACCGCCATCATCTTGATTTAACAAAGCTGTCAGTAAATGTATCGGTTCTATGTATTGATTATCGTGACCAACAGCATGGCTTTGCGCATCTGCCAAGGCTTCTTGTAGTTTGGTGGTGAGTTTGTCGAGACGCATGATGGAGTGCTCCGTAAAATTCAGTCTATATCCATTATTGGGGCAACTAGACGAATTTCAAGCTATCACTAGCATTAGAAAACTGGCAAGACTTTTAACCTGCAACCATGCGCCAAGTCGCTAAGCCTGCGATACAAAACGCAATAGAGCCTAGTAAATGTAGTCCTGTATGTGTAATAGCCCACACATACTCACTACGTTGCAGCAGCAGCATTGCTTCTGCAGAGAAGGTAGAGAAAGTAGTCAGTCCACCGAGAAAACCAGTAACGACTAGCAAACGTATTTCAGGTGTGAGGTCGGGAAAATCTTGAAAAAAACCCACTGCTATACCGATTAGATAGCCACCACCTAAGTTTGCAACTAAGGTTCCTAGAGGGAGATTAATGACATAATTATTTAAACCAACAGAAAGTCCCCAACGCAGCCATGCACCTAGCGTAGCACCCACACCAACTGCTAGAAAACTTAGTGGGCCCATTTCTTCATTGCCTCATCATCGGTGACACGCGCATCAACCCAACGACTACCTTGTGGTGTTTGTTCTTTTTTCCAAAATGGTGCTTGTGTTTTTAGGTAATCAATAATGAATTCACAAGCAGCAAATGCTTCGCCTCTGTGTGCTGAAGTGACCGCGACTAATACAATTTGATCTAATGGTTTGAGAGGACCAACACGATGAATCACAAGCGCATCAAACAAGTCCCATCTACTACGCGCTTCTGCAATGATGTCTTCTAATGCTTTTTCTGTCATGCCAGGATAGTGTTCTAACTCCATCTCAGCAATCTGTTCGCCTTCATTTAAATCACGTACTACGCCAACAAAGTTAACGATAGCACCGACCTTAGGCGTGTTGGCACGCAATTGTGCAATCTCAGTCGTTAAATCAAAATCTTCTGTCTGAACTTTTACAGCCATCGCATTCTCCGTATGAATCAACCACCTGTCACTGGCGGGAAAAAAGCAAGCTCACATCCTTCGGATAACAGTGTGCTTTCCTCTGCCATGGTCTGATTACATGCCATACGCACAGCACGTCCATGTGCTAATGCTTCAGCCCATACGCCACCGCGCTGCTGCAGTAATTCTCTCACTTGACCAGCAGTCTGAATATCAGAAGTCAGAATCAAATTTTCTTGAGATGTACCTACTGATTCACGTAAGCTAGCGAAAAATTTTAATTGTATTTGCATCTTAATAAAGCAATTCATTAAAAGGAATAAAGCGTACTACATCACCTGGCTGAATAACCTGATTAGGTGGATTATCAACCAAACCATCACCCCATACGGTTGATGTCAACACACCTGAACTTTGATTACTAAACAAATCAAGTCCATGCGCATCATTAACACGCACTCGTAAAAATTCATTGCGTCTATCCGCCTTTGACCATGAAAAATCTGCACGCATGGAATAGGATTTAGGCGTACTAGTTTGTGCACCTTGCAAAGCATGAATAAAAGGACGCACAAATAGTAAAAAAGTCACAAAGCTAGAAACGGGATTACCTGGCAATCCCACAAAAAAAGTAGACTGCTGTGACTCGCGATGCACTTCACCAAATGCAAGTGGTTTACCCGGTTTCATCGCAATCTGCCACATGTTGAGACTTCCTTCAGCCTCAACCGCTGGTTTAATATGATCTTCCTCACCAACTGATACTCCGCCTGATGTAATGATTAAATCATTGCCCTGCGCAGCGCTACGCAATGCAGACCGAGTCGCATCTAAGGTATCAGGCACATTGCCTAAATCAGTAACTTCACAACCTAATTGCTGTAGTAAACCACGCAACATGAAACGATTTGAGTTATAAATCGCACCCGGCTTTAATGGCTCGCCTGGCATAGTGAGTTCATCACCAGTAAAGAATACGGCTACTTTCAACCGTCTAAAGACAGACAATTGCGCTAAGCCCACTGATGCGGCTAAGCCTTGTTCTTGTGCACGCAGTCGGGCACCTGCTTGTAAAATCACACTCCCTGTTTGTATATCTTCACCTGCACGACGTACCCACTCGCCAGATTGTGGCGTATGTTCTATCGTGACTTGTTCACCTGTTGCATCCGCTTTGCATTGCTCCTGCATGACAACAGCATCCGCACCTTCAGGAATAAAAGCACCAGTAAAAATTCTAGCAGCAGTTCCGGCTTCTAAAGACTGTCCAATATGACCAGCTGGAATACGTTGAGAAACTCTTAACACAGCATTTCCAGATACACAGTCAGCTGCTCTCACAACATAGCCATCCATTTGAGTGTTATCCATAGGCGGGACATTGAGCTGCGATATTTGATCTTCTGCGAGCACTCGTCCGTTAGCATCTAAGGTTGATACCAACTCACGTTCTTTCACACTACGAGCTGACTGTAAAAGAAAATTCAGCGCTTCTTGCACGCTTAACATGGGCTTTTTCATATTCATATTATTCTCAGCACATGGCGTAGTAAATTAAGACTTGATTTGATTGCATGAACACATTCATTCATCAACATGACTTGCAATGTATTGTTTGACCGCTGACACATCCACATCCATCACATCGAAGCGCTGCGGTAGATCTTCAATGTTATGCATTCCTAACGGACGATCTGCATCTTTATCTAACGCCTCGCGTATGGTCTCATTGAATTTAGCTGGTAATGCAGTCTCAAGCACAATCATGGGAATACCAGGCTGCATATTTTCGCGTGCTACTTTAATACCATCGGCGGTATGGGGATCAATCATGATTTCATAATGTTCATGCGCGTAGCGAATAGTATTAAGGCGATCTTGATGCGTAGATCTACCTGCTAAAAATCCATATTGATTTACAAACTTGAATTCATCGCCATCACTTCCCGCTTTACCTGATAAATCAAAGCCACCCTGCGATTCTACTTTAGCGAATAAAGCTTTGACTCGTGCAGCATCACGCCCTATCAAATCAAAAATAAAGCGCTCGAAATTTGAAGCTTTACTAATATCCATGCTAGGACTACTCGTGTGATAAGTCTCAGCTGACTTACGCACACGATAGATGCCGGTACTGAAAAATTCATTCAATACATCATTCTCATTCGTAGCGACTATGAGTTTATCTATGGGTAGACCCATCATGCGTGCGATATGACCAGCACAGATATTGCCAAAATTACCAGATGGGACAGTAAAGGAAACCTTCTCACTATTGTGCTTGGTAGCGCTAAGATAACCACGGAAGTAATACACCACTTGCGCCACAACACGCGCCCAATTAATTGAATTTACTGTGCCAATTTTGTATTGTGATTTGAATCCTAAATCATTCGATACGGCTTTCACCATATCCTGACAATCATCGAATACACCCTTGACTGCAATGTTGAAAATATTTGGATCTTGCAGACTAAACATTTGCGCACTTTGAAATGCACTCATTTTCAAATGAGGCGATAGCATAAAAACGCGTATCCCTTTTTTCCCACGCATAGCATATTCAGCAGCACTACCAGTATCACCGGAAGTCGCACCGAAGATATTCAACTCAGACCCATCACGCGCTAGAACATATTCAAATAAATTACCGAGCAACTGCATGGCCATATCTTTAAAGGCAAGTGTTGGACCATTCGACAAAGCTTGCAGTAATAAAGTGCTGCCTTGCTCACTCTGGAGTTTGCGTAAGGGAGTAATCTCTTTGGCTGACTCGCTCTCTCTCGTGTTGCAATAAACCGCTTCGGTATAGGTTTTATCAGTCAACAGACGTAAATCGTTTTCAGGTATGTCCGTTGCAAATTTTTTCAAAATTTCAAACGCTAGATTTGCATACGAAAGATTACGCCAAGTATCAAGCTCGGAAGCACTCACCTGAGGATACTGGGCAGGTAAATAAAGACCACCGTCTGGAGCCAGACCGCCAAGCAAAATTTCAGAGAAATGAGGCGTTGCCGCAAAGCCACGAGTAGATAAATAGTGCATATAAGAAATATCCGACAAGGAACAAATGCAATTATAAGGCCAGCAGGCTAAACAAAGACTGAGCTAAATAAGGACTTTCTAGCTAGTCATACCGATTTCGAATGTTTAAAGCCTATTTCGGAATGCCTATGTCTTTACATAAAGACAACCATTAATCTCCGCTTGTCAATCCCATGAATTAGGTAGTTTTCGAGATTTTTTGGGGCTAAAAATGACTTTTTTTCGAAAATCACACGTAAAAAAGTCAAATATTTCTCCAAAAAAAGAAGAGCGTCACTTTAGATTAACTAGCTGCAACTTTCTTGACCATCTAAAGAGATTCACCACTTCAAATCAAGGTAAGAGCGCATCGCTCAAAACCAAACTACTCAAAAATGCGGTTGAAAAAACTCAAACCCGAATACCTACTTACTCATAAAGTATTTGGATTTGTCACCTAATCTACTGCAGACGGGGGCAATATGGTCGAACAGCAAGCAGAAATCCTTGAAGAACTAGGATTAATTGATTCTGAAGAATTTAATTCTGATGGATTCATCTTAGATAGTGAATTAGAGACCGCTCTAGAAGAACCTACGGAGCCAGTCAAAGAGAAAGCCCCAGCAAAAGTTTATACACCTCCGAAAACGACTTACGAAAATATCCCACCGGCAGAACGAAATCAAGAAGAACTATTCCGTGAGCTCATTTCATCTCATCAAAAACGACTATATCGCTTTGTAATCAAATATATAGATCACCCCGATGATGCAGCTGACATAACCCAGCAAGCCTTTGTGGAAGCCGCCAGAACCATTGCTAATTTTCGAGGCGACTCAAAACTCTCTACTTGGTTGTTCGGTATTGCCATGAACATGGTTAGAAACTGCTCTCTTATCATATTGCTGTTGTGCTGAAAAAATATGCAGGTGAATTTATAGGTATACAAGAAACACGTTCAATTTTGACTGAGACTGAGAGTCGTTTCCCAGAACTGGCGAAAGAAGTACAAAGAGTTTTGCCTATTTATAAAATTGCTGAAATTCTTCAACGCTTAGTGAATGAAGAAATTTCTATTCGCAATATACGCGCTGTGATGGAAGCTTTAATTGAATGGGGGCAGAAAGAAAAAGATTCAGTGATGTTGGCTGAATATGTCAGAGTCGCTTTGAAGCGGCATATTAGCCATCGCTACTCTTCAGGTCAAAATATTTTACCTGCCTATTTACTTGCACCAAATGTTGAGGATGCAGTACGTAGTGCTGTGCGACAGACTTCGGGCGGTTCGTATCTCGCTTTAGAACCTAGCGTTTCTCGTAAGTTACTGGAAAATCTTAAATCGACTGTAGGAGATTTATCGCGATCTATGCAAAGACCGGTTTTATTAACGTCTATGGATATTCGGCGTTATATGAGAAAAATGATAGAACAAGAAATTTATGAATTACCCGTTTTATCTTATCAAGAGCTAACTCCTGAAATTAATATTCAACCACTGGCAAGGGTAGAGTTATGAAAAATTATTTAAATACTGCCTTCTTTCATAATCACTTAGAAGGTTTAGTGAAAAGAGCTAAACGCATCTTCGATATCAGGAAATTCATTAATCAATTCCATAAATCCACCTACTTCAAACAAGCTACGAACAGCTGGCTTCATGCCTACAATCGCTACTGGGTAGTCTTTGGACGGGAGTTTTTTAATCGCATCAAGGATTATGCGCAAGCCATCGCTCGATATATAAGTCAAATCCGTGAAATCAAAAATAATATTTTGCATCCCCTCTTCCAACGCTGTTTGAAGCAAGGCATCCAATTCAAGCAAAGATGGCTTACTCATATCGCCAGAAGGCTGAATCACAAAAGTGTTATCCCTTCCAAAAGTATGAATGCTCATTCTGAGAAGGTGAAAAGTTAATAATTCTAATTCTATCCCGATATTGTAAAAATAAAAAATTATTTAATTATGAAGCGTGAACCTAATCTCGATGAGCTACAAACAGCCCCGCTAGAACTGAGAGTACTCTATGGTCCTCAGTCAGGGAGTCGTCTAACTCTTTTCCCAGGAGATTATCAGCTTGGTACTTCAGATGATTGCACCATCATCTTAACCGGCCCTCGTATTGAAGCTACGTACGCAAAACTAACGGTAGAAGAAGGGCAAACTAGCATTAGTCCCATAGACGGGAAAATTAATGACACTGAAGGCAATCCTATTGAGGAAAAATATAACCTTGCGTTAGGCATGCCGATAGAAATTGGAGGGGTATGGATTGCAATTGATCATCTCGATGCTGAGTGGCCGGATCCAGTAGAAGTCGCTCCTATCTCACCAGCTTCGCCAATTTCTCACCCGCCTATCTACGAGCCGATTGTTGAAGTCACTGAAGTTCAGTCAATCATTGCGAAATTTATACCCCCTCATTTACGCGCAAAATTAGGTTTATTTATTTCTTTTTCTGTATTGTTCATTATTCTTGTTTCAGGGATTTCCATCATTTTTAGTTTACAGAAAAATGAGCCTGATATTTCAAACATAGCTACAGCACAAAACAGCTCGGTAGAGCCTCAATATTTGAATGACATCAGAGCTAAAATTTCTCTTATCACTGAAAAGAATTCAATCAAAGTATCAAGAAACAAACAAGGTGAGACAGTTGTTAAAGGCTATGTCAGCAATGCTGAAACAAAAAATAAAATTACTGACATTGTTCATCAGCATGCGCCTAATTCTCTGATTCAAATTTATTCAGAGCCTGAAATACTCGAGGCAGCTAAAAAGTTAATTGATCAAAATGAAGATAAAAATCGTACAAAAATTACTGTCGATGGAATAAATAATGGTGTGTTGAAAATCAGTGGCTCAGTCAGCAGTGCTAGCGCCAGAGATGAAGTGATTGATCTCTTTAAAACAACTATTCCGGGTGTGCTTGAGATGGAAAGTAGTTTACTAGGACCTGAAGAAATTGCCTTTAGATTTGAAACAGAATTAAATAATCTTGGTCTGGGCAAGCGTTTTCAGATCCTCTCGCGCCAGCCTGATTTTGTTTTAAGTGGAAAGCTGACAGAAAATGAAATCCGTACTTGGGAAAACTTAGTGCAAGGCTTTAATAATAATTATGGAAATTTATTACCGATACGCGCAACTGTTTCACAAATTCAAAGTAAACCACCGGTGAATGTAGAAACTATTGTCGGTGGTAATACACCCTTTGTCGTGACTACAAGCGGTCAACGAATTGGCAGAGGTGGAAACATCAACGGCAATGTACTTAGCATAGTCAGAGACAATGAAATTATATTTGATGGGAATGAGCGTTTTAGGATAGGAAGATAACAATGAACACTACTGAAGAAAAATTTAATGTAAGAAACGCACTATTTGAAAAAGAAGATAAAACTGATGAAGAATTAGAAATGGAAATGGAGAAAAAAATTAAAGGTATTTCCGAAAGAATTGAAGTTGAATCGAAAAAATTACAATCAAAACCTGTGAGGGAAAAGATAGAAGCAGTACAAAAAGTTGTACAAGCAGCACTATTAATTTTTGAAGTTAAAAAACTCAAAAATTAATAGATTTTTTTACTTAAACAAAAGGAGAAATATTATGGCCCAACCAACACCCACCCCTGCAACCACACTTGCTGGAACAACACTTACTAATATGCAAGATTTTACTACTGGCGTTCTAGGGGCTGCTGAAAATGCATTTAAATTAGTTACTAACGCAATATCTACAGGAGGCGCATTAAGCATGGCAGAAATGGTTAAGTATCAATCTGAATCAGCAAAATTTACTTTAACTGCAACAATCATGAGTGCCATTATTAAAGAAGTAATTGATACGATGAAAGGTATTGCAAATAAGATTTAATGCAGTCCTTAGTCCTCAACCTAATTGCTCAAGCCGTAGACGTGTCACTTTACCGTCTACGGTATTGAGCGCTTCAATCGCTGCGATCGCAGCATTAATATTTTTCTCTTGGGTTTGATGCGTTAACAAGATGATGTCGGTTTGTGTTTCGCCTTCATCCGGTTCTTTTTGCAGCATGGCGTCAATCGAGATGGAAGCATCTGCCAAGATGCGGGTGATGTCTGCTAAGACTCCAGGTTGGTCGGCCACTCTGAGACGTAAATAATAACTCGTAATAATTTCTGACATCGGCAAGATAGGTGTATCCGCCAATGATTTTGTCTGATAGGCTAATGACGGTACGCGATACACAGGATCTGCGTCAGCCAATCTAGCAATGTCGACTAAATCTGCAATCACTGCAGAAGCAGTTGGTTCAGCACCCGCACCTTTGCCGTAATAAAGAGTCGCACCCACTGCATCACCCTGAACCAAAACTGCATTCATAGCGCCTTCCACATTTGCGATTAAGCGATTTTTTGGAATCAGTGTGGGATGCACACGCAATTCAATGCCATGTGCAGTGCGTCGAGTAATACCTAGCAATTTAATGCGATAACCAAGTTGTTCTGCATAACGTATGTCAATTGCTTGTAGATTGGTAATGCCTTCTACATAAGCTTGATCAAATTGCACCGGTGTACCAAAAGCAATGGCTGACATGATGCTGGCTTTATGCGCTGCATCTATGCCTTCTATGTCAAAGGTGGGATCTGCCTCGGCATAACCCAATCGTTGTGCTTCCTTTAGCACGGTGGCAAAGTCCAAACCTTTGTCACGCATTTCAGAGAGGATGAAATTGGTGGTGCCATTGATGATGCCAGCCACCCACTGTATGCGATTTGCGGTTAAGCCTTCACGCAAGGCTTTGATGATAGGTATTCCACCCGCGACTGCTGCTTCAAATGCGACGATGACACCCTGCTCTTCAGCTGCTTTGAAAATTTCTGTACCATGTTTTGCGAGTAGTGCTTTATTCGCAGTGACTACATGCTTACCATTGACAATCGCTTGCATGACGAGTTCACGTGCAATGCCATAACCACCGATGAGTTCAATCACGACATCAATGTCAGGACGATTCACAACTAAGTGTGCGTCGCTCACCACTTCAATATCACCACCCGTGATTTCTTTAGCGCGCGCTGTATCGAGATCAGCCACCACAGCAATTTCAATACCGCGACCAGCGCGTCGTATGATTTCTTCTTGATTTCGCTGTAAAACAGCGAATGTACCTGCACCTACTGTGCCTATGCCTAGCAGGCCTACTTTAATTGGTTTCATGTGTGATCTATGTTGCTGTTATGAGGAAATTAAGCACGCGCATGTAAGCGTCGATAGCCATCAAGGAAGTGAGCAATTCGTCCAACCGCTTCGGTTAAATCATCGGTATTCGGCAAGAAAACGACTCTGAAATGATCGGTGGTGGAGCAATTGAAACCTGTGCCTTGTACGATCAGTACACGCTCAGCTGCTAATAAATCATAGGCGAATTGCTGATCATCTTCGATTGGATAAAGCTTAGGATCTAACTTAGGAAACATATACAAAGCAGACTTAGGTTTGACACAAGTCACACCGGGAATCTCGGTTAAGAGTTTGTGCGCTAAATCACGTTGACGTAGTAAGCGACCACCTGTTCCCACTAAATCATTAATGCTTTGATAGCCACCGAGTGCAGTTTGAATTGCATACTGACCTGGCGCATTGGCACATAAACGCATAGAGGCCAACATATTCAAGCCTTCTATGTAATCTTTCGCATGTTTTTTCTCACCTGAGACTATCATCCAACCAGCACGATATCCGCAAGAACGATAATTTTTTGAAAGTCCGTTGAAGGTGATAAATAAAACATCATCAGCCAGTGATGCTAACGATGTATGTTGAGCTCCGTCATAAAGCACTTTGTCATAGATTTCATCAGCAAAAATAATGAGTTGATGTTGACGCGCGAGTTCTACGATTTGCTCTAACAACTCAACCGGATATAAAGCACCGGTTGGGTTATTCGGATTGATAACAACAATGGCGCGTGTGTTGGAATTGATTTTTTTGCGCATGTCTTCTATGTCAGGCATCCAGTCGGCTTGCTCATCACAGACATAATGCACAGGAGTGCCACTTGAAAGACTGACTGCTGCTGTCCACAATGGATAATCAGGTGCAGGGACTAACACTTCGTCACCAGTGTTGAGCAAAGCATTCATGCTCATGACGATTAATTCTGAGGCGCCATTGCCTAGGTAGATGTCATCAATGGTGACGCCTTCTATATTTTTTTCTTGGCTGTATTGCATGATCGCTTTACGCGGTGCAAACAAGCCTTTGGAATCGGTGTAACCGGAGGCATTGCCCATGTTGCGTATCATGTCTTGCACGATTTCATCGGGCGCATCAAAACCAAACACGGCCAAGTTGCCGATGTTGAGTTTTATGATTTTATGGCCTTCTTCCTCCATCTGTCGTGCTTTTTCCAGCACGGGACCACGTATGTCGTAGCAAACATCTGCTAGTTTTTTCGATTTTTGGATTTGTCTCACAGCTGTTTCTCGCTCAAAAAATGCAGGCGCTAATCAACACAGTGTTGCAGCGCGAAAAAAACAACCATTTTGCCCCAAATTAGGCCGTCTTATCAATGTTTATAGCTGATTTTGGCGGGCATTTCAGCACGGTTCGGGCTAAAATTGCGGCCATTATGAAGCTACATACCACCTCCACGCAGCAATACCAGACCGTCACCGGTTATGAAGAGAATTGGGTCGAGATTAATGCTATTCAATTTAAGCACAGCTTATTAGTTATGCCTGAACGGGCTCCAGTAAATTGGAATGTAAGCGCCTTCTCCTCACTCACAACTGAGCATTTCTCAGAAATTGAATCCCTAGAGCCGGATGTTGTCATACTTGGCACAGGTAATCGGCAGCATTTTATTCATCCCCAACTTATTGCGAATTTGACCGCACGCCGGATAGGAGTGGAATGTATGGATAATCAGGCTGCTTGTCGAACTTATAATATTTTGATGGCCGAGGGTCGCAAAGTCGCTCTGGCTCTTATTTTGTCCGCTTAGTTTTTTAGTATTTGATGAATCTGATGGCAGCGCTGAGATAAATATCCCTAAGCTTATGCGGTTAATAGAGCTATGACTTAGGCAATGCGGTACATTGCTCACAAATTTCAATCATTTGCCAGGAGACGCTATTTTGTCTGACCGCCCTTCAATTTTGAATATGACCGTGCCCGATTTTTCAGCCGAAATGACGGGCGATATGCCTTTTCAACTCAGCTCCTATCAAGGTAAGAATGTAGTGCTGTATTTTTACCCTAAGGACAATACACCGGGTTGCACCACAGAGAGCATGCAGTTTCGTGACTTGCATCCTGAATTTGCAGCGGCCAACACCGTCGTCTTTGGTATTAGTCGCGATAGTCTACGATCGCATGTAGGTTTCAAAACAAAACTCGAATTGCCTTTCGAATTGATCTCAGATGGTGATGAAAAAGTCTGTACGATGTTTGATGTCATCGTTATGAAATCAATGTATGGTAAAAAAGTTCGAGGAGTTGAGCGATCAACTTTTGTCATTGACGTCACAGGTAAAATAGTGAAAGAATGGCGTGGAGTAAAGGTTCCAGGACATGTTGATGAAGTTCTGGAATTGGTGAAGAATCTCTCTTAACGATTCATAACTAATTGAAATTAAATAATAAATTTTATAGAGGCTGTTTAGGAAAAAGGCACATTGCCTTTTGCTTAAACAGCCTTTTCAGTTTTTTACGGTATAAAAATATTTAAACCTACTTTTTCTTTTCACTTTTTTCTTTGAGGACTCGATGCCACTGCCTAAAATGCCGACCAAACCTGCAGCATTGCTCTCCCCCGTAGATTATCCTAAGGCAGAAAAAAATAAGTCGTTGAAAAAACCAGTGATCGCTCTGGTTGAAGCACCCATCAAAAGTTCAGCACCTGTGCCCGTAGCGCGCACAAAATCAGATTCAGATCAACGCGAACAACGCAGCGGCAATAGTCGTTCACACGCTGGTGCAACTAACAAATCGTCATCGAGTAAATCCACAGGCAAACGTGGTGTGACTAAGTTATTTGTATTGGATACCAATGTATTAATGCATGATCCAACATCGCTATTCCGCTTTGATGAACATGATGTTTATCTTCCTATGATTACGCTAGAAGAATTAGATAATCATAAAAAAGGTATGTCAGAAGTGGCACGCAATGCACGACAAGTGTCACGCTCACTCGATGCACTGGTTGCTGATACAGGTGAAAGTGAAATTGATAACGGTATTCCACTTAGTAAGTTAGGTAATAAAGATGCGAGTGGTCGTTTGTTTTTTCAAACTCGCTTGAATGATTGGCAATTACCACAAGGACTACCAGTAGGTAAAGCAGATAATCAAATCTTAGCTGTAGTGCGCGGACTGCAAGAACAATTTCCACAACGCCCTGTAGTCTTGGTATCTAAAGATATCAATATGCGCATTAAAGCGCGTGCACTTGGATTGCCTGCTGAAGAATATTTCAATGATCATGTATTAGAAGATACCGATCTGCTGTACTCAGGTATTTTTCAATTACCTTTTGATTTTTGGGATAAGCATGCAAAAGGCATGGAATCATGGAAAGAAAATCGCCATGGAGCAGGCACAACTTTCTATCGTGTGACTGGTCCTGCCGTACCTTCTATGTTGATTAATCAGTTTGTATTCCTTGAGCCACAAGATGGTGAAGCGGCATTTTATGGTCAGGTCACACAAATTAATGGCAAGACAGCCGTGTTACGTACCTTGCGTGATTTTGGACATAACAAACATAATGTCTGGGGCATTACGTCACGCAATCGTGAACAAAATTTTGCGCTCAATTTACTGATGGATCCTGAATGTGATTTCATTACCTTACTCGGTCAAGCTGGAACAGGTAAAACGCTACTCGCTTTAGCTGCAGGTTTAACGCAAGTACTAGAGACAAAAATCTACAATGAAATTATCGTCACCCGTGTAACAGTCCCTGTTGGTGAAGACATAGGTTTTTTACCTGGCACAGAGGAAGAAAAAATGTCACCGTGGATGGGTGCATTTGATGATAATCTTGAAGTGTTGAATAAATCTGATTCTGATGCAGGTGAATGGGGACGCGCAGCAACGCAAGAATTGATTCGTTCACGGATTAAAATTAAATCAATGAACTTTATGCGTGGTCGCACTTTTGTGAATAAGTATTTGATTATCGATGAAGCACAAAATCTCACACCAAAACAAATGAAAACCTTGGTGACACGTGCTGGTCCGGGAACAAAAATTGTTTGTTTAGGTAATATCGCGCAGATTGATACACCTTACTTAACCGAGGGTTCAAGTGGCTTAACGTATGTGGTTGATCGTTTTAAAGGTTGGTCACATAGTGGACATATCACTTTGGCACGCGGTGAACGTTCCAGACTCGCTGATCATGCAAGTGAAGTGCTCTGAGGTTAAGCTTTAGAACATAAAGCTTTAGGACATAAAGCCTTAGTACATCTCATTAGAATGTAAAAAAACCTGCCGATGTTTCATCGGCAGGTTTTTTTATTGCATCAAGATTCATACTTACAGCTAATACTCAAAGCGCATGCTTACCTATCCACCATGCGATTGCAGCGATCAATGCTGTAGCTGGGATAGTAAATATCCAAGCCCAGAGAATAGTGCCTGCAATTCCCCAGCGGACTGCAGTCATTTTGCGCGCACTTCCCACACCAACAATAGCGCTCGTAATGGTATGGGTAGTAGAAACAGGAATACCCACACTGGTTGCTAAAAATAAGGTTATGGCACCACCCGTCTCTGTACAAAATCCACCGACAGGTTTTAACTTAGTAATTTTCATGCCCATGGTTCTTACGATACGCCATCCGCCCAACAAGGTACCTAGACTGATCGCAGCATAACAAGAAACGACGACCCATAAAGGTAAAGGATCAGTAGCAGCAGTGACTCCAGCAGCGATTAATAACATCCAAATAATACCCATCGTTTTTTGTGCATCATTACCGCCATGACCTAAGCTATACATCGATGCAGACAAGAGTTGCATACGCCTAAACCATTTATCAATGCGCTGCGGTGTACTGCGCACAAAAAGCCATGACACGAGCAACATCATTAATGAGCCAATTAAGAAACCAAGTAAAGGCGAAAGAAAAATAAAAAACAGCGTTTTAATTAGCCCGCTCGAAATTAAAGATGCAGTTCCTGCGTTTGCTAATGCAGCACCTATCAGACCACCGATGAGTGCATGGGATGAAGAAGAAGGAATGCCGAAATACCATGTCAAAAAATTCCATGTGATGGCAGCGAATAAAGCACCAAACACAACATAGTGATCGATCATTGTGGGATCGATGATTCCCTTACCTACTGTGGTTGCGACATTCAGTTGAAAAACTAAAATAGCAATAAAGTTAAAAAAAGCAGCTAACATGACTGCTGATTGTGGCTTTAACACTCCGGTAGAAACAACGGTTGCAATTGCATTCGCTGCATCATGAAAGCCATTCATGAAATCAAACACGAGTGCTAGCAACACAAGAAAAGCAAGAAGGGTGAGACTAATATTGAGGGTCTGCATAAGTTTTAAATGAATAGATCAGCAAATACAATTATGCATTCTCTACAATGATGCCCTCGATAATATTGGCTACATCTTCACAGCGATCAGTCACTGACTCAAGAATTTCATAAATCGCTTTAAGCTTGATTAAATTGCGTACGTCTGGTTCTTCACGAAATAATTTTGACATTGCAGCTCGCATCACGTGATCTGCATCGGATTCTAATCTATCGATCTCGGCACAAATAGCGAGCATCTCACGTGAATTTTTCATGTTGTGTAACAAACCTACACAAGCACGCACTTTCTCACAGCAAGATAAACATAACTCTGCCAGACGCTTAGCTTCTGGTGTGATTTGTTTAATGTCGTATAGCGATACGGTCTGACCTGCGTCTTCCATTAAATCTAAAATATCATCCATACGTGTGATTAGTTGATGGATATCTTCTCGATCTAAAGGCGTGATAAAAGTTTTATGCAGCATCTCTAGTGCTGCATGTGTCACTTTGTCAGCTTGTTTTTCCAAAGACTCAATAGCGTGCACGCGAGTTTCTAAATTATCAAAAGTCGTCATCAATGCAAGCATTTCTTGACCGCCCTTGACGCATAAATCAGCATGCTGAATAAACAGATCAAAAAACTTACCTTCTGTCGGCATTAATCTTCCGAACATTTTTTTCTCCTAATACCACTATTAATTTTTCAAACGTTAATAGCAAATTTTCAAAAAAAATCGCTATCTATGAGGTGAGTGATGACTGCTGTAGTGAGCTTAATTATTTCCGTATGCAGTACCACTGCTGGTGTAATTCTCAAATTTTGTGAATTGACCTAGGAAGGTCAGACGTACATCACCGATAGGGCCATTTCTTTGCTTACCAATGATGATCTCTGCAATACCTTTTTCAGTTGTGTCTGGGTTATACACTTCATCGCGATAAATAAACAAAATCAAATCGGCATCTTGTTCAATCGCGCCCGACTCACGCAAGTCAGACATCACAGGTCGTTTGTTAGGACGTTGTTCCAACGAACGATTTAACTGTGAGAGCGCGATCACTGGGCAATTCAATTCTTTTGCTAAGCCTTTAAGATTTCGTGAAATTTCAGAAATCTCCGTGGCGCGATTTTCACCGGCGCTATTAGCTGACATCAATTGCAAATAATCGACTATGACTAAACCTAAGGTGCCACAGGTGCGTGCTAGACGTCGTGAACGTGCACGCAATTCCATAGAATTTAAACCTGGTGTTTCATCGATATAGATTTGTGCTCCATTCATTTTTTGAATGGCATGCGTCAGTCGCGGCCAATCTTCATCATTCAATCGCCCAGTTCGCAAACGCGTTTGATCTAGTCTTCCTACCGAGCCCAACATACGCATCGCTAATTGTGATCCACCCATTTCCATAGAAAATATCGCAACTGGTAAGCCGCTTTCTACAGCAACATGTTCACCGATATTCACAGAGAAAGCGGTCTTACCCATAGATGGTCGACCTGCAACAATAATCAAATCACCTTTTTGCAAACCTGATGTCATACGATCTAAATCAACAAATCCGGTTGGCACACCCGTAATGTCATTTGGATTTTCGCGGTTATATAGTTCGTCAATACGCTCTACGACTTGGGTCAGCAAAGGTTGAATTTCTTGAAAACCTTGTTTACCACGTGAGCCATCTTCAGCAATAGAAAAAATCTTTGCTTCAGCTTCATCAAGTAATTGCTTTACTTCTTTGCCTTGCGGATTAAAAGCTTC
>Ga0209550_10000719_pt1 | contig 31641 bp, 20 predicted proteins | sample LauGreSuBDMM15SN_2_FD_187567 | JGI IMG/M metagenome (GOLD analysis project Ga0209550, IMG submission 187567) | Freshwater lake microbial communities from Lake Michigan, USA - Su13.BD.MM15.SN (SPAdes) (version 5) | ecosystem: Environmental > Aquatic > Freshwater > Lake | place: Lake Michigan... | reverse complement strand
AATCTTAGTCTTTCTATTCAAAAGGTGGATGCCATTTGTTTAGGTAGAAATACGGGGTCCATTGCGCTGACGGTTTCAGGAGGTGAAACAGCTTATTCCTATCTTTGGGACAAAGGCCTTTCTTCCCAGGCGAATCATTCAAACCTTGCTCCGGCTAATTATAATGTGACGGTAACTGATGCATCGGGATGTCAAATTTTTCGTTCCATCACGGTCGGTCAAACTGATGGAATATCGATTTCCGCTGTTCAACCAACCTATATAAATAACGGAAATGACGGGGCTATCAATTTGACAGTACAGGGAACAAAAGGCCTGGTAACTTATAATTGGACAGGTCCCGGGACATATACAGCAGCTACTAAGAATATTTCAAATCTGGATACAGGAAATTATTGCCTGATAGTTCGTGATACAACAGTTTGTAGAGCGGAGATTTGCGTAAGAATGGTTCGTAAACTTCAATTTGCCCCCGCCGTAGTTATTAATCCTTGTGAAGGATCAAGTACCGGTTCTGTAACATTATCACTTTCTGGAGGTGTAGCTCCATTTTCTTACAAATGGAGTAACGGAGAAACTGTTCAAAATTTAAGTAGATTAGCTCCGGGTAGTTATTCAGTGACGGCTACCGATGCACAAAATGCAACATTATCTTTGTCTGTAACCTTAACAGAACAAAATAAACCAAGAGTTACTCCAACAATAACGCATGTTACTGGAGCTCCTTCAAATAACAATGGACAGATTTCCCTTTCAGTGTTAGGTGGTACACCTCCTTACAAATTTTTATGGGATAATGGAGCAACTACCTCTACCATTGAAACATTGGTCACCGGCAAATACTGCGTTAAAGTGAGTGACAATTCTTCTTGTCCAGTGGATACTTGTTTTAATATTGAATACAAATTAGTACCTCTGGCTGTTGACGTTACCACCACGGGGGTGCTGTGTCCCAGAGATACTACAGGTAAAGCAAAGGTGATGATAAGTGGAGGAACGAGCCCTTATAAACTAACTCTTTCCTTAAATGGCCGGGTTTTTAATACTACAAATGGTATTCTTAATTTGGAAAATCTTAGAGGAGGTGTTATCAATTATGTTGTAGAGGACGCTATTAATACCAAAAAAGAAGGTTCATTTACTATTTCGACGCCCACACCTTTTACCGTAGAAGCTACCGTTAAACATGATAGTGAGGAAAGTGGATGTACTGGTAGAATCGTACTATCCATCTCAGGTGGTACCGCTGCTTATAACGTTAATTGGAACACAAATAATACAGGTCTTCAATTGATAAGTCTTTGTGAAGGTAGTTACACTCCTTCCATAAGGGATGCCAACGGTTGTACTTTTGTGGGAGCGCCTATCTTTGTAAATACGTTTTCCGCTAAACCTTCCATTACAAAAAGTGATTGTCCGGAAGACCTTAATGGTTCAGTTATTCTGGATGTTCAAGGTGGAAAAACACCTTACAAATTTAGATGGGTGAACAGTAAAGGGGACACTATTAGTAGTTCAAAAGACTTGATTGATGTTATGTCAGGAGTTTACACTGTAATTATCGGAGAAGCTTCTGGTAACGAGGTGGTTAGAGTATATAATGTAGAAGCTAAAAACATATTAACGGCCAATGTAAAAGCAAATTCTAATTATAATGGATTCGTTGTTAGCTGCCTTTCTAACAAAGATGGAATTCTTGAGGTGACAGCAAAAAATAATAGCGGAAGTACTTCTTTTGTTTATGAATGGTTGCTAAATGGTACTTTGGCAAGTAGCGCTTCCTTATTTCAAAATGCTGCTGCGGGTGTGTATCAGGTTAAAATTTCAGATCCTCTGGGTTGTACTATTACAAGAGAAATCAACGCTACTGCTCCCACAAAAGTAGATTTGAACGCCTCGGTAATTGATATTGGTTGTCCCGCAGCAAGAAATGGTTCTATTGTGGTTTCTGCTTCTGGTGGAGTTCCTGGTTCAACGTATGTGTATGCTTGGAATAACGGTGTACGAGGTCCTTCTCTGAATTTAATCCCTCAGGGAACCTATTCCATAGAGGTTGAGGATAAAAATAATTGTAAATATACCCAAACATATACGCTAAAGGATCCAGCGCCTATTGTGGTTACCCTTAAAGCGACGCCAACCCTTGACGATAGAAATTGTGATGGAAAGATTACCGCTTCTGCAACCGGTGGGTTTCCCCCATACTATTACTCCTGGCCACAGGTTGCTGGAAAAAAAGATTCGTTTTTATTGAATCTTTGCCCGGGGATTTATGGCCTTCAGTTAACTGATTCACGCGGTTGCGCACCTAATCCTGCCATCTCTGTAGTTGAAGTTAATGATGAAAGATTCGATTGTTTAGAATACCGTAAACTTATTACACCCGATGGAGATGGCTTAAACGAAGAGTTTATTATCAATTGTGTAACCTTTGACCCTGCATACCAGCAAAATCAACTTCGTATTTTTAATCGTTGGGGACAACTCGTTCTGGACCAGAAGAACTATAGGAATGATTGGAAAGGTACGACCGTAAATGGTGAGCTTTTACCTCAAGGAGTTTATTATTTTACCCTGGACTTTAATGGCGATAAACCATTGGAAGGTTCTATTACCCTGTTAAGGGAAAATTAATTTATCGCCAAAGTGCTAAAATATTAATCTGAGATTCATGAAAAATTTATTTCTCCCCCTTTTGCTCCTTCTTTTTTGTTCAGGGTCTTTACTCGCTCAAGATGAAGCTAATTTCTCCCACTATACCGTAAATCCAGTGTTGGTGAACCCAGCCGCTTCAGGCTTACGTGGCTTTCATCAACTGCAAGTAAATGGCCGTTATCAATGGTCCGGTATTTCAGATAGTCCCAAATCGTTAAATGCGCTCTACAACGGGCCATTAGGAAATAAATTTGGTCTGGGCGTTGGCGTTCTTTCAGAAAATGCAGGCCTTTTATCCAGAACAAAGGCTATGGTGAATTACTCTTTCTTTTTTGATATTAAAGAAGATTTTTTCCTTTCTGCTGGGTTTTCAACAGAATTTCAACAACTGCGTTTAAGAAGTTCCGCCATCTTTGCTGATATTACTAATGGAAATAAATACTACGATCTAAATGATCCTATAGCGGAAAATGCCGTTGCAGGTATCGGTCGTTTCGATGTGGCACTTTCTGTTATGGCTGGTTTTGGTAACCCCGTAACCGAGGGAAGTCACGAAAGACCTACCTATTTAGGGGTGACCTTTTCTAATATTGTTGGGAATCGTCTCGATAATATCGCCATAGTAGATGTCAATAAATCTTCTCCTTTCGATTACTATATGGTACTGGCTGGACACAAGATCAAATCGGCTTCCAGTAATGTTTCTATTGAGCCTTCTGTTTTTTTAAGGAGAATTAAAAATGCACCTTTTCAAGCTGACCTAAATCTCAATGTTGGTTTATTGAATGACCAGTTTATTACTGGAATTTCATATCGATCTTTAGGCGCCGTAGGCCTTCTTCTGGGGGCCAAAGCGGCTAATATTCAGTTTTTCTATTCCTTCGATTTATCCCTCCAGGAAATTAGCAGCTACGCCAGTGGAACAGGTACCCACGAAGTTACTTTTGCCATCGCTTTTGATCCCCAAAAATACGGAAGTAAAAAATAATCAATAAAAGAACAAATTTTTGCTTGCTTAAAAGGCCTCTATCCTAATCTGGATAGAGGCCTTTTTTATATAATTATATTTTTTAAATTAATTATTATCTGTATATGTAATTTGGCATGATTTTGTATTGTAACATATTATTGAAAACAGAAATACTTAAAAAGAGTATTTCGCTGGTTTTTTATGTGGACGGTTTTATCTCGTATCTCAAATCCGGCAATTATGGAAATCATGAATGGAAAAGCAAAACAAAATGTACCCTCTATCCTCACTAATTCACTTAGCTTGGGGAACCCCTTTTTAACCAAGGTATTAAGGTTCGGACCTTTATTGGTCCTCTGCCTACTTATTTTCTTATCGGAAAATATGGGAGCCCAAACCTTGACGTGTAACCCTGCACCAATAAATGCACCTAAGGAAATTGCGGTGAATCAAAATTGTCAAGGGGTAGTTCATCCCGCTATTATTGTCGATACCGCTTCAACGACCTATGCTACTGCAAATATGTCTATCGCGCTATTTACACAAAGTGGGACGCTCATTAAGAGGGATACTGGAAGCCTGACGGTAAATTTAAATCCTTATATCGGTTCTATTGTGAGGATCGAAATTTTGGTTTTTGGTACCGCTTTTTCTTGTAATGGTTTTGCCCGTATTGTTGACAGAATACCGCCCGTTATTACCTGCCGGGATACTATTGTTAGCTGCAGTGTTGATACCTCCGGTATCAATCTGGGAAGACCTACTGTCGTAAGTAATAATTGTAATGGGACGCTTTCCTATAATTATAAAGATAGTGTGTCGGTATCCAATTGTTCACTTGATACCCTTCAAAAAATATTCAGACGATGGATTGTTGCTGATATTTATGGTAATGCCGATACTTGTATTCAGAAAATTAGCTTGCTCAAGCCTAGCCTCGATTCATTAACTCCTCTTCGAAGAATAGTTTTTCCAAGAGATACTTTGCTCAGTTGCAATACGCCCAATGTCCGCCCTGGTATAACAGGTTTTCCTACCATTAACGGAAGTGTGATAAATTCTGCAGGTTTGTGTAAAATTAATTATTCGTATACCGATGATACGACACGTACCTGCGCGGGACTTAGTTTTGCCGTAATTCGTCGTTGGACAGCCATCGATCTTTGTACCAGTCAGGATACCCTGCATACTCAGATTATTCAGGTTAAAGACACAACTAAGCCTGTTATCGTTTGTCCTTTGCCTAAAAGGGTTTCAACTCAACCGTCTATCTGTTTAGCTTTAGTACCGTTAAGTGCACCTCAATTGATAACTGATAACTGCGACGCTGCGCCAAATTTAATGGTTACAACGCCTTTTTCAGGAACTTATCCCAATTTAATAAGTATGCCTTTAGGTACCCATACCATAACCTATATGGCCATAGATAAATGCGGGAATACCGCCGTCTGTACCTCTACCGTGGAAGTTTTTGATACTACACCACCGGTCGCCATCTGCACCGGACCGGGAAATATTACGCTGACCAATGAGGGCACAGCCTATGCCTCTGCCAAAGCTTTCGATAGTGGTTCCAGAGATAATTGCGGTCTTCCTATTTATTATAAAGTGCGCAGAAAGGATACCAATAGTTGTAACGGTGCTAATGGTGATGATTCTACCGCTCCTGGATATCAGGAATGGTTTGATGATTATGTTTCCTTTTGCTGCGATGATGTAGATAAAGGTAAAATTACCATTGAAATGCGCGTGTATATTTCAAATCCTGGGAATGGTCCCGTTGATCCTACTAGGGAAGCGCCGGGGGGCAATCTTTGGGGTAATTTCTATAATACCTGTGAAGTGAAAATGACGGTTGAAGATAAACTTCCTCCTGTTATTATTTGTCCAGCAAATACCTCCACTGAATGTAATGACGAACTTATCAATCTGGGTCGCTTTGGAAGTCCTATCGTTTTGGAAGCTTGTAGCTATACTTTAGATTCTACCCATAATGTTAAAATGGAGGAATGTAATACAGGTCTTTTGACCCGTACTTTTACAGCTACGGATGCACGAGGATTAAAAGCTACTTGTACCCAAAATGTAAATATTGTAAATAATTCTATCTTATTAGCTCAGCATATCACCTGGCCTAAAGATATAACTATCAATTCTTGCAACGCTCAGGTGGGTGTAAATGATCTTCCAATAATTAGCAGAAGGCCAATAGTAAATGAACCCCTTTGTGCTCAAATTGCTTATGCCTATACCGATAACGTTTTTAATATGACTTCTCCGGGCTGTTTTAAAGTTTACCGTACCTGGGAGGTAGTTGATTTGTGTAAATATGTGCCTGGTTCTCCAGGACATCGATTTACTTACGCTCAATTGATTATCGTGGAGGATAAGACCCCACCGGTTTTGATTGTTCCAGCTAATCAGGTTATTAATTTGTTTACTGATTGTAATGTGGCTCAGGTTACAGTTCCTTTGGCAACGGCTACCGATAATTGTAACCAGAATCTTACCATTACCAATAACTCGCCTTATGCAAATCAAAATGGAGCCAATGCAAGTGGGACCTATCCTTTAGGTACAACTACATTCACTTATTCTGTATCTGATGGTTGTGGTAATAAAGTGACAGGACAAACTTCGGTGACGGTTATTGACAAAAAACCACCCACCCCGATTTGTAATAATATTGCAGTAAATCTATCCAAAATGCCAGCTATCATGGCTATGGTAGATGCTAAAGATATAAATCTTGCCAGCCGCGATTTTTGTGGCGGCCCCATAAAAATAAGTATTAAAAGAGGTAATTCAGGGAACAGAATCCCTCCTCATCCACTCGACACCATGTTAACTTTTACCTGCGCCGATTTTGGGATTCAACCCGTTGAACTTTGGGTGACAGACACTAAAGGAAACAGCGATTTTTGTACAGTTACTGTTGATGTTCAGGATAATGATGGCCTTTGCTTAACCAATCCTATCGGGAAAATAGCTGGTGTTATTAAAACGGAAAAGGGAGAAGACGTTGAAAAAGTACTAATTAAAGAGTTAAATAGCCCTGCAATGAACGTATTAACAACGGCTACTGGCACATTTGAATTGGCAAATTTAGCTTTTGGTAAAAACTATAAATTACAACCTTATAAGAATGACGACCTGCTAAATGGCCTGTCTACCATGGATTTAGTGCTAATTCAAAAGTTTATCCTCGGCATCATATCTCTGAAATCGCCCTACCAGCAAATCGCTGCGGATATCGATCGTTCTGGTAATGTTTCTACCCTCGATCTAATAAAATTGAGGAAGTTAATCTTAGGAAAAGATACCGATTTAGGAACACAGAATAATTCATGGCGCTTTATTGACGCAGATTATGTCTTTCCCGCTGGTATAAATCCTCTTAAGGCACCTTTTCCTGAAGCTAAAACCTTAGACGATTTTAAAACAAAATTTGCCCAGGCTAATTTCATAGGTATTAAAGTGGGCGATTTAAATAGCTCTGCAACGCCAAATAGCCTCATTGTGCAAAATCCAAGAAGTACTTTTGGCGAACTCCAATTGCAGATTCCCAACTTGAAATTTAACTACGGAGAGGAATTTACCATCGACGTAAATGCAGCGTCTCAGGAAGATGTCGCTGGTTTTCAGTTCACCTTCGATTTTGATGAAAGAATATTGGAAATAATAGACTTTGCAGCTGGTGATGTTCCCGGAATAACAGATGAAAATTTTGCACTAATTGATAAAGAAAAAGGTATTCTAACGGCGAGTTGGAATGTTATGCGCGAGAAAACCTGGCCTACCACGGCCACTCCTGTACTTAGACTGACCTTCAGAGCTAAAAAATCGTCAGAGTTAATTTATGCGCTAAATGTTGCCCCTCATCCAACAGTTCCTGAGGCCTATACCCATGAAGGTGGTATGCTAGATCTTAATCTTATTTTCAAAGACGGTGCAAAAGATATAGATAAAGGAGGATACCAATTGTTTCAAAATTATCCGAATCCTTTTTATCAAAATACTACTATAGGATTCACTATACCACAATCTCAAGAGGTTAAAATATCTGTTACTGATATGATCGGAAGGTCGGTTTGGGAAACTAAAGGTATTTTTCAAAAGGGTTTCAACGAAATTCCTTTCCAAAGAGATGGTTTTTGGAGTGACGGAGCTTACCTGTATAAGTTGGAAACCAGTTCTTTTACCGATGTTAAAAGAATGATCCTAAGCTCTGGTAATAAATAAATTAAAAGCTTTTCCATAGTTTATATAAGGCGGCATCTTTTTAGATGTCGCTTTTTTGTAAAATCTTTCAGTTTGGCATGAATTTGGTATTGCCTCTCTTGTAACTATTAAAAAAATTTATTATGCGTGGGTTCAAAAAATCAGATTGGATTATCATAGCTATAATTGCTTTCTTTTTAAATTCTCCTATTTTATTACACAGCCAGTGTACGCTGATTTGTAATAATAATGTTTCGATTAGCGCAGATTCTACCTGTAATTTGAGAATTACGGCCGCAATGATCCTTAGCGAAACAAACCCAGCTATTTGTACTCCATCAGCGCCAACAGACTACGATATTACGGTTATGCTTGGCCCTAATGGCCAGCTTTTACCTACAACGCCTTTCGTTGGCCGTACCTATTTAAATCAATTGCTCTATGCAAGAATCCGCCACATTCCCAGTGGAAATATCTGTGTAGGTTCCTTTAGAGTGGTTTCCCTGGGATCGCCTCTCATTATTTGTCCAAGAGATACTACCGTTCTGTGCGGAACGCCTACAGATACAGCAAGATTAGGAAAAGCTACTTCGTTAGAGTGTAACTCCTATAGTATTTCCTATGAAGATAAATACGAAAATAGAATTAATGCATGCACGGATACTCTAGTTGGTATCATAAACAGAACCTGGACTATTACCCTTTTAAATGGACAGAAAAATACATGTGTTCAGAAAATAAAAATAAGAAGACCAGTAGTAGGAAATTTAGTTTTTCCAGCAAACCGTGATAATGTAGCTGGTAGAAGGGGGGTCTCCTGTGTAACTCCCAACGTAACCCCGGATAGCACAGGCTGGCCTAAATTAAACGGATTTAATATAACGCCTTCAAATATTTGTGGCCTTTCCCTCTCCTATAATGATCAAATAATCAATGGTTGTGCTCCAACCTTTACCCTGATTAGAAACTGGACAGCTGTCGATGGGTGTACCAATGCAATACGTACATTTCAACAAATTATTCAAGTCATTGATACCATAAAACCTCGCTTAACCTGTATTTCCGATACTTTGGTTGCTTTTACTTCTTCTGCAACGCAATGTGGTGCTACCGTTATCGTTCCACCCATTGTTTTTATAGATTCCTGCGCGCCAAATAATCAGATCAGAGTGGTTATCATGTCCAATTATGGTGTGATAAATGGTAATGGAGGCCAATTAACAGGTGTTCCCCCTGGCTTCCATAGTATAATGTATATGGTATCAGATCCTTGTGGAAATACCTCCCAATGTACACGTATAGTTCGGGTAATAGATAATACACCCCCTGTTTTGGTCTGTCCCTCAAGTATTCAGGTTTCATTAACGCTCACGGGTGAAGCTCAAATAGAACCCAGTTCCTTTTATTTACAAGCAACCGATTTATGTTGCACCAATCTTACCTTTAAACTTCGGAAAATGACGGCGTCCCCGTTACCTTTCTCTGATTCCTTAAAATATTTTTGTGCAGAAATTTTGACCAATAACATGGCTACCCTTCAAGTGACCGATTGTTACGGAAATTCAAATTTTTGTATGGTGGAGGTCGATGTGGTGGATAAACTTCCAAGAACTATTATTTGTCCCGATACAGCCAGAATTGGGAACCCATCCTTTTTGGCAGATACCAGCAGAGTGGGCGGTCCACGTGTAAATGGTACCTGTAATTTATTTCAGGTGGAATATGAAGATGACAGAAACCTTGGTTGTGGCGGTGGAACAGGATTAATCAGAAGAGACTGGACGGTGTATTACGGCGGAATTGATACATTCAATTGTCCAACGCAGATTATCATTTTGAATGATACAACACAATTAAGAGCTACTTTTCCAGCTAATTATTCTCAGACAAATTGTACTAATTTAGCTTCGTTAAGACCGGACAGTCTACCCTCACTCTTCCGAAGACCTACGGTTATTAATCCTGCTTATAAGGGTATTGTGGTTACCCATAGTGATGTAGTAAATTATAATGTTTCAGGAGCCTGTATTCAGATTTCCAGAACCTGGACCATAACAGATACTTGTGTTTATGAAACTGGTGATCCCATCGGACCTTTAAATGGAAGAATCGTTGGGACTCAACTCATCCGGGTATTTGATAACACGCCACCTACTTTCATCTGTCCTTCAGAGGGTCTGGTTATTTATCTGGACCCGGATTCCTGCAATACTACCATAAGACTCCCTGTTCCAACAAATATTCAGGAATGTCTTCCCGATTTGGTTACGATTTCAGTAAGCGGTGATTTTGGAAATTCTTTAGATATATCGAGAATACCTGCGGGCATCTATGATATTACTTATAGAGTAACTGATATATGTGGCAATTTTGGAACTTGTGATGCTACCTTTGCCATTATCGAAAACACCCCTCCTGATTTGTTTTGTAATAATATTGTGAGTAGGTCTTTGCCTGCAAATGGATTAAGGGTGGTTAATGCGATAGAATTTAATACCGGGGCAACTGTCGATAATTGTACCGCTTCCGATTCCATCCGCTGGAGAATTGGCGCCCGTCCTACTCCAGGTTTTACTGGTCCGCCTCCCAATGCCTCTTTAACTTTTGCGTGCGACGATATTGGCGATAATCTATTGACGGTGTGGGCAGTTGATATTGCAGGAAATTATGAACGATGCGATGTTATCGTGAGAATAAATGACCCACTGGCTGTTTGTGGCGCCGGTGTTACCGTAGCAGGAGCCATTAAATTGGAAAATGGTTCCGGTGTCCCAACGGTAAAAGTGGAAGAAATGAAAAATTACTCCGGGGAATCTATGACCGATAATAAAGGAGCTTATTCATTAGGGAATCTGGTGCCTGGGGGTACTTATGAATTCATGCCTGGTAAAACAGGTAATTATACAGACGGTGTTACTACCCTCGATCTGATATTAGTTAACAGACATTTAACGGGTTCTAAAGCGCTTGAATCACCTTACAAAATAATAGCAGCGGATGTAGATGGAAACGGAAGGATTTCTGTAAGGGATGTCATTCAATTGCAAAGATTGATTTTGAATGTAACTAATACCTTTCCCGAGAATAAGCCCTGGCGCTTTATTCCTAAAAGCTTTCAGTTTCCTAATCCAAAAGATCCGTTTTCAACCCCATTCCCAGAATCTAAAGCAGTTTCCAATCTTTTCAAAGATATGACCGATGGTGATTTTGTGGCTATAAAAATTGGAGATGTTAATAATAGTATAATCCCAGAAAATGGTATCAGCCCCCGTTCCCAGGAATCTTCCAGAGTCTTTTTACTCCCACAATGGAAGCTTAAACCAGGGGAACGGGTCTGGTTACCTATACATTTTGAAAGCAGTGACCTTTGGTGGGGTGGACAATTTGCCCTGCAAGTGAATCCGGAACTGATTAAAATACATGGCTTCTCTGGTTCTGAAGAATTCAATATCAGCAGTAAACCATTGAATAACAATACCTGGGCTTTGTCTTGGTATGCAGACGATTTGAAAAAGAGTGAGGCAGGTGAGGTATTAGGATTTATTGAAGTGGAGGCACTTCGACAAACTAATCTATCTGATGCTATAGCATTAAATAATAATTCTTTTGATTCCGAGGCTTACTTATCAACACAGAACATTGATTCAGTGGTGGTCGCCCCCCTGACCATTCAGTATGCTTCACCAAATGCCGCAACCAATAGTGGGTTGCGGCTTTGGCCGAATCCTTTTAAAGAGTGGGTGACTTTCCAATTGCCTCCCGCTTCTGGTTTACAAGGTGTTTTAGATATTTATGACGTGCAGGGAAGAAAAATATGGACAAAATCCTGGCAGTTCAATAAAGGAGATTCTCCACTTTTTACCCTGCAGGCTAATGAATTGCCTCATGCCGGAGTCTATATCTATAAATATACCGATGGTTTTGGACAATATACAGGAAATCTGATTTTACAGAAATAATTCAAGATTATGTTTTTTCAGGATAAAGTGACTATTTGCCACTTTATCCTGAAAATTATTTATATGGCTTCGACATTCCAAAAGGGAAAATGGGGAGAAACGCTGGCGCTAAACTGGCTCGCTCAAAACGATTTTAAAATTATAGACAGAAACTGGTTTTATGGGCATGCAGAAATTGATATCATCGCCTGGCATACTCATGTTTTAGTTTTTATAGAGGTAAGGTTGCTACATAGAAATAATGCCCATTTACCTGAAAATACAGTGAGTGGTTTAAAAAGAAAAAAGATAGCCTCCGCCGCCGCCGCTTTTACAGAAAGTAAACATTATCAGGGGGATATTCGATTTGATATCATCGGAATTGTGTACGATGGTCAACATACCCCTGAAATTCGCCATTTCCCCGATGCTTTTTTTCCAGGCCTATTCTAAATTCAATTTGTTTTTAAACTACTTTAAAGCTAATTTTATACAAAATTGTAATGAGTATGTTCTGGAAAATATCCATGTTTTTACTAGTTTCTGTTCTTATGCTAAATGCGCTGATTGGGCAAAATGAGGTTGAAAATAAAGAAATAAGACTAATTACCTTAAATCCTGGTCATTTTCATGCCGCATTGATTCAAAAATCAATGTACCCGCAGTTGTCTCCTATCGTACATGTTTATGCCCCCGCTGGTACCGATGTCGAATTGCATCTGGCCAGAATTAATGCATACAATAAAAGAGCTGATAAGCCTACTCAATGGGATGAAAAGGTTTACATCGGAAAGGATTACCTGTCCAGAATGTTAGCAGAAAAAAAAGGAAATGTGGTCATGCTGGCCGGGAACAATAAACTAAAAACAAAATATATTTCCGATGCAGTAGCTGCTGGATTTCATGTTTTTGCCGACAAGCCTATGGCTATAAATGCTTCAGGATTTAATTTACTGGAAAAGGCGTTCAAACTAGCTGATCAGAAAAAGGTCTTTATCTACGATGTAATGACAGAGCGTTATGAAATTTCTTCTATGCTTCAAAAGGCATTTTCTGAATTTGAAGAGGTGTTTGGCGTGTTACAAGATGGTTCAGTAGACAATCCTGCCGTGATTAAAGAAAGTATTCATCATTTTTACAAGGAAGTTTCCGGATCACCTCTGCAACGTCCGGGGTGGTTCTATGATGTTACACAGGAAGGGGAGGGTATCGTTGATGTTACCACCCATTTGGTAGATCTGATTCAATGGAGTTGTTTTCCAAATCAAATACTCAACTATGAAAAGGATATCAAACTGTGGGATGCAAAACGTTGGGCAACACTAATAACACCCGCCCAATTTCAAACGAGTACTAAACTCACTCAGGTTCCCGAATATCTTAAAAGCACCTTGAATCCTGAAGGTAAAATAGCTGTTTTTTCTAATGGACAGATTGACTATCAAATAAGAGGACATTTCGCGCGTGTAAAAGTAACCTGGGCTTGGCAGGCTGAACCCGGTGCAGGTGATACCCATTATTCAATAATGAGAGGAACAAACGCTAGTCTGGTTATTCGGCAAGGAGCTGAACAAGGGTATCAACCCGTTTTTTCTGTTGAAACCAATAGATTTAAGGAAGTGGCCTACCGTAACACTTTTGAAAGAGTATTTCGTGAAGTAGCTAAGTCATTTCCGGGTATTAGCTATATTTTGATAGGAAATACCGCTGTTTTCGATATCCCTAACGTGTACAAAGAAGGTCATGAGGCCCATTTTGCCAGGGTAACTGAAAAATATCTGGATTTCCTCTCCAAAGGGAAAATGCCGGAATGGGAGATTCCAAATATGTTGGTTAAATATAAATTAACTACAGAAGCATTAAATCTGGCCATTAAAAAGTCAAAATAACTGGCAAATTACTTTGGTTCTTCATAAACGCCTAGTTCCACCTGTCTTTTTTGAAGATTGGTATCTATGAGTCTAACTTTTAGGTTGCCCCCCATTTTTATCGTTTGCCCAGTATAAATACCACGGGCAAAAAGTCGGGATGGATCCATCTCATAAGGTTCTGAAAAACGATTAAAGGAGAGAAATCCCTCACAATGTGTGGTTAACAGTTCAACAAACAGGCCTCTGTCCATCATGCCGGTAACCATTCCCTCAAAAACTTCGCCAACATGGCTTTCTAAAAATTCTACTTGCTTATATTTAATGGATTCCCTTTCGGCTTCCATGGCTTTCCTTTCCATGCTTGAAATGTGACGGCATTGTTCTTTTAAATAAACTTTGTTGGTCAGCCATACTGTTTCCAGATTTTTAGCCAGCAAGCGGTGGGCTATGACGTCGGAATACCTTCTGATAGGTGATGTGAAATGGGTGTAATGACTGAAAGCCAAACCGTAATGACCAATATTTTCAGGAGAATAAATGGCTTTTGCCATGGTTCTGATGGCAATTGGTGCTAAAAATTTAAGCGCAGGGTCTCGGAGTGATTGTTCTGCCAGTAAATTATAGGAATTAGCTATTTCTTTGGGGGAATCTACCCTCATTTTTACACCAAATTCTTTTGCAAACCTGGCAAGTTCAAATACTTTATCCTCATTTGGTTCGTCATGTACCCTGTAAATAAATGGAATTTCATAACCTGTGGCATCCATTTTATGTTGCAGAAATAAAGCAACCTCCTGATTTGCCAAAAGCATGAAGTCTTCAATTAACTTATGGGCATCTTTTCTCTCTTTAATAAATATTTCTACGGGTGTCCCTGATTCATCGAGTTTAAACTGCACCTCATCTGACTCAAATTGGATGGCTCCGGAGGAGAATCTCCTTTTCCTTAACTGATGAGCTATTTTATTTAGATGTAAGAGTTCTGCTGAATAAAGTCCCTCTGATGTATCCAGAATCTCCTGGGCTTCTTCGTAGGTAAATCGTCGGTCGGAATGAATAATGGTTCGACCAAACCATTTATCCGTGACTTTTCCCTTTCCATCGATATTGAAAATAGCTGAAAAGGTAAGTTTGTCCTCGTTCGGTCTTAACGAACATAATTCATTACTTAACTTTTCAGGTAGCATTGGGAGCACGCGATCTACGAGATAAACGGAGGTTGAACGAGTATATGCCTCTTTATCTAAGGAAGATCCTTCTCTCAGGTAATGGGTAACATCGGCAATATGCACCCCAACCTCAACTTCATCATTTGGTAATAATCGATAGGAAATGGCATCGTCAAAATCTTTGGCGTTCCATGGATCGATAGTAAAGGTTAATATATCGCGAAGATCTCTGCGCAGAGCTATTTCTTCTAATGAAATGGAGGTATCAATATTTTTTGCCTCATTTAACGCAGCTTCACCAAATCCTAAGTCGAAACCTGCATTGAGCAAAATACTTTGCATTTCAATATCATGGCTACCGGCTGCCCCCAAAACGTAGGTGATTTTTCCTATGGGGAGTGGGGTAGATTGACCTGTCCAGCCTATGATTTTAACTACGACCTTGTCCCCGTCTTTACCCCCTAATATTTCATTCAGATCAACTTTGATGTCATAAGGTAAAATGGTATCCGTAACTACGAGGCCAAATTTATTATTCAAATATAAAACCCCCAAAAAGGACTCTTTAGCCCGGGTTATTACATCGACAACTTCACCCTCAGGGCGCCGTTTTCCTCTGGGTGTCCATGTTTGTATCCTTACAGTATCACCATTCATCGCCGTGTTCAAATTCCGCATGGAAATATAAACGTCTATGGGTTTACCTTCCACCTTTATAAATGCAGCGCCGGAACGAGTCATATCAACAATACCAATATCCCCTTTTTCTTGCTTTTCAACAGGCACACTACGGTTGAATTGAAATTTATAATCCTCCAGGGCAAGCACTTCTTTTTCTGTTACTAAAAGTTCCAACGCATGCAATATGGAATCTTTAGTATTTGCAATAGATAGCGTTTGGGCTATTTGGCGGGGGTTGTACCTTTTTTTTGGCGCATTTTTCAGTAAATCCAAAATGGCAATCTTCAAATCTTTAGCGCTATATTTTGGCTGATTATCATTGGACGATATAGTTTTTTTCTTTTTTGACATGTCTGTTTTTTAATCCGGAATAAGTTCATCTTCAATTTCAACGATGCGACCCTCCGGCAATAATTCTAATAACAACGTTGTACTGCTTCCTGGTTCATACGTTTCATCAATATGTGATATTCCTGATAAAATTCTTATGCGCCAATCCTCGTCCATGACAGCAATCGACTGCAATATGGTTTCCTGGATTACGCTGGTACCTGAAAGCGTTCTTTTATCTATAAGTACTCCTTTCTTAGTAAAGGTAACAATGATATAGTGGTAATTCAGTAAAGCAGCTTTCCAATAAACCAGAGCTTCAAATGCTTCCGTCTCTCCAACACGAAAACAAGCCATGTATTCTGTAAATTCGTCAGGTTCATTTTCTTCCAGAGGGTAAATAAATTGTTGTATGATGGCGTCGGGAAGAGGAATATTGTCCTGGCTGAATATCTTGATATTCTCCTCAGCCAAAACAACAGGTAATGGCATTACAGGGAAAAATTGAATGAATTCGGAAAAGGTTGCTTCTTTTAAAGACACTATAGTTGATTTTGTTAACAATGTTATTTGAAATGATTCTAAATTAATTTAAAATAATAAACTTAACGCTGAGAATTGAGTTGTAAATTGCCTTAAAGATATAGATTTGCGTAACATTTTTCAAAATGACGTTAATGAAAATATAATACAATGAGTTGGATGACTAATGCACTTAAACCTATCGGATTAGTTTGGTTTGCTAATTTTTTAACATCATCAATAGGTAAAAAGCTGTTGATGAGCCTTTCAGGTTTGTTCCTTATCTTGTTTCTTCCTGTTCACTTAATTGGAAATTTACAATTATTGACAAAGGACGCCGGGGTTTCTTTTAACCTGTACTCCTATTTCATGACGCACAATCCCTTGATTAAAACGGTTTCGTATCTTCTTTATTTTTCTATTATTCTCCACACCATTCAAGGATTGTTATTGTGGAGGAAAAATAAAATGGCTAAAGGAAAGATTGGTTATGCGGTAAATGCGTTGAGGGGTGATGGGACCAATGTAAAGGCTGCGGCTAACATGGCTTGGTTGGGAATTATCATTTTTGTCTTCATCGCCGTTCACATGTATCAATTCTGGCTTCAGATGAAGTTGGGTAAAGTACCTATGGTTATGATTGAGGGAACCGAGTATAAGAATCTTTATGAACCTGTAGTCTTGGCTTTTGCAAATCCTGGCTTTGTACTGTTTTATGTAATATCTATGATTATTATTGGTATTCACTTAAATCATGGATTTCAAAGTTCATTTCAAACGCTTGGCCTTAATCATAAAAAATATACCCCTTTTATTAAATACATCGGCAGAGTTTATTCTTTTATCGTCCCATTTGGGTTTGCTATCATCCCTATTATCGTTTATGGACGAAATAATTTGTGGTGGTAATTGTTTTATTTTTGACTTTAATTGTTAATGCACATGGATAACTTAAATTTAAATGGAAATGTACCCTCAGGGGACTTATCCGATAAATGGACAACATATCGTTCAACCCTGCCTTTGGTTGCACCAAATAATAAACTTAAAATTGAAATTATTGTCGTGGGCACAGGCCTTGCAGGCGCCTCGGCAGCAGCCACTTTGGGCGAATTAGGCTATCTTGTAAAATGTTATTCATTTCACGATAGTCCAAGAAGGGCACATAGTATCGCCGCTCAAGGGGGGATCAATGCAGCAAAAAATTACAGAAATGACGGAGATAGTGTTTTTCGTTTATTTTATGACACTATCAAAGGGGGGGATTATAGATCAAGAGAAGCCAACGTATATAGATTAGCAGAAGTGAGTACTTCTATTATCGACCAGGCAGTGGCACAAGGGGTTCCCTTTGCCAGAGAATATGGAGGATTGCTGGATAACAGGTCGTTCGGTGGTGTTCAGGTTTCCAGAACTTTTTATGCCAGAGGGCAAACTGGTCAGCAACTTTTATTAGGAGCTTACCAATCGCTGTCACGTCAGATTGCTCTTGGTAATGTTAAGATGTTTACCAGACATGAAATGATTGAACTGGTGTTAAAAGATGGTAAGGCAAGAGGTATCATAGCAAGAAATTTATTAACCGGCGAATTAGAAAAACATGGCGCTCATGCCGTTGTTTTAGCCACCGGTGGTTACGGTAACGTTTTTTATCTTTCTACCAATGCAATGAATTGTAACGTTACCGCCGCCATGCGTGCAGTGGCAAAGGGTGCTTTCATGGCCAATCCTTGCTTTACACAGATTCACCCAACTTGCATACCTCAGATGGGGGAATACCAGTCGAAGCTTACCCTTATGTCTGAATCTTTGAGAAATGACGGTCGCGTTTGGGTTCCGGCAAAAAAAGAAGACGCCAAAGCTATTCGCGATGGAGTAAAGACAGCACTGGATATTCCTGAAACTGACCGTGATTATTTCCTCGAAAGAAGATATCCTGCTTTTGGTAATTTAGTGCCAAGAGATGTTGCTTCCCGTGCAGCTAAAACGGCATGTGATGAAGGAAATGGAATTGTACCCACTGGCTTGGGCGTGTTCCTTGACTTTTCGGCGGCTATTGAAAGATATGGTAAGTCAAAAGCTAATATTCTTGGTCTGGCAAACCCGTCTAATGCTAAGGTAATTGAACTTGGGGAAAAGGTAATCGAAGAAAAATATGGGAATTTGTTTGAAATGTATGAGAAAATCTCAGGCGAGAATCCCTACAAATTTCCTATGAAAATTTATCCCGCAGTGCATTATACTATGGGAGGTCTTTGGGTAGATTATAATCTTATGACCAATGTTCCCGGGTTATTCTCTATCGGTGAATCAAATTTTTCTGACCATGGTGCCAATCGTTTAGGTGCATCCGCTTTAATGCAGGGTCTTGCCGACGGTTATTTTGTGCTTCCTTATACTATCGGAACTTTCTTAAGTGAAGATATTAGCACCCCTAAATTAGATGTAAATGCACCTGAATTTACCGCCGCGGCAGATTTGGCAAAACAAAGAATTGAGAAGTTGTTCGCTATAAAAGGAAAACAATCGGCTGAAAGTTTCCACAGAAGGTTGGGTAAGATTATATGGGAATATTGCGGTATGTCTCGTACGGCCGAAGGACTAACATCAGCAAGAAAGCAGGTTCGCGCACTAAGAGATGAGTTTTATGCTGATCTTTATCTGCCTGGCGTTGCTAATGACTTGAATCCTGAACTTGAAAAAGCACTTAGGGTAGCAGATTTCATAGATTTAGGTGAAATCATGGTGGTCGATGCGCTCGATAGAAATGAATCTTGTGGAGGTCACTTTAGAGAAGAATATCAAACGCCAGACGGTGAAGCATTGAGAAGAGATGACGAATATGCTTATGTTTCTGCATGGGAGTTCAAAGGAGCTGATCAGGATCCTATTTTACACAAGGAAATACTACATTTCGACAATGTTGAATTAAAAACCCGTTCTTACAAATAATCTTATCTTAATTGCTGGCCTTTTGGCTTTAAATTGATTATTATGAAATTGACACTTAAAATATGGCGCCAACCAAGCCAAAATGTAAAAGGAAAGTTCGAAACCTATTCCCTGGATAATGTAAGTGAACACATGTCATTTCTCGAAATGCTTGATGTTTTAAATGAAAAACTAAGTTTCGAGCAGAAAGTTCCTATCGCTTTCGAACACGATTGTAGAGAAGGAATTTGTGGTACTTGTAGTTTAGTTATTAATGGTCAACCTCATGGTCCATTACAAGGCACTACCACCTGTCAGTTACACATGCGTAACTTTAAAGACGGGGAAACCATAGTAATAGAACCTTATCGTGCCTCTGCTTTTCCCGTGTTGAAGGATCTTTCAGTGGATAGAGGTGCTTTAGATAGAATTATTCAGGCTGGTGGTTTTATATCGGTGAGTACTGGACAAGCGCAGGATGCCAACGCCATTCCAATAGAAAAAGATGTGGCTTCTCACGCTTTCGATGCCGCAACCTGCATAGGTTGTGGTGCCTGCGTTGCTGCCTGTCCAAATTCTTCTGCCATGCTATTTACCTCGGCAAAGGTGGCGCACTTAGCGTTGTTACCTCAAGGTAAGGTGGAAGCTCAAAAAAGAGTTTTAAATATGGTTCGTCAAATGGATTTGGAAAATTTCGGAAATTGTTCTAATATTACAGCTTGTGAGGCGGAATGTCCAAAAGGTATTTCCGTTTCTAATATCGCTTTGATGAATAGAGAATTTCTTTCTGCGTCGTTTTCTTCAAATGACGCCAACTAATTTCGTAATTATTGCTCCTTTGTTTAATAGATTTGCGAGGCTATCCAAAAAGATAGCCTCTTTTTGTTTGCTACCTTATGTATTGGGCTAAAGTATATTGGGGAAATTTGTGCCGCCAGGGGCATAATGGCTAGATACATGTGACCCCGGAGGGGTCACATGAAAAGTGTAAATTTGTATTATATCACAGCAGTAGAGCCCTGCTATCTTCGAAACAACATTTTAATGTATTTAGGCTTTTTAGACGGTTTCTTTTTAAAGAAAAAAAGGCTGTTAAGTTTTAACCTAACAGCCTTTGTATTTTATTTTTCTTCCTTCTTAATGATCGTGAGCAAGATCAGTTGGAATGTTTCCTTTTAATTTTGCGTGAGTGGTCCCAAAAATATAGTCCCAAAGAGGAGATGAAACACCAAACATTGTATCAGATTTTCCATAATGATGTAAAGCATGGTTAACCCATAATGCTTTAAACATATTATTGGGGGGTAAAAATATGTGGATAGAATAATGAACTAACAGATAGAACGAATAGCCACTTAAGAAACCGGCAAGAAACGAAAAGGAGAATTTATCCAAGATGAGTTCAAATAGAAAAAAGAGAATGGTTCCTACAGCCACGCTCATTGCAGGGGGCATAGCCAACCTTTGTTTATCTTTCGGGTAATCATGGTGCACACCGTGCATAGTATAAGCAAATTTTGCTCTCTTTTCAGTGGTGCCTGGTAAATGATAAACATGACGGTGAACCATGTATTCTGCAAAAGTGAAAAATAAAAATCCAGTTAAATAAAGGGATGTTACTTGTAATGTTGTTAAATCAGTAGCAACTTTTGTATAGTATAACAAAGCGATCGCGTACAATAAAAACATAGAGACAGGAATGGCAATGTGGGTTCTTGTTAAACTATCCAACCATTTATTCTTAAATAAAGGAACGGATATATTCTCATTAGACAGGTAAGCTTGTTTTTTTTCAGTTCTCATTTATTGAAAATTTTTGTTATAGACCTAATGATTTTTTAGTCTGGCTAATATATTTTCTGTACATCAAACGGTAAATCCGATAATAAGTTCTGTATCTCCTTTTAACAGATTCATAGCTATAATAGTGTTCATGGTCTTCCCATTCATTAATAGAAGGAACTTTGGTTTCAGACTCATTTCCCAAAAGATAACCTTGCTCTGTCATCCATCCATCGTTATATATTTTTCCTAAATATCTTGAACCATGATCAGAAAAAAGTGCTACAACTACACTGTTTTCATCTAACTCATGTTGAATTTGAAAAATACCATGCATGGCAGAACCACTGGAATAACCCATCAATAAGCCTTCTTTTGAAGCTAGTTCTCTGGCTCTGATGGCGCTATCTTTATCGTTTACTTTTATAAAATCGTCTATTAAAGAAAAATCTATGTTGGATGGGATGATATTTTTACCCAAACCTTCGACTTTGTATGGTTTTATTTCATTTGGATCATAAATTCCCGTCTCCCAAAATTTCTTTAAAACAGATCCATAAGCATCTATACCAATAATACGAATGGCAGGATTCTGTTCTTTAAGATATTTTGCTACACCGGAAAGGGTGCCTCCTGTTCCTGCACAACAAACATAATGCGTAATTTTACCCTTCGTCTGTTTCCAAATTTCTGGCCCTGTAGAATGGTAATGGGCCGCCGCATTGTCTGTGTTAAAGTTTTGAGCCAAATAAAAAGCGTTAGGAGTTTCTTTAGCAATTTGTTCAGCTTTGGAATAGTATGAACGTGGATCTTCCGGACTTACATCCACAGGACAAATGATAACCTCAGCGCCTAAAGATTTTAAAAGGGATATTTTTTCAGTGGATGCCTTACTCGTGAGCGTGAGAATACACTTGTAGCCTTTTATCGCGGATAACATCGCAATACTAAACCCTGTATTCCCCGATGTTGCTTCAACAATGGTTCCCCCCGGTTTGATTAAGCCCTTTTTTTCCGCTTGCTCAACCATGTAAAAAGCTATTCTGTCTTTGGCACTTTGTCCAGGATTAAATGCCTCTACCTTAGCATAATATGTTCCAGTTAAACCCGCTGTTATCTTATTTAATCTAACCAAGGGTGTATTGCCGATGGTACCACTTAAATTTTCATAAACCATATCCTATCTATTCCAATTAATTAAACTGTTAATGCTTTTAGTGGTATGTTCATTTACTGTACTTTAGAGTTGCAAATATACGGTAAATAAATACATTTTTGTGTTTTAGTATGGTTAAATCATTTTAAATACTTGTGTTGTCGAAGAAAAATTTCAGTTTGCTTCAAGGTTTCTACATAGTACGGATTTTTACCATCTTTCCATCCGAAAAATCCATGACCAGCTCCCTCATATAAAAATAAAGTGCATTGTCCTCCTGCTTCTTTTATTTTATCGCGAAAAAGCTCTCCTGTTGAAACGGGTATCAAGGCATCTTTGGTTCCCAAAAAAAGAACAGTTGGTGGAAATTTTTTAGTGATACCGTGCATGGGTGAAATATCGGGAAACCATGCTTTTATTCTTTCGTGACCATAACCTTCCGGTCCGTTATCAATCACCGGATTAAACAATACCAGGCTGTTAGGTTTAGCACTTACGTCGACGGCATCCTTCGGATCGTTAATGTTAATAGATGTGAAAGCAGCCGCAGCCAAATGTCCGCCCGCAGATCCGCCACCAGCAGCTATTTTATTAGGTAAAATATGTAATTCTTTAGCATTTAGTCTTAAAAATCGAATAGCAGATTTAGCGTCTTCCAAGGCTTCTTTAGGTGTTGTGCCATGTACATTTTTTAATCGATAAGAAGCGCTGATCGCTACCATGCCCTGGCTCGCCAGATATTCTGACTGAGGGAAAAATTGTTCTGCAGTTCCGTTATTCCATCCGCCTCCATGAAAAAAAATAATGGCTGCATGCCTTTTTTTAACTTTTTCAGGATAATGTATCCATAACTTTAATTCCGTAGTATCTATTTTTTTATAAATAATAACCGTATATCTCTGTCCAGATAAACGTTGCACAATTAAAGAACAGCACATAAAGCAAATGATAATGTGGAAGGAATTCATGGTCTTTTTTTTTAGCTACTTTCTGTTGAAAATAAGTTTGTTTAAAATATTCATAACATCTGTTTTAAAACGGTTTTAGTTTTACCTTTGTGCGTCCCATAAAAAGTCCCAATGAATTCACTTAAATCATCATTAAAAGTAAGATTAATTCTTTTTAACCAAGGAAAAATCTTGTTGCTTAAACAAACCAAATTGAATGGGGGCAATTATACCCTTGTGGGAGGTAATGTTGAGTTGGGGGAAACCAGCAAGGAGGCATTAGTAAGAGAGTGTAAGGAGGAAGCGGGCATTACCATTTTGGAAAGTGATTTGAGATTAGTGCATGTTCTGCAAAAAACCAGTATAAAAAATCAACGTCTGATTTTGTATTTCAAAGCTTTTCGATGGGAGGGTGAGCTTCAGCGTAATGAACCTCAAAAGTTTAAAGCCGCAGAATGGCACGATTTGCATAAATTACCAAAAAATTTGACGGGAACCATCAAAAGAGTTTTAAAAGATTACAAGGAGGGTGTTCTTTTTACTAACGAAAAGATTATTATCCCCTGATTTAGCTCCTGGCGGCACAAATGTTTTAATTATCCTTTTAGCCCCCGGCGGCACAATTTCCCTAATATTATTTATTTCGTGTCTGCACGGGTAAATATTCTGTTCCAGACAATTCCTTTAGATGGGCTTCCTTCAAGGAAGGACATCCATATAAATAGTGGTTTTCCAACTACGTGCGTTTCAGGAACGAATCCCCAGAAACGGCTATCCTCAGAATTATGTCTGTTATCACCCATCATCCAATAATAATTTTTTTCTATGGTGTAATGAGAACTTAATTTACCGTCAATATAAAATTTATTGCCATCTATACGAAGTTCGTGTCCTTCATAAACTTGAATGATTCGTTGATAAAGCGCTATACTTTCCTCATTTAGAGCAACCTTAGCACCAGCCTTTGGTATATAAATAGGTCCAAAATCATCTCTGGTCCAATTTCCAAAATGCTGAGCATCATTAGGAAATAATCGCCCACTTTCTCCGTATAATTTTCCTACATCCACTTTTTCAATTTTGATGGAGGAATCCATTGCTTTTATTTTTGCTTTTTGGCCGTTGTTCAACACTAAATAAAAGGCATTGGGTGATTGTTGCATTCTATCTTCCGTGCTAATAGCCCATTTGGTGAAATCTCTTGTATTTATGGCTGCATTAGGAGATAAAACGGAATACATGAACTGTACATTTTCAGGATTTTTACCCTTTTTTCCGTTGATGTAAACTTGCTGAGATCTAATTTCCAAAGAATCACCAGGTAAACCAATACAGCGTTTAATGTAATGATCCATCTTGTCAAGGGGTCTGGTAACCAATGGATTTAATCCAGATTGAATGGCACCTGAAAACATTGGGGGAATAGATCCTCGTCGCAAGTCGTAAATGCTCCAGGTTCTTTCAGGGAAAACATAAACACTATCTCCTTCCGGATAATTAAAAACCACTGGATCATTGCGATCTATGGTTTCTAATGCAGGTAATCTTTGATATTTTAACTGAGGTTTTTTAATGTATGACTCACCGCCTATTACAGGTATTCTATTATGTAAAAGGGGAAGCATTGCTATGGTCTGCGGCATTCTAATACCATAGTGGCCTTTACTTACAAATAAAAAATCTCCGACAACTAAGGAGCCTTCCATGGAGGAGGTTGGGATAACAAATGCTTCAATAAGAAACATTCGAATGAAAGTTGCTGCAAATACAGCAAAAATAATAGCTTCGGCCCATTCTCTTACAGGAGATTTTTTGAACGGATTTTGTGCAACTAATTTATTGTATTGCTTCGTATCATTTGCCACTCTTGCTGCCTCAATAGCGTCTAAAATCGATTTTTCGTAAGCTAAAACAGGCCCCTGATAGCTCAAATCTTTTCTAAAACTCAGGTAAATTAAATAAATGGGGGCAAAAATTACGACCAGAACATGATGCCAAAATTGATAAACTTTGAATGATCTCACTAGATCTATCATTAAAGCAGCAAAAATGAAAATATTTACAATAGGAATTAGTATAAGCAAACCATAGCTGGCCTTTCTGCCAACTAACTCCCCACAAACCATAAATTGATACACAGGGACAAATGCTTTCCATACACCTACACCCGCTTTTTTGAATACGGCTGCCAGGGAAATCATTAGCAAAATATAATATAAGAGTAAAAATTCAGAAAGACCCATTAGCTTAATTTTTTTAAATGCCAAATATACAAATACTATATTGATTGGACAAATATATTCGTGGAGGGATATGCTAAGATTGACATTTAAAAAAAAAAGAGCAGCTGCCGAAACCGGAACTGCTCCTGATGGGAGATTATACTCTGTTAAGTGTAGAACAAAACAGCCTTTAAAAACCCAGTTTAGGGACCTAATTTTCTCTTAAGAAACCCCGACAGGTGTTGTGTTGATAGGCTAAAAATGTTCGTCTGAAAAATACCTTTATATGTTCATGAGGTTCTTTTCAATTAATTCAATGACAAATCTAAAACGTTTTCTCTATAATTTATATTTTTTTGTTGATTTCTTACGCAAGAATTTATTCCTTTATAAAAGATATATGCTTAATATTTATATATTTGTAAAATTATTATCTATTTAGTTCATTGTAAATTTTTTAAATCTTTTGGAACAAAGTCGATTAATTAAAACAATCGTTGAACTTAATACCAGGGAAAGAGAGCAATTCAGCTTGTTTGTCTCATCTCCATATTATAATCTACACAAAAAAACGACAGAATTTCTCGATATTATTCTCAAACAGTTGCAGAACGGCAAGATGGAGTTGTTGGAAAAAGAAAAAATTTTCAAAAAGTTATTTCCCAAAGATTCCTACGACGAACAAAAAATACATAACCTGATGTCAGGTTTAAAAAAATTGCTGCTTCGTTTTTTAGCAGTGCAACAGTATGAATCTAAAGAAAATGTAGAAGAAATATTCGCCATGGAATGGGCCTATAAAAGAAATCAATTCGAACTATTAACAAATAGAGCCAAGCAACTTGAAAAAAAATTTGAAGGCGATGTAGTGCAAAAAACTGAACTTACCTTCGCTAAGTATCGCTTAAATTATCTAATGGGTTACTATGGAGGTCAATTTGTCGATAGATCCAAGTCTGATACGATGCAACGCATGTTACATTATCTTGATGCTTATTATCTGGAAGAAAAATTACGTAATGTTTGTCACCTCACCGCTCATAAAATATTGGTAAATGCCAATTATGATTTTGGCTTGTTGTCAGAACTCTTACTTTTTATTGAAAATCATCCTGATGTGTTGATTCAAAACAAGGTGATAGCCTTGTATTTTACCATTCTTAAAAGTTTACAAGACGATAGTAATCCTCAATATTACCTTGCATTGAAGGATATGCTTGGGAATCTCGATCTCAATCTCTCCCCTCAAGACAGGCAAGATTTATACAGTTTTTCCTATAATTATTGCATATCAAAAATAAACAAAGGGGATAAGGCCTATCAGCGGGAGTTATTTGAACTTTATCAAAAGGGCTTGGCAGGTGGAGATTTACTCAATAACAGTATCATTAATGAATGGGATTATAAAAACATAACTACCCTGGGTTGTAGCTTAAAGGAATTTACCTGGACAGAAAATTTTATTCAGGAATTCAAAGATTTTTTACCTGCACATCGAAGGGATAATGCCTATCTCTATAATCTGGGTAACCTGTATTACCATAAAAAAATGTTTGATGAGGCTATCTCAGCACTTATTCGGGTTCAATTTACAGATATTACCTATCACTTGAACACAACCTTTTTAATGATCAGAACATATCATGCCAAGCGGGATACAGATGCTCTGCTCTCTTTACTGGATACTTTCCGGATATATATCATGAGAAATACGCACATTAATACAGATCAAAAAAAGGGATACACCAATTTCTTGAGATTCACAAAAAAAATGGTGATGATTAAACACCAGATAGAATTTTTAGACGCAAATAAGGCATCTTCTCAATTAAAACAACTCATGGAGCAAATCAATAATACAGAAAATATAATCAATAAATTTTGGCTGGAAGAAGAGTGTAATTCTTTTGATATTCCTTAGTCTATGAAGATATTGTCTGTATTAAACAAATTATCCCCAGAAATTCTGTCATACACCTGCATGGCGGCAAGTACATCTTTCTCGCAATATCGTGAAATTCTATTTAAGTCATTTTCCTCCCAATAAACCTGCCCAACCTGACTACCATCAATATCGTCTTTTGGAGATGGAATATCAAAAATAGCAGTTAGTAATTTTAATGAGATATAGCTTTTCCAATCACCAAATTTCCACATTTCCATGGTGTCTATCAAGTAATTCAGTTCCCAGGGCTTTTTTCCACTAATCTTTAATATCTCCGGTAGAACCATGCGGTTTATAATTAACCTGCGGCAGATAAACGGGATGTCAAATTCTTTGATATTGTGTCCTCCTAACGCGTGCGTCAAAGGATTGGCATAATGCTTATTTATAAGTTCACAAAAGGCTTTCAGTAATTCTTCCTCTGATGCCTGAGCAAATGATTTTAATCGTATTTTATATTGACCTGATTCTTTATCCCAATAGGCAATACCCATGGAAATACAAACGATTTTCCCAAATTCAGCAAAAATAGCTGCTTTGTTTCTGAAACTTTCCTGTAACTGATCTGCTGTTAGCTCTTCCTCATTATTTGGATAAAAAGATTTAGCTTTGCGTTGCCATAACTCTTGTAAAGCAGGGGAAAGTTCCTGGTAATTCGCAGTTAAACTCACAGTTTCGATATCAAAAAACAATATTTTTGCTACTTCGAACGATTTAGACATAAAAGAGTTGTATTTTACAAACTTGTTTAATTTATTTTCCACACTAAGATACTTTTTTTTTCACTTAAAATGTTAACCCATGAACAACCAACCTTCTTCTCCTTCGAGTTCAAAAAATTTGCTCATCCTGGCCGCAGTCATCATCGCTGTGCTTATCGGTGTCATTATTTATCTTTTTAATAATAAACAGGCATTAACCACAGAAAATCAAGAGGTTAAAACGGAACTTGACGAAACCATCCAACTCAAAGAGGAATTAGAAATACAATACGAAGAGGCATTAGCTGATCTGGAAAGTCTCAGAGGTGAAAATGAAGCGTTAAATCAATTAATCGATAATCAAAAACTGGAATTGACCGGCCAGAAAAATAGAATTGTTGGCTTGCTGAAAAGATCTAGTTCTTTAGATAAAGCAAAAGCCGAAATTAGTAAACTCAATGAACAAATTGCCTTCTTTAAGGAAGAAAGAGAACGTTGGGCCTTGGAAAAAGAATCACTTTTAGCCGAAAAAAATAGACAAGATTCTATTAACCAAACCTTGAATAGCAGATTGGATGAATCAAAACAGACAAATGATTATCTCACCTCTGTGACCAGAGATCTGACGGTGGAGAAATCAAAATTAGAAAAAGAAAAAAGTAGTTTGGCAAAAAAGGTGGATAAAGCTTCCATGATTAAGGCTGATAAAATAAGTGTTAAAACGCTGCAGAAAAAAGATAACGGTAAAAATGTTAGCAGGAAAAATGCCGATAATGTCAATTTGTTGGAAATTTGCTTCCTACCTTTGCCAAATCCGTCCGCCTCAGGCGATGGGGAAAAATTTATAGTCCGGGTGATTTCTCCCCGCGGTGAAACGGTGGCCCTTAATACCAATATCAGCGTTTTTAATCATCCTGAAAATGGCGACGAAATCCAATATACTTTCGAGACAAAAGAAATTCAAACCATCAACGGTACGCAGAATGCATGTTTTAACTGGGAGCCTTCCTCTTCGCTTTCGCCAGGTACCTATAAAGTGGAAATTTATAATAAAGCCTACCTGGCAGGTTCATCAAGCTTTTCACTGAAATAATTGGCTTTAGTAAACTTACTTAGCCCTCTTTTGTTGTTGGTTAAAAAATAAATGGAAAAGGAAGAGTTTATAAATCCTATCGATATAGATAAGGTAGCATTGGAACCACACCTGCTACCTTATTCTCATTCCGTTGGTGGCGTAGTTATAAAGCCTGTTGATAAAGGAAGAATTAAGGGCAGAGCCGTTACCTCTATGTATCAGCAAACGGATATCCAGCTGGGACAACTTAGAAAGCAAATTGAACTCCTTGCTAAACAAGCTGACGATATCAGGAAAAGAGTTCTCATATCGGAAAAAATTTATGAAGCAGAAATGGCCTTCAATCCTCTTGTAGGTTTCGTCTATCATCTATACGCAAAAAAGAATGGAGCTTACGTCCTTTCTATGATAGCTCCTGAAGAATGGGGGGCAAATCCGCCTTACTTCTTTCAAGCTACAGTGAAACTTTTTGCAGACCATACTTGGGAAATATTAACAACCAGTGACGAATTCCTTCAATAAATCGGTTTAGATTAAAAAAAATATATAAAAAAATATCAATTTATTAAGGTAAAAATGTTACTTTTTGTATTAAAAATATATTTTAATTTATTGTTTTTCAGTGTTTTATATTATTTATATTGTAATTTTAAAATTCAGTAATTAGTAAAATTGTACTTATTCTGCTTGATAATTACCCTCATATTTGAATCATGAAAGGAAATAATAGTAAAAGAAACTAATTAATCCTTACATCCAGTGATTCAATCACTCAATAAATTGTATCAGACTCTGTATCGTCAAACGTGACGTTATATGGTATGTAGATAGCCTCTCAAAGCTCTTTTCAAAGCCGGTTGGATCCACCTTCCGGCTTTTTTTTTGCAAATATATCAAATTTTTAGATGGCAAGAAATAACTTAATGCATTTAGGGATAAAAATAATAAGCCCTATTATACTGCTTGTTATAGATATTATTAATACCCCTCCGGCCGATATATCTTTTATTTGTCCCGCTTTAATGTGATAATCAGGGGAAATAAAATCCACCACATATTCTATGGCGGTGTTGAAACTTTCTGCCGAGATTACCCATCCAATACAAAAAAGTACAATGATCCATTCTAAGGGAGATAGGGTTATTATCCATCCCAATAAACAGACCAGAATACCTATAATCCCTTGAATTTTAATATTATTTTGACCAGCAAATAATAGTTTTATACCATTTAATGCGAAACCCATACTGTCAATAAATTTTTTCATGTCAATCTAAGGTGCTTAATAATCTAAAAATAGTTCTTACGCCATTGGCATTTAACAATTCTATCCACCAAATATAGTGACCTTGCGCCAGTGGCACTTCATATTGTTGTTTTCCATCCCAACAAATTTCATCGTTACTTCCCAATACTTGATTTTTAACTAAATATTTCACCTCATTGCCCAATGAATCAAAAATGCGAATATTTACGATGCTACCCCTATTGACAGAAGAAATGATACAGCATTGAAGTTGATTATTTGGTGTAAAGGATGGAGGATTCAAAATAATTGCTTCATTCACCAAACTTTGTTCTTTTCCAAAGGAGGTATTTTCCCTTCCTGGACTAGCCCCAGTTTTAAATCCTGCCGCACTTAACCATCCGCTTTGATTATTTCCGTTACTTTGTGTGCCTTTCCTTTCCAATGAAACACCCGTTGTCGATGTCAACCAAGGAGAATGCCAGGCTTTATCATAGGTAATAATATCAGTTTCAAGAGCATCATAAAAAAGGGACATGCTTCCTTGAGATCTGCTCAAAAATGGCGTTTTTCCTATTATGATTCGTTGATTTTGCGTCGATGGTCCGTACTGTTGAATTAATGCAACAGTATTTTCAGTAATGGCATAAGGTTCAAAGGGGAATAGTACTCTTTGAGGGAAGTTTACTTCTTTGGGATCGCCCCAGTGCAGATAGTTCATGTCGATAGGATATTTGGTGTTTGCCTGTATTTCCACAAACGGCTTTTGAAAGGGGAGGGCATCAAATAAAATTTCATTAATAAAAATTCTTTCCTCTTTCTCAGGCTTTTGAGGAATGGATAATCGCATGGCTTGTGGCTGATTGTTTTCCTGACCCAAACAATTCTTCAGTCCTTTTAATACAGTAAATGAATATATAATCCCTGAATCTATTCTTTTTTTTAAATGGAGCGTCCATTCATTTGATTGAGCCCCCTTAACGATAGACTTAATTTCCAGATCCTGATTTGTAAATAAGGACAAATCTGTAGCGTCGGGCCATTTTAAAGGAACATGGGCAATAAATTGAAGAGTATCCGCAGAGGACGGAAAAATATGATCTGCCAAAGGGTCAAAAAAGGGAATTGCCAAAGAAAATGCCTCATTGTCTATACCTATGGTGTGACCCATTTCACTGGAGCAGGAAGTCCAGTTTAATAAACAATCCGATAAATGAGATAAACTTCTTTTTTCCAATGATTTTCCTGTTGCCACCGTGTGTTGCCATGCCGGAAATAA
>Ga0209550_10000715_pt1 | contig 31751 bp, 23 predicted proteins | sample LauGreSuBDMM15SN_2_FD_187567 | JGI IMG/M metagenome (GOLD analysis project Ga0209550, IMG submission 187567) | Freshwater lake microbial communities from Lake Michigan, USA - Su13.BD.MM15.SN (SPAdes) (version 5) | ecosystem: Environmental > Aquatic > Freshwater > Lake | place: Lake Michigan... | reverse complement strand
AGTTGACGATTGGCGGTTGCCGATTGGATTTTCCTCCGTTCACACTGTGTGCGAATCAGAAAAAATATGCTCACGTTTACCAACCGCACTGCCCTGATTACGGGCGCCGGCCGAGGCATCGGCAAAGCCATCGCTGAAACGCTCGCCCAACAAGGCGTGACCGTCATCTGCGTCTCAAAGTCAGCCGAATCCTGCGGTGCTACCGCCGCCGCGATCATTGCTGCGGGTGGCAAGGCGAAGGCTCTGGCTGTGGATGTGGCCGATGGCGCAGCCATCGCCAAGGCTTCGGAGGAGTTACTGAAAGAGTTTCCCGCCATCGACATTCTCGTGAACAACGCCGGCATCACGCGTGATGGCTTGTTGTTTCGGATGAGTGAGTCCGATTGGAGCGATGTCATTGGGACAAATCTCACGAGCTGTTTCCATTGGACGAAATTGATCGGTCGCCCGATGACGCGGGCTCGCTGGGGGCGGATCGTTAATATCGCGTCCGTCAGTGGCATTATGGGCAACGCCGGCCAAGCTAACTACTCGGCTGCCAAAGCCGGGATGATTGGGTTGACCAAGACCCTCGCTCGCGAATTCGCTGGCCGCAGTGTGACGGTCAATGCAGTCGCTCCTGGATTCATCAAGACCGACATGACCACGGAGTTTGTGAACAATCCCGAAGTGTCGGCGAAAATCCTCGAAGCCGTGCCACTCAAACGCTTCGGCGAAGTGGCGGACATCGCGAATATCACGGCCTACCTTTGCTCCGAGGAAGCCGGCTACATTACCGGTCAGGTTTTTTCCATTGACGGCGGCATGGCGATGTGAACCCTCCGCACATCCGCTTTTCCCTCTAAAATTTCCGAAAATGGCTGACCAAAAAACCATCGAACAACGCGTCAAAGAGATCATTGTGAACCAGCTCAACGTAAACGAAGAGCAGATCACTCCGACCGCATCTTTCCTCGACGACCTCGGCGCTGACTCACTCGACACCGTCGAATTGATCATGGCCTTTGAAGAAGAGTTTAAGGATGAAATTAAGGGAGAAATCCCTGAGGCCGATGCCGAGAAACTTCAGAATGTCGGACAAGTCATCGATTACATCAAAGCCAAAGCTGGCGCGGCCTAAGATTTAACGTTTTCATTACCTTTGGCGTTCTGCCCATTTCCGATCCGGAAATATCTGGCAGGACGCCTTTTTATTTTCTGAACAACCGAATTTCCTCCCCGAGTATGGAAATGCCTTCGTCTTCACGTCGCGTCGTTGTCACGGGGCTTGGGGTAGTTGCCTCCATCGGTCACACCGTGGAGGCTTTTTGGGAAAGCTTGGTGGCAGGCCGAGGGGGTATTCATCGGATAACGCTGTTTGATCCAAAGGACTTCGCTAGTCAGATCGGGGCGGAAGTGCGCGATTGGGATCCAGCCGACCACATGGATGCGAAGGAGGCGCGGCGCAATGACCGCTACACCCACTTCGGCTTCGTCGCCGCAAAACAGGCTGTGGCCGACTCCGGTCTCGACATGACGAAAGAAGACGGTGACCGAGTGGGCGTGATTGTCGGTTCTGGTATTGGCGGCATGTATACGTACGAGTCGCAGCTCAAAGTGCTCGCTGAACGTGGTCCCCGTAAAGTATCACCGTTCACGATACCCTCGCTCATTGGTAACATGTGCTCGGGGTTGGTCGCCATCGAGTATGGTGCGCGCGGCCCGAACTTCGGCGTCGTCTCTGCGTGTGCGACCGGGACCCACGCGCTGGGAGAGGCGGCTCACACGATTCGGCGCGGAGATGCTGATGTGATGATCGCTGGGGGGAGCGAAGCAGCCATCACGCCGTTTGCATATGCGAGTTTTTGCTCGATGAAGGCGATGAGCACGCGCAACGACACCCCGGAGACGGCTTGCCGCCCGTTTGACCGCGGGCGCGATGGTTTCATCATGGGCGAGGGCGCCGGCGTGTTGGTGCTCGAATCGCTGGAGCACGCGCAGGCTCGCGGGGCGCGGATCTACTGTGAACTCGCGGGCTACGCCGCGACCTGTGACGCTTTCCATATCACCCAGCCCGATCCAGAGGGCAAGGGACTGTCGATGGCGATGAAGCGAGCGCTCGCCAGCGCTGCGGTCAGGCCTGACCAGATCGATTACATCAACGCCCATGGGACGAGCACGCCCTACAACGATAAATTTGAGACGCTCGCCATTAAGAAAGTATTTGGCGACCATGCGTCCAAGGTTCCCATCAGCTCGACGAAGTCGATGACGGGGCACCTCCTCGGTGCCGCGGGTGGAATCGAGTCGGTCATTTGCGTGAAAACGATTCAGTCGCAACTCATCGCTCCGACGATCAATCTCGCGAACCCCGATCCTGACTGCGATCTCGACTACGTGCCGAATGTCGCCCGCGCCGCTCGAGTGCAAACGGTGTTGAGCAATAATCTCGGCTTCGGCGGGCAAAACGCCTCGGTGGTATTCCGAGCGCTCGGGTTGGGCTAGCAAGAACCGTTGAAGCTCGGTCCGAGTCGCACAAAAAAGCCCGCGATCGGGTGATCGCGGGCTATAGAGGGATGCCTCCTCGGGCTAGGCTTTTTCGACGAGGCCCGCCTTAATGGCCTTAACGGAGACCCAAACGCGCTTAGTGCCGCCGTTGGCCGTCTTAATGCGAATGCGCTGAAGGTTGGGGCGGAACTTGCGCTTCGTGATGCTCGTCACGTGCGTGCCGATGCCGCCGCTCTTTTTAGACTGACCCTTGCGGTTGATGATCGAGCCCTTGACGGGACGGCGACCGGTGATTGCACAGATTCTGGCCATGATGGTTTCTAGTTGGTTAAAGGTTCAGAGATAAAAGTCGCGCAGTAGGCGAAGCAAGGGGAATTTTGGGTTATCGTAGCGCGTGGAGGACTTGGAATTTGTGGCCAAGGTGTGCCGGATGCAGCAGTTGCAGCAAGGCGAGCTTGCGCTGACTGAGCCGTGCGGCCTCGGCTGTCGTCGTGGCGGCGATAAAATCGGCGGCATGGCGGACGAGAAACGTCTCCTGAGAGTCCAGAGTGGTCACGGGGAAGCCGTTAGCCTCCAGCGCCGCCGTGAGCCAGTCCCAGCAAATGTGGCAGGTGAGATCTTGTTCGCCGGGGCGGCCCAGGAGGTCGTTCGACTGAGCGTGACGGTAGTAGGCCCGCAGCGTCCCAGCCGGGAAATTCTCCAATAGATCGAGTAAACTCTTGCCGTAGTCGAACGCTACGAAGAGCCCGGTCCAAGGCTGCTGGGCAATTTTCTCGGCGAGTGCTGTCGCGCCATGCGGTTGGTCGAATCGGTAGTGCTCGGTGCCAGCTGCCGGAGCGTTGGCAGCAACTCCGTGCGGGGGCGGCAGCTCAACTTCGATGAAGTGGTCTCCGACGAGGGCGACCCCGATTTCCCGCCACGCGCCATGGTGAAAGATGCTCCGCGTGCAGGGCTGAGCGTCGAAGAGTTCATTGGAAAACACGATGCACTGTCCGGTCAGGATGAGCGGTTCGCCGACCCGGAGCGTGCGCACTGCTGCAAAGGGATGGGCTACGCCCGACAGAATACAGTGATTTGGTTCCGCCCCGATTTCGACGAAGGTGTGGGCGCGCGGGTCGCGGCGGTCGAGCAGGTGCACGCACGCCGCGGCGACAAGTTCACCGAAAATCTTGCCGCTCGTGCTCGCGGTAAAAAAATCTGTGCCGGCCGCGTAGCCGACCCGCGCTTGGTCTCGGCGGTAATAGCCGACCGTCGGGTGGTAGAGCGCGAGCTCCATGAATCGCGCGAAACTCATCGTGCACGTCGTCCCTGCTTGGGCGCGAAAGCAGCTGATGAACTCGGGCGATGCGGACGACGATGGTGGTGTGACTGACGAACCCATTTACAAACCGAACCCGATGCACACACTTGTAGTGATGTTCAAACGGATTCTCACGCTGACCGCTGGCGCGGTGTTCGGGATCGCGCTCACCGTCGCCGGTGCGCGCGTCGCGACCTCGTGGAATCTTTTCCCCAACCGCGAGCTGAGTCGCTCGGCGAATTACGTGCGCGAAGTGATGCAGCTCGTGAGTGAACAGTACGTTGATGCGAAGGCGGCGGCCTACGACCAACTCGCGAACTCGGCCCTGCATGGGATGGTCGAGTCGCTCGATCCGCATTCAGAGTTTCTTGATGTGAAGGAAAACCAAGCGTTCGAGGAGGACTTGGTGGGGGAGTTTGGTGGTATCGGAATTCAGGTAGAGACGCGTCAGGGTAAAGCTGTCGTGATTGCTCCGCTCGCGGGTACCCCGGGAGAGCGCGCGGGGATCCAGCGTGGCGATGTTATTATCAGCATTGATGGAAAGGCGGTTGAGGTGAACTCGACGATGGATGGGATTGTGAGTCGGCTGCGCGGAAAGCCGCAGACGCGGGTATTGGTCGGTGTTTTCCGTCCCTCCACGAAGGCGACGATGGACCTGAACCTCGTGCGTGAAATTATCAAGATCGAGAGCGTGCGCGATGTGCACGTCATCGGAGACGGGGTGGGCTACGTGCAATTGACGGAATTTTCCGAGCACACCGGCGAGCAGTTTGCCAAGGCGCTGGACCAATTGCTGAGAGCAGGCGCGACCAGTCTGGTGATTGACATGCGCAACAACCCCGGCGGCTTGCTGGACGCCGCGGTCGAAGTGGCTGAGCCATTTTTCAAGAAAGGAGAGTTGATTGTCTCGACTCAGGGCCGAAAGGCGACCGACCGAGAGGACTACAAGGCGGAGCGGGAAGGCGACCCCTTATCCGTGCCACTTGCGCTGCTGGTCAACGCCGGGAGCGCCAGCGCGGCCGAAGTGGTGACGGGTGCCCTCAAGGATACCGGACGGGCGGTGGTGGTGGGCGAGCGTTCGTTTGGCAAGGGATCGGTGCAGTCTGTCTTCAAGCTCAAGAACGGCGAAGGACTGCGGCTTACCACCGCGCGATACTATACTCCCGGTGGTGTGAGCATTCACGAAAAAGGGATTGCTCCGCACGTGGAGATCGTAATGACGGCGGAAGAAGATCGAAAACTGGGTCGTCAGCGCGCGCGGTCCGACATTACCGACCCGCAGGAATTTAAGGAGCGTTTTGGATTCGAACGGATCGAAGACCGTCAGTTACAGGCTGCACTCGATGTGCTCAAGGGGGTGCGATTGATCGATCTGCGAGCGCCGAGTGCCCGCGCACTGTGAACACTCACGCTCGCGGCGCTGCCGGGCGATTTCTCCATGCCTCAATTATTACCTGAAAAAAAATGCCGCCTGCCAAGGGGGCGCACCTTGTGATTCTCGCGCTGGAAAGTTCGTGTGACGAAACCGCCGTTGCGATCTTCGATCCGGCCAGCGGTTTGCTTGGGGAATGGGTGCATAGTCAGATTGCACTGCACGAGAAACACGGCGGCGTCGTGCCCGATCTCGCCACTCGGGAACACCTGCGGCATTTTGGGCCGCTGCTCGAACGCGCACAACGTGACGTAGGATTTAGCGGCGTCGATCTAGTCGCGGTGACGAATGGACCTGGACTGGCGGCCTGTTTGGCGATCGGTGTCGCGGCGGCCAAGTCATTGGCTCTGGCGAGGGGGGCTCCGGTCGTAGGGGTGAATCACCTACGCGGGCACGTGTGGTCACCTTTCATCGGGTTGCATGCGGAGGCTCCGGCTGATTTCGAGGCCCGCTTGCAGTCATTGTTACCGCATCTCGGACTCATCGTTTCGGGTGGCAACACGATGCTCTTCACGCTCAACGCCAAACGGGAGGTAAAAGTTCTTGCCTCCACGCGGGACGATGCGGCGGGCGAGGCCCTCGATAAAGGGGCCAAGTTGCTGGGACTTGGTTACCCGGGTGGCCCCCTGATTGAAAAACTCGCCGAAGGTGGAGTAATTGACGCGTTTGATTTTCCACGAGGGATCGGGCGGCGCGATGAGTTGGATTTTAGTTTTTCCGGGTTGAAGACCAGCCTGCGCTATCTGCTCGAGAAAATGCCGCGGGCCGAGGTGCAGGAACGTTTGCCCGACTTGTGTGCGAGCTACCAACAGGCGGTCGTGGACGCACTCGCACGTAAGACTCGCGCGGCCTTGCGGCTGGACGCTGGCAAGTTTCGGAGCCTCGGATTGTCGGGCGGCGTCGCCAATAACCGCAGACTCCGAGCGGCGCTGACGTCAGAGGCCGCCCGGGTCGCGATTCCCTGCCTAGCGGCGCAACCGCAGCACACCGGAGATAACGCTGGGATGATCGCGTTCGCGGCGTGGGCGGACACCACGGGCACTGATCGTCACTCGAAGTTTGCGCTGGGTATCGAGCCGAGCGCGGCATTGGCTTAGGGCATTACTTGTAATCCCGGCGCAAGTTGCTCGGGAGTAGGCCGAGCTCTTCCCGGTATTTGGCGACCGTGCGGCGGGCGATCTTAATGCCTTTTTCCTGTAGTCTCGCCACGAGTTCTTGGTCGCTGAGCGGAGTGCCTTTGTCTTCAGCAGCGACGAGATCGGCAATCATTTCCTTCACGCTGGTATTTGAGACCGAGGCACCGCTGTCGACTTGGTAGCCCGGGGTGAAGAAATATTTGAAATCGAAAATCCCGTGCGGGGTCTTGATATATTTATTGGCGAGGGCGCGGCTGACCGTGGTCTCGTGCACGCCGACGACATCGGCGATTTGAGTCATGGTGAGTGGCTTGAGTTGCGAAACTCCGATCTCAAAGAATGGGGTCTGCGCCTTAATGATTTCGCGCGTGATGCGTTCGATGGTGCGCTGCCGCTGCTCGATTGAATCGATGAGGAACTTTCCGGACCGCATTTTCTCTCGCAGATAGTCGCGCTCTTCTTTCGAGAGCGTGCCCTTGGCGATCAGATCGCGATAGGTGCTCGAGAGGCGCAAGCGGGGGATGTAGTCGTTGTTGAGGTGGATCTTCCACTCGTCGCCGTCTTGCTCGACGGTCACATCGGCGATGACGATGCGGTTGTGGTCTTCGGCGAAGCGGCGGCCGGGGGCGGGGTCGAGTTTTCCAATTTCCTCGATCGCGGATTGTACCTCGTCGGTATCGACAGAAAGCTTACGTGCGAGTTCCGGAATGCGTCGGCGGGTGAGCAGCTCGAAGTGATCCCGGATCATTCGCAGCGCCAGCGAATCGCGACGGCCCTTGGCGGTGAGTTGCAGGAGAAGGCACTCGGCGAGATTTTTGGCCCCGATGCCGGGAGGATCAAACGTTTTGAGGACCTTCTGCGCCTCTTGTACGACGTCGAGTCCAAGACCTGTTTGCAGTGCGACGTCGGCGGGCGTTTGAGTCAGGAAACCACGGTCGTCGAGACCGCCAACCAGCTGTCGCATCGCTTCCAGTGCCGAGGGGGAGAGATCCGTCATTTCCGCTTGCTGCATGAGATGCTCTTGCAGTGACGTTTCGCTAACGAGGGAGTCAAAAAAGTGTTGTCGCTTCTCCGCATCCTCCGACGTGTAGGGCTGCGCTCCGCCGGCACTAGCCATGTGGTCGCGCCAGTCCTCGTCGAGCTTCCCAAGGATCTCGAATTCTTTGTCTTTGGAGAAATCCATTTCATCACGCTTTACCTCCGACGTGTCGGAGGGAGCGGTGGCGTCGGATGTGTCGGAGCCGACTTTCCCGGCGGAATCAGAATCTCGGTCGGTGGCGTGGTCCTCGGGGGCCGGGTGGTCGAGGCTGACTCCTTCCATCGGGAGTTCTTCGAGGGTCGGATTGCTTTGCAACTCTTCCTGGATGACCGAACGCAAATCAAGCGCGGCAACCTGAAGGATTTTCAGAGAGTGCCGAAGTTGCGGAGCGAGGACCAGCGATTGGGTCTGACGCTGGCGCAGTTCGTGGCTAAATCCTTGCCCGCTCATATCCTGGATGAAGAATTGAAGGGTTCATCTCAGCTAGCGTGGCGGGAAAGCGGGGGGATCACGGGGTCTTTGATGCCAAAGAGCTCCTTGAGGTAGACGCTGAGCTTTTCGTTAGTGGGGCCGTATCCGTCGCTGTACAAATAAAGTTCGAGGGCCGTCAGCATCTCGTAGCCTGATTGGTAACGTTGTTCACGGTCTCGTTCTAGGGACCGCTGAATGATGGCCTCAAGTTTGGGGTCGATATCGGCGCGCAGGGTCGAAAACAGGGGAATAGGCATTCCCAAAATGTTGCGGCGCGTCTGCACGCGGTCGCGGGAGCGAAAAATATTCTTACCGAGCAGGAGCTCCGTGAGGACGATGCCGAGGGGGAAGAGGTCGGCGCGTGCGTCGGTGATGGCGTAGTTGGCCTGCTCGGGGGAAAGATACTCGTCCTTGCCGGCGATAACTTTGCCCTCCTCGTTATACATCAGGTCGAGCGCCTTCGCGATGCCGAAGTCCGTGAGCTTCACGTCGCCTTCCTGGGCGATAAGGACATTTTTTGGTCCGATGTCGCGGTGGACGATATTCAGGTGACGGCCCTCGCGGTCGCATTTGGTGTGCGCGTAGGTGAGGCCACGGGCGATCCGTGAGACGATAAACGCAGCCAGATCGATGGGGATGTGTTTACCCAGCTGGCGATGGCGCTCTATGAATTGCTCCAAGTTCACGCCTTTGACGAATTCCATCACCATGAAATATTGGCCGCTGACCTGCCCGAGGTGATAAGTCTGGACAATGTTCGTATGGATCAGGTCGGCAACGAGTCGTGCCTCACCGATGAAGTTGCTCTGGAACTCTGCGATTGCCGAATATTCTTGCCGAATAATTTTTATCGCGACGATCTTCCGGAAATTGCCGGCTCCAAGCTGCACGGCCTCGTAGACGACGCCCATGCCGCCCTCCGCGATCTTGCGGGTCATCTCGTAGTGGAGCTCGTTGAAGATGTGCTTAAGTTCTGCCACGGAAATGGAGGAAGGGGGGCGTGACGACCACTGGCAAGAGCGCAGATTATGTTCGGCGCGGAATTTGCTGCGAGCCGATTTGACAGCGTGAGGCGCGACCTTACGTTGCGGCGGTGATCTCTCTCACTCCACGGGCCGCGAGCCAAGTTCGTACCATGCACGCCGAACTCAACGCTCCGACGAAACGACTTCGCGTGTTTGTCGAATCGGGCGGTTGCTCGGGCTTCCAATACGGAATGTCGTTCGATGAGAAAAAAGAAGCCGACACGGAATTGGAAAGCGAGGGTGTGCCCATTTTGTTGGATCCGGCTAGTCTGGCCTATCTCGATGGTTCTTCGGTCGATTTTGACGACGGCCTCCACGGCAAGGGGTTTGAAATTAATAATCCCAATGCACAAAGCACTTGCGGCTGTGGGAAGTCGTTTAGCTGAGAGCTCGGAGAAGCGGGAGAGGGCGTAGTGTCAATGCGAACGCGTGAGCGACTATGGTTTGGCGCACTCGTGGATCGCGACCGTGCTGAAGGTCATTGTCTTAGCCGAGACTGACTTAAAACCGGCGGCGCGGATCTCGTCGGCGAGCGTAGCCGCGTTGGGAAACTGCTCGATGGTTTCGTTTAGGTAAACATAGGCTGCACGATCGCCCGTGACGGCGCCGGCGACCAGCGGGAGGATTTTCCTCAAATAGAAAAAATAAAACGGACGAAACCACGCCAATGGCTGCGAGAATTCCAACACCAAGAGTCGTCCACCCGGGCGCAACACCCGGTGGATTTCCCTCAGGCCGCGATCGCGGTCGGCGAGATTCCGGAGGCCAAACGAAATCGTAACCGCGTCGCAGAACGCGTCCGGCAAGGGGAGCGCAAGGCCGTCACCTTGGCGGAAAGAGACGTTGCCGTAGGTGCCGACACCGTAGGCTCTTTTCTTGATTTCGGCCGCGTCGAGCATGGGTTGGCAGAAGTCCATGCCGAGGATCGGCGTCTGCGGGGGGAGGCGGCGGGACAGGGCGAAGGCGACATCACCACTCCCGGTGGCAAGGTCCAGCACCGCGCTGGGCGTCCCACGGCAGACCGCGGCGACGAGTTGGCGCCGCCACCACAGGTCAAATCCGCCACTCAGGAGTCGGTTGGCGACGTCGTAGCGGGCCGCGATGCGCGCGAACATGGAATTGACCGCGACGGGATCGGGCATAGCTAGAGAATTCGGGGGAAACGCCGGAAAATCATGAGTGTGGAAGTTGTCATAATCGTTGACCCAGTTCAACAATGTAAACAGTCTTAGTTCAGTTCAATTAACTAAGCTTCAGTAAAATAAATCCTACGATGTCTAATTTGACCAAACGAGAAATTGTCCTCCAGATTTATCGGAAGTCCGCATTTCCGCAGAAACAGATCGTCGATACCGTGCAGCAGACGCTCGATATCGTGCAGAAGGCGCTCGCTAGCGGGCGTAACGTTGAGTTGCGTAATTTTGGTGTTTTGGAAGTTCAGGTGCGCAAGCAGCGAATTGGTCGCAATCCCAACAAGCCGGCGGCTGAGGTCATTATTCCTCAGAGAGCGGTCGTGAAATTCAAATCCGGCAAGATTCTCAAACAGCAGTTGAAAAAGATCGACCTCGTGAAGTTGCAGGCAGGGCACTAAGCTGAGCTAGCTCTGAAACGAAGCGGGCTGGTTCGGTTGTGAGTCAGGATCAGCCCTGCCACCGGCGGAGCACGGAAGGGAAGGACGCGTCAGACAAATCGCTCTTCCCCTTGGGCACCAAACCGCAGGCAAGATAGCTGACCGGGTCTGTGGTGACCCGCTTGGCACCCACTTTTTATTCGCCCTCGGTCGAACCCGTTCGCAACGTTTCGGGTCCATGGCTACATTCCAGTCTCTGCCCGGATTCCGTGAGTTTTATCCCGAGGATTTTGCGCGTCGGAACCATATCTTTCGCCTGTGGCGGCAGACGGCGAGCACCTTTGGTTTCGCCGAATACGATGCGCCGGTGCTTGAACCCCTCGAGCTTTACAAGGCGAAGTCAGGCGAGGAAATCGAAGCGCAGTTATTCAGTTTCACGGACAAGGGCGGGCGGGAAGTGGCGTTGCGTCCGGAAATGACGCCGACTGTGTGTCGACTCGTTGGGGCGAAGGCCAGTGCGCTGAAACGCCCGATCAAGTGGTTTAGCATTGCGGAGTTTTACCGATATGAGCGGATGCAAAAAGGGCGCGGGCGTTGCTTCTCTCAGTTTAACGCGGATATTTTTGGCGAACCTGGCCCAGAGGCAGAAACGGAACTGATCGCAATGCTGGTGCAGTGTCTCGCGGCGTTTGGCCTGACCGAACAGGATTTTTATGTGAGGTTGAGCGATCGGAATCTATGGTTTTACTATTTGGAAGCGCTCGGACTCGATGAGCCGCGTATCCGTGCAGTGCTGGGTGCAGTGGATCGATTTGAAAAATACGGAGAAGAGGCCTTCAAGGGTTACACGGAGCAGTTTGGTCCGCTCGACGACGACGTGAAGATCAAGGTGCTCGCCTTCCTGCAGATCAAATCACTCGCGGCGCTTGAGCTCACTCTCGGCTCAATCGGCGGCGAGAAACTCACCGCGCGCCTTACGGACTGGAAAAAACTGTTGGGCAACCTCGACGCGATGGGTTTGGCGCGGTTTGTCGAAGTTGACCTCGGGGTTGTGCGCGGCCTCGCCTATTACACGGGTTTCGTCTTCGAGGCCTTTGATCGCAAGGGGGAGTTGCGCGCGCTCGCGGGTGGCGGGCGCTACGATGATTTGGTGCAAAAACTCGGCGGGCCGGCGCTGCCGGCCGTGGGCTTTGCTATCGGCGACATGACGTTTGCGCTGCTCCTCGAACAACGCGGCTTGATGCCGACGTTGGTGCAGGTGCCTGACGTATATTGTGTTATCGGCGGTGCCGCCGAGCGGCACGCGGCGTTCGGAGATATCCATGCGCTGCGCGCGGCGGGCTATCGGGTCGACTATCCGCTGAAAGAGGTCGCGTTCGGCAAACAGTTCAAGGTGGCGGCGGAGTCGGGGGCCAAGATCGCCCTCCTCTATGGAGGCGATGAAATTGCGAAGGGGGTCGTGAAACTCCGCGATCTCACCGACCGGAGTGAGCGTGAAGTGGCGCGGGCAGATGTCGTCGCCACAGTTCGGGATTTTTTCACGGGAGGGTGATGAGATCCTGGCAGAGTTTTTTTGGGCCGGTTAGCTGGGGGGCTGGCGTTCGGTTTGCGCTGCTCGTGGCCATGGCGGCGAACCGGCGAACCTGCTCCTCTTCCAGTTGCGACGGGCGTCGTATACGGAAGGCTTTTTCGGCGTATACGGGGTGTCCGCTGCGGACGGCACGCAACTCAGAATGATCTCCTCGAAGTGGAGAGTAACCAAATCCGGCGTGAGTTGCTCAGTATCGGAAAACGCCTGTCCGGCGCGCTAAGGCGCTAGAGCAAGTTCCGCGGTCCGAAGGCGTCGGGCAGGAGCGCGTCGAGCGTGGTGTCGAGGCGTGCGGGAGAATCGCATACGGAGATCACCCGAGCTTGGGGGCCGAATTCGTTGATGACTTGGCGACACGCGCCACAGGGTGCCGTCGGGGTCCTCGTTGGGGTGTAAACCACGACGGCTGTCAGTTTTCGTGCTCCCGCCGCAGCGGCGGAAAAAATCGCGGTTCGCTCGGCGCAGTTGCACAGGCCGTAGGCAGCGTTCTCCACATTGCAGCCAGTGAAAATCCGTCCGGAAGCCACGAGGACGGCTGCTCCCACGGGGAATTTGGAGTAAGGGGAATACGCGGTGCGCGCGGCGCCGCGGGCGGCTTTTTCCAAACGGCGAAGAGTGGCGGCGGAGATCATGGTAAGTTTATGAAGTGAGGGAAAATCGTCCGCAAGCAGGCATCGCAACGCGACCGTACCCGGGCAGCGGTGGACGCGCGGAGTCGGGCTTTCGTATCCACGCCACCGTGACCGGAGTAGCCGGTCGCCTTACCGTTGGGGGCGACGATACGGTCGGGAAGAATCAGGATTGGCCAAGGGTTTGCGCGGAGCGCGGTGGCGACGGGGCGACTCGCACGGAGCGGTTGGCCGAGTGGAGCCGGGGACGTCGCGTGCGGTATATCCGAGGTTGCATCGTGGTCAACGGGTCGTTCGTGTCGAAACGAAAGCCGATGATCAACCGTTTCTACACTGCGTTCGACAGCGAGTCGATGGGTGAGGCCCGCAAGGGCGACTACCGTACGCCGTTTCAGGTGGACCGCGACCGGATCATTCATGCGCATGCGTTCCGCAAGCTACAGTCCAAGACGCAGGTGTTTCTCTCCGGAGAGTATGATTTCTATCGCACGCGATTGACGCACTCCATGGAGGTCGCGCAGATCGGGCGCTCGATCTGTGTTTTCCTCCGCTCGCGGGGCGCGCCGTTGGATGATGATTTTCATATCGACAGCGACCTTGTTGAAGCGGTGTGCCTGGCGCACGATCTGGGACACCCGCCGTTCGGACATTCGGGTGAGCGCACCCTACAGGAACTGATGCTCAGGTGGGGTGGTTTCGAGGGTAACGCGCAGACACTCCACTTGCTCACGGAGACGATGTATGAGAACGAGAGCGGAGTGAGGGGCATGGTGCCCACGCGGGCGCTCCTCGATGGCGTGCTCAAATACAAAAAACTCATCGGCGAGTTTCCGTCGCTACCGACCAAGCACTTTCTCTACGACCGGCAGGAGCGGCATCGTGACTTTGTTTTTGGCGACGCCACGATTCCGGCGGCATTGCATGGTGGAGAAAAGCTCAATGCGTTCAAAAGTGTTGAGTGCCAGATTATGGATTGGGCGGACGATGCGGCGTATTCGCTGAACGATATCGTCGATGGGGTGAAGGCAGGTTTTCTTACGATTGAGCGCATCGAGGCTTGGGCGGCGGGTGAGCCGATTGATGCGGAGCGGCAGCGTTGGCTCGATCAGTTGTGCGTAGCGATTCGGGGTGATCGACTGGAGAACGTATTTGCGCAAAAGGTCGGTGGATTCATCACGGCATGTCGGCTGCGCGAGCGGACGAATTTTATGTCGGCGAAGACGAACCGCTACCGGTTTGAACTCGTGATCGCCCCGGGCGCGGAGCGCGAAGCGGCATTCTACAAGAAAATGGCCAACGATGTTATCTTCGAGAGCCCGCAGCTCCAGCAGATGGAGCACAAGGCGCGGCGGGTGCTTTTCCAGCTGTGGGAATCGTGCTGGCGCAACTATGTCGAAAAGGGCGACCGCGTGATCACGATCTTGCCGCCGCGCGTGGGGCGGTTGCTCGACTTGGAGACGACGCCGGCCGGCAAGGCGCGGCAGATCTGCGACTGGCTGGCTGGACTCACGGATGGGATGATCGTACGCACCTACCAAAGGTTATTCGATCCCCAGTTTGGGAGTATCCGCGATTTAAGCTGAGCGGACCCCTCGAACAGGCCGAGCGTTGGAGGGGTGCTCTCCTGGCATTCGTTTCCAAATTGCTGAAATCTTATTTCGGTCGCGCAACCGTGCGTCGCCTGCGAGCGTCAGGCCGCCCGAATGCCCTCCCCCGAGTCCCGTCATTTAGTGTTAAGTCCATGGCGCATTTTTTGCGCCGGTGCGATGGCTTGGGTCGCCGGTGCGGTGGGACCGATCGGGGCGGTTGCGGCTGAGTCCGAGGTGGCCGTAAACTTTCAGAAAAACATCAAACCGCTATTGGTAAAGTATTGCTACGATTGCCATGCCGACGGTGTGAACAAAGGGCAGGTGGCTTTTGACGGGATGAAGACGGCGGCGGATATCCTCTCTCGTCATGATATGTGGTTTGCGGCGTTGAAGAACGTGCGCGCCGGCATCATGCCGCCCCTAGAGGAGGGCGTGGGGCGTCCGTCGGCGGAGGAGATCGCGGCGCTCACGCAATGGATCAAGTATGAGGCCTTGGATCTTAACGCGACCGCGTCCGATCCCGGGAAGATCACCGTGCGTCGACTCAATCGCGCGGAATATCGCAATACGATCAATGACTTGATGGGGATTGAGTTTAACAGCGAGGTCGAGTTTCCGCCCGACGACGCGGGCGATGGATTCGATAATATGGGCGAGGTGCTGACGATTTCACCGCTGTTATTGGAGAAATACTTACAGGCCGCGGAGGTAATCGTGGAACGTGCGGTGCCGAAGGTCTCACGTGTGATGCCAAACCAGACGGCCACGGGGCGCGAGTTTCGCGGCGCAGAGGGTGGGGGCACGGGTGAACGCATGCTCGTGACCAAGCCGGCCAAGGTGGCGCACTCGTTTCGTGTAGCGCAAACGGAGACCTACGGATTGGAAGCGGAGTTGGAGATTCGCGGTTCATTCGATTTTGATCCAGGACAGGGCACGCTGATCGCCCGGGTCGACGGGGAGGAGTGGTTTCGTGAGGACGTCGCTTGGCAGGAAAAAAAGATTTTGAGCCGAGTGCGTGAAGTGCAATGGGACGCCGGGGCCCATGCCGTGCAATTTGAAATCATCCCGCGCGAACGTGAAGCTAGCGCGTCGGTGCCAGCGGCGCGCACCCAGTCGGTGCCGGGAGCGACGAGTGTGATTGTCCGCGTCGCGTCGGTGCAGGTGAAGGGCCCGCTCAAGCCGGAGCACTGGAGCACGCCAGAGGGCTACGCGCGATTTTTTCCGCGGGGGCCGGCGCCCGCGGAGGAGGCCGCGCGGGCCGCCTACGCCCGCGAGCTGCTGGGGGAGTTCGCGGCGCGTGCTTATCGGCGGCCCGTGGATTCGGCCCATGTGGCGCGCCTCGTAGGCATCGCCAGCGACACCTATAGTCAGCCTGGGCATACTTTCGAGGAAGGCATCGGCCGGGCGATCATGGCGATCTTAGCCTCGCCGCGATTCTTGTTTCGAATCGAATCACCAGTTGAGGGTACGGCAGCGTATGCGCATACGGACGAGTACGCGCTCGCGTCGCGGCTGTCGTATTTTTTGTGGTCCACGATGCCGGATGCAGAACTCACGGGCTTGGCGGCGAAGGGGCAGCTTCGGCGGGAACTCCCCGCCCAGGTGAAACGCATGATGGCCGATCGGAAAGTGCAGGCGTTCGTGAAAAACTTTACGGGGCAGTGGTTGCAGGTGCGGGATGTCGAATCGGTGCCGATCAACGCGCGCGCCGTGCTGGGCGTGAGCGCGACGCGTAACCGCGACGGCAGCCGCGTCGAGTTTGATGGAGCGACCCGGCGGGCGATGCGGAGCGAAACGGAGATGACGTTTTCGCACGTTTTGTCCGAGGATCGCAGCGCCCTCGAGCTGATCGACGGGGATTATACTTTTCTGAACGAGCGCCTCGCTACCCATTATGGCGTGCCGGATGTCACGGGGGACCGATTACGGCTCGTGAAATTGCCGGCGGGCAGCCCGCGTGGTGGCATTCTCACCCACGGGGCGGTGCTGACCGTCACGTCTAATCCGACGCGCACATCCCCGGTGAAGCGTGGACTGTTTGTGCTCGAAAACATTTTGGGCACGCCACCGCCGCCGGCGCCGCCGGATGTGCCGGCGCTGGAGGATGCCGCCAAGGGCTTCGGTGGCCGTGAACCGAAGCTGAGTGAAATGCTGGCGGTGCACCGTGAGAACAAGCTGTGCAATTCGTGCCACGAGCGCATGGATCCGCTGGGGCTCGCCTTCGAGAATTTCACGGCGCTGGGCACGTGGCGTGAGACCGAGGCGGGCCAAACTATCGAGGTGGCCGGCCGCCTCGTGACGGGCGAGCGATTTGCCAGTGTGAGTGAGCTCAAGCGCATTCTCACCCACGAGCGGCGCTTCGACTACTATCGTTGTCTCACTGAAAAACTTCTGACCTACGCCCTAGGCCGAGGGCTGACGTATCGCGACATCGATACGGTGGACCGGATCGTGGACGCGCTGGAACGCGAAGGTGGTCGGATGTCCGTCCTCGTGAACGGAGTCATCAACTCGGTGCCCTTTCAGACGTTGCGGAGAGGACATTCCGCGCTAACTTCAATCTCGTCCCCGTCGTCACCATTCCCCGCCAAGCCTTCCCCATGAAAGACCAGCCTGCTATTGCCCCGTCCGATCTTGTGAACCAACGCCGCTTCGCGCTGAGCCGCCGCCAGTTTCTCCGTGGAGTCGGCGTCTCGATGGCGCTGCCGCTCTTTGAGTCGACGCTCCCGGGCCGCCTGCGAGCCGCCTCGGCCCCGCTCGTGAAAGGCGCGACGGGTTTGGCGACGACCGCGAGTGGTGCGCCGCTGCGCATGGCGTTTGTCTATATCCCCAACGGGGTTCACCAGGACAATTGGTGGCCGACGGACGAGGGCCGGGCCTTTCAGCTCGGCAAGACGATGGAGCCGCTCACTCCGCTCAAGTCGTCGCTCCAAGTTCTGGGCGGCCTGAATCACCAAAACGCGAAGGCCGGCAACGACGGTGCCGGTGACCATGCCCGGGCGAATGCGACGTTTCTGACCGGCGCGCGGGCGCGGAAAACGGACAGCGCCGACATTCAGGTCGGGGTCTCTGTCGACCAAGTGGCCGCGCAACAGATCGGCCACCTGACGCGATTTTCGTCGTTGGAGTTGTCCTGTGACAGTGTCCGCAAATCCGGTCGCTGCGATTCCGGTTATTCCTGCGCTTACCAATACAATCTTTCGTGGCGCTCGCCCTCGGTGCCGATGACGCCGGAGCCCAACCCGCGGTTGGTTTTTGAGCGGTTGTTTGGCAGCGGCGTCGGCGCGGAGCGGCAGGCTCATTTCCGCCAGCGCCAAGCCACGCAAAAATCTCTGCTCGATTTCGTCATGCACGACGCGAAGTCATTGCAGACGCAGCTGGGTCAATCCGACCGCGCAAAGCTCGACGAGTATCTGACGGGAGTGCGTGAGATCGAGCAGCGCATCCAGCGGACGGAGAGCTTTGGCGCGTTGCCGGATCCACGCGTGGACGCGCCGGCGGGTATTCCCGGCGATTTCGGGGAGCACATGGATATCATGTTCGATTTGCTGGCGATGGCCTTCGAAACTGATTCGACCCGCGTGGCGACGCTGCTGCTGGCTGGTGATGGTTCGAACCGATCGTATCCGCAGATCGGTATTGCGGAGGGCCACCACTATTGTTCTCACCATCGCAATGACGCGGACCTGATGGGAAAGATCGCGCGGATCGACCGCTACTACATGGAGCATTTTGCGCGTTTCCTGAAGCGTCTGGAGCAGACGAAAGATGTCGACGGTCGCTCGGTGTTGCACAATTCGATGATCGTTTACGGTTCCGGTAATGCAGACGGCAACCGTCACACGCACGACAATCTCCCTGTCATTCTTGCGGGCGGCGGGGGTGGCACTCTGGATTCAGGACGGCACGTTAACCTCGGCGGTCGGCCGATGAGCGATCTTTTCCTGAGCATGACCGACCGCTTGGGGGTGCAGGGGATCGAGCGGATCGGTGACTCCAGCGGTCGGGTAACGACGGTGTGAGCGTGTCGGCAAAGGCGAGTCCGGCTGCACGGCCGGACTCAAGCCGTACGCTTACGGAGTGACGGGAGGGACGGCTGGCGATTTTAGGGCGTTGCGGAGAGCGGCGCGACGAAAACTGGTGCCAAGAAAAATCTCCTCGGGGAACGCCACGTAGCGGAGCATCTCGTTAAACGAGTCTGAGCCGCGGTTCGAGTTGAGTTGCAGTCCGGCGAGGTATTGTAGGCGGAGGCTCCGGTCGTGATTGAGCTCGGCCCCGACGAGCCAGGTTTTTAGGTCCGAAGCCTGACCGGCGTAGGTGGACATGAGACTGAGTGCGGAGCCGAGGCCGAGTGTGGCCAAGGCGTCGCGCGCCACGGCATGGTCCGAGCGATCGAGTCGCGTTTGCAGCGCATCGAGATTGACGGTGAGCGGATCGAGCGTGCCGAGCATGACGGTGTCGTAGCCGTAGCCCTCGTCGTCGTTGCCCCAGATGGTGCCGTGAGGGAAGACGGAGAAGAAGGTGGCGATCTCGCTCTGCACGACTGCGCGGTTGCTCTCGTAAAACGGCACCCACTGCGTGACGACACCGCCCGGGTTGAGGTGGCGTCGACAGATTTCAAAATACTCCTGCGAGTAGAGCACGGCAGCGCCCTTGACCCACGGGTGGATCGGATCGGAGGTGATGATGTCGAACTTTTCGGTCGTCGTGGCGAGATAGTGGCGGGCGTCATCGTAGATGACTTCGACGCGGCGATCATGGAGCACGTCGTGGTTTTCCTTGGCGAAACGAGTGGCGACGGCGCGTGGGATCAGCGGCTCGATCTCGCAAATCACGATGCGCTCGATCGTCGGGTGAGTGACGAACGTTCCGGCGGTTACGCCGGCGCCGCAACCGACGATGAGCACCGAGCGCGGCTGAGGGTGGAGGAGGGCGGGGATGTGGCCGAGCATGAGTTGGAGCCGCATGTCCTTGAAAAGGCTGGACGCCTCGGTTTTTCCGCTGACGTGGAAGAAACGCCCGCCGTCGCTCGATTCTGTGACTGCGACGGAAGCGTTGATACCCTCGCCGACAAAGAGGACATTGGCGGTGGTATCGTTGGCATGGATTTGTCGGCCGTAAGCGATGAGTTGCCAGGGCGTGGCGGGCAGACCGGTCGCGAGCACGAGCGCAACGACCGCGGTCCCCCCAAGCGTGATCGCGCCCGATAGATGGCGCGGCGCAAATGTGACCAGCGCTGCGATGAACGAGAGAATGAGGAGGACCTGCGCTGTGTGCTGAGTCCCGATCGTAGGAATTGAAAGCAGACTCACCGCGACGGCGCCGACAATCGCCCCGACGGTATTTGCGGCGTAAACCCGTCCCACGAGTAAGCCGGAGTCGCGGCTGGATTCGGTGGTAGCGGCCAAGGCGAGGGGAAAGCTCGCACCCCATAAACAGGCGGAGGGTAAAATGACCCACGCGCAGCGAACGAGATCGAGTTGAAATTTGAGCCATGGACTGGTGGCGATCGCGGAATCGATCGGCCAAAACGGGAGGGACGTCGCGAGGACGTGCGTGGCCCAAGCGATCCCGAGAACCTGAAGGATTTGGCAACAACCCAAGATGAGCCGTGGGTGGGGACTGCTGCGCGCGATGAGCGCGCCCAGAGCGCTGCCGAGACCAAGACCGGAAAGAAACACTGCCAGAATAATTGAAAACGTATAGACGGTGGCTCCGAGGAGCAACGAGAGCAGGCGAGTCCAGATCACCTCGGAGCCCAAAGCGCAGAGACCCGAGAGTGCAATCGCCACGAGCACGCCGCGGTCGCCACCTCGCTCGACCAGAGCGAGGGCGGGGGCGGCGAGGGGGGCGTTGGGCTCCGCGGAGGCGGAGCTGTGGGGAAGCTTGCGGGCGAGCACGAGGGCGAGGACGGCAATAGCAATGTTGATGCCGGCGGCACACCACGTGGCGATGGCCATGTCGTGGACGCGCAAGAGATAGAAGCCGGCGATGAGACAGCCGGCGACGGCGCCGGCGGTGTTGCCGCCGTAGAAGAAGCCAAGCCAGGAAATGCCGCGGGGAGTGGCTTCGACCCACCGCGCGATGGCGGGAAGTGTTGCCCCCATGAACAGAGTGGGCGGCAGCAGGCAGGCGGCACACACGAGGCCCCGGAAGATTATCCCCCACAGGCCGGTGGCGGCATTGGCCAAGTATACCTGGGTGATTGCGGGCATGGCGTACAGGACGGCGAGGCCGGACAGCGCGATGCCAAGCTCGAGCCACGCATACACGCGCAAGGGATGTAGCGTGGACGAGATGATACGTGGAAGCGCGAGGCTACCGAGGCACATGCCGCCCATGAACGTGCCCAATAACACCGCGAGCGAAACGGCGGAAGAGCCGACGACTAATTGAAGCAGTTGGAACCAGACGATTTCGTAGATGAGTGCGGCACAGCCGCTGCCGATGAACAGCACGAGCATCAACGGCATGAAGCGCGCCGCCTCCGGCGTTGGGGTTGTTGAGTCTACACGTGAACTCATGGAGCAACGTGCAAGGCGGTGAGCGCGCATTCGCTGGGGTTGGGCATGCGAGGCCGGACGCGCAGTGCCGCGCGATGTTGCGGGATTTCCGCGGGGTTTCTGCGACGCCACCCCACGATATGGGTTGATCGGGACTAACCGCGCAGCCGAGCAACGAGCGCAGCAGGTGATTCCAAGCGGGTAATTTAAGGGTGGAATCGTAACTTAGCCGGACAGGCGTGCCGCCATCGGAGACGCGCAGTTCACTCTTAACGCCTCTTCCTAGACAGAGGTCGCGGGACCGTATCGCTCGGTCGTGCTTCTTCGTGGATGCCTCGAAATCAACGAGGGTGTCTGCGCTGACTTTGAGAAGGGATGCGTCCTCGTCCCCAGGGGCCGGACAGAGCGAACGGTGCGCCGGGGTTGTGGGGCGGGGCTTGAACGCTGGCAGCGTCGAGTGAGCGGAGGCTACTTGGCTTCGTCACCGAGCGGACGTTGGTTGCTGAAGTTCGGACTGGCGGGAACGGCGAAGGTCAAAGGGTCGTCGGGGTGAGCGGGGTCGAAGGAGGTGAATTCATCGACGATGAATTTCGCGAGCGGGAGTTTTTGATCGCGGATGGCCTGAACGATGGCTTTCGAGAGTTCGTAACTGCCAAAGTTGTTGTGGTGGGTGTTGTCTTGTCCGGCGAACGCTTGGCGGGAAAATTCGGGGCTGCGGGCTTCGAGGGCTGCGTAAAATAGTTTCGAGAGGGCGTTGAGGTCGATGAAAGCGACCTTGAGTTGCTGGGCGGATTGGCGGGCAGCTTCAGCGTAGTCAGCGAGCGATGAGATGACTTTGCCGGCGGCGTCAAAACCGCGACGTTCCATTGGCGAAAGAAGGAGCGGGGTCCCGCCGTGGGCGCGGACCGCGTCAATGTGTTTCTTGATCTCGGCTTGGTAGGTGGTGAAGGGGCCGCCGGTCTTGGCCGCGATTTGCTTTTGGTCGTTGTGGCCAAATTGCATGAGCAGCCAATCGCCGGGCTTCATCACGCTGAGGATTTTGTCGAGACGGCGGCGGCCGATGGAGTCGCGGTAGGTCTCGCCGGACTCAGCGTGGTTGGCGATCACGACTTCGGGCTTGAACCAACGCGGAAACATCTGGCCCCAACTGCCGAAAGGTTCTTTCGATTGGTCGCAGACCGTGGAGTCGCCCAGCAGGAAGATCGTCGGCGTCGAACGTGGGGCCGGCGTGATCGCGATGGCGGAGATGGCGGGATGGCTGCCGTTGAACTCGAGGGTGATCACGTTGTCCCACGCCCAGGCTTCTTGGGTCGTTTCGCGCGGTGCCTTGAGGCGCACAGCTCCGGACTGGATGTCACCGATGGCGGCGATCTTCGGGCTGCGCGTATTCACAAGGAAGGTACGCGTAGCGGGCGGCCCGCCGATGGGAACGCGGACGTTTTCGATCACGAGACGGCGGAGTTCGGCTTTGATCGTGGCATCGGTACGAGGTGGAAAGGTGACCGTGACGAGGTAGTTTCCTTCCATCGGGACGGTCGCAGAAAAATAGAAGGGACGGGTGCTTTCGACGCCATCGGACCTCGTGATCAACGCGCCGCCGGATTCGAATCCGTAGCCGCGGGCGGTGGTAAACAAGGTTTCGGCGCCCACGTGGGTGCCGACGAGGTTGGGTCCAGAACCGAAGCTAAAACGCGGGTGAGTGGATTCAGTGGCCGTCGAGAGGTTGCCAACGGCAAACCCGATTAAGAGCAGCGGGAGGTGACGCGGGAGAGGCATGCCAAAATGTCAGGGAAGCGTGGACCCGATGCACCTCCGATCCATGGCGGACGGTCAGAATCTGGCTACTCAGCGAGTTTGGCGTCGTCGGACAGAGCGGTTCGGTCGTAGTTGGTCGGGCGACGCTGGGGCGTGGGTCGATGTTGCGCAACCGATGCTGTCGCGCGGCTGATCCGGCTAGTTTCATGTCTGTATAAGACTGTTCAATACCGGGGGTGCACCCACTCCCTCAAAGAGAGAGTGGTGCGGTGGAGGTGACTCGAACACCCGACCGGCGGTTTAGAAAACCGCTGCTCTATCCAGCTGAGCTACCACCGCACTGGGACTCATGTAACTGAGCGCTTTTTTGCGTCGATTCGCGGGCATCTTCGTCGTGTTCGCGACTAAGAACGCATGAAACGATCAGTTATAAAGTGCGGCGCGATCGAGACTCGGCAACGTCAAAGTTCGTCGTCACGTGGAGCCCAGCCGTCTTCAGCCGAGTGCGGCGGCAGTCGTCGCTTTGGAGACGCTCAATCAGGGGGCGCGACGCGTGCACCGCGGGGAAATTGGGGTCGCCCTGTGGCGGGAATGGGCGGCTCCATCTCAAGTTTTATGGCCGCCAAGACGAACCGCAGCGCGGCGCTCTCACTGGGCGAGATTGAGTAACGCAAACGCTCACGCCTCACGACGACGATCAGGTGGGGGCGCTCCGTGGCCTACACCACCACCACCGCCGACTCACTGAAAAGAAACCACGGGGCCCCTCGTACTCGCTGGTCGTCGATTCGTGCCGCGAACGGACGCCGCTTCATTTTCTTGATCGCCGCTCTCTCTTGCTTCGATATTTTCTTAGACTTGCCAGCGACGTGTCATCCTGTCGGCTCGTAGGATATTCCATTTATGACTTATCCATTACCGCCGCCCAAAGGCCGTATCCTCATCGGCGAGGGCGTGGCTGAAATCGCAGTCCTCATGTCCCAGGCCCTCGAGCAAGCGGGCTATGAGGTTACGATCGCCGCTGATGGTGAGGAATGTCTGCGGCGCGCGCGCGAAACCCTGCCGGACCTGATCGCCATGGATATTATCATGTCGAAGATGCCTGGCTTCGACGTCTTGCGCGCGCTGCGGTCCGAACCCGAGACGCGTGATATGGGCGTCATCATGTGCAGCGGGAAGGATTTTAAAGCCGACCGTGATTTGAGCGAGCTGCTCGGAGCGTTTGACTGCCTCAACCAGCCCATCGCGATGCCCTTGCTCGTCGCCCGGGTGGAGACTTACTTCGGCCGGCGTACGGTCACGAGCCCCCCGATGATTTCCGTGTCCGAGGAGGCGAGGGTGGAGGGCTTTCGTTGCACGCTCGACGCCAGACGCCCGCACATCGAGTTGTGGGGCACACGCGGCTCGACGCCCACGGTCGGCGCGAAATTTCAACGCCACGGAGGCAACACGTCCTGCCTTTCCCTCACCGTTGGGGATGACGTGATTGTATTCGATGCGGGCAGTGGCATCCGCGACCTCGGGATCCGTCTGGCGGCCCACAAACCTCGGAAGCTGCATCTTTTCATTACGCACCCGCATTGGGATCATATCCAAGGTTTCCCGTTTTTCGCGCCCGCTTACATTTCGGGATTTGAAATCACTGTTTATGGCGCGAAAGGCTTCGGTAAAGATTTGGAATCAATCTTTCGTGGCCAACTTGATCGCGACTACTTCCCGGTGCAGCTGGAGGACATGAAGTCTACGCTCCATTTCCGCGATCTGACGGAAGAGGCGGTTGAAATCGGCGGAGCGAAGGTCACGTGGGCGTTTGCGCAGCATCCCGGTGCCACCGTCGGTTATAAGGTGGAGGTGGCGGGGCGAAAGATCGCGTGGGTGCCGGACAACGAATTTCTCCTAGGCTACATGGGCCCGCCCACGCTGGCGCGCGACCATCCGCTGGTTCGGAATTATGCGCGCATGATCCTCTTCCTATCGGAGGTCGACCTCTTGATCCATGAGGCCCAATACCTCCCCGAAGAATATACCCGAAAGGTTGGCTGGGGGCATTCTTCGGTCTCCAACGCGTGTCTGCTCATGAAGCTGGCGGCTGTGCGCCGCTGGATCGTCACGCATCACGACCCTATGCACGATGACGGGTTTCTAGAAACCAAGTTGAACCTGACCCGCCAGGTTCTCGAGAGCATGGGGTATGCGATGCAGGTGTCGCACGGCTACGACGGCATGACGGAGTATCTTTGAGCGGGGATCCCATGTTGTGCTGAGGATGTTGCGCGGGAATCCGGGCGTCTGCTCATTGCCCTGCTCGCGGGGACGGGCGGTAGCTGCCATCGGCGAAGGTTCTCCGTTGGAGAGAAGCTTCCGTAATCTGATGGTCCCAGCGTGCCGTGACTTGTCATGTGCGCGCGGGTGCGCCACAGAGAGGGTGATGTCGCAGATTCACCCCGTTCTTATCGTGCGTTGGCTTGGTCGGTTCCTGCCTTGGTTCTTGGCACTCGGGCTCGTAACCGAGGGCCGAAGTGCGTCGCCCGCGTCGCCGATGGCGGGGCAATCCGTGGATTTCAACCGCGACATCCGTCGTTTGCTGTCGGAAAACTGCGTGAGTTGTCATGGGCCCGATGAGCATGAGCGCAAAGGCAGCAAGGCGAGCAAAGGCGGGCTCCGACTCGATACGAGGGAAGGTGCTTTGGCGCGGATCGACGACTACGCGGCGATTGTACCGGGTGATCCGGCGAAGAGTGAGCTCTATCTGCGGATCAGCACCGATGATGAAAACGATGTCATGCCACCATTGGATTCCGGCAAGAAACTCACCGCGCAGGAAAAGGCGCTGGTGAAAACTTGGATCGAGCAAGGCGCCCCCTACGCGGAACACTGGGCCTATGTCGTGCCGACGCGTCCCGCCGTAGCGGTGGTCAGTGACCCTTCGTGGCCGACCAATCCCGTTGACTCGTTTGTGCTCAGTCGTCTCGACCGCGAAAAGCTTCGGCCCTCACCCGCGGCGGACCGCCCGACGCTCGCGCGACGCGTGGCCCTCGACGTGACCGGGTTGCCACCGAGCCCGCAGGAGGTCGCGAGCTTCGTCGCCGATCGTGCGCCCGGTGCGTATGAGCGGATGGTCGATCGCTTGCTGGCGCAACCCGCCTTCGGCGAGCACTGGGCGCGGTTGTGGCTGGATCAGGCGCGCTATGCGGATTCGGCGGGATACGCGGATGATCCGCAGCGTACGATCTGGGCGTATCGGGATTATTTGATACGTTCCTTTAACGCGAACAAGCCGTTTGATCGCTTCACGATCGAGCAGTTGGCGGGCGACTTGTTGGCCCAGCCAACCGATGAGCAACGGATCGCGACAGCGTTTCACCGCAACACGCCGACGAACAGCGAGGGCGGCACGGTGGACGAAGAGTTTCGCAACGTAGCCGTGGTCGACCGCGTGAACACGACGATGACGGTGTTCATGGGTTCGACCATGGCGTGTGCGCAGTGCCACACCCACAAATACGACCCGTTCACGCAGGAGGATTATTTCAGACTCTTCGCGATCTTGAACACCTCGGCGGACGAGGATCGCAAAGATGAGTCGCCGGTGCTCACGCTCTTCACGCCCGAGCAGCAACACCAGCGGCAGCCCTTGGAGACGGAGATCGCGGCACTCCAGGCGACTCTGCGCAAACGCACGCCGGACCTGCTCGCAGCACAGCCGGCGTGGGAGGCTCGCTTCGAGGCCGCGCTCGCCTGGCAGCCGCTCGCAGGGAACCAGTTCAGATCGAAAGCAGGCGCCGCCATGACCCGCGGTGACGACGGCACCATTCGCGTGGAGCGCAAAGGCGAGACCGACATCTACACGGTGGCGGAGACGGTGGGCGAAGCGCGCGGGCTGACGGCCCTGCGCTTGGAAACGTTCCCCGACGAGCGGCCGGCCAGCGACGGCTCGGGTCACGGGACAGGGGAATTTGTCGTCACACGGATACTTGCTTCCGTGACTCCTGCGGCGGAGCGCGAGATGGTCGGCCGTTATCTGCGGGTCGAACTGCCCGGAAAAAACAAAGTGTTGTCGCTCGCCGAGGTGGAAGTGTTTGGCGGTGGAGAGAATTTGGCCCTCATGGGTGCCGCCACCCAAAGTAGCACGGGGGACGCCCGAGCCGCGAAACTCGCCATCGACGGGAAAACGGCCGGCGATTTTTCGAAAGGCCAAGCGTCGACGCTCACGGAGAGTTCCGAAAATCCCTGGTGGGAGCTCGACCTCAAGGGCCCCCATGCGGTCGAGCGGGTCGTTCTGTGGAATCGCACGGATGGCACGTTTGGGGCCCTCCTCGCGGGCGCGCGGGTGGAGCTGCTCGATGAAAAACGGCAGTCGGTCTGGTCTGCGCTCGTTGAAAAAACGCCGAAGGCGACCGCCGAGTTTTCGGTGGGCCGCGCGACGACTGTGCGTTTCGTGACGGCCCACGCGGACTTCACGCAGGAGGGGTTCTCCGTTGAATCAATTTTGAACGCGCGGGTAGGGAAAGAAAAAGGTTGGGCGATCGGACCCCAAGTCGGCCGTGCGCATTCTGTGGTGCTGCTCCCGGATGGGCCGGTGGCGTTGCCTGCGGGGGCCACGTTGACGGTGACGATCGAGCAGTTGTCTCCAAAAAAGCACCACACGCTCGCCGCGTTTCGGCTGGCCGCGACGATCGATCCACGCGCCGCCGAGATTACGCGCACGCCGGCTCCCGTGCTGGCGGCGATCAAGGTGCCACCCGCCGAACGCTCGGAAGAAGAGCGCGAAGTCGCCACCGCGCACTACATGACGATCGCGCCGGGCTTGGCGACAGAGCGGGCGCGGCTCGCGGCGGTGATGAAACAGCTGGCTGCGATCAAGCCTTACACGACAGTACCGGTGATGGCCGAAGTGGCGGCCGGCAAGATGCGCAAGACCCACGTTCAGCGCCGCGGAAATTACCTCGACCTTGGCAAGGAAGTCACGCCGGGCACCCCAGGAGCGTTGCATGCGTTGCCCGCGGACGCTGCGCCGAATCGGCTCGGGCTCGCGCGCTGGCTAGCGGACGCGAAGAACCCGCTGATGTCGCGGGTCGTTGCGAATCTGTTTTGGGAATCGATTTTTGGCTCCGGTATCGTTCGCACGAGTGAAGATTTCGGTAGTCAGGGCGATCCGCCCTCGCATCCGGAGTTGCTGGATTGGCTGGCCGTGGAATTCCGCGAAAGCGGCTGGGATGTGAAACACCTGCTCAAGCTGATGGTGATGTCGTCGACTTACCGCCAGTCGTCGCGAATCACGGCGGAAGCACTGGCGCACGACCCGGACAACCGATTGCTGGCGAGGGGTCCGCGTTTCCGTCTCTCGGCGGAAATGATTCGCGATCAAGCGCTCGCGGTGAGCGGGCTGCTTAGCCGTAAAATGCACGGACCGCCCGTGAATCCGCCGCAGCCAAAGATGGGGGTGAGCGCCGCCTTCGGCAGTGCGCTGGATTGGGAGAACAGCACGGGCGAAGATCGCTACCGGCGCGGCCTTTATACCGCGTGGCGACGTTCGAACCCCTATCCCTCGATGATGACGTTCGATGCGCCGAGCCGGGAAGTTTGCACGGTGCGGCGCGAACGTTCGAACACTCCCCTGCAAGCGCTCGTGACGCTGAACGATCCCGTTTATATGGAGGCGGCGCAGGCCCTCGCGCGTCGGATCGCCGCGGTGAACGGTTCCGTGGTGGAGAAGCTGAACCACGGGTTTCAGCTTTGCCTTGCGCGAGCACCCCAGGATCAAGAACGCGACGCGTTGCTGGCGCTCTACACGCGTGCGCAGAAACGTTTCGAGAGTAATGCCCCGCAAGCCCTCGCGATCGCGGCGGACCCGCTCGGGCCGTTGGCCGAGGGTGCAGTCGTGGCCGACCTCGCGGCTTGGACAGTGATTGGAAACGTGCTGCTGAATCTCGATGAATTGCTCATGAAGCCGTAACCCGCGTTTTTGAATCAACATGCACCCGTATCTCTCCTCTCTGCAGCACAGCACTCGCCGCCATTTCCTCCGTGACTCTGCGGGTGGGCTCGGGGCGATCGCGCTCAGCTCGCTGCTCGGGCGCAATGCCCACGCCGCGCCGCTCTCGGCGACGAATCCGCTGGCGGTGCGGTCACCTCATTTCGCGGCCAAGGCTAAGCGGGTCATTTATCTGCACCTCACCGGGTCGCCGCCCAATCTCGACCTGTTCGATTACAAACCGGAGCTGGTGAAGCGCGACGGGCAGAATTGTCCGGATGAGTTTGTGAAGGGAAAGAAATTCGCGTTTACGGCCGGCACGCCGAAATTGATGGGCAGCCCGCGTACGTGGGCGCGCTACGGGCAAGGCGGACAATGGTTGTCCGATGCGATTCCTCACCTGCACACCGTGGCGGACGACCTGTGTGTTATCCACTCGATGAATACGGATCAGTTCAACCACGCTCCGGCAGAGTTACTGCTGTTGACGGGTTCGCCACGGCCCGGACGGCCGTCCTTGGGATCGTGGGTGACCTATGGCCTCGGCACGGAGAATCAAAATCTGCCCGGGTTTGTCGTGTTGATTTCGAGTGGCGTGCAGCCCAACGGGGGGAAAAATTCCTACGGCAGCGGCTTTCATCCGTCGGTGTTTCAAGGGGTGCAATGCCGCTCCAAAGGTGATCCGGTGCTTTACGCCTCGGATCCGGCGGGGTTCACGCGCGACCTGCGCCGTGAAAGTCTCGATGCGTTGCAGGCACTCAATGAAATCCAAGCGAATGCGCTCGGCCACCCGGAGACGCGGACGCGCATCGCGCAATACGAGCTCGCCTACCGGATGCAAATGTCGGTGCCCGAGGTCATGGACATCACGCGGGAAAAGCCGGAGACGATTGCGGCCTACGGCGCGCAACCGGGCGAATCCAGTTTTGCCAACAACTGCCTGCTCGCCCGCCGACTCGTCGAGCAAGGTGTGCGGTTCGTGCAACTCTTCGACTGGGGCTGGGACTTCCACGGTACGAGTGAAAAAGAGGATATTCGCGGCGGTCTGACCAAGAAATGCGCGACGATGGACCAGCCGGTGGCTGCGCTCATCAATGATCTTCGCCAACGCGGCTTGCTGGACGATACGCTGATCGTGCTCGGTGGAGAGTTTGGCCGCACGCCGTTCCGCGAAGGCCGCACGGCCGCCGGTCAGGTTCTCGGGCGGGATCACTATCCGGATTGTTACACGATGGTGTTGGCCGGTGGTGGCGTAAAAGGTGGGGTGTCTTACGGCGAGACGGACGAACTCGGTTTCAATGTTACGAAGGACAAAGTGCACGTGCATGATTTGCAGGCGACGATTTTGCATCAGCTCGGGTTCAATCACGAGCGGCTGACCTATCGCTTTGAGGGCCGCGACTACCGGCTCACCGATGTGCACGGAAGTGTGGTGAAGGGTATTCTCTCCTGAGGTGGGGTGTCGCTCGCGGCGATCGCAGACCTCCGGCGACCGCGTGATGTTCGCCGGAACGCGAATGTCCTTGGCGCTTCGCTGACCTCTGCGGCAGGCGCGACGAGCACGCGGGAGCCGCCGAGATGGAGCGATTAGTAGCCCGAGTCGCGCAATTGGGTGCGGAGGGCAGCAAGCGCCGGGGCGACTTGATGAGGGAACTCGGTCCAGGCGGCTTCGATGGTGAGACGGTCTTGGTAGTGCGCTCGTCGCAGAGCACGGAAGAAGCCGCGGAAATTTTCGCCATGGATACCGGGGGCGGCGCGGTCTTTGTTTTCGGCGACGTGGACGTGGCGAATCAGCGGAGCGACCTTCACGATGTCGTCGGCGGACTCGCCGTTGCGCAGCATGTGGAAAATATCCACGAGCAGCTTTACGCCGTGGGTGTTGGCGCGACGGACGGCTTCGGCGCCCTCGAGAATGGTGTTGATGCAATTGCATTCGCCGCGGTTGAGCGGCTCGACGAGGAGGGTGACGCCGTTTTCCTCGGCGAGCGGACCGATCTGGCGGAGGACATCGACGAATTGTTCGAAGGCGGTGGCAGCGGAGAATCCTGGCGGGATCATGCGGGCACCCGCGCTGCCGAAGACGACGAGCGTCATGTTGATTTCTTTGGCCCGGCGAAACGTGGTCTCGGCGAAGCGGTCGAGGCGAGCGAGATCTACGTCGGGGCCGACGACTTTCAGGTCGGCCGGGAGGAAGCGGTTCGATACGGGGAGGGAGAAGCCTTGGGCGAGCAAGGCCTCGGCCGGCTTGGTGCGGGTGGCGTCGGAGGTTTCGGGCTGCAGGAGTTCCTGTGTAAAGCCCTCAATAAAATTGATGCCGGGAGACGGCGAGAGGAGGGCGAGCGTGGCAGTATCAGCGCAGATTCCGAGTTGCATGAAGCGGAGGAGTAGCGAGCAACGGTTAAAGAGTAGCGAGTCGATTTCTGGGCGGCTCGAGCGGTACGTACAAAGGAGGGGGCCTTGGTTCGGCGGGGGACTGCACGATTCGCTGGGCTGTCGCGCGGAGGTCTGATTTCGGGTGAATCAGAAAAAGCGCTTGCTTACGTCGGCGGCATGGGGCTTGTTCGCCGTTCATTGTTCGGGCTGTAGCGTAGCCTGGTAGCGCGCTTGCATGGGGTGCAAGAGGTCGTGAGTTCGAATCTCACCAGCCCGACCATTTTCTGAAAGTATCCGAACTGAGTTCGGATCGTGTAACGATTGGGATGATACCCCGGGGGTTAAACATGTTACGGAACCCACGCGTTAAACGCTTCGGGAGTTTAGTTCGGATTTCCCCATTATAGATTCGAGCCGTTGGCCTATTTTTGGCGTTTCTCCTAGGGAAGTGTTTAACCCGAACGCCGAAGTTGCGCGGGAGGAATGCGGTGGTACTTGGGTCAAAACGTGAGGGGCTGGCGCCAGCGGGCACCGTTGCGGGCAGCACGGAATCCCACTTCGGCGAAGTGGGCGGCGTCCAGTGCAAGATGGCGTCCCAAAGCGGCCTATGCGTCGCGAGACCGCCCCAAGCCTGCGATAATTTGAGGGCGACCTGGTTGCCGGCCAGCCCCCGGCTCACCGGACGATTCGACATTGCCATGCTGCCGTCGCTGATTCGCGTGGAAAACTTGGAGGCAGCGCTGGCCCGCTACGGAGTGGTCCTCGTCGGCGAATGCGATCATGTGCCCGCTACGTCGTTCGAAATGGTGTTGAGGGCGTGCCCCAGCCGGCGGGTCTACGGACTCACGGCGACTCCGAAGCGGAAGGACCGGTTGGAGAA
>Ga0209550_10000713_pt1 | contig 31830 bp, 30 predicted proteins | sample LauGreSuBDMM15SN_2_FD_187567 | JGI IMG/M metagenome (GOLD analysis project Ga0209550, IMG submission 187567) | Freshwater lake microbial communities from Lake Michigan, USA - Su13.BD.MM15.SN (SPAdes) (version 5) | ecosystem: Environmental > Aquatic > Freshwater > Lake | place: Lake Michigan... | reverse complement strand
TTTTTATTAGTGGAACCTACCCAACCCACATCGACGATATGTTCTTTAAATATGGCATCAGAATCAATGCAAATATTGTTCAAGATTTACAATGCAATGGCATTCCTATTTTAAGTGGACTAAAAGATGGCGTGCCACAGCAAAAGCTATTACCTTGGCCTTTTTACCCAGTGGCCGCAGGCTCCATTAACCATCCAATTGTAAAGGGTATAGAGCCTGTTTGGTTTCAATTTGCCTCCTCTATTGACACACTTAACAACCCAGAAATTAAGAAAACAGTTTTGTTTCAAAGTTCGCCTTACAGCAGGGTTTTAACGGCTCCAGTAAGGGTTGATTTAAATACCGCAAGGTTAGATTTGCAGCCCGAAATGTTTAGAAGAAATAGCAAAGGAAATTTTATCATGGGCATTTTGTTAGAAGGTAAATTTACCTCTAATTTTCAATACCGTTATGATGCAACCCAAACACCTGATGTGCCTTTCAAAGACCATATTGACAACAACAAAATGATTGTTATTTCGGATGGTGATGTGATAAGAAACCAGTTTAAAAAATCTTCTGGGGAAGTCTTTCCATTGGGTTATGATAGGTATACCCAAGAAACTTTTGGCAACAAAAAATTGATCCAAAATTGCATAGATTATTTGTGCGACGACAGTGGCATTATTGAAATTCGATCTAAAGAAATAAAATTGAGGTTGTTAGATAAAGGTAAAATTAAAAGAGATAGGAATTTTTGGGTAATGCTCAATATTGGTTTACCTATAGCTTTGATTTTGTTCTTCGGAATGTTGAATAAATGGATCAGAAAAAGAAAGTATACTGCATAAAATGAATAGAAATACTAAAATATTGGCGGCCGTTTTATTGGTACTAGGACTTTCCTATTGGCTTATTAGTAAAAGGCCCTTGAGAACAAGCAATAGAGCTGTTGGCGACTTTTCAATTGAAGATACCAGCTTGGTAAGCAAAATATTTATGGCCAATAAATCTGGCAAAAAAGTTTTATTGGAAAGAAATGCAAACAATACTTGGATGGTAAATGGAAAAATTTTGGCCGATGAGGTTAAAATTAAATTATTGTTGAGCACCCTTCACGACATGCAAATTCAAAAACCAATTCCGTCAAGCATGCACAATACTGCTATGGGAATTTTGGCATCGAGGGGCATAAAAACCGAAATTTACCAAGGAGATAAATTACTCAAAACAATTTATGTGGGCTCTGAAACACCCGAACAAACTGGAACTTTTATGCTTTTAGAAGGCGACGATGAAGTCTATTCCATTCACATACCCGGATTTATTGGCTATTTAACGCCTAGGTTTTTTATGACCGAAATTAAATGGCGCAATAAACTCATTTTTGATGTTGCCCCAGAAAATATTGCAGAAGTACAAATTAGCTATCCAAAAAATGAAAAGGAATCATTTACCTTTTTAAAAGAACCATTTACAAAGCAATCCACCATCCTAAATTACAACGGCGATTTGGTTCGAGCCGACACCCTAAAAATAAAAATGTTATTATATTCTTTTACCCAAAAATACGCCGAAGGATTTTATGATGATAGCACTTTCACCAAAACTGAAAGAGACTCTGTTCTTAGCTTAGTTCCATATTGCACCATTAGAGTAAAACAAACCAACGGAATGGAACAAAATATTGCCCTTTACAGCAAACTTGTTGGCGAAAAAACCAAAGACAGGTATGATGAAAATGGGAAAGAATTGGTGATTGACCCTGAAAAATACTATGCTAAATTAACAGATATTGAGCAAATGGCATCGGTTCAAGACTATGTGTTTAGGCGCATTTTGGTAAAAGCCAGTGATTTGCTCAAGTAGCAAATTTTTATAATTCCTCCAATTTGCATAAACTTGCACAATATGGATCCTTCCGTCATCATTGTATGTAGCATTCTTTTCTCGGCATTTTTTGCTGGAATGGAAATCGCCTTCATTTCTGCCAATAAGTTATTAATTGAGTTAAAAAACAAGCAAGGAAGCACCTATGCCCAATTGCTATCACCGTTTATTGCCAATCCTTCCAAGTTCATTAGTACTACCCTTATTGGCAACAATATTGGTTTGGTTATTTATGGTATTTACATGGCTAAAATCTTAAATGAAAGCCTCATTTATTGGATTCCAGCATTAGAACATAGCGTGTTTTTATTGCTTTCAATGCAAACCATTGTTTCTACTTTAATTGTACTAGTAACTGCTGAGTTTTTACCCAAAGTATTGTTTAGGATTAACCCAGATAATTTACTGAAAATATTGATCTACCCTTTCATGGTATTTTATTATTTATTTTATCCTATTGTGCATTTTATTTCTTGGTTATCTAAGTTAATTTTAACCAGGTTAAGTGGCGATAAATTTGAAGAAACAAACCCTGCTTTTAGCAAGGTAGATTTGGACCAATACATAGACCAAATAAACGAACAAGATTTACCTGAAGACATTGAGGTAGATACCGAAATATTTAAAAATGCATTAGACTTTAGCAATATCAAAGTGCGCGAATGCTTGGTGCCAAGAACAGAATTAGTGGCATTAGATATTGAATCTTCTATTGATGTTTTATACCAAAAATTCTTGGAAACTGGTTTGAGTAAAATACTCATCTACAAAGAAAATCCAGATCAAATTATTGGCTATGTGCACCAAAAGGAAATGTTTAGGCAACCTAAAAACATTCCTAGTATTCTTATTAAAATTGAAATAGCTACTGAAACCATGAGCATCATGGATTTGCTCAATAAGTTTATTAGAAACCGAAAAAGCTTGGCCTTGGTTGTGGATGAACTGGGCTCAACTGCTGGTATTGTTACTATTGAAGATATTTTAGAAGAAGTATTTGGTGAAATTGAAGACGAGCACGATGTGGAGGATTTAATTGAGGAGCAAATAAGCGACCATGATTACCGCTTTTCTGCACGCCAAGAAATTGATTACCTCAATAACCAATACGACTTAAATATTCCCGAAGGCGATTACCATACTTTGGGTGGATTTATTATTGCGCGTCATGAAAACATACCTATGGCTGGCGAGAAAATTAGGCTTGAAAATTTTGAGCTAACTATTGAATCTGTTATCCATGCGCGCATAGATGTGATTAAGCTACGCATATTTGGCAAAGGCAAAAACGAGCATTAAAAAACCGCTATAATTCTTTGCTTCTTTCCATTTACCTCAAAGCTATCACCTTTCTTTTTTTGGAGCATGGATTTGGCTATTGGAGATTGAGGAGAAACCACCATTATTTTAGTATTTTCTACCAATACTTGTCCTAAAGAAACGGCTATCCAATACTGCTGGGTTTCGGTTTGAACCAAAGCGCCTATTTCAACAATTTTATGCTGAACCGAAATATTTACCTTGAGTAACTTGGCATATTCATCTTGCAACAATGCCAATTGTTTGGCATGCATATCGCGTTCGAGTTGCCCCATGGCTCTGCCTGTTTCATATTTATCGCCCATGCTACTTTTTTCGTTGCTATTGGCAGATTCTTGCGCAGCAAGCATGGCAACTTTGGTTTCTTCCATTCTAGTTTCTAGTAAAGCCTTGCAAGCAGCTAAAATACTCGCCTTTTCATCCTTGTGCATGGGGCAAATATAGCACAATCAGGTTCGTATTTTATTTCGTATTATTGCAGCCTATTTAAATTGTACAATGAAAGATGTATTTGTTATAGATGCCTTGCGCACGCCAATTGGAAAATTTGCAGGAGCACTCAGCACCATCAGGCCAGATGATTTGGCCGCAATGGCTATAAAAGCATTGATTGAACGCAACCCTACAATTGATGTCAATGAAATTGAAGATGTAATTTTGGGTGCCGCAAACCAAGCTGGCGAAGACAATAGAAATGTGGCACGTATGTCATTGTTATTGGCCGGACTTCCAACTACAATTGGCGGTAACACTGTAAATAGGTTATGCGCAAGTGGCTTACAAAGCATCATGGATGCAACCCGAGCCATACAATCTGGTGATGGAGATATATACATAGCAGGTGGTGTAGAAAGCATGACACGTGCGCCATTTGTAATGGCCAAAGCAGAAACAGCTTTTTCGCGCACACCAGAAATATATGATACTACCATTGGCTGGCGTTTTACCAATAAGGCATTGGCTGCTTTATACCATCCTTATAGCATGGGCGAAACTGCAGAGAATGTGGCAGCACAATGGAAAATTTCACGTGAGGCACAAGATGCCTTTGCCTTTGAATCTCAAAAAAGATATTTGGCAGCACATGAAGCCAATCGCTTTGCCGAAGAGATGATTGCCATAAATATTCCACAGAAAAAAGGTGATCCAACAATATTTAACAAAGACGAACATCCTCGATTGAGTAGCTTAGAAGAATTGGCAAAATTAAAACCAGCATTCAAAAAAGATGGTTCAGTAACAGCCGCCAATTCAAGCGGTATCAATGATGGTTCTGCCATGTTATTGTTGGCAAGTGAAGATGCAGTGAAACGTTTCAACTTAAAACCAATTGCCAGAGTGGTTTCAAAATCAATAGCTGGCGTTGACCCATCTGTTATGGGCATTGGTCCGGTGCCAGCCACACAAAAAGCATTGAAACGTGCAGGCTTAAGTATAAATGATTTAGGTTTGGCTGAACTCAATGAAGCATTTGCCTCTCAAGGCTTAGCATGCATGCAAGAACTCGGTTTGAACCCAAACATAGTGAATGTAAATGGTGGAGCCATTGCCTTAGGTCACCCTTTGGGAGCAAGCGGTTCACGCATTAGCACAACCCTCATCCACGAAATGCGCAAACGCAAAGTAAAATATGGTGTAGCAACCATGTGTATTGGCGTTGGCCAAGGTGCTGCTATTATTTATGAAGGGCTGTAGAGACCTATTAGGCAAACATTTACATTGTAATTCAATAAAATAATTCTTATTTTTGATAGATGAATTATCAAGATTACATTGAGATAAGAGCAGATAAACGATTTGAAAAGCCATGTATCAAAGGCACAAGAATTACTGTTTACGACGTCTTAAACTGGCTTGCTAATGGCATGAGCAAACAAGACATTTTAAATGATTTTGAAGAATTATCTGAAGATATGATCAATGCTTGTTTAGGATTCGCTGCAGACAAAGAGCACAAATTAAAAATCGCGTCTTGAAACCGCTTTTCGACCAGAATATTTCTCCAAAAATTGTCAAAACAAGCCTTATAATAACAACATTCCTATGAAAAAAATAATCCTAATATTCTCCTTTATACTTATTCATATTGCAACACAAGCTCAATATGTTAAAGCGCTTTGGAAAGACAACCTTATTGGATTGCATGTGGTGAATGATGCAGGTGCTGAAATAAAAAGATTGGAACCAGCTTATGAAAATATTGAAGTTTATACCCGTGCCAGGTTTTCAACTTTTGGTGAAATGTACATCAATGTGCAATTTTTTAACGACACTGAGTTTATTGAGAATCCAATAGACCCAAGCGATTATACCCGAACTAAAATCGACACCATTGTATCGGATAGTAAGCTGTATTTTCCTGGCAAATTGGTTTTGGCAAAAAAGGCAGGCAAATATGGCTTAATTACTATGGATGGAGAGGAAAAGGCGCCTTTTAATTTTGATGCCATCTATCCGCTTAATGCCAAATCTATGCAAATGGTGAACCAACAAATGTCGCCATTTTTCCTCGCAGCGGAAAAAGGAAAATTACAAATATTGGATCAAACTGGAAAATTTTTGGTGCCTGATGAAAAGATACCTGCCTACTTTAAAAACCGCAACAAAGACCTATGCATTGATGCTTTAGAAATTAGCTATTTTGGCGATTATTTTCTGGTGAATGAGGGTGGAACTTTGTTTGATACCATCATCAAAGTACCTGCCGTAAAAAAAGTAGTGAATGGCAAAACTAAAATTGTTACACCTGCCTATCAATATTCGCAATTTTGGTACAAAGGCGGTAAATTAAATGTATGGCAGTTTAGCACCAACAGTTGGGTATTTCCAGAGGCACACAAAAACGTAGAAATTTATTTTCAAGACGATAAAGGAAACAATTATTTTGAAAGCCTAAATGTGCGCAGCCTAAATTCTATCTATAAGTTTCAAGAGAATAGCAAACTGGGACTTGTGCCAGCAAAAATTAGCTTTATTCCAAAGGATTAAATTGCAATAAATTGTTGTTATATCTTTATTGTCTTGGATGCTCCTAAAGGAAATTGGAATCATTTAGTTTTTAAATTATTTCTTTCGGAGTATTTGTAAGACTTTTCTGGAACGACAATTGGCAATTGTAATTCAATAGGTTAATTTTTATTCGACCCCTTCAGGGTCGGGAATCGCTAGGATTATTATTTTGCTATAAACATACGACCCTTTTTGGGTCGAGAGAATTTTAATAACATTTTGGTGCTAGAGTTTTTGGGATTTGTTTTGTTATAAACATGCGACCCTTTCTGGGTCGAAGATTTTTAGAAACCCCTACTTTGTCTGTAATTTCCGGAATTTGCATATTACTATAAACATGCTACCCTTTCTGGGTCGAAGATTTTTAGAATTTGGCATAAACAAGGCTAATTTGGTTATATAAATGCTATTTTGTTGTTGTTGAATGGCGCTTTTTTTGTAATTTCGACGCTTCATTTTTCAAATATAAAATCATAAATACATGAGCAAAATAAAAGTAGCCAACCCAGTTGTAGAATTGGATGGCGATGAAATGACTAGAATCATTTGGAAATTTATCAAAGACAAATTGATACTACCTTATTTAGAATTAGATATTAAATATTACGACCTTGGCATGGAGCACCGCGATGCTACCAACGACCAAGTTACCATTGATTCGGCTGAAGCTATTAAGAAATACAATGTGGGTATTAAATGTGCCACCATTACCCCCGATGAAGCTCGTGTAGAAGAGTTTAGCCTCAAACAAATGTGGAAGAGTCCGAATGGCACTATCCGCAATATTTTAGATGGTACTGTTTTTCGTGAACCAATTGTTTGTAGCAATGTGCCTCGCTTGGTACCTAATTGGACAGCTCCAATCATGATTGGTCGCCATGCTTTTGGTGATCAATACCGTGCTACTGATTTTGTTACCAAAGGAAAAGGTAAACTTACCGTGAAATTTGAAGGTGAAGATGGAACAGTTCAAGAATTTGAAGTGTATAATTTCAAAGGTGATGGTGTTGCTTTAACCATGTACAATACAGATGAAAGTATCATGGGATTTGCCCATTCATGTTTCAATATGGCATTGAGCAAAAATTGGCCTTTATACCTTTCTACCAAAAATACCATTCTAAAAAAGTACGATGGAAGGTTCAAAGACATTTTCCAAGATATTTATTCAAAACATTACGAATCACAATTTAAAGCTGCTGGTATTACTTACGAGCACCGCTTAATTGACGACATGGTGGCTTCCGCTTTGAAATGGAATGGTAACTTTGTTTGGGCTTGTAAAAACTATGATGGCGATGTGCAATCAGACACGGTAGCGCAAGGATTTGGATCATTGGGTTTAATGACATCTGTATTGGTTACGCCAGATGGCAAAACCATGGAAGCAGAAGCTGCACATGGTACCGTTACGCGTCATTACCGCGATCACCAAAATGGCAAACCAACTTCAACCAATCCAATTGCAAGTATTTTTGCTTGGACTAGAGGTTTAGCTTTCCGTGGTAAATTGGACAATAACCAAGAATTAATTGACTTCTGTACAGCTTTAGAAGAAGTTTGTGTAGAGGTTGTTGAAAGTGGCAAAATGACCAAAGATTTAGCCGTTTGTATTCATGGAAATAAAGTTAACCACGGCGAACATTATTTATATACCGAAGAATTTTTAGATGCTTTAGATCTTGGTTTAAAAGCTAGATTGGGTAAATAATTTTTCTTTTAAACAATTTTCAAAAAGGCACAAATAGGTTCAAACCTGTTTGTGCTTTTTTTTCACACTTTTTCAAAGGATAAAAAAAGTTAACTTTTCACTGAAAAAATAAATCTATGTGGCACAATAAATTGGTTTTGGTAGTACTATTTTTCTTCATGAGTATTAGTGCTATAAATGCACAGGAGCTAACGGTAATCACCTATAATATTAGGTTAGATGCGGCAGTGGATGGCATTAACCAATGGGGCAATAGAAAAGAAAAGGTATTTCAATTAATTAAAGAACAGGGCCCAGATATTTTATGTATTCAAGAAGGCTTACCTAATCAAGTGAAAGATTTGGCTAAGCAATTTCCAAAGTACTTTTATGTTGGTGTTGGAAGAGAAGATGGGATTGACAAAGGTGAATACAGTGCTATTTTTTTTCTGAAAAAGAAATTTAAACTCATCACCTCAGAATCCTTTTGGCTCTCGCCTACCCCAACTATTGCAGGCAGCAAAGGCTGGGATGCCGCCATTACTCGCATATGCACCTATGCAAAAGTTCAGTATCTTCCAAACAAAAAAGAGCTGTTTGTATTCAATACCCATTTCGATCATTTGGGAGAAACAGCCAGGATAGAAAGTGCTAAACTTATATTGAAAATAATCAATGAAAAAGTTGGCACATTGCCCGTAATTTTATGTGGTGATTTTAACTCAGAACCCAGTAATGGCGCCTATAAAATTTTAGCTGCTTGCAAGGAACCCGAATTAATTGAAAGCTCAACCTTGAATCCAATAAAAGAAAATTGCACCTTCACAGGATTTGCCGTAAATGGTGGCATTTGCAAACAAATTGATTTCATTTTCTATTCAAAGCAATTTAGCTTGATCCAAAACAAAACCATCACCCAAAATAATGGGCAATATTACCCATCCGACCATTTACCAGTTAAAGCAATATTATACCTAAATTAGGCCTTTAATAGAGGTAGAATTTTGCAAGTTATTGGTAATCAAATATTAAAACTTCTTGATCTCATTTAAGTATCATTCCCACCTTTTATGACTTTTGTCATTTATTTAAAATTATTCTAAATAAGACCTTGCTTTATTTGGAATCGTTCTAAGCAGCGCATACTTTTGAAGTGTTCAAAAAAACAATTCAATTTATCCTCTTAAACATGTCACAAAGAATTAGGAATTTCAGCATCATTATGGCTATAGCAGGTTTGCTGGGAATTCAATCTTGTAAAAAAGATACAGAAAAAACTCCTACCAATAATACACCAACTGGAATTAGACCAGCAATTGACTATAGTAGATTAACTCCAAGCACACCCTACAAAAGCCTATTTTTAAACAAGGAAGGCGATTCAACAGTTGATTTAACTGCTGGTAATATCCGCTACAAAATGTTTCAAGTTTTAAATTATTACTTGGGTGCTGCTGTTAGAGATAACAAAACACTTGATTCCTTGCTCATGCGCAATCAATATGCCAATAGTGCTAGTCCTTTTGTAGATATTACTACCATAAACATAATTGGTTCAGAACTAAATACCTCTACCTATCAATTGCGCAATGTAACTGCTTTTTCAAAAAACAATGAAGCAGAAATTGCAAGAAAAAGAATTGATTTACTTTTTGGCGAAATGGCTTTTTTGAGCACTCATGTAAACGATACTGCAGCGAAAGGCAAAGCTGGTAAAGTTGGCACTTACCTGGCCGATGCCAAAGGAATTGAAGTCGCACAAATCATTCAAAAATCATTGATTGGTTCAGCCCAATTAGATTATATCTCTAATGTACTATTAGGTGCTGGATTAGCTGCCAATAACCAAACAATTGTTAGTGGCAAAAAATACACGCAACTAGAACAAAATTGGGACGAGGCTTATGGCTTTTTAACTTTAAATCCTGTCTTTTTATTGAACTCAACAGACGCCACCAAAGGAACATCAGAAAGCTTTTTGGGTTCATACATTTGGGAATTCAATAAGGCTGCTTATGCTAAAATTTATCCTGCATTTTTAAAAGGAAGAGCAGCAATTGCGAATAACGACATCCCTGAAATGAAGTCGCAAGCTTTATTTATAAGAACCGAAATGGAAAAGGCAATCGCATTATCTGCGATCGGTTATTTAAACAAATGGAAATCTGGCACCACCGATGCTGCCAGAATACATGCCATTGCAGAAGGCTTGGGCTTTATATATTCCTTAAGGTATTGCAATATAAATGGTGTTGATGACCAATTCTCAGATGTCATTTTATTGGACCTTGTAGGTTCAACAGATGGTTACTGGGATTTAACCAATACCAAAATAAATACCGCAATTGATGCCATAACCTTGAAATTTAAACTTTAAATTCGATGCCTAAATTGGATGTTCTTTCATCCAATCATTTAACCTTGCCATGCTAATATTGATGAGAAATTCCCTACTGCTATTTGTGTTGTTTGTTATGAGTTTACAAATAGCTTGTAAACCGAAAACAGATACAGTAAAAAAAGAAGAAAATGCCATGGATAGGCAGGTATTATTAACGCACATGGCAGATAGTATTATCATTCCTGCCTATGGTAATTTTAATACCAAATTTGATGCATTTTATTTGGCTGCCAATACATTTGCTACAAACCCTACTGAACCCAACTTAATTGTTTTGAGAACCAAATGGGCCGAGGCATATATCCAATGGCAAACAGTGGAGCTCTTTGATTTTGGTCCGGCCGACAAACAAACTATTCGCAACTTTTACAATATTTATCCTGCAGATACAACAGGCATACAATTCAATATTTCCAATCCAAGTGCGAATTTAGAAGTGCCTGCAACCTACTCGCAACAAGGGTTTCCAGCCTTAGATTATTTGCTCAATGGTACAGGAAATAGCAATGCTACCATCATTGCCTATTACACGCAACCTATTGAATCGGAAAAAAGATTAGCCTATTTAATGAGAGTTTGCAACAGAATGCAATCATTATTAGGATTGGTTATAACCGATTGGAATGGCGCATTCCGCGAAACTTTTATCAATAAAACTGGGTTAGATATTAGCTCATCCACTTCATTAATGGTGAATGGATTGGTTTTACATTACGAACGTTTTATACGCTCAGGGAAATTTGGAATACCATCTGGAGCAATATTAAATGGAGTTGCCTCCCCGGAAAAAGTGGAAGCATTTTACAAAAAAGACCTATCCTTATCCTTGGCAAAAACTGCCCACCAAGCCTATATTGATTGCTTCAATGGCAAGTCGGTTTATGCTGGCATTGAAGGTCCGTCTTTAAAAACATACCTCAATGCTTTGGGTGCAAAAGATGGTGTTACAGGCCAATCGTTAAGTGAAATTATAAACGCACAGTTTGTTCAATGTAGCAATAAAATAAACGGTTTGAACCAAAATTTATACCAGGAGATAGTAAACAATAACCAGGCTGTGAAAGATGTTTTTACTGAAATGCAAGCTGCTGTTAGGATGCTTAAAGTTGACATGACTTCTGCAATGAGCATTACCATTACCTTTACCGACAATGATGGTGATTGAAAAATACCAGAAAAAAATTGGATCAGCAGCACCATTGGCTGTTTTTAGAGTTTTTTTCGGTCTTATGTTATTGGGCGGTATCATTAGGTTTTGGAGTAATGGTTGGATTAAAAGTTTATACATAGATCCAAAATTCTATTTCACTTTTTATGGTTTTGATTGGGTTGCTCCACTTGGTCAATATACTTATCTGCTTTTTTTCATTTGTGGCCTATCTGCCTTTTTAGTAGCCATAGGGTTATGGTACCGATTAGCAAGTATTGCGTTGTTTGCAAGCTTTACCTACATCGAACTCATTGACAAATCTGTGTACTTAAATCACTATTATTTTATAAGCCTTATGTGCTTACTATTAATATTTTTACCTGCAAATATTTACTTCTCTGTTGACACAATTTTAAAACCTAAAATAAAAGCGCAAAATATTCCCCAATGGAATATGGATGTATTGAAATTGATGATGGCAATCTTGTATTTTTATGCCGGTTTAGCAAAGGTTAACAGCGATTGGTTATTGAATGCCTTGCCTTTGAAAATTTGGCTCCCAGCAAGAAATGATATGCCTATCATTGGCAGCCTATTCAACCATACTTGGATTGCTTACCTGTTTAGTTGGTTTGGATGTATTTTCGATTTAGCTATTCCATTTTTATTATGGAACAAAATAAGCAGACCCTATGCATACATTGCTGTGATTGTATTTCATGTATTTACTGCTTTGCTATTTCCTATTGGCATGTTTCCGTATATCATGATTGTGTCTGCTTTAATTTTCTTTCCTGCGTCTTTTCACCAAGGCATCATTAATTGGATCAGTCATTGGTTCAAACCGAAAAATAATAAGATAAATTCTTTTACTCGGTCTGAACCAAAAATAAAGATCTATTTTTTTTTAGTATTCTTTGCATTTCAACTTTTATTTCCATTTAGGTACCTATGTTATCCAGGCGAATTATTTTGGACAGAAGAAGGTTACCGCTTTTCGTGGCGGGTAATGTTAATGGAAAAAGCAGGCTATGCCCAATTTATAGTGAAGGATGCAACTGGCAAACAACAAGCAGTAAATAACAGTGATTTTTTAAGTCCCTTGCAAGAAAAAATGATGAGCACCCAAGCAGATATGCTCTTACAATATGCACATATACTTAGTAAACATTATGCGCAATTAGGTTTTATTAATCCAGAAGTTTATGTAGATTCTTATGTTGCATTGAATGGACGTTTGGGAAAACCAATGGTGGGTAAGCAAACCAACTTAGCCAAAGAAACAGATTCGTTTAAACACAAAACTTGGATACAACCATTAAACGATGAAATTAAAGGCTTTTAAGATTTTATTGCTCCTGTTTTATGGAACAGCAGTGTATGCACAAGATAGCATACCCATAAAAACCAGGATCAAAAAAAGTAAACTTACCGATACCAGTAATACCTCCTTAAAAGAATTGGTGGTTAATCAAAAACAAACTGATTTTGGCTTTACCCGCATGCGGGCAGTTGAACAATTGGGCATTTATGAGGGCAAGAAAACGGAAGTAATTATATTGGATCAATTAGTAGCCAATTTAGCAACCAATAATGCAAGACAAGTATTTGCAAAAGTTGCTGGCCTAAACATTTGGGAAAATGACGGCGCAGGATTGCAATTAAGCATTGGAGGAAGAGGGCTTGACCCAAACAGAAGTTCCAATTTTAATGTAAGGCAAAATGGTTACGATATCAGTGCCGATGCATTGGGGTATCCAGAAAGTTATTATACCCCGCCTCTTGAAGCTGTTAGTAAAATTCAAATAGTAAGAGGTGCTGCATCTCTGCAATATGGTACACAGTTTGGGGGCCTCATCAACTTTGTGATGAAAAAACCGGTTGAAGACAAAAAAATAGAATTGCTATTCAGACAAAGTGTAGGCTCATTTGGCTTCTACAATGCATTTACCAGTATAGGTGGAATCTATAAAAAATTGAGTTATTACAGTTTCTTTCAATACAAAAAATTGGATGGCTGGCGACCAAATTCTGAATTAAAAAGTTATACATTTTATACGCATTTAAATTACAAATTCACAAAAAAAACGAGCATAGGTTTCGACTATACCAATATGAATTACCTTACTCAACAAGCAGGTGGATTAAGTGATGCCATGTTTAATACCGACCCTAGACAAAGCAATAGAGAAAGAAATTGGTTTGATGTAAATTGGAATTTGTTTGCCCTCCATTACGATTATAAACTAAATGCCAGTAATGAAATAAATGTTCGATTATTTGGTTTGTTGGCACACAGATATAGTGTAGGATTTAGACCAAATAGAGTTGCCACTATAGATAACAATGGCGACCGTGATTTGATCAAAGGAGACTTTAAAAACTATGGTGCTGAGGCTAGGTATTTAAAACGATATTATACCCAAAACAAAGCATTGGTATTTTTGGCTGGAGCAAGGTATTACAATGGTTATAACCACAGTGTACAAGGAATAGGGAGTAAGGGAAAAGATGCTAATTTTAATTTCGTTAATACCCAACAAGGCATTGAAAGTGATTATACTTTTCCGAACCAAAATGTATCCCTTTTTGTAGAAAATATTATTTATGTTACGGAGAACTTTTCTATTACTCCAGGTTTACGTTTTGAATATATCCATACCAATGCCAATGGGTATTATAAAACCATATTTAGAGACCTTGCAGGAAATATAATTAGCATCAATACCACCTATGAATCGAGGGTGAATGGTAGACGCTTTTTGCTAGGAGGAATTGGCTTTAGTTACAAGCCTAAAAAGCATCTTGAATTGTATGCCAATGTTTCGCAAAACTACCGTTCCATTACTTTTAGCGATATGCGCATCAACAATCCATCGCAAGTGATTGATTCTAATTTAAAAGATGAACACGGTTACTCCATCGACCTTGGGATCAGAACAAACGAACTCAATTACTTTACCCTTGATGTTTCTGGCTTTTTATTGAGTTACAATAACCGCATTGGAGAAGTACAATATTATGATGCCTTGAATAGGGTTTTGCGCTTAAGAACCAATATTGGCTCAGCCATTATGATGGGAATAGAATCGTATTTAGAAGGAGATATAATAAAGTTAATACAACCTAAGCAGCAAAATTACAGTGGTATTGTATTTTTGAACCTAGCAGGCATCTATTCACAATATACTAAAAGTGAAATCAATGGCATTGTAGGAAATCAAGTTGAGTTTGTACCAAATGTTAATCTGAAAACTGGTTTCCGATTTGGTTATAGAAAAGTAAAAGTATCTTTTCAATTGAGTTATTTATCTGACCAATTTTCAGATGCCACCAACGCAATAGATGGCGGTTATTCTGCAGTGGTAGGTATTATACCAGCATACTATGTAATGGACGCAAGTTTAGCTTACCAATTAAAAAAATTAAAGTTTGAAGTATCGCTAAACAACTTGAGTAATAACATGTATTTTACCAGAAGGGCAACTGGCTACCCCGGTCCAGGCATTATTCCTTCGGATGGTAGGGCATTTTTCCTTACCATTGCTTATAAATTTTAATAAAAGTCTTTCACACCATGAAATAAAATGAGCCACAAAGCCAAGGAGCTTATTTACCAAAAGGCCATGGATAGTTTTATATTGGTGGAAGCGGCAAAAAAAGGCATGGGTATGATCCAAACCATGATGGAATTAGCAAAGCAATCTGGTTGGGAATTAAAGGTTAAAAATTAGGTAAAAAAAATGCGCCAATAACTTTCGCTATTGACGCATTTTCATTTGAAGTTTGGCAATTATTTGCTCTCTTCTTTTTTAGCCGGTGCGGCTTCTGAGTGACCTTTGTCACTGCAGCATGATTTCTTTTCGCCAGATTTGCAAGATTTACTTTTTTCATCTTTGCAAGCCTTTTCGTTCTTTTCTTTTTTGTCTTTCTTGTCTGATTTAGCGGGTTTGTCGTCACTAATATCGGCAACAGAAACAGCAGTTGGCTGATTAGCAACCGAAACAGATTGAGCATTTACTCCTACATATCCAAAAGCAACAAATGCGCCTAATAACAATAATTTTTTCATATTTTTAAGATTGATTTAATAAACAAATTTAACAATTATTCTGATTAAACTAACATTTCTTTTAGACTTATTTGTTAGTTTTGATTCATTTGATACTACTTGATTTCTGCCAACACCGTTACGCCACCTTTTACTACTTGGTTCAAACCAACAGTCACTTTTGCATCTAGCGGTAAAAATACATCAACCCTTGAACCAAATTTGATAAAACCCATTTCGCCACCTTGTTTGGCAGTTTGACCTTCTTTTACGTACCACACAATTCTGCGGGCCATGGCACCTGCAATTTGGCGGAATAATATTTGAACACCATTAGGCCTTTCAATAACCGTTGTGGTTCTTTCATTCTCTGTAGAGCTCTTTGGGTGCCAAGCTACTAAATATTTACCTGGATGGTACTTAAAATACTTAATAAACCCACTCACTGGATTGCGGTTTACGTGTACATTGAACGGACTCATGAAAACAGAAACTTGCAAGCGCTTGCCTTGAAAAAATTCTGGCTCTTCCACTTCTTCAATAACCACAACTTTTCCGTCGGCCGGTGATAAAACGTGCGCTTCATTCAATGGCACTTCCACACTTGGATTGCGAAAGAATTGCAACACAATAACCAATAAAACAATTGACCCAAAAATGATGAGGTTCTGCAACCAAACTAAATCTGGCGCAAACCAAAAAATGAGGTAATTGAGTCCCGTTAAAAATAATAACGTAATAAATATTGTTGCTTTTCCTTCTCTATGTAACATATGTTTGTTTGTTTTGCCACTAAGGCTCAATTTTATTTTTTGCCACCAAGGCGCCAAGGCACGGAGTTTCTTTTATTTTCTTATTGCTAGCAATACCTAAAAGGCTCGGAGCTAATATTTATTATTGATAATAAGTAAAAAACTTTGAGTCTTTGTGCCTTTGTGGCTAAAAGCTTTATTGTTAAAAAAGGCACAAAGTTTTTATATATTAAAATAAAAAAATCTTTGTGCCTCTGTGCCTTAGTGGCAAAATATTAGATTCTATAAACCGAATTTACCTCTTAATTTTTCTACTTCAGCTACCTTTTTAATAGCCACTACATAAGCGGCAATGCGCATACTGCACTTGTGCTCGATAGAAGCAGCATACACCGCTTCGAAGGCAGTTTTCATTACTCTATCTGCTCTGCGGTAAACGCGCTCTTCTGTCCAGAAGTATCCTAAACGGTTTTGAACCCACTCAAAATAACTTACCGTTACACCACCTGCATTTGCCAAAATATCTGGCACAACCATGATACCTTTTTTGTTCAAAATAGCATCAGCACTTGCAGAAGTTGGGCCATTGGCACCTTCAACAATTACTTTAGCTTTAATTCTATCTGCATTTTCATGGGTGATTTGATCTTCCATAGCTGCAGGTACCAATACATCAACCTCTAGTTCCAATATTTCGCTATTGGTAATTTTTGAACCGCCTTTGTAACCTTCTAATGTTCCGTTGTTACTATCTCTGTATCCAATGGCAGCATCTACATCAATGCCATCTGCGTTATAGTATGCACCACTTACGTCGCTTATAGCTACCACTTTCATTCCTTGTGAAGCCAATAGCTTAGCAGAGATTGAGCCTACATTACCAAATCCCTGAACAGCAGTTGTTGCACCAACTGGATTGATTTTTAATTTAGACAAAGCGGATCTGGTTGAAACCATTACACCTCTGCCTGTTGCTTCTACCCTACCCAATGAACCACCTAAAACCAATGGTTTACCGGTTACAACTGCAGGCGAATTATGACCAACCAATTTAGAGTACTCATCCATGATCCAAGCCATTTCTTGTTGGCCAGTGCCCATATCTGGAGCAGGAATATCTTTATCAGGACCAAATACATCTACCATTAAATCGGTATAAGCACGAGTCATGCGCTCCAATTCACCTTTGCTCATGCTACGTGGATCGCACTTGATACCACCTTTACCGCCGCCATAAGGAATACCAACAACCGCACATTTCCAAGTCATCCAGGCGGCTAAGGCTTTTACCTCATCCAAATGAACATCCATGCTGTATCTAATACCACCTTTTGATGGCCCTAAGTTGGCATTGTGAACTACACGGAAACCTTCGAATACGCGAACTTTTCCATTATCCATCATAACCGGAATACTTACAATTACAGTTTTTTGAGGTGATTTTAATACTTGGTAATCGCTATCATCTAATCCGATAATGCTTGCTGCTTCGTCAAATCTCGACATCATAGATTCGAAAGGATTTTCTGAGCTATGTTTAATTACATTTTCTTTGCCTGACATAGAGTTAATTGTTATTAGTTAGGTGGGGCAAACGTAACTATTTTTTTTAAAATAAAAAGGTACAAATTGGAATTTATAGACAGATGGGCGCTGCGTTTAGCCCAAGAACAATTGACGATAGACAAGGGCTTATCCTAATTGCTTAACAATAAATAAAAATAAACTGCTGGAATTGAGAGGAAAACACCATCAAAACGATCCAACATTCCGCCATGTCCGGGCAAAATAGTACCACTGTCTTTGATTTTTAAATTGCGTTTCAACAAAGATTCTGTGAGGTCACCAAAAGTTCCAAAAACAACAATAATTCCGGCTACCATCATCCAATCAAACGAGCTAATGTCATCCCAAAACTTGGATAATAAATAGCCCATCGCAACGCTTAGGATCAAACCGCCAATGCTACCTTCCCATGTTTTTTGGGGGCTAATGCGCTCAAATAATTTGTGTTTGCCAAATTTACGACCAACCAAATAAGCAAAAGTATCGCTGCTCCATTGCAAAATAAAGAAGCCCAATGGCAATGAATAGCTGTAATTGATGGCGTTAAAATAACCAAAATCACCTAACATACTTAATGGCAAGCAGATGTAAACTATGCCCAAAACTTGAAAGGCTAAAGTATCAAATTCTCTACCCGTATTTTCAAATAATTTGATAATAAACATCAGCATAAAAACAGGTATCAAATGATAAAACCACCCATGTGATAAATCGCCTCGGATGATAAATACAAACATGATATTGATCACACTTCCTGCAATCACACCTAGGTATTTTTCAATCCAATTTTTATCAGGCAACATCAACTCAAAAAACTCGAGTAAACACAAAAAGTTGACGGCGAAAAGCAAAAGAAAAAAGCTCCACTCGTTGAATACAGTGCACGCTACCAGAGTAACCACAAAAATTATTCCTGTTAACAAACGCTGCCAGAAATTATTCATGACTCTCAGTTGGGTTAGCATGAATAAATTGTAAGGCAATTGTCTCATCGTCATTTTTACAATAAACAGAGGCTTCGCCAAATAAGTAACTGCTATCAATTTTATTAATTACTACTGCTTCTACACCTTGGTCAATTAGCATGGCCTTAACCATTTCTGCATCAATTGCGTTTGTTGATTTATAAATCCTAACCCATCCTTCCATTTTACTATATAAATTTAATTTAATAAAAGCGGTTGATATCAACCATGTTACAAAGGTGCTCACAAAGCAATAATTAATGAGATAAAATTATCAACCATTAAAAAGCAAAGTTCAAGAATGTAGAATTATTTTCTTTTAAATTGGGTATACAATGATTGCTTAAAATACCACTGTAACCAATAGCATACAGCAATACTTGCCGCAAATGACAAAATTACCCAATACCAGTTAAACACATAATTCTCATCGAAAACTGCAATGGTAGGTAAATGTGGCCCCCAATAAACCATCAAAACTGCCATGGCATTATTAATAAAATGTAGGATCAATGGTGGGTAGATGCTAGCTGTTTTCATAAAAACAAAACCAAGTACAATACCCAATGCAAACCTAGGCAAAAAACCATAAAACTGACCGTGGAAAGCACTAAATACCAATGAAGATATGATAATGGCAATCCACTCTTTGTCGAATATATACCTGGTATATTGTAGTATAATACCTCTAAAGAACACTTCTTCGCAAATAGCTGGAACCAAGGCTACCACAAAAATATTGAGGAGCAACATAGGAATGGTATCTGCCGAAACAAACACCTTTGTAAGGGCAGCCGCCTGATTTTCCATAGCACGAATTCGCATTTCAAAATCACTCCACATTTCTGGAAATTTCATGTCTTGATTGATTTGATACAACCAAGAAATTGCTGGAACGGTAAGGAAAACCAAAACCAAAGCGGTTAATATTTGGTAAGCTTCTGGCTTCCTAGAATACATCACCATAGTATTTACATCATAGTTAATTACTTTTGGAAACAGCAGGCCTGGGATCAAAAACATCCCAATCCCACCACCAAGCGTTTGAAATACTTTGAGTGCAGCAATAATATTGGCATCCTCCTTTTTAATTGAATTAAAATCAAAAGAGGTAAAATCAACACCATAAACTTGCAAGCAAATAATATTCGACAAAAAGGCGCCGAGGCCCCAAAATACCAATACCATTCCAATTAAGATCAAAATTTTGCTGAAATATTGCAGCCAAAGGGTTTCTCTTAAATAGTTACTTAGTTTCATTTTGCTTACTTTTGTGCGCAATATATTAAACTTAAGTCAGTGGCAAAAATTGGTAAAATAGATCTCGGCGAATTTCCCCTCCTTCTTGCTCCTATGGAAGATGTGAGCGACCCACCTTTTAGGATAGTTTGTAAAGCCAATGGAGCCGACATGATGTACACCGAATTTATTTCTTCGGAAGGCTTGATCCGAGATGCCATTAAGAGCCGACAAAAACTGGATATATTTGATTATGAGCGCCCTATAGGCATACAAATATTTGGTGGCGATGAAGAAGCGATGGCGATGGCCACTCAAATTGTGGATGTTGCTAACCCAGATTTAGTAGACATTAATTTCGGTTGCCCTGTAAAAAAAGTAGTCTGCAAAGGCGCGGGAGCCGCAATTTTAAAGGACCTACCCAAGATGGTGAAGGTAACAGAGGCCGTGGTTAGGTCTACCAAATTTCCTGTTACCGTAAAAACCAGATTGGGCTGGGATGAGGGTTCAAAAAATGTGGAAGAAGTGGCTGAACGCTTACAGGATGTAGGTGTACAGGCATTAACAGTTCACGGAAGAACACGTGCACAATTGTATAAAGGGGAGGCAGATTGGACCTTAATTGCTGCCATAAAAAACAACCCTAGAATCAAAATTCCAATTTTTGGTAACGGAGATATTGACTCCCCTCAAAAAGCACTGGAATATAAAAACAGATACGGCGTAGACGGCATTATGATTGGCCGTGCGGCAATTGGATACCCTTGGATTTTTAACGAAATAAAATATTTCTTAGAAACTGGAAATATGTTGCCTCCTCCCTCAATCATGCAAAGAATTGAGGTTTGTAAAACCCATTTAGAGAAATCGGTTGAGTGGAAAGGTCCGCGTGCAGGTATCTACGAAATGCGCAGGCATTATAGTCAGTATTTCAAAGGGATTGATCATTTTAAGGAATTTAGAACCCGTTTGGTCATGGCCGATCAAATAGATGAAATCAAATTCATCCTACAAGATGTGGAAAGGCACTACATGCAAATGGATGTGCTTGTTTAGTTTTGCCACCAAGGCGCTAAGGCACAAAGGTTTTTACACAAAGCAACAAAGTAACGATTTTAGTATTTTACAGGTATCTATTTTTTCTTTTATTTATTAAAATATATTCAATTTGTTCTATTGTTTCTTTTTAATAAAAGCTAAAAAAAAATCTTGGTGCCTTAGCGCCTTGGTGGCAAAAAAATTGTTGCTTTGTTGCTTTGTAGTAAAAAATATCCTTGGTTTAAGGATTAATCTTTTAATACAAAACGAAGCGCGTGATTTTTAGGATTACCTCCTCGGGTACATTTCCTTGAACCTCGTATTCACTGGGTTTTGAGATTCCTTTGCCTTCCAAGCCAATGTGGTTAAGCTTTGGAAAGAGCGCAAAATCAGCTTGAGTATTATTTTTCAATGCCAATTTCCATTTATCCATTTCACTCGGTGGCACCTGGTAATCTCTGCCACCTTGTACAAACAATAGCCGCTTTTTGTTGATATAAGCACTCAATTTCTCTGGACCATTTTCATTCAAATGAATCAAGTATGCAGCGGTTAACCCTGGGGGTAAACTGTCATTAGCACTACTTTCCTGAATCTTGTCTCTTGCATAAATAGCTTTTTCTAGCATTTCCTGATAACCATTTTTATCAGCATCAGGTAAGTCCTTCATGAGGTATTCAATTTGCATGCACATTAAATCCGCTAACTTGGAGTAATTGCCCGCAAATGAAATATACCCCGCAATACCTTTGAGGTTCCTTTCGAAATAAGGAATCAAATAGCCTCCCTCACTATGTCCTAGAACGAATACTTGATTGCTATCAATTTCCGGATTGTTTTTTACCATTTGTATGGCCAGTTTTAAGTCGTCTAAGTATTCATCTTTAACCGTTAAATTCTTGTTTTTAGCCATCTGTGCACCATTGTCCTTGGTGCGTTTATCATACCGCAAAACTGCTATGCCATTATTGCCTAATCCCCAAGCAATGTCTTTGTATATTCTGTTTGGCCCAATAGTTAAATCTTTGTCGGTAGCACCGGAGCCACCCACAATAATAACCACCGGAAAGTTGCTTCCTTTAGCAGGAATAGTCAATACGGCATCAGTAGGAAATTTTGGATCAGGCAAAACTTTTTTATACTCATAAAACTTGGAAGCATTTACATAGGAAGCAGGCTGATACTGGGGTTTTGGCGCATCTAAAAACATACCCGCTATTTGTGCTTTCTCGTTAAACACCAACTTTAACCCCATTTTTTTCTTCTCAAATTGAATAGGGGTTAATGTTATGGCTAAGGTGTCGTTCAAGGTAACTTTGGGCTCTCCAACGGTTTGAACCAAGCCGTAGCGCATTTCTAAACCATCCCAAAGGCCTTGTAGCTTCTCTACATCTAAATAGCGCTTCATGGTTGGATCAAGCCGCTGATAAATGCCTTCAAACTTGGCTTGCCTAAACAAATAAATAGCTTCATTGGCCTTTGCAGCAGCATCAAATTTTATTTGAGCCTGCGCACTAGCAACCATTAAAATGGAAAGAAAAAGTAAATAGAATTTTCTCATGCGGCCTGCAAGTTAAGCGCAAAAATCAATAAAGCACAAAACTTGCTATGCGCAAAATTACTTCGTAGGGTATATTGTTGGGCTTTAAATACTCGGCAGGAAGTGATGGCCCCTCTCCTTCTAATCCCAAATGATTTAATTTAGGAAAAGAGGCAAATGTCCAAGTTCTAATGGCATAGGTTTGACCCAAGTTTTTCCATTGCTCCAATTCAGAAATTGGCACTTGGTAATCTCTATTACCTTGTAAAAATAATATGGGTTGGTAAACCACTTCTGCAATATGTTGTGTTGGACCATTCTCTTTTAAAAACAGCCAATAGCTTGCAGAAAAACCATAAGGCAATGAATCTGATTTACTCTTAACCGACAAAGCATTTAAAGCATAATTGGCTTTCTGCAAATTTAGCTTAGCCTCTTGTTTTTGAGGCTCTGCCAGCTTGGTAGTTAAATAAAAATTTTGCTGAACCAATAGTTGAGACAGGTTACTAAAATTTCCATTGAATGAAATAAACCCATGGATATTAGGGACACTTTTTTGAAAATAAGGAATAAAATAGGCGCCCAATCCATGACCTAAAACTATGATTTGGTTACTATCTATTTCTGGTACTTTCTTAACCTGCTTGATAGCATTTTTTAAATCAATTAAATATTCATCATTAGGTGTTAAATTCTTCTTTGAAACCAAGTCTTTGGGATAGGCAAAATTACGTTTATCAAATCTATAAACCGCAACGCCATTATCTGCCAAACCCCAAGCTAAATCTTTGTATATTTTATTCGGACCAATACTGCCATCTTTATCAATGGCACCAACATCTCCAACAATAATAATCACAGGAAATTTATCTCCTTTTCTTGGTAATGTTAATACGCCATCTAAAGGAAAATTTGGATCAGGCAAAACCATTTTAAACTCATAAAAAGTATTGGTATTTACATAATCTGGATGTTGGTATTGGGGTGTTGGTGATACCAAAAACAAACCTGCTATTTCACCCTTTTCATTGAATACTATTTTTAATCCTACCTTCTTTTTTTCATATTGAATAACGGTAACAGTAACGGCTAGTTTATCTTTAGTGGTAACCAAAGGTTCACCCACCTCTAAAATCTGCCCATTGCTCATTTCCAAAATATCCCAAAAACCCATCAGCTTTTCTTCATCCATCATGCGCTTCATTACAGGGTCCATGCGCAAACAAATGGTTTCAAACTTGCCATTCTTAAGAAGATACAGGATTTCCTTGGCCTTAAATTTAGGATCAAACCCAAGTTGCGAAAAACCAATAAAAGATATTCCGAAAAGAAAAAATAAGAAAAGAATAGGCTGCTTCATTCAGCCACCAAGATAATAATTTACCTAAAACTTAAAAAAATGCATCAAAATTTTAATGAACCAATTCCACTTCTTCAATATGAAAAACGTTTAAATAAGGTCAATTTTAAGCAAAAAAAGAGGCACTCAAAATGATGAATGCCTCTTTTATTTATAAGTAAAAAGAAATACTAAAGTACTTCGTTCACGTCTACATAAGCTAGGTTAAAGGCATCTGCAACACCTTTGTAAACCACTTTACCTGCAACCACGTTTAATCCTAAACGCAACTCTTCATTGTCTGAACAAGCTTTTTTCCAACCTTTGTTTGCTAATTGCAAAGCGTAAGGCAAAGTTGCATTGGTTAGGGCCAAAGTTGAAGTATAAGGCACCGCACCAGGCATATTGGCAACGCAATAATGGATAATGCCATCAATTTCATAAGTTGGATTCTCATGCGTTGTAGGCTTACAAGTTTCAATACAACCACCTTGGTCAACGGCAACGTCAACCAAAACAGTACCCGGACGCATTTCTTTCAACATATCGCGGGTAATTAAATGTGGCGCTTTTGCACCTGGAATTAACACTGCACCAACAATTAAATCGGCAGTTTTTATGGCCTCGCGGATATTGTATTCGTTAGAGAAAACAGTTTTAACATTGGCAGGTAAAATATCATCTAACTCGCGCAAACGCGGAATAGAAATATCCATAATGGTAACGTCTGCAGCCATACCAGCAGCCATTTTAGCAGCTTGGGTACCAACAATACCACCACCTAATACCAATACTTGCGCTGGTTTAACACCTGGTACGCCACCTAATAAAATACCTCTTCCACCCATTGGTTTTTCAAGATATTTTGCACCCTCTTGGATACTCATTCTACCAGCAACTTCGCTCATAGGAACCAATAGAGGTAAAGAGCGGTCTTTTTTCTCAACGGTTTCGTAAGCCAAACAAATTGCTTTGCGCTCAATCATGGCATTGGTTAATGGCTCATAACTTGCAAAGTGAAAATAGGTAAACAACAATTGGTTTTCTTTGATCAAAGGATATTCAGAAGCAATTGGCTCCTTTACCTTAATAATCATTTCTGCTTTTGCGTATGTTTCTTCTATTGTAGCAAGAACTGTAGCACCAGCACCTGCATATTCTTGGTCGCTAAAACCGCTGCCAATACCAGCAGTAGATTGAACAAATACTGGGTGACCTGCTTTAACGAAGGCCGAAACACCTGCAGGAGTTAATCCTACGCGGTTTTCATTGTTTTTAATTTCTTTTGGAACACCAATTATCATAATAGTAAAATTAGGGTCGGCAAACTTAGGATATAAATATGAATTCGCAAAAGGTAAAAGAATTGGTTCGAACCAAAAGCGCTTTTGTTTGAATTTGCTAGCCTATTCGCAATTTTGCAGCTGATTGTAAATAACTGAATCGGCTAATTGAATGGGTTTTTCAGGGAACTTTTGCAGCACATAAAGGCATATATCTGCAATTTCTTTATCAGTTATTCCTCTGGCAGCAGGCATTTCCATGTTGTATTCTATGCCATTCACATTCATGATTCCTTTGTAGCCATTTTTTATTAAACAAGGTAATAGCTGCGCATTTTTTGTGAGGTAATCTGCATGTTGCAAAGGAGGAATCAATTTTGCAAGTCCACTCCCATTGTCTTGGTGGCAATTGGCGCAATGGCTTTTATACAATTGGGCACCATTGCTAATTTGCTTCATACTCACCAATTCAGAATCGGAACATGAAAACAGAAATACTAACGTTAAATATTGGAAAATTATTCTCATTTTTCCTTTCTTAACATATCAATATCATCCATCAAATGAGTTACCTCTGCTTCATCCGTGCCATTATAAATCCCTCTAACTCTGCGTAGGCCATCAACCAAAATAAAACCACCACTGTGCACATAACCGCCCGGTTCAGTGCTATCTGGCATGGCAGTGGCGTAATAACCTTTTTCGGCCATATCATATATTGCCTCTCTGTTACCAGTTAAAAACATCCATTGTTTTCCGTCTGAACCAAGGCGCGTGCTATAGTCTTTTAGTAAAGCAATGGTATCATGCTCTGGATCTATGGTATGCGAAAGCAGCAGTATATTCGAATCTCCTTTGTATTTTTCAAAAACCCGTATCATTTGCTTTTTCATGATTGGGCAAATGGTTGGGCATGTTACAAAAAAGAAATCTGCAATATAGATTTTGCCCTTCACCTTTTCTTGCGTTACAACAATGCTATCTTGGTTCAAAAAGAAAAAATCTGGAACAGTGGCATATTCAGTATCAACCACCATTTTGCCATCTACCATTCTTTGAATGGGTGTGCGGTTGCCAAGAATGGGCAATTGATGTGCTTCATGACAAGCACTAAAAAGAATCAAAAATCCAATAACAAACGAAACAAGTTTCATGCTTAGTGGTTTAAAATAGAATCTGCCGCAATGATACTACTTAATATTTGCACCTTTACTTGTTCAATCACAACTTGTTGATTTTTTAAATAAACAATCGCGGTATCATGAACCAATGGCTTTTGGTATTGATGCATCCACTTCATCATATCGGCATCTGCTTTGGTTAATTGAAAAGAAACTCCTTGAAGTATTTCTTGGCAATCTTTGGTTTGGCAACTATCTATTTTCAAATTAATTTGTTTGCGTAAAGCCAGCACCATACCAATTTTAGGCATTACCTCATCGTGGGTAAGTAGTATTTTTTGCTCTAATAAATCAATTTCTTTTTGCTGCTGTGAATGGCTATTACAGGCAACAATTAAACAAAATAAAATATAAAAAAGACTTTGGTATTTAATTGATTTCATGTAGAATTATTGTGCTGCAAAAATGAGCAATCTTTAACAGCATTCAACTAAATTATCAAAAAAAGATTTAAGTTTTGGGAAAAGTAAAGTAAAAACTAGAACCTTTCCCTTCTTCAGATTCAACCCAAATTTGGCCACCATTTTTCTCTACAAACTCTTTGCACAGCATTAAGCCAAGGCCAGTTCCCTTTTCATTGCCTGTGCCTTGAGTGCTCACATTATTATGTTGGGTAAATAGCGTTTCCACTTTTTCAGCATTGATACCTACCCCGTTATCTATCACAATAATTTGGTGAAAATCTCCTTCTTCTTGCGATAATATAGAAACATTACCGCCATCGTTGGTGAATTTTAAAGCATTAGAAAGCAGGTTACGTAAAATCAAATTCACCATATTTGCATCGGCCATAATACAGGCATCTTCATCAGTATCATTTTGCAAGGTGATATTTTTTTGCACCGCCATACTCATCAACATTTGGCAATTTTCTTCAGCTACTTTATACAAGTTAATGCGTTTTGGTTCGGCCTGAACCCCTTTTATTTGCCCAGCTGCCCACACCAACAAGTTCTCCAATAAATCAATGGTATTTTGAACCGACCCTGCCACTTCTTTGCCTAATTTTGATTGTGATTCTGCCTTGTATTCAGGATTACTCACCAAATCAAAATAGAGCTTCATGGTAGTTAAGTTGTTCCTTAAATCATGAGAGATGATAGAAAAAAACCTATCCTTCACATGGTTCAATTGGGTTAGTTGTTCTTTCTGTTTTTCTATTTCAAAATTTTTAAGTTTTAAATCGTGCAAACCAACATTGAGCTTTCTATTGATGATTTTATTTTGGGTGATAAAAAACACAAAAACCAAAATTAAAATAACCAATAAAACGGAAAGGGTGATAAAAAAATTCTTGTCTTGTTTGGCTTGCTTTAAGTCTAATTCTTTGAGCTTATCTTCTTTTCCCAATAAATCAATTTGCGCTTGTCTCTTTTCTGCTTCATACAATAATTGCAAGTCGGAAGTCTGCTTAAGAATGGAGTCGTTAAACAATGAATCTTTTATTTCTGCGCTGAGCGACCTAAACGTTTTGGAAGTACCATTGTCTTTTAAACTTTTATACAATTCTGCTAAACCTTCATAAGCCTCATCCAACTCAATTTTCATTCCAGCCTTTTTTGCCAAAGTAATTGCCTTGCGGTACTCCATATTGGCAAGTTCATAATCCTTTGATTTTGCATGTGCATTTGCTAAACCCAATAAACTTCTAACCTCCAAAGGCACTATGTTCAAGGGCTTGGCTATGTCATAAGCAGATTGATAACTTACAATAGCCAAAGCAGGTTTACCTTGCAATATTTGTAAACTGGCAAGATTAATTAAGGTGGCCGATTCGCCAGCTTGGTTATTGATATCGCGGTATAATTTTAGCGCTTTTTTATAATATTCATCGGCCTTGGCATACTGATTTTGTCGCGCATAAATAGCACCAATTTGCTCATAAATATTGAGTTGTCTAAACTTATCGTCCTTTTGTTCGAATAGCTTTAAGGCTTTAAGATTATACTCAATGGCCCGCGAAAAATTATTCTGACGGTTGTATAAATCGCCCAAAGAAACATACACATTGAGCTTACCTACAACTTGGTTGTTTGCCTCATAAAAACGCAAAGCTTCAAGGTAGTTTTCAACGGCTTTAGAAATATCTCCTTGGGAGTGGTAAATATTTGCGTTTAAATAAATAAAATCAGCTTTTTCATTTAATATTCCATTTGCCTCGGCGATGGCAATTCCTCTCATCAAATACTCTCTTGCATTGCCGTATTTACCATTGTTGAGGCAAATCAAGGCTAACTGCTTGCACGCTTCCAACTCAACCTTAAATACATTGTTTTGTTTGGCAGATTCTGCTACCTGCTCCAATTGAGCTTGTGCCTGCACAGGATTTGTATACCGCAAAGATTTGGCCTGAACCAATTGCAAATGAAGGGCGCTAGAATCCTTTTGAGATTTGGCTTCAAAACTAAAAAAAAGAAAAAATAATAGTGCAATAAATACCTTCATTGTTAATTGAATAAAAGTAATTACAACACATATTTTTTTCATGGGTGTAATGACAATTAGGCAACCAAGGTTTCTACCAATTTAAAACCAGAACCATGAATATTGAGAATCTCTACCCTTTCATTGTCCTTCAATAGCTTTCTTAATTTATTGATATAAACATCCAAATTTCTAGCTGTATAAAAATCATCTCTGCCCCAAACACTTAATAATAGGCTATTTCGGGTAAGCAATTGGTTCTTGTTCTTTACAAATAACTTTAACAAATCACATTCGGTGCTACTGATTTTTTTCTCTTTATTATCGTAAGTAATTAAGTGATTAGGAATGTCTATTTTCATTCCTGCTATCTCATACACTTCGTCTTTTATTAAAATCTCTGGCTTTGCCGGCACCGACCTTTTAAGAATTGCCCGCATCCTAGCTAACAATTCTTGGGTGCTAAATGGCTTGGTAATATATTCATCGGCCCCAAGGCCAAAGCCTTTTAACTTATCTTCTTCGCTGCTATTGGCAGTTAAAAAGACCAATGGCGTAAAAACATCTTGTTCCCTAATTAACTTACCCAATTCAAAACCATTTTTCTTAGGCATGTTTACATCCAACAAACACAAATCAAATTTTTCTTTTTGAAAAACTTGCCAACCTTCTTCGCCATCCTTACACAAATGGGTGGTAAAACCTGCGAGTTTTAAATTCTCTTTTAAAAGGGTTGCCAGAGTAATATCATCCTCTACAACCAAAATATGCGGTGCTTTATCCTGGTTCATAATGTTTATTTAATATTCAAATTTAATTTTTTTTAGGGTAAATTAGCCACATAAGCACTAACTTGCACCTGACGCTATGAAATTTGTGCATACAGGTTGTTGTTGTTTTCAGGTATTCAAACAATTAGCAATCATACTAGTTAAAATTTTAAGAAACGCTTTAGAAATATTAAAGAAATAATTAAGACCCAAATGAAGCTTCCTTCTTTTATTGTTTTACTCCGAATTCCTTTTTCTTACTATCTGTTACCTGTATTTCTATTTGCATTTTCACTTTCTAGTCAGCCAGATTTATATAGGTGTCTCGATTTATTTATCATCCTTCATTTATTCATTTACCCTGCTAGCAATGGCTTTAACAGCTATATGGACAAAGATGAGGATAGCATTGGTGGATTAAAGAACCCACCTAAACCAGATGTTTGGTTATTACTTGTTTCTATGTTGATGAATGTAGTTGGTATCTATTATAGCTATTACCTCGATCCTATTCTTGCTATTTTAATTGGCATCTATGTCATCATTTCTATTGCCTATAGCTTACATGGCATTCGCTTAAAAAAATATGCTATTATCAGTTTCATTTCAGTCAGTTTATTTCAGGGATTTTGGATTTATGCTCTGGTATTTCTTTTTGGCCAGAAAGTAGATTATTTGCAAGCTATGGGTCAAACCAATTTCCTAATTCCAGCCATCATAAGCAGTTTAATGGTAGCTGGTGCCTATCCCATGACCCAAATATACCAGCACAAGGCCGATGAAAAAAGTGGCGATAAAACTTTAAGTAGGTTATTGGGATTAAAGGGAACTTTTAAATTTTGTGGCACCATCAATTTAATCATAGGATTGTGGTTAGGCCATTTCTTCATTAACTCAAATCAATCGCATTATTTCTATTCATTCTTGTTGTTTGTCTTCCCCTCCATTGCCTTTTTTATCTGGTGGGCATTAAAAGTTTGGGGCGATCCAACCCAGGCTAATTTTAGATACACCATGTTATTGAATACGATTTCGGCTACTTGCATGATTTTATTTTTCACCTTTATTTATTTTATCAGAACCTACAATGGCATATCTGTATAACCTCAGTTGTAAATTACCCGAGTTTAAATTAAAGCAAACGAAAGTTGGATTATACATGCAGGAGCAATATGATTTTGACGAAACCGAAAAGGCAAAGTTAAAACTCATGTATGGTAGAAGTGGCATTGAATACAGGTACAGTTGCCTCAACGATTTTAACATCAACCAAGCAGAGAAAACACTGTTTAAAGCAGGACAAGAAATTGGGGTTGCCAAGCGAATGGAGGTTTATTTTGAGAAGGCGCTCCCCTTAGCGCAAGAAGCGGCAGCAAGCAGCATACAACATGAACAAATCACTCATTTAATTACTGTTTCGTGCACAGGCATGGCCGCACCCGGATTAGATTTATTATTACTATCTAACTTAAATCTTCCTCTTACAACCCATAGAAGTTCAGTAAATTTTATGGGTTGCTACGCCTTGTTTCATGCTTTAAAAATTGCCGATGCGTATTGTAAGGCCGATAAAAATTCGGTGGTCTTGATTGTATCTGTAGAATTGTGTACCCTTCATTTTAATTTAAACAAGAGTCCAGATCAAATAGCAGCAAATTTATTGTTTGGCGATGGAGCAGCAGCTTGTTTGGTAAGTGCAGTAAAACCCAACACCAATAAATATTTTAGCATTACCTCATTCTATTCAAAAGTGATTCCCAAAGGTGCAGCCGACATGGCATGGAAGATAGACGATTCTGGTTTTTTAATGACCCTCAGTGCATACATACCTCAACTGATTGAAGAAGGCATTGGCGACATTATTGAGGAGGTATTAAGCACTGCAAAAATCAATCAAGCCCAAATTGAGCATTGGGCATTTCATCCTGGAGGCAGAAAAATATTGGATCAAATTAGAAAGGAAATGAACCTCGAACAATCGCAATTATCATCCAGCTACGAGGTATTAAATAACGTTGGCAATCTATCAAGTGCCACCCTTGGATTCGTTTTTAACAACATTTTACAAAAAGAAGATTACAACCCAAATCAAGTTACCTTAGCTGCAGGCTTCGGTCCCGGACTAACAGTGGAAACGATGTTGTTGAATGGAGATTAATTACAAGTTTAATTTGTTTCAATATTCCTTCAACCTACTTCAACAAATTCATTTGTGCTCCTTCCTATTGAAGGCGAAGCGGTAG
>Ga0209550_10000712_pt1 | contig 31843 bp, 29 predicted proteins | sample LauGreSuBDMM15SN_2_FD_187567 | JGI IMG/M metagenome (GOLD analysis project Ga0209550, IMG submission 187567) | Freshwater lake microbial communities from Lake Michigan, USA - Su13.BD.MM15.SN (SPAdes) (version 5) | ecosystem: Environmental > Aquatic > Freshwater > Lake | place: Lake Michigan... | reverse complement strand
GGCTGACATTTAAAATTTCAGCCTTTTTATTCGCAGGCTTGATTTTTTTTGTTACTTTTTTGCATCAAGGCAAAAAAGTAAAAGCACTCTATTCCAAAGAAAATCTCAAAACTAAACACCTAACTTTTTATTTTACTAAAAGCAATACGAAAAGGATATTAATCTTTACAATGATTATCTGATAATTATTGTAAAGATATATTTTAATCAAAAGCTTTACCGAATGGGCGCTTACGACTTTTTAAAGTTTAAATATTTAACCACTCGTTGGCCTTATATTAAAACTAATTCGATGGTATTTGCAAAGCCCATATTTTTCAATGGCCTTGCGATGGCTTGCAGTTCCATAGGCCTTATTTCTATCCCAGCCATAATGTGGAAATTGCTGGTGAAGCTTTTGCATGTATTCATCTCTGTATGTTTTTGCTAAAATACTAGCAGCGGCTATCGAAGTATATTTTCCATCTCCTTTAATAATACATTCATGGGGTATTTTTTTGTAAGGCTTAAATCTATTTCCGTCAATGAGCAGTTGGCCTGGCTTTACTGATAATTGATCGATTGAAAGATGCATGGCTTTGTAAGATGCCTGTAAAATATTGATCACATCTATTTCATTGTTGTCAATCGAAGACACGGCAAATGCTATACTTTCTTTTTCAATGATTGGTCTAAGCAAATCGCGTTGTTTTTCCTTTAGTTGTTTACTATCATTGAGTAGAGGATGATGAAAATCTACAGGTAAAATAACAGCTGCAGCAAATACGGGTCCGGCATAGGAGCCCCTACCGGCCTCGTCTAGTCCGGCTTCTGGTACAATGTTTTGAAAGTAAGAAAATAACATATGTTTAAAAAAACTGAAATGTAATAAAAATTTTGATTGATTGACTAAAATCAACCATTGCTGTGCTAACTTTGTTTTTACTATGATTAAACATTTACAAAATGATGGGATTGACGATTCCTCTTCTAGGGCTGTAGCCAGATGGCTTTTAATAGGAGTAGGGATGATAATCATTCAGATTTTGATTGGTGGGATAACTCGTTTAACAGAATCTGGACTTTCTATTACAGAATGGAAACCGGTCACTGGAATACTGCCTCCTATGGATTCCATTACTTGGCAGGCGGAGTTTGATAAGTATAAAGGAACGGATCAATTTAAATACGTACATCAAAATTTTACTTTATCTGAATTTAAATCCATTTTTTTTTGGGAGTGGTTTCACCGTGTTTGGGCTAGAATGATGGGAATGGTTTTTTTATTTGGGTTTATTTATTTCTTGGTTAAAAAGAAATTTAAAAAAGAAATGGTATTGCCCATGGTGATACTTTTTTTATTGGGTGCGCTTCAAGGAGCCATTGGATGGATGATGGTAAAAAGTGGATTGGTACCCGAAAAATATTTTGTAGGTCATGTTGAACTCGCAACACATTTTATTGCCGCTATGGGTTTGTTAAGTTATACCGGCTGGTTTGCCTTAAGATTTCTTGTTTCGCCCGAACAAAAAATTGTTAATCCGTCTTTGAGAACTTTACTTTTATCAATTGTCTGCGTTCTCTTTTTTCAGCTTATCTACGGTGCTTTTATGGCTGGGCTCAAGGCGGGGGCCTTAGCAGCTACCTGGCCTAGCATTAATGGACAACTGATTCCTTCCAATTTATTTGAATCAATGCCCGTGGTAAAAAACTTTGTTTATAATCCCATCACAATTCATTTTGTTCACCGTGGTTTAGCCTATGTTTTAATCGGTTTAGTTATTAGCTGGTTTTGGAAAGCAAGGGTAGTTAAGGAGAATCCAGTTTTCTCCAAATTGAGAATATCTTTCCTGATTTTAGTTTCCTTTCAAGTAATACTTGGAATATTAACAGTAATTAATTCTACCTATGCCAATCGACTAGTTTGGTTAGGAGTTATGCATCAATTCACTGCTATGCTTTTGGTAATGGTAGTGGTAGGTCTGTTGTATGTGGTGAGACCCAGTCCTGCCAAATAGGCTATTTTATTTTCCTATATATTAAATGGCTATTTTTAGCATTGTATATTTAGTAAAACGATGCAAATGCGCCTGTTATTAAAAAATATTTTTTATTCTTTTCCAATTCAGCTGCTAATATTACATTTTCGCAAGTATCAAATATTATTGGTTATATGGGCAATTTTAATCAGTACAATCAACAGTGGCTTTCTTGAAAATTTTGGTGCGGACTCCTTATTTTTTGTTCCTGAATATATGGGTAAGGTAAATGCCTTGAGCACTGCATTGGTAGGTATTACAATGGGGGTATTTTTTATGAGCTGGAATATTACTACTTTCATTTTACATACCAAAAGGTTTAAATTTCTGGCTACTACTTCTAAGCCCTTTCTAAAGTATTGCATTAATAACTCCGTTCTTCCACTACTTTTTTTATTTTTTTATCTTTTTAAAGCGGTTCATTTTAATTTAAATAAAGAACTCATAAGTGTTTCTGATGTAGCGCTTTTGGTTACTGGATTTTCTGCAGGTCTTATATTGAGCATAGTTTTTTCTTTTGCTTTCTTTTTTGGTGCCGATAGAACCATTCTTCGTACAATAGCTCCTGTAATTTCTAATCCCAATGAGTTTAAAAAATCTTTTCAAACCGAACTAGCCACACCATCAGATGCTTTTGGACTAAAGGTGACTTACTTTATTTCAAGCCGTTTTAAATTTAGTAAAGTGAGGCCCGTATATCATTACAGTCAACAGTTTTTGGATACTATTTTTAAACGCCATCATTTTGCTGCAATACTCGCAATAATTATTGCCTTTATTTTTTTGATAACGGTTGGATTTTTCTTAGACATCAAATTTTTTCAGGCTCCTGCTGCAGCTAGCATTTTTATATTTTTTGCCATTATGGTTGCCGCAATTGGAGCACTTACTTATTTTCTAGATAGCTGGAGTGTATTGTTTTTGATTGTTCTGATTTTGGGGTTTAATTTTCTTTTTAGTAATGAAATTATTAACCCTAGAAATAAAGCATACGGACTCAACTACAATGAAAAGACAGGACGTCCTAATTATAACAAGCAATCGCTTCAACAATTGTGTACGCCCGAATTAATTAGTCGGGACAAGATTAACATGATTTCTATTTTAGAAAATTGGAAGAGAAATCAAAATTCTGAAAGGCCTACTATCATTTTGATGAATGTAAGTGGTGGTGGATTAAGAAGTAGCACCTTCGTTATGAATGTCTTGCAACAACTAGACAGTATTACTAAGGGCAATCTGATGAATCAGACATTTTTAATTAGTGGTGCAAGTGGTGGGATGTTGTCTGCTGCTTATTTTAGAGAGTTGTATGCAGAAAGAAAAAAATCAAAAGGTATTAATTTGCAATCCAATGAGTACACCGAAAATATTACGGAAGATTTATTAAATCCAATTTTTTCATCGATGGTGAGTAGGGATCTTTTTGCTCCCGCTCAAAAATTTTCTATTGGTCCTTATGAGTATCTAAAAGATCGTGGATATGCATTTGAAGAAAAGTTAAATGTGAATACTGGAGGTATAATGAATAAGCAATTAAGAGATTATGTTGCTGATGAAAAAGCTGCTAATATCCCTATGATTATATTTAATTCAGTGATCACACTCGATGGTCGAAAATTAATGATTGGTACTCAGCCGCTGAGTTTTATGATGAAGCCACCTGCTTTTTCAACAGATAAGTCATATGGTCCAGATGCAGTAGATTTTACTTCTTTGTTTGCCCGGCAAAACCCTGGAAATATTCGCTTGCTTACTGCTTTGAGAATGAACGCAACCTTTCCTTATGTATTACCAAATGTTTGGTTGCCTACCAATCCAGTTATTGATGTTATGGATGCGGGAATAAAAGATAATTTTGGACAGGAAACTTCGTTTCGTTTCATTGATCATTTTAGAGATTGGCTCATCAATAATACTTCAAGGATAATTATATTGCAAATAAGAGACAGAGGTATCGATTACGGTCAACATACAAATGAAAACATATCAATGGTCGACATGATTACAAGACCCGCTACTATCTTGGAACATAGCTGGCATAATTTCCAGGATTTCAATCAATCAAATGAATATAATTATTTAAAAAACTCATTGGGCGACCAACTTCATCGGCTTACTTTTACCTATGTTCCAAGCAAAGAGGAACAAGCCGCCGCCCTAAATTTTCATTTAACTGCTTCTGAAAAAAGAGATGTAATTAATTCTTTTCATTCTACAGAAAATCAAAAAGTATTGGTATCACTTATGTCATTGATTGAAAAATAAATATAATGTATAATTATTTTATTTCGATTTTATGAAATAAAAATTATACAATTATTTACTAGAGCTAATTGGCAGCGTGTAAGAGTTTGAAAGCATTGGGAATTACCTCTATTTTAAATTCACTCGAAGTATTGCAGGGGTCTCCATCAATATGAAGTGGAGCAGCATCTTTGTTTATAATTGTTAACCGATCTGTCTGAAAGTATAGCACTTCTTCATTATTAAAAGAGTGCTCATCATGGTTATTTAATTTTCCACTAAATACCTGTTTTAAAACTGACCAAAGAAATCTATACTTTGGCATTTTTTTTACAACTACAATATCTAGCAATCCATCCGTTAAGCTTGCCTTTGGTGCGATGGTAAATTGATTACCAAATTGATTACTGTTGGCTATACTTATAAAGAAGGCTGAAGTAACAATGGATTTTCCACCATAGTTGATTTCAAAGTCCGATGGGCGCATACTAATAAAATTTATTATTATTTGCTTGATGTAAATAGCCAGTCCTCTAGACGATTCTTTTGAAAAATCATGAGCTACTTGGGCGTCAAATCCAAGCCCGCAGAGCATACAACTAAAAGTACCGTTAATGGTAAAGGAATCAATGAAGGAGGAATTTCCTTTGAAAATTATCTCTAGTGCAGAATCAATTTTTGTCGGAATTTTTGCGGCTAAAGCCAATCCATTTCCTGAACCCATAGGGATAATTCCAATATTTACATTTTCATTTAGCAATGATCCAGCTACTTTACTCACGGTACCATCTCCACCGCAGATTACAATATCTGTAATTTTTTCTCGAAGTACTTTTTCTCTTAAAAATTGATAATCGCCCCCGGCATTGGTGTCTAAAATTTCAAATGGAATACCTTGAAGGGTGGTTTTTTCTTGAATTTTTTTTATTAAAGCGCTCTTTCCACTAGTACCTGAAATGGGATTTATGAAATAAATTATTTTTCGCTTCATTACTTTCAAATTTAGCTTACTGTCTGAAAAGCTTTTAAAATTCTATGAGTGTTTGAAAAACTACCATCTAATCAATGCACTGGCCCAAGTGAAGCCACTGCCGAATGCTGCTAAACAAACCAAATCGTCTTCTTTAATTTTGCCTTGTTCCCAGGCTTCACACAGGGCAATAGGTATAGAAGCTGCCGTTGTGTTTCCATATTTTTGAATATTATTAAACACCTGATGCTCTTGTAATTCTAGTTTTTGTTGTACGAATTGACTGATGCGCAAATTGGCCTGATGAGGAATTAAAAGATTTAAATCGGCCGTGGTAAGTCCATTAGCTGTTAGGGCTTCTTTGATTACTTCGGGGAATTTAACGATTGCTTTTTTAAAAACTGCTTGCCCATCCATGTAGGGATAATTTTGTGCTTGATCAATCATTTCTTTTGTCATGAACGTATCCCCAATTTCGGCATCACTATAGGTTGCTAATTTTTCCTTCACCCAATGGTTTGCATGTGTTCCAGGGTTATACATCGCTAGCAATTCTGCACTTGCGCCATCACTATGTAGATGGGTACTTAATATACCTTGTTTTTCTTTATGAGATGGTTGAAGTACAACGGCACCTGCACCATCGCCAAAAATTACAGAAATATTTCTTCCTCTAGTGGAAAAGTCTAATCCGAAAGAATGTTTTTCGCTACCGATTACTAGGATATTTTTATACATTCCTGTTTGTATAAATTGGTCGGCTATCGATAAGGCATATACGAATCCACTGCATTGATTTCTGATATCTAGCGCTCCAATTTCATTCATCTCTAGGGCTCTTTGAACTAGTACTCCGCAACCAGGAAAATAGTAGTCGGGACTGAGGGTTGCAAAAATAATAAAGTCAATTTCTTTAGCAGTTGTACCTGCTCTTTCAATCGCAATTTTGGCGGCTTCCACCCCCATGGTAGTAGTTGTTTCTTCCGTTCGGTGTGCATAATGCCTTTCCTTAATACCTGTGCGTTCTTGAATCCATTCGTCACTAGTATCCATGTATTTTTTAAGATCTTCATTGGTCATCGTATTTTCTGGAATATACTTTCCAATACCGGCAATTTTACTCTTCAACATGGGATCATCTTTTTGTGAATTGGCAAATTACATTATTGTGAATGAATTGCAATTCTTTTCACTTGTTAACTTGCATATAATAAAGGTAATTTTCAGAAATATAAATTTGTCAAATACCAAAAACATAGATTTTTTAGTAGCGCTTTTGGTAATTATATTCTAATTCTCTTTAGGGGGAGCGTTTAAGGTTTTCCATAGCAGGTCTTTTAGTTCTGGTAGCCCTTGTCCGGTAATAGAGGAAATAAAAATATGAGGAATTTTTTTAGGTAATTCTTTTGAAATGGCTGCTCTTAACTCATCGTCAAGCATATCATTTTTACTGACAGCGATTACAAAATCTTTCTGCAGCATCTCCGCATTATATTCTTTGAGCTCATTTACTAATATTTCAAATTCTTTTTTGTGATCGGCACAATCCGCCGGTATTAAAAAAAGCAAAATTGAGTTGCGCTCTATATGTCTTAAAAATCGATGACCCAATCCTTTTCCTTCTGCAGCTCCTTCGATGATGCCGGGAAGATCTGCTATGCAAAAGCTCTTACCATCTCGGTAATCCACCATACCTAGTTGGGGAACCAATGTGGTAAAGGCGTAGTCTGCAATTTTTGGTTTAGCAGCTGTAATGACAGAAAGCAATGTTGATTTGCCAGCATTCGGAAAACCAACAAGGCCTACATCGGCTAATACTTTCAACTCCAGTACTTTCCATCCTTCGCTACCTTCCTCTCCGGGTTGAGCATATTCGGGTGCCTGGTTAGTGGAAGTTTTGAAATTGCTGTTGCCCAATCCTCCTCGGCCACCCTTTACTAAAATAATCTCTTGACCGTCTTCTAATATTTCAGCCTCTATATTTCCAGTTATTTCATCCCTCGCAATTGTGCCCAGTGGCACTTCAATGATAATGTCCTTTCCAAATTTTCCTGTACTATTATTTTTGTTACCACCTTCTCCATCTTCAGCCAACACATTTTTATAATACCTGAGGTGTAAAAGAGTCCATAGTTGAGTGCTACCTCTCAAAATAATATGAGCCCCTCGTCCTCCATCACCACCATCGGGCCCTGCCATTGCATTGTATTTAGTTCGCATGAAATGCCTACTACCAGCGCCCCCATGGCCACTGCGACAAAAAATTCTGATGTAATCTATAAAGTTTGACTTTTCCATTGCAGTGGCAAAGGTCGGCTTTTTTGACGGCTTAAACTTAGAAAGTAATCTGTGGGTTGTTTTTATGAGTCAAAACTTTACCCTCTTTTATATAAGTATTTGTTTTGAGCGGATGTATTTTTTGAGAATTTTTTTGATGGGTAAACCTTAGGGGATAAGATATAAATACAAAATATATTATAAATAAATATTATATAAAAAGAAATTAAAATTGTACATTTACTTTCTGCTCTGTTATATATTTTTCTTCGATCTCAATGAAAGCCTTCTCCAATTATTTTCTGATTTTTTGATTCATTATTTGTAATTATTTTATTGTTATAACATATTGGTAAACTTTTTTTCTTGTGGTTTCAGAGGTAAGCAAGGCCGGAGATTTTTATCTCTGGCCACTCTTTTTTAGATTACTTCTATGCAACAGCAAGATTTAAAAAATCAATCATAGTTTTCATTACACTAAAAGTTTCTGCTAAATCTTTCACCAGTGTTTTACTTAGTAATTCCTCATCAGTAAAGGGTCTGCTGACTATAAAATGTTTCATTTTTAAGTAGTGAATGGCAGGATTATTTTCATCGTATCCTTTGGGAGGTCTCACAAGCGATTCGATTCCGTCCACTCCATAAGGAAAAAATTTTTTGAATTTTTTTTGAGATAGAATTTTTTTCCAGTCATCAAAACTGTAATCAATTTCTTGTCTGATTTTTGAAAGCTCCTCTGGTGCTGGGCTGTAAAAGCCACCGGCGGCATAGCTTTTTCCTGGTTCAAAGTGAAAGTAATAACCTGCTACAGAGGCCTTTTTTCCACCGTTGCTATAATAAGATGACATATTAGTTTTGTAAGGACTTTTATTTTTGCTGAAGCGCACGTCCCGATTAATTCTGAAAATACATTCTTTCACTGCCAGGTTTCCAATCGGTGGATCAAACGCTGAGATACTCGAAATTAATTCCGATACCAATGATTGAATATCTGCTTTAGCTAATTCGTATCTTGGCCGATTGATATCAAACCATGCTTTATTATTGTTCTTTGCTAAGTCTTTTAAAAATTGCAAGGTGATTTTGGTTGGCATATGAAATGTTTTAATTAAAATAAAAGAAAAAAAAGAACTATTTAGAAAGCATTTTTATAAAATCTTCTTCATTTATAATTTTAATCGATTGGATATTCTTGGCTTTTTCTAGTTTACTTCCAGCATCTTCACCCACCACTAAATAATTTAATTTACTGCTTACGCCACTCACTATTTTTCCACCATTTTTTTCCACCATTTCTTCGGCATCACTTCTTTTTAATTTCATCAAACTTCCCGTAAATAAAAATGTTTGTCCTGCAAGTGTATCATTTTCTGCTACTTGTTTTTTTTGATTTTTTAAGGAAATACCAAGCCCTTCAAGTTCTTGCAACATCAAAAGGTTTATTTCATCCCTAAAAAAGCGGTGGATGCTTCCAGCAACCTTTATCCCAACGTCCTCTAGTTGAATTAACTGCTCCTCATTAAATTGATTGAAATCAAAAAGGTGATTAACAGAATTAGCCAGAGTTTTGGCGGTGGTTTCTCCTACATACCGTATCCCTAGTCCAAAAATTAGACGGTGAAGAGGTTGCGATTTAGATAATTCAATCGCAGTTTGCAAATTATCAATTGACTTTTTACCAAAGCCCTCCATCTGTCCAATCTTTTCAAAATCTAATCGGTAGATGTCTGGAATATATTTTAGTAATCCAATTTCATAAAATTTCCTAACGTTGGCTTCACCAAAATTTTTAATATCCATCGCATCTTTGCTCACAAAATGAATAATTCTTTCTACTACTTGGGCTGTACAATTAATGTTAATACATCGCCAAACTGCTTCTTCTAATGGTTTAAAAAGTTCGTGATCGCAAACTGGACAATTTTTTGGAAACTGAATATTCATTTCATTACCAGTCCTTAATTCGGTAAAAGATTTTACTATTTGGGGAATTACATCACCACTTCGCTCTATCAATATGGTATCACCAAGCATCAAGTCTTTTTCATTAATGTATTCTTCATTGTGGATGGAGATACTACTGACCGTTACCCCGCCTACCATTACTGGATTAATCTTGGCAACAGGAGTCACAGCACCTGTTCTGCCTACCTGAAATTCTACAGAAAGTAATTTACTCGTTCCCTGCCTTGCTTTGAATTTAAATGCAATTGCCCATCGAGGATGATGTGAGGTCATGCCTAACTTTTCCTGTAGTTGCAGGTCGTTTACCTTCACTACCATGCCATCAATTTCGTAAGGAAGACCATCTCTTTTTTCTTCAAATTCTTCAATGTATTTGATTACTCCATTGATCCCTTTGACTACTTTCATTTCATTTTTTGGACTTCTAAAACCAAGGTCCCATAGCATTTCTAGCATTTCTGAGTGCGATTTAGGCTGCTGAATAAGGGGACTTTTTTCAAAAAGAAGTTGATTAGAAGTAGATTTTTCTGTATTGGTAATAAAGCTGACATGGTATAAAAAAACCTCTAAGTTTCGGTTACTCACTACAATAGGGTCTTTGATTCGAAGAGAGCCAGCAGCGGCATTGCGTGGATTAGCAAAGGGGGGAAGCCCTTCCTCCATCAGCTTGTCATTATAGGATTTGAAATTTTTTTTATTAATTAAAACTTCGCCTCTTATTTCAATTTGCTCAATTCCATAACTGCTGAATTTTGCCGATAGGGGGACCGATTTTATTTGTTTTGTATTCAATGTAATTTCATCTCCTACTGTTCCATCTCCCCGTGTTGCAGATCTTGTTAGTAGATTGTTTTCATAAATGAGAGAAATACTAGCACCGTCAAATTTGGGTTCAACACAATATTCAAGTGTTTCTAATGTAGACAGCTCGCGTGCTTTTCTGTCCCAATCTAGTAAGTCATCGGCATTGTATGAATTTTCTAAAGAAAGCATCGGTACTAAGTGTTCTACTTTTGCAAAATCATTGGTAAGTCCAACCCCTACGCGCTGTGTAGGAGAATCGGGTGTAATGATTGCAGGGTTTTGCTGTTCAAAATTTTGTAAAATTTTAAATAAACTATCATATTCTGCATCACTAATCAATGGGTCATTTTGGACATAATATCTATATTCATGCCATCTTAAAATATCCCTGAGTAGTTCGATAGCTGATAATTGAATGGAATCTAGATTAGATAGCCAATCGGATGTTTGTTGATGGAGTTCTTTTGTACGTTGTAACTGATTCATAATTGTTTTACAATGCCGAAGTTAAAATTAAAAGTTCAGCGTACCCTATTTAGGATTTAAATTATGTATAAGTTTAATTTTTAAAAATTGGGTAAAACAAAAAATGTAGGTTGCTATTGATAGAGGGTAGGCGGATGAGTAGAAAAGGTCTTTAATTCGAATGGCTTCTTAGGTATTTTTTTAATAAGCACTGGCGAAGATGTTCTAGTTGTAACTCTCATTCCATGCTTTTTTCTGTAATTACGGGGGGCTAATCCAAGGGTATTAAAATTTTTAGTCAAAATTATTATTGAAAATCAATTAGTTACAAAGCTTCGATAAAAATACTTTCTAAAATTGTAGGAAATTAAATCTCCTCACCCTACCTTCGCCGTCCATTTAAAAAAAGCCTCTGGGATAGCGGGGGCGTCACTTAAAAATAAATACAATGAGTAAACTACATTTCACCACCAAACATGCGAACGAGGCTACCGTAATTCACAGCTGGTATGTGATCGATGGTACTAATCAAACCGTTGGACGTATGTGTTCTAGGATTGCGGCAATTCTTCGCGGTAAGAACAAAGCTTATTATACTCCTCATGTTGATTGCGGAGATTTTGTTATTGTAACCAATTGCGATAAAGTAAAATTTACCGGCAATAAATTAAATGAAAAAATCTATGACAACTTCAGTGGTTACCCAGGTGGCCGCAAAGAGGAAGTTGCTAAAGATCTTTTGAAGCGCAGACCAGAAGTAATCATTGAAAGAGCGATTAAAGGAATGTTGCCAAAAAATCGTCTAGGACGCAAGATGTACAAAAAGTTATTTGTATATGTTGGAACAGAGCATCCTCATGGAGCTCAAAAACCAGCAGAATTAAAATTTTAATCACTAATGAATTGAATATTTACTAATTGAATAGTAGATTTTCAAATTTTCAAATTTTCAAATTGAAATAATGGAAAAGCAAAAAAACGCAGTCGGTCGTCGTAAAGAAGCTGTAACCCGAGTTTTCTTAAGCAAGGGAGATGGTAAAATAACGGTCAATGGCAAGGATTACAAAAATTACTTCTCTTTGATTTACTTACAAAATCAAGTAGAGGCACCACTTAAAACGGTAGAATCTTCCGACAAATTTGACATTGTTGTCAATGCGCAAGGAGGAGGTATTAAGGGTCAAGCAGAAGCTGCTAAACTAGGTATTGCACGTGCATTACTTGAAGTAAGTGCTGACTATCGCCCGGCTTTAAAGGCCGCTGGATTACTGAAAAGAGATCCACGTTCTGTAGAGCGTAAAAAACCAGGACGTAAGAAAGCTAGAAGGAGCTTCCAGTTCAGCAAACGTTAAGCTTTTTTCTCCGCTTGTGTGGAGAGCAATGCCCGTTTGTTTTCAAATTTTCAAATTTTCAAATTTTCAAATAACTATAATGGAAAATAATACTTCCTTACAACAGCAACTTCTTGAAGCAGGCGTTCACTTTGGTCACTTGAAAAAGAAGTGGAATCCTAAAATGTTGCCTTACATTTTTGCTGAGAAAAAAGGCATCCACATCATTGACCTGAATAAAACCGTAGAAGGTTTACAGGAAACTGCTGCTGCATTGAAATCAATTGCAAAAAGTGGTAAGAAAATCATGTTTGTGGCAACCAAAAAACAAGCAAAAGAAATCGTTTCTGATTGTGCTAAGCGTATTAACATGCCTTTCGTTACTGAGCGTTGGTTGGGCGGAATGCTTACCAATTTTAACACCGTTCGTAAAAGTGTTAAGAAGATGCAGAGCATTGAAAAGATGTTGAACGATGGCAGCATCGATAACTTAACTAAGAAAGAGCGCTTAACACTTACTCGCGATAAAGATAAAATGGAGAAAGTGTTGGGTGGTATTGCACAAATTAGCCGTGTACCAGCTGCCTTATTTTTGGTAGATATTGGGCATGAGCACATTGCGTTAGCAGAAGCCAAGCGTTTAAATATTACCACTTTTGGTATGGTAGATACCAACTGCGATCCTAATAAAGTTGAATTTGCAATTCCTGCAAATGATGATGCTACCAAGTCAATTGCAATTATTGTAAACTACATCGTTGCTGCAATTGCAGAAGGTTTGGCCGAGCGTCAAGCTGAGAAAGATGAAGATGACAGCAGTTCGGATAGTGAAGAAAGTGCAGAAGCTAAGGCAGCTCGTTTTGAACAAAAGGCAGATAGTGGAGATGACAGAGCTAAAAGAGCAAAAGGTGGAGCACCTACTAAGCGTCGTATTACAAGTGCAGGACCAGGTGGAGCAAGAAAGCCAGCTGGTGGTGGTGCTGGTGGAGCAAGGTAGTAATGTAATTTGCGATAAGAAAAAGAAGGATTGATTTTTTAGTTCTTTAATTAACAATTTTATAATTCAGTAAAAATTCATTTGTGGTAATACAAATGAATTTTTGCAGCTAAAAATATTATTATGAGTGCAACTATAACAGCAGCAGACATTAATAAATTACGTCAGTCAACTGGCGCGGGCATGTTGGATTGCCGCAAAGCATTAACAGAAAGTAATGGTGATTTTGAAGCAGCCATCGATTGGTTGCGTAAACAAGGGCAGAAAGTAGCCGCTAAGCGCAGTGACCGTGAAGCAAAGGAAGGTGTTATTTTAGCAAAAACTACCTCAGACAACAAAACTGGGATGATTGTTTGCATTAGTTGCGAAACAGATTTTGTAAGCAAAAACGCTGAGTTTGTTGCTTTTTCACAAAGCATCATGGATGCAGCTATTGCCAACAATGTTACTTCAGTAGAGGCTTTGAATGAAGTAGAAATAAATGGAGCTAAAGTAGCTGAATTGATCAATGACAAGTTAGCTGCAATCGGTGAAAAAATTGCTATTAAATTAGAGCGTGTTGAAGCCGATTATGTTGCTTCTTATATTCATGGAGCCAACCGCATGGGAGTTTTAGTTGGATTCAACAAAGATGCTGGAGATGCTGGTAAAGATGTAGCTATGCAAATTGCTGCTATGAATCCACTAGCCATTGATGAAACTTCTATTTCACCAGAAACGATTGCTAGAGAAAGAGACATTGCTATTGAACAAATTAAAGCAGAAGGTAAGCCAGCAGAAATGGCTGAAAAAATTGCAGTAGGAAAAGTGAATAAGTTTTTTAAGGACAACACCTTAATGGCACAAGCTTTTGTAAAGGATAACAGCAAGAGTGTTTCGGATTATCTTAAGAGCGTAAATGCTGATTTAAAAGTTACCGAATTTAAGAGGATAGCCCTGGGTTAATCTAAATAATATTATAAAAAAAGCGAAACTTTTAAGTTTCGCTTTTTTTATGCCTAGGCTAAAATTGCTGTATATTTTTAAGCTTTTTTGTTTTAGATAAGCTTTTTAAGAGGGTTACTTCCAATAATCACAGTAAAATAATTTTAAAAATATATCTTCGTTAAAATTTTAAATAATATGGTACCAAAATTTAAGCGTGTTCTTCTGAAGCTTTCCGGTGAATCATTGATGGGAGATAAAAACTTCGGTTTGGATAGCCAGGTCATCAGCAGATATGCTAAGGATATCAAAAGTATTATTGAAATGGGCGTTCAGGTGGCGATTGTTATAGGCGGAGGAAATATATATAGAGGAATGAATGAGGCTGAAACGGGCATCGAGCGTGCGCAAGGTGACTATATGGGGATGCTAGCAACAGTGATCAATGGAATGGCATTGCAAAGTGGTTTGGAAAAGGAAGGGGTTTATACTCGTTTACAAAGTGCCATTAAAATGGAACAAATTGCAGAACCTTATATCCGTAGAAGAGCAATTAGGCATTTGGAAAAAGGCAGGGTTGTAATTTTTGGAGCAGGAACCGGTAATCCATATTTTACTACAGATACAGCAGGCTCTTTAAGAGCAATTGAAATACAAGCGGATGTCATCCTTAAAGGAACAAGGGTGGACGGTATCTATTCAGCCGATCCTGAAAAGGACCCTACTGCCACAAAGTACTTAAACATTTCTTTTGCAGAATGCATCAATAAAAATTTAAAAGTCATGGATATGACAGCATTTACTTTGTGCATGGAAAATGAATTACCCATTATAGTATTTGATATGAATACTCCCGGTAATTTACTAAAAGTTGTTTCAGGCGAAAAGGTAGGAACCTTGGTAAAGGGCTAGTAAAAAATATAACTATAAAGAAAGAAGCTTCCGAAATTTCGGAAGCTTCTTTCTTTATAGTTATATCTGATGGTTTTGAATTTCTTGACAAAAGAAATCCCTCCAATAGATGTTGATTTTTAATAAGTAGATTTGGAATGTAAGTGGTAAATATTTACAGATAGAGAAATCCATTTGGATAAATCTATTAATTAAATATTTCAGTATTAAAAGGAAATCCTGGTTAGGAGAATAAGTTGATAAGTTGAAGAGACTATACCTGACAACTTATCAACGGATCATTTTATTAAGCTTTCTTTTTTGCCACCTTTTTCTTAGGCGCTTCTTCTTCTTTATTTACTGCTGCTGCTGCTACTACTACTACTTTTTTAGCAGGTTTTGCAGGTCTAGATTTTCCAAAAGAACCTTTTGCAATTTTACCTTTTTTTGTTTTGATATCTCCGCGTCCCATGATAGTTTTTTTTAGTGAAATGAAATAAGATAAAAAAGCAAGACATAAAATACGTCTTGCTTTTTTAATGTAGTTGACTGATCATTAGATTTTAGAAGACAATTCTTTTCCAGCTTTAAATTTAGCTACTTTTTTAGCTTTAATTTTAATAACTGCTCCTGTCTGAGGATTACGACCATTACGAGCTGCTCTCTTAGATACAGAGAAAGTACCAAAACCAACCAAAGTAACTTTACCGTTACCTTTTAATGTTTTTGTAACTGCTGCAACAAATGAATCTAAAGTTGCGTTTGCTTGTGTTTTAGTGATGCCAGCATCATCAGAAATTTTTGCGATTAATTCTGCTTTGTTCATAATTGAGTTTTTAAAAGTTTACTTCAACAAATATAGATGGTTTTTTATTCCAATACTTTTTTTTTCTTTTTTTTTAAAGAAAAGAAATCGCTGTAAGTCGCAAGTGCAGAGGATTTAAGATAAACCGACAATATTTATTTGTACCCAATAGCAGGCAGTAAAGGTAGTGAAAGTCAATGCTGTAAAGGGTTTCATTACTTATTGAGGTAAAATTCAGTCTCTGCGCGGATTTGACGACAATATAAGGAGGAATTTGATTGAACAAAAGTGTTTTTTTAATTTTACACATTTAGTTAACAACCTGCATCACGGAGCTAAAAGCGATGAATTGATCTCCCCATTTTTTATATGATTTTATTCTTAATTCATTAGAAAAAAGCTCTAGGTATCGGTTATATTGGGCTTTACTTTCTGAATGAAATTGTAGTGCATAAGTAGGACCTTCAGATTCATCCGTTTCCAATAATTGTAAAATATTAGAGTGAGTAAAACAGCCTGTATTTAAAATAGCGGGAATATGATCTGTTTTTAGCCAGATAAGCCATTCTTGATGAATGGAAGCTTGTACTTTAATAGTAACATTATAAATAATCATTTGTGAAATTTTTAAAATTCTACTTTTTGATACTATTAATAAGTTAGGAAACTACGATTGTGTGATTAAGGTTTGAGTTCTAAAAAAACAGGGCAGTGATCACTGTATTTAACATCCGGATAAATGTCTGCATCTACTAAATGTTCTTTTAATGGAGCAGTTACTGAGATGTAATCTATACGCCAACCTTTATTGTTTAAGCGAACGGATGGGAAACGCTGGCTCCACCAACTATAACGGTGGGGTTCTTTGTGAAATTCCCTAAAAGTATCAATCCAACCACTGGCTAAAAATTGAGTCATCCATTCTCTTTCTTGGGGCAAAAATCCACTACTGTTTTTATTTCCCTTAGGGTCATGAATGTCAATGGGTTCATGCGCTATATTATAATCTCCACACAATATTATTTTCGGGTGCGTTTTTTTTAATTTGTCTAAATAGATTTTCAACTCATCCAACCAAATGTATTTAAATTGCTGTCTAAGATCACCGCTGGTGCCTGATGGGAAATAGGCATTGATAAGTCGTAGGTCTCCAAAATCGAGTTGAATAACCCTCCCTTCATCGTCACTTTCCTTGTGTCCGTTTCCAGTAATTACTAGATCTGGTTTTATTTTTGAAAAAACAGCTACTCCGCTGTATCCTTTTTTTTGTGCACTAAACCAATGATGGTGGAAACCTAGGGCATCCAATAGCTTGGTGTCTATATCATCCTTGGTAGCCTTGGTTTCTTGCAGGCAGATAATATCAGCAGGATTGGTTTTTAACCAATCAATAAATCCTTTCTTTAGCACTGCCCTTAAGCCATTAACATTGTAGGATATGATTCGCATGATGAAAATAATTTATTTTGGATTTAATTGTTTTAACGCGACCCTACTGGAAAAGTAGCACCCAAACTTGCGATCATTTCATAAGTGCCAAAAGCATGTTTGGCAGTTCCTTGAAATACTTTCAAATTGGAATATCGAGCATAGTCCAATTTATTGGAATATTCTAGAAATACATATTTAAAGAAGGTAGTACGAATAACTGTCTCTACTCCGATATTCCATCCGCCCAATTGAAAGCCGGGTTGGTTTGACTGACCAAAGAAACTATTCTCCACATGTGGAATTACTGGTCCAATACCCGCTTTGCCTAAAAAGTCTATTTTAATATTTCCATTTTTGGAACCATACCATTGCCATCTTTTTACAATATTAAAAAGTAGAAAATTAGCTCCATTATTAAGATAATAGTGAAATCCATTGGCTGCAGAAAAATTGACGGTACTATCAATTGGTCGATTATTTAAAGTACCTTTTATTTTTGCTTCTTGATCTGCAAAAATATATTTAGTATGGTCAAAATTAATTTCGAAGGCAATTCCTTTCTTCTTGTTTACAAAAAGTCCTATACGATAGTTATATTGAGGAACTGAGATTGGTTTTTTAAAAAGATTTTCATCCCATCCAGGACGGTCATGCCCTTTAATATTTACAAAGTTGTATTTATTTCCTAATGAGGGCTGGCTAATTTTTACAGTACTTGGAGTGTACCACTCTTTATTATAGCCCCAAGAAAAATAAAATTCTCTGGTTCTTTCTTTTTTCTTGTTTTGAGCCTCAGTGCTATGATTACTTAAAAGTATAAAGAGTAGAATGAGTAGGATTTTCACTTTATAATGCATTTATTTTTGTACCGTAAAATTAGGTAAAAAAGAAGGGGTCTTAAAATAATTATTTACCAATAAACGATCCGGTATAAGTCTATGAAGTAAGCCCGTTTTAAATAAAGCGTAATTGATTAATCCAAAATAGGACTTAACCATTTTTTAGCTACCTCTAACGGCATACCTTTTCTCTGGGCATAATCATTTAATTGGTCTTCATTTATTTTCCCTACACCAAAATATTTACTCGCAGGGTTGGCTAAATACCATCCGCAAACAGAGGAAGCTGGATACATTGCCAATGATTCGGTTAAATGAATTCCGGTTGCTTTTTCACCGCCTAGGAGTTCGAATAACTTATATTTTTCTGTATGATCAGGGCAAGCTGGATAACCAGGAGCAGGGCGAATTCCCAAATATTCTTCTTTGATTAACTGCTCATTGGTAAGATGTTCATCGGTAGCATATCCCCAATAGTCGAGCCTAGTTTTTTTATGTAATAATTCTGCAAACGCTTCTGCTAGCCTATCCGCAAGCGCTTGTAAGATAATTTTATTATAGTCGTCTAATTGGTCCTCTAATCTTTTTATATGCGGTTCAATTCCTTCAATGGTCACTGAAAATGCTCCGATATAATCAATTCCAGTGCCTTCTTTTTTTATGAAGTCAGCCAAAGATATATTCGGTTGTCCAGGAGCCTTTTTAATTTGTTGACGCAAAAATTCTAGTTTAATTTTTTTCTCCTTATTATTTATTGTGACAGTATCAGGGGCAGTCCTTTCTGCAGGCCAAAAGCCTACGGCCCCTCTAGCGGTAAGCCATTTTTCATCAATGATTTGCTTCAAAAGTTTTTGCGCGTCTTTATATAAAAGGGTTGCAGCAGAACCAATGACCTCATCGGTAAGTAATTGAGGAAATTTGCCATGCATTTCCCAAGCAATAAAAAAAGGTTGCCAATCTATGAAATCAGCTATTTCTGCTATTGAGTATTTTTCTAAAATTTTGGCACCCGTAAAGGAAGGTTTTACTGGTGTAAAATTATTCCATTCAATGCTTGCTGGATTTTGCTGAGCTTCTTTAAATGGTAAATAATTTTTGATGGTTTTCTTATTTATAAAATCTTCCTTCAGTTGATCGTATTCTTTTTTAATACCGTTGAGGAAATCAGGTTTTTGTTCTTTGCTTAACAAACTACCGGCAACGGTTACACTTCTACTGGCATCCAATACATGAATTACGCCATGGTCATATTGTTGAGCAATTTTAACAGCAGTATGCATTCTAGAAGTGGTGGCACCTCCAATCAAAAGTGGTTGAGTCATACCTCTTCTTTTCATTTCATGGGCCACATGTACCATTTCATCAAGTGATGGAGTGATTAGGCCGCTTAGTCCAATGATATCTACATTGTTTTTTACGGCGGCATCTAAAATTTTATCCGTTGATACCATTACCCCAAGGTCTATGATATCATATCCATTACAACCCAGCACTACTCCTACAATATTTTTACCAATATCATGTACATCACCCTTTACCGTAGCTAGCAGAATCTTTGCAGCACCTGCAGTTTCTTCATTGATTGTTCCAGCAGCAAGATGCGCTTGCTTTCTATCTTCTTTTTCTTGTTCAATAAAAGGGGTAAGTACCGCTACCGCTTTTTTCATTACTCGAGCACTTTTTACTACCTGAGGTAAAAACATTTTACCCGCGCCAAATAGATCTCCCACGATGTTCATACCATCCATTAACGGACCTTCAATTACATCCAATGGTTTTGGATAAGCAAGCCTAGCTTCTTCTGTATCTGCATCAATAAATTCGGTGATGCCATTTACCAATGAATGTGAAAGTCTATTTTGAACAGATTCATTTCTCCATTTTTCATCTTTAATTTCTACCTTACCCTTTGCTTTTACTTTTTCTGCATGTAGAATTAATTTTTCGGTGGCTTCATTGTTTTCATTGTTTCTGTTAAGGATAACATCTTCACAAAGTTCCCGAAGGGTTGATTCAATTTCATCGTACACAACCAACTGCCCCGCATTTACAATCCCCATGTCCATACCTGATTTGATTGCATAGAATAAGAAAACGCTGTGGATCGCTTCTCTTACATGGTCATTGCCTCTGAAAGAAAAAGATACATTGCTTACACCCCCGCTCACTTTTGTTAGCGGCATCAATTTTTTAATTTCCTTGGTAGCATCTATAAAATCTACGGCATAGTTGCTGTGCTCTTCAATTCCAGTTGCAATGGCAAAAACATTGGGATCAAAAATAATATCCTGTGGATCAAAGCCTACCTGTTCGGTTAATATTTTGTAAGCACGATGGCAAATCTCTATTTTTCTTTCTTTGGTATCAGCCTGTCCTATTTCATCAAATGCCATCACAATCACTGATGCTCCGTAGCTTTTACAAATAAATGCTTGCTCAATAAACTTAGCTTCCCCTTCTTTCATTGAGATAGAGTTCACAATGCATTTACCTTGAACACATTTTAATCCCGCCTCAATAATCTCAAATTTTGAGGAGTCAATCATGATCGGGATTTTTGCTATATCTGGTTCTGCTTGTACTAAATTTAAAAAGGTGGTCATTGCCTGCACTCCTTCTAGCAAGGCATCATCCATATTGATATCAATAATTTGTGCACCGCTTTCTACCTGCTGACGAGCAACACTTAAAGCTTGTTCATAAGACCCTTCTCTAATTAATCGGGCAAACATTTTGCTACCAGTAACATTGGTTCGCTCCCCGACATTCACAAAATTCGTTTCGGGTCTTACTACCAATGGTTCTAATCCACTTAGTCGGAGGTAAGGCTTGATATTTTTATTTTCACTCATGATTTTTACAATCTTTTTAATAATCTGCTCTTCGATTTGATATGAATATTTTTTGTATGGTCTATTTCTTTTTCGGATAAGGAAATCCAATTGGGTTTCGTTTAACCGTTTCGGGTAATGGTATTAATTTTTTTAAAATAGTAAAGATGTTTTGAAGATCTTTATCATGATTGGTTAGTTGCGTTTCCACCTTTTCAATTTTTAAAAACAACTCTTTGTTTTCAAGTAGCAGTTGTTTCATTTTTGTAAATACCCGGATGATTTGGATATTTACTTGAATGGCTGTCTCAGAATTTAATACGCTCGACAACATGGCTACTCCCTGTTCTGTGAATGCATAGGGTAATTTCCTAGTGCCACCTCTTCCTTCTTTTTTTGATATCACATTCTGTGATATCAAAAATTTAAAATTTTCAGATGACAATTGAAACATAAAGTCATCCGGAAATCTACTGATATTCCTTTTTACTGCTTGGTTTAAGGCAGCCGTTGAAACCCCGTACATCTCTGCAAGATCTTTATCAAGCATTATTTTAATACCTCGAATTAGCAATACCCGGTCTACAATTAGCTGTTCATTTATTTCCATATAAGATTGTTTTATTGAATGATAGTGGCAAATTTTCGCCACCTTTTTTAATAAAGGGTCTCTTAGAAAGATATTGAATTTATCAGCTTATTTTATTTATAATTCTCACTATTTATTTTATATATTTTTTTCTACAAAAGGCAATGCCCTTGGTTTAAACTTAGCCACTTCGTCAGCAATATGTTTGATATGGTCAGGAGTGGTACCGCAGCAGCCACCTACAATATTGAGCCAACCATTGGCAGCCCATTCTTCGATAATATGAGCGGTTTCATGTGGCTGTTCATCATATTCTCCAAATGCATTGGGTAATCCTGCGTTGGGATAAGCTGAAGTGAAGCAGCTACAAATTTGTGCCAGTTCCTCTATATGAGGCCTCATTTCTGCAGCTCCTAACGCACAGTTTAGTCCAACGCTCAAAGGATTGGCATGCATAACGGATACATAAAAGGCTTCCAATGTTTGTCCGCTAAGGGTACGTCCACTTGCATCGGTTATAGTGCCACTAATCATGATAGGTAATTCTGGTTTTCCAGTGTCCCTGAAAAATTTTTTTGCTGCGTAGATGGCAGCTTTTGCATTGAGCGTATCAAAGATGGTTTCTATTAATAGAATATCTACACCGCCTTCTATCAAACCTTTTATTTGCTCTGTGTAGGCTGCAGCTACTTCGTCAAAGGTGACAGCGCGAAAGCCTGGATTGTTTACATCAGGAGACAAACTCAATGTTTTATTAAGTGGCCCAATAGCACCCGCTACAAATCTTTGTTTGGAAGGATTTTTTGCAGTGTATTCATCTGCAGCCAATCTTGCACATCTTGCAGACTCCACATTCAATTCGTAAGCCAGCGATTGCATGTCATAATCCGCTTGCGCTATCACAGTACTACTGAAAGTATTGGTTTCAATGATATCAGCACCAGCCTCTAAGTATAATTTATGAATGCCTATGATAATATCAGGTTGGGTAATACTCAACAAGTCGTTGTTGCCTTTCACATCGGTATGCCAATCTTTAAAACGTTCACCGCGGTAATCTGTTTCTTCAAGTTTGTGGCGTTGTATCATGGTACCCATCGCGCCATCGATAATTAATATTCTTTCTGCAAGAATTTCCTGAATACTTTTTTTCATACTATTTATCCGTCGGGTAGGCGGAGACTTTTTTAAATTGAATAAATCATCGAGTCTAGTTTTCTAAAACTTCCAGAAAAACGGTACTAAATGTTTCGAATAAACGAAGCGCTTTAGCAACTTGCTAGTGTCTGTAAGTAACTAATCAAAAAAAGTGTAAAAAAATAAACGAGAATCAATCCGGAAGAGAGAAGTGGAGTTGTTTTCGTTTATTAGTTCACTTTTAAATACTATCAGGCTGAACAATAAACAAATCTGAATGATAGCAGATGCAAAAATAAAGCAACTAAGCCAAACTGCAAAATAGGATGGAGGTGAATTCGGGCAATAGATTCTAAATGTGTGCTTAATTTCCCGAAACAATATAGTTTTCTACGGGTATTCGGTTAGAGATGCTTTTGGCGAGGGTCATTTCATCAGCATATTCTAATTCGCCTCCAAAGGCAATACCCCTGGCTATGGTAGTGATTTTGACGGGTAGACCTTTTAGTTTTTTGCTGATGTAATAAATGGTCGTGTCACCCTGAATATTGGCGTTTAAGGCAAAGATGATTTCTGTGATGCCTTCATGTGTAACTCTGTGGATGAGCGAATCGATGGTTAATTGCTCTGGCCCTACGCCATCTAAAGGAGAAATAATACCTCCTAATACATGGTAAACACCATTAAATTGTTGAGTGCTTTCAATGGCAATTACATCCCGTATATTTTCTACTACACAAAGTAATCCTTGTTTGCGCGAATGATTGGTACAAATATTACAAAGTTCAGTATCGGAAATATTATGGCACCTACTACAAAATTTAATTTCTTCTCTTAATTTGGATATAGCCTCGCTAAATTGAATCACTGAATGGGCTTCTTGTTTGATTAAATGAAGTACCAATCTTAACGCAGTTTTTTTTCCGATGCCTGGTAGTTTGGCAAATTCTGCAACTGCATTTTCTAAAAGTGAGGAAGAAAAAATCATGAAACGAAGTTAAAGGATAATTGGGAAGTTGAAAATTGAATCGAATTGAAATTATTTATAACTCACCATTTCGCGTATTAAAAATATTTTAAAATTTGATATCTCTTTCATTGTCCCAATTGGCCTTAATGACCAATTTTTTATCGAGTGTGATCGTTTTTTCAGGTTGTAATTTTTTTGAATAACTTCCTGGATCCCATTTACCATTGTTGTTGGTGTCAAATAATATTCTAAGTTCATATTCACCTGGAGCAAATAATTTATCAGCCCATTGTGGAGAAGTGATGGGAACAGATTTATAAATTTCTCCTTCTTTAATAAATTGTAAGATGGGATGCACTACTGATGAAAGATTACTAAAACGCAGTAGTAGATTTCCGTATTCAATGCGCTGCTTTGTGCTGAAGCGAATTGTATCCTGTTTGGTTAATTGAGTGTCACTTGAATCGCTGAATGCATCTTTAAATACCAGTAGCCGGTAATCAGTGCTTTCGGTCCATTTTGCTTGGATAGATATAATCTTCTGAGTACTATCTATGTTTACTTTTGTAGGAATAGTTTTATAATTAGTATCTGTTAAGATCAACTTTTTTGGATCTAAATTTTTTAAAGGGTGATTAACGGTTAACAATAAATCGGAAAGTAAATCCTGCTTATTATTTGCTAAGCTGGAAGCATACCTTAATTTTTTATCAAGTGGATCAGCTTTTTTTGTTGAGGTAGCTGAAGACCTTGGGATTTTTTTAGCTTCTTTTTCTTCTTCGTAGGCGTATAACTTAATGGGTGAAAAACTTTCAGCAGCTGTTACCAATGAATCTCCAAAAGCAAACATTTCTATTTTTGAATTATAGTATTTTCCGCCATCGCCATCTTTCAATGCATAAATTTTATAGGAGCCTGCAGCAAGGTATTTAAAAGTAAAATTTCCTGAGCTGTCTAGTTTAGCAATATAATTCGGCTTTATTTTTTGTACTGCAGAGTCATCTACATTTCGATAGAGTAGGGCAATAATGGTGCTGTCTGCTTTACCTGTTTGAGCAATAATTACGTTTCCACTAATTTGCAAAGAATCAATCGTTTTTCCTGTAGAGAATACGTAAGTAAAATTTCTAAAAGGGTTCCCTTCATTGTTATCTTTGATAGCGTTTCCGAAGTTGATGGTGTAAGTAGTGTTGTCAATCAGACTGTCTTTTAATTTTACAGTTACCGTTTTTAATTTGTAATCTACTGTAGGGTTGGTTTTTGGAAAGGGTGATACTAACAGGTTGGTTGATACATCTTGCACATCAATATATTCATTAAAATTAAGTGTGATCTTATTTCCTTTGAAGTTGGTAGTCATCAATTTAGGAAGGGCGTTTACCAGTTCAGGTGGTAAACTATCTCTCGGTCCGCCAGTGGGGGCACCTATTTGTGCGCAACCAGTGCCAGTAATGGAAATAAAATAAATGACAATAATGCTAGCAGTAAAATAAAGTAATACTTTAATTTTCATTGAATCTTATTATACTGCAAACTTAGTCTGTTTCTTTTGTTTGCAGTATTTTGAAATTGATAAAATTACTTAAATAGGAGATCTCGGGGATAGCGTATACCGTTGAGAAGGCAGGATATCTATATTTATGGTAAAAAAGGTATCGCCAATTGCAGTTGACTGAACGAGGCTTTTATTTATTTTTTTAAAATTTCCAACATTCACTATCATTATTTGTTAAGTAAATAAAAGTCAAAAATGAGTAAGGTATATAGTATTAAAACAGTGCAAAATTTGCCTATCAGCCTGGATCAGGCCTGGGAATTTTTTAGCAGCCCTGCCAATTTAAAAGAGATTACTCCAGATGAATTGGGGTTTAATATTATTTCAAAGCATCATGGCGAAAAGATGTATGCAGGACAAATTATTGAATACAAGGTGAGTCCCGTTCTAAATATTCCTATTTATTGGATGACAGAAATTACTCATGTCGAGGACAAAAAATTCTTTGTAGATGAGCAGCGATTTGGCCCCTATGAAATGTGGCATCACCAGCATCATTTTAAACAGGTTGCAAATGGAGTAGAGATGACAGATATTGTACACTATAAATTACCCTTCTGGTTTCTGGGAGATATAGCTCATTCTCTTTTTGTAAAAAAGCAGCTAGAAGGAATCTTTGATTATCGATTTACCAAAACAGAAAAGCTTTTCAGTAATAAGAATTTCTAAAAATACTTTTTTGGCAATGGTATTATTCAGACAATTGATTCATTAATAATTGCGTAAGTAATTATTTTTAGAATAGGCTTATCCCGGCATGCGAGAAATATATTTTTCCATTTGCTTAATCTGATCAGCAATTTGAGGGGTGGAAGGTTTAAGTCCCTTGGCCTTTTTAAAGTAATCTTTACCAGCTCTAAATTCTCTTTTATTAATCATGATGGAAGAAAGCTGAAGATAAGCGGCAGCCTCGTTTTCTTTGTCGGGCAAGCCTGATCTAATAGCTCCACGAATATAACTTTCCGCCTGTTTCATATCACCTTTTTGCATGGCGAGCATACCTAATTGTAATTTGTTAGCACCTTCGGCTTGCTTCATCTGTCCACCCATTAAGCCACTGCCATCGCCCATTAATTCCTGGCTTATTTTTAAGTTTTTTTCGGCACCTACAAAATCTTGGTCCGCCATATCTAAGTTGCCTTTTACGGTGTAGTAAACCGAGCGGATGGGTTTTATCAATAAAGCGGGGAACCAGATTGCGTCTAGTACTTTTTTTGCACCTTCCATATCACCGGTTTCCATACACTCTTGAATAAGGCGCATGGGACCGAAAACGAAATGGCCTACAATTAAAATAACTGCTACTAAATAGAGCACAAAAGATGGCCAAAAGCCTGCTTGTACATTGGTGAAAATGGCAAGTGCCAATATTACAATTCCAATCCAAAGTCTATATTTAATAACTACATTTAACCACTTCATATGCTTACTATATTAGGAGCGCAAAGATAAGGGTAACAAATTTACGAAAGCGAATGCAGGGGCTTTGGGCGGATAAAAAAGTAAATTGACCTATATGTCAATGAATGTTGGATGCTATTGGGTTGTTTGTTACTTTTGCACTCCCTATTTAGCGCCTGTAGAGCTGAGTAGTTCAATTGGTCCCGTAGTTCAGTGGATAGAATAGATGTTTCCTAAACATTAGACACAAGTTCGATTCTTGTCGGGACCACCGCCTTTTTAGAACTCATACCTAGTAAAGGTTTTGTTGTTTTATAACCGCATGGGTAGCAAATGGGGTAGCAGTATCATTGAATTAGACTGTTTTTTGAGTTTGTTTTATGCCTGTCTTACAAGATACTGAGCACTTAGAATTTCTCATATTTCACTTATTTTAACCCGATTTACTTGAAAACCTGGCTCGGAACCTGGACCTAAAATAATAGGGTAATCACATCAATCTTGTTTAATTTCGTAAAATGAAGCCAAGATTATACCTTGATACGCCAGTTTTTGGAGGCTATTTTGATGGTGAATTTTCAGAACACACTATTCCATTATTTGAGCGTTTAAGAACGAATGAATTTATTTTGTTATTTTCTACGGTCACACAAGATGAACTTGAAAATGCACCAGAAAAAGTAAAAAATTTAGTAAAAGGAATTAAAGAGGAGTATACTGAATTTATAGAGGTAACGGAGGAGGCTGTTGAATTAGCTTCAGCCTATATTGATGAAAAGGTAGTAGGTCAAACAAGTTTTGCTGATTGTTTACATATTGCAATCGCAACAATCAACAAAGCAGATTATTTAATTAGTTGGAATTTTAAGCATATTGTTAATGTTGAACGAATAGAAGGTTATAATTCAATTAATTTAAAAAAAGGGTATAAACAATTAGAGATTAGATCACCAAGAGAATTTGAAAAGTATGAAGACAATTGAAAAACAATTTGACGCTGTAAAATACATGCGTTCACAAAGGGAAAGATTAAGTGAAAAGTTATCCAAAATGACAAAAGCTGAAATTTTATTTTTTTTCAAGAATAAGAAGACGGAGAATTCAATAAAGCCTTCAGCTAGATAATACAATATTTCTCATAATTCACCTTTTTTTAGAGACAGCCTAGCGCGGAACCTTGGTCAGGATTTTGTGAATCAGTAATATTCTCTTACGACTAATAGTGATCATTTATTATTAAATAATTTAAAATATTCAACCTTTTTTATTAGCCTACTAACAATAACAGCCAATTAAAAATATCCTTTTCTTTTTTTGCAACCATTTTCATTTATAGCTTTTGAAATTTCAGAAAGATTACTGTAGTGATATTAATAATGGTTATTGCAATATCTTTATTTATTGAACGCATTTTGGGTTTAACTACACAGCTGTAAAGTAAATCCAGAATCAATTTGAAAAATGTTTTTCTAGGAAGCGATAAGTATTTTTAACTAAATTCATTCACTAAAATAAATTGCATGTTTGCTAAAATAATTTGCTCATTTACCTTTTGTATTTTATTGATAAGTAATATCAATGCACAAAAACTTACATCAAGATTAAATGACATTCAATTAGATAATCTGGAAGGATTCAAATCCGCTTCAGAAAATTGGGAAATAGTGGGTGATATTCAAGGTAAATATGACAGCGAATCATTGAATCCATCAAAAGGCAGTGGGATTTTATACAACAACTTCAAAAAAGAGATTCAATTTAAAGAAGGCCGTAACCTCTTTACAAAATTTAATCATGGAGATATCTATTTAGAATTAGACATTATGGTAGCCGAAGGGTCTAACGCAGGAATATACTTCCAATCTAGATATGAAGTACAAATCCTAGATAGCTGGAATTCGAAAGCACCCACCTCAAGTGATATGGGTGGAATATATGAAAGATGGAGCGGTGATAAAGGCTTTGAAGGCAATGCCCCATTAAAAAATGCAAGTCTAGCCCCAGGTCTTTGGCAACATATGGAAATTTCTTTTCAAGCACCAAAATTTGATGCAGCTGGAAAAAAAATAATGAATGCGAAATTTAATTTCATAAAACTTAACGGAGCAATCCTGCATGAAAATATTTTTGTAACTGGACCAACTCGTTCATCAGCTGCAGAAGATGAAAAATTGTTAGCTCCAATTATGTTTCAAGGAGATCATGGAGTTGTTGCTTTTAAAAATATACATTATGCTTTTTTAGAAAATTTAAATGTAACTACATCCGAGATTAATTACAAGTACCATGAACGTAACATCAAAACGCCAGCAGAAGCCATCAAAATTAAACCAACAGCAGAAGGGAAAACAAAATCAATAAATGCTAGACTAGCAGCAGTAGAAGATGGCTTCTTACTTCAATTTGAAGGTTTAATGACTATACCCTCTTCGGACACCTACCTATTCACTTCTTCATATTCTGGAGATGGAAGTTTAGAAATAGATGGAAAGAGTGTTATAAAACCTACATGGACTTGGATAGGTGGAGAAACTGTTTCTGGGTCAATCCATCTTGAAAAAGGAGAACATCATTTTAATTTATGGGTAAATAAAAATGACGGATGGGCACAAAATGGATTATCCTTATTTATTGAAAAAGCAAATAGTAAAGCTATACCACTTCACAGCCCATCTTCCATGCCTGAAGTAACTCCGGCACTTATTACTGTCAAAACAGAAAAAGAACCTGAGATTATCAGGTCATTTATGATTCATAAAAATAAAAAACTAACCCATGTTATTTCTGTAGGAGACCCAGCCCAAGTGAACTATTCATATAATCTACTTCAAGGTGCATTGTTACAAGTATGGAAAACTGATTTTCTTAACGTAACGAATATGTGGTATGAACGAGGGGAACCCCAAACAGCTATTCCGATGGGATCACCAATTGTATTAGCCGGTAATTGCCCAATCTATGATAAAGCAAATGCGATAGACTCAATAAGTGGATATCAATATAAAGGATATACACTAACTGAACGTCGGTTACCTATTTTTAGTTATGCCTACAAAGAGATGTTCATTAAGGATATGATTTCTCCGTTTGAGCAGGGAAGAGGATTTAATAGAACGATTTCTGTAACTGGTAAAGGAATAGAAGATGAAGTGATTCGTATAGCACAAGCAAAAACAATTGCGCCAGTGGGGAAAGGTTTGTATGCGATTGACAATCAATCCTACTATATTCAAGTCTCTCCAGACTTAATACCGAAAATTGAAACATACAATAATCAACAAGTGTTGTTACTTCCTGCAAGTAATGAGATAACCTACCAAATTATTTGGTAAATGAACGTAACACCTTATCGTGATGAATACTAAAATAAATTTCAATTCCACTCACATGAATACTAAATCAATAATTCTCGTAGCCCTTCTTTCAATAATACTTTCAACTTCGTATGCTCAAAAAAGTATTATACAGACTGAAAAAGATTTCTATTCTCTAAAAACAATTTCCATACCTGAAGATATAAAATTGGAAGTAGGGGGTATTGCTGCAATGCCTGACGGACGAATTGCGGCTTCAACACGAAGGGGTGAAATATGGATTATAGAAAATGCATATGGTCCCGGAGTACCACATTTTACAAAATTTGCAGCAGGGCTTCACGAAATATTAGGACTAGCCTACAAAGACGGTGCATTTTATTGCACACAAAGAGGAGAATTAACTAAAATAGAAGACACCAATAAGGATGGCAAAGCAGACATTTTTACGCCAGTCGCAGTTTTTGATCTTAGTGGAGGATACCACGAATATGCATACGGTCCTGTATTTGATCAAAATGGAGATATGTACGTTACCTTAAATTTATCATTAGGGGAGGATTTAGGCAAATGGCATGGGTGGCTGTTAAAGATTACACCAGATGGTGTAATTAACCCGATAGCTACTGGATTTCGTTCCCCAGCCGGATTTACTGTAAATAGTAAAAGTGAAGTGTTTTATGCTGAGAATCAAGGCAACTGGGTTGGAAGTGGAAGAATTACTCATGTAGAAAAAGGAGACTTTACAGGAAATCCAGATGGACTAAAATTTACCAAGGAACCAGGCTCTCCACTTTCACTAAGAGCAGAAACGGTAAAAGAAATCGTTAATGGGAAACCAATGTACGAAACTGCAAAAAAAATCAAAGAGCTAAAACTACCGGTAGTTTGGTTTCCACATACCATTATGGGAATATCAACTTCAGATATTTTAGAAGATATAACCAACGGTGCATTTGGCCCATTCAGCGGACAATATTTTGTAGCAGATCAAGGACATTCAAAAATTATGAGAATGTCTTTAGAAAAAGTAAATGGCAAATATCAAGGAGCGTGCTATCCTTTCTTTGAGGGATTTTCTTCTGGATTGCTTAGACTAAGATGGGGATTAGATAATTCAATTTTTGCAGGAATGACTAGCAGGGGATGGGCAAGCAAAGGTGGCCAACTATATGGATTGCAACGCCTTGTTTGGAATGGAGAAACTCCATTTGAAATGAAAAATATTCACGCGCTTACAGATGGATTTGAAGTGGAATTTACATCACCCGCAGACAGTACAGATTTGAAAAATTCAATGAATTATTCTGTAAACAGTTTTACCTATAAATATCATGAAGACTATGGAAGTCCAATTATTAATTTTCAAGAAAGAAAAATAATTGGCATTATTCCATCCTCTGACGGCCTGAAAGTGAAGCTGGTACTAGATAGTTTAATTGAAGGAAATATACATGAAATAAAACTCGCTAATATCCAGTCGAAGGAAAAACTTCCTCTATTACATAATACTGGGTATTATACATTGAATAATATTCCACAAGGGGAGAAAACTTTACTAGCAGAAGCGGACAAAGTGAAGATGCAACATCATCAATCAATGAAAATAAGTCCTTCAAAACCATCGACCGTATCGAGTCTAAAAAGGCAATTAAAAATGCCAGCTAGTTGGACACAACCAGATATGGTTTTACAGATTTCGACAAAGCCCGGATTAAAATTTGATATATCGAAGTTTGAAATTAAAGCAGGATCAAAAATAAGATTGGTCTTTAATAACAATGATGATATGATGCACAATATTGTCGGGGTTATGCCAGGGACTGCAGATGAAGTAGCAGATCTTGCAATAAAACTTGGATTAAAGGGATCTGAAATGAACTATGTTCCTAAGTCATCTAATGTATTATTTAATACAGCAATGCTACAGCCACATTCTTCAGAATCCATTTACTTTATTGCACCAACAAAACCAGGAGAATACACCTTCCTATGTACCTATCCAGGACATGGATCTGTTATGAGAGGAGTGTTGAAAGTGGTATTATAAAATAGTTGATAATACGCCGAAAACAGCTGTTA
>Ga0209550_10000710_pt1 | contig 31890 bp, 33 predicted proteins | sample LauGreSuBDMM15SN_2_FD_187567 | JGI IMG/M metagenome (GOLD analysis project Ga0209550, IMG submission 187567) | Freshwater lake microbial communities from Lake Michigan, USA - Su13.BD.MM15.SN (SPAdes) (version 5) | ecosystem: Environmental > Aquatic > Freshwater > Lake | place: Lake Michigan... | reverse complement strand
TCTGTACCCTGAACGACCCGCGTGTGCCTGATATGGCTCAGGATATGACCAACACCCGAAGTGCCGCGGCATTGGAATTGTGGCGACCGCATTTGGCGGGTGCCATCGTGGCGATTGGAAACGCGCCTACGGCGCTGTTTCACTTGCTAAATATGCTGGAAGACCCAAGTTGCCCGCGCCCTGCTGCCATCATCGGCTGCCCTGTGGGCTTTGTGGGCGCTGCGGAATCAAAACAGGCGTTGATTGAGAATGCACCCGTGCCCTCGGTTGTGGTCGAGGGGCGGTTGGGCGGGTCAGCGATTACGGTGGCGGCGGTGAACGCGCTTGCCAGCCGGAAGGAATAGCATGGGCAAGATCATCTGCACCGGCCTTGGCCCAGGCGACCCCGATTTGATGAGCCTGCGGGCGCACCGTGCAGTCACCTCGGCCACTCAAGTCGCCTATTTCCGCAAAGCCGGCCGTGCGGGCCAAGCGCGGCGTATTGTGACGGGGCTTTTGCGCGTCGATGCGGTGGAACACGCGATGGAATATCCCGTCACCACCGAACTGCCCTTTGACGGGCCAGATTACAACGACGCCCTTGCGCGGTTCTATGACGAATGGGCCGCACGCTTGCAGGGCGTAGCGCAGACGTCGGATGTGGTGGTGCTGTGTGAGGGGGATCCGTTTTTCTATGGCTCTTTCATGCATCTTTACAGTCGCTTATCCGGCGTTGTTGAGATGGAAGTGATCCCAGGTATCACAGGCATGTCAGGCTGTTGGACAGCGACGGGTCAGCCCATCACTTGGGGTGATGATGTGCTGTCGGTGCTGATGGGCACACTGCCAGAAGAGGAATTGGTGCGCCATATGGCCCAAGCCGATGCGCTGGTGGTGATGAAGACTGGGCGCAACCTGCCCAAAATTCGCCGTGCGCTGGACGCATCAGGGCGGTTGGATGCGGCGTGGCTGGTGGAAGCCGGCACGATGCCCAATCAAAGAATTCAAAAGCTTACTGAGGCGAATATCGAAGAGTGCCCGTATTTCGCGATCGTCTTGGTGCACGGCCATGGTCGTCGACCCGAGGTGGTGGAATGACGGGCAGTTTGGACATCGTGGGTCTTGGACCAGGTGCTGAGGATATGGTGACACCCGAAGTGCGCGCGGCCCTTGATCAGGCCACCGATGTGGTGGGGTATATTCCCTATGTGGCGCGGGTTGCAGCGCGGGATGGGTTAACGCTCCACCCGTCAGACAACCGCGTCGAACTTGATCGCGCGCGCCAAGCTTTGGAAATGGCTTCGCAAGGTCAGAAGGTTGTTGTCGTTTCTTCGGGTGATCCGGGTGTCTTTGCCATGGCCTCTGCTGTGTTTGAAGCGCTGGAAGATTGGCCCGAAGCGCAGGCGTTACATATTCGCGTTCTGCCCGGCATTACCGCCATGCTGGCGGCGGCGGCGGCTTTGGGCGCACCCTTGGGTCATGATTTTTGCTGCATCAACCTGTCGGACAATCTGAAACCATGGGATTTGATCGAACGGCGTTTGCGCCTTGCGGCAGAGGCGGATTTGGCCATGGCCTTTTACAACCCACGTTCCGCCAGCAGGCCAGAGGGGTTTGCTAGGGCGCTTGAAGTATTGCGTTCAGCTTGCGGAGATCAAAGACTTATTTCGTTTTGCCGTGCCGTATCTACGCCCGATCAGGCGCTGCTCACCGTCCCCTTGGGCGAAGCTGTGCCAGAGATGGCCGATATGCGCACTGTGGTGATTTTGGGCAATTCTGCCACGCGCAAAGTAGGGAGTTTCGTTTACACACCTAGGTTTGCGCGATGAAGGCACTGCAAAACCTTCTCAACGCTGTCAACGCTGGGCCGTTCTGGCACAAAGGGCCTGTCAATCATAATCACCGGCAAACCCAACTGGTGCGCGGCGTCAATCTTCGCCCGCGCCCCCACGCCACCCGCATTCTTGGCGACGATGTGGGTGATGCGGTGCGTTTGCAGCAGGTCAAGATCGCCTTGCAGCGTGAAAGGGCCGCGTGCAATCAGGGCCGTGACATGGGGCAGGGGCAAAGTGGCGGGTTGATCAACCAGCCGCAAAAGATAATGATGTTGGGGCCTTGCGGCGAAATCTTCCAGCGATTGCCGACCTATAGCCAAGAACACCCGCGCTGGATCATCGGGCAGGGCCGCGACAGCGCCCGCCATATTGGGAACGTGCTGCCAAAGGTCGCCTTTGGCCGCTTGCCACGGCGCGCGTTCAAAGGCCAGCAGCGGGGTTTGGGTTATGGCGGCGGCTTCGACCGCGTGGCGGCTCATCTGGGCCGCGAAGGGGTGGGTTGCGTCGATCAGGTGGGTGATACCTTCAGCGCGCAGATAGCGCACCAATCCCTCTACCCCGCCAAAGCCGCCAATGCGTTGGGGCAGGGGTTGGCGCAGGGGTGCTTCGGTGCGTCCGGCGTAGGAGAAAATCGCATCAATGCCTTGATCGGCAAAGGCTTTTGCCAAATCAGACGCCTCGGTCGTGCCGCCAAGCAAAAGGACGCGGGTCATGGGTAAGCCTTGGGTGACGATCATCGGGTTGAACGAAGATGGACTGGCGGGCCTGTCTTTGGCAAGCCGTCAGGCGATTGAGCAGGCGGAAATCATCTTTGGCGCGCCACGGCATTTGGCTTTGGCAGGGGTTTCGGGGCGGGAATGGGGTGTGCCGTTTTCGGTGGAACCGGTTATGGCCGAACGCGGGCGGCGGGTGGTGGTTTTGGCCTCTGGCGATCCGTTTTGGTATGGGGCGGGCGGAAGTTTGATGGAGCATTTGGCGCAAGGCGAGTGGGTGAGCCATCCCGCCCCGTCAACCTTTGCCTTAGCCACCAATCGTTTGGGTTGGCGGATGGAAGAGACGATCTGCCTTGGTCTGCACGCAGCCCCTATGGCGCGGCTGCGGCCCGTCTTGGCGCGTGGACAGCGGCTGGTCTGCTTGCTGCGCGATGGGGATTCTGTGAGGGAAGTTTGCGCCTATCTGGCGGCGCAGGGGTTTGGAGCTTCGGCGGTGACGGTGCTGGAGGCTTTGGGTGGCGCTAAAGAGCGCATAACCAATTGTATAGCGCAGGATTTAAGCGGGCGGTTTGACGCGCCTGTCGCGGTGGCGATTGAGTGTGTGGGGCAGGGAATGCCGCGTGCGTCAGGCTTGCCGGATGATCTTTTCGCCCATGACGGGCAAATCACCAAGCGGCCTATTCGGGCCTTGACGTTGTCGGCACTTGCGCCGCGTGGCGGTGAGGTGCTGTGGGATTTGGGGGCGGGATCGGGGTCTGTTTCTATTGAGTTTCTTCTCGCGGCCCCCGCCAGCATTGCCCATGCGGTTGAGGCCGACGCTACGCGGGCCGAGCGTGCGCTTGGGAATGCGGAAGGTTTTGGGCTTGGGCATCGGTGGCATTTGCATCAGGGCAAGGCGCTGAATGTTATTGGGCAATTGCCCGTTCCAGATGTGGTTTTTGTCGGCGGTGGGGCGGATGCGGCCCTATGCGCTGCCCTTTGGGCACTGCTGCCAAAGGACGCGCGACTGGTGATGAACGCGGTGACCTTGGAAAGCGAGGCGCTGCTTTATGCGTGCCACGCAAAGCATGGTGGCGATCTTTGGCGGTTCGATGTCGCCCAAGCCACCCCATTGGGCGCGAAACAGGGCTGGCAAGCATTGCGCCCCGTGGTGCAGTGGAGTGTCACGCGATGAGGGTCACAGGATTGGGTTTTCGCCGTGGCGTTTCCGCCGAAAGCCTACGCGCTGCGATTGCCTTGGTAGGTCTGGGCGAGGCTTTGGCCACGGCAGAGGATAAGGTGCACGAACCGGGGCTTGTGCGGTTGGCGCAGGATTTGGGGCTGCGGGTCTTTGGCGTGGCGCGCAGCGATTTGCAGGCGCAGGCTGTGGAAGGATCGGCACGGGTGATGGCAGAATATGGCACGGGGTCGGTGGCCGAGGCCGCAGCCCTTGCGGCCGCGGGGCCGGGTGCGCGGTTGGTGCAATCCAAGCGCAGCGGGCCGGATGGGATGGCGGTGGCAGCGCTGGCCGAAACTGGGGCAAAGGGTCAAGCATGACGGTGCATTTCATTGGCGCGGGCCCAGGAGCTGCAGATTTGCTCACGCTGCGCGGGCGCGATTTGATCGCGGCTTCACCTGTGTGCCTTTATGCAGGGTCTTTGGTGCCAGAAGGGGTTTTGGCGCATTGCCCAAAAGGGTGCGAGATTGTGAACACCGCGGCGATGTCATTGGATGCGATTGTTGGCGCTATTCAAGCGGCCCATGCCAAGGGCTTGGATGTGGCGCGGCTGCATTCGGGGGATGTGTCGATCTGGTCGGCGATGGGCGAACAACTGCGCCGCTTGCGTGCTTTGGGCATTCCTTATGATGTGACGCCGGGGGTGCCCAGTTTCGCCGCCTCTGCTGCCGCTTTGGGGGTGGAATTGACCCTGCCGGGGTTGGCGCAAAGTGTGATCCTCACCCGCACCTCGGGCCGCGCCTCGGCCATGCCAAAGGGTGAAACTTTGACGGCTTTTGCAGCCACGGGGGCAACTTTGGCCATCCATCTGTCGGTGCATGCGCTGTCACAGGTGGTGGAGGAATTGTCGCCGCATTACGGGGCAGACTGCCCCGTGGCGGTGGTGTGGCGGGCGACTTGGCCGGATGAGCGGATCGTGCGGGCCACTTTGGCTAACATAGTGACAGCGGTGGGGCCAGAGATTGACCGCACGGCGCTGATCCTTGTGGGCCGTTCCTTGGCGGCAGAAGGCTTTGATGAAAGCCGGCTTTATGCCGATGATTACGACCGCCGCTATCGCCCGCGCGGCACAGACCCGCGGTTTCCCGAATGACGGGCGGGATGATTATAGCAGCGCCCTCGTCGGGCAGCGGCAAAACGTTGGTCACTTTGGGGCTTGCGCGGGCCTTTGTTCGGCAGGGCCTAAACGTGCAATGTTTCAAATCGGGGCCAGATTACATCGACCCTGCCTTTCATCGGGCGGCGACGGGGCGGGCGTCATTTAACCTTGATTCTTGGGCCATGGGGCAGGCCCAAGTGGCGGGGCTTTTGTCCAAGGCCGAGGGCGCAGATATCGTGATCGCCGAAGGGGCGATGGGGCTGCATGACGGGGTGGCTAAGGCGGGGGCTTGGGGCCATGGGGCCAGTGCCGATCTGGCGCTGCATTTGGATTGGCCGGTGGTGCTGGTGATTGATGCCGGCGGGCAGGCGCAGACGGCGGGGGCTGTGGCGCTGGGGTTGCAGCAGTATCGTGCGGGTTTGCGGCTGGCGGGGGTGATTTTGAACAAAGTTGCCTCGCCGCGCCACGAACGCTTGCTGCGCGCGGGCATGGCGCAGGCGGGCATTGCGGTGCTGGGGGCTTTGCCAAAACTTGCCAGCGTTGCCTTGCCAGAGCGGCACTTGGGGCTGGTGCAGGCCGAAGAGCTGCCAGAGTTAGGGGCAATCTTGAACGCTGCCGCTGATTTGGTGACAGCGCATGTTGATCTGGATGCCATTCGCGCTGCCGCAGGTGTGCTGCGCTTTGGCGCGATGCCGCGCATAACACCGCCCGGTCAGCGCATCGCCTTGGCGCGGGATGCGGCGTTTTCGTTTATTTATCCGCATCTTATCGACGGCTGGCGCGCAGCGGGAGCCGAGATGGTGACGTTTTCACCGCTGGCCGATGAAGCGCCGCCCGTGGCTGATGTGTGCTGGCTGCCCGGGGGCTATCCAGAACTTCATGCGGGCGTATTGGCGGGGGCAGAGCGGTTTCGTAGCGGAATGCAGCGCTTTGCTGGCCCGATCCACGGCGAATGTGGTGGGTATATGGTGCTAGGCGAAGGCTTGGTGGATAAAGCGGGAGTGCGGCATCAGATGCTGGGGCTGTTGGGGCTGGTCACCAGTTTTGAGCGCCGCAAGATGCATCTGGGCTACCGTTTGGCGACTTTGCTGGCCCCCATGCCGGGGCAGGGTGCGGGCACGCGCCTGCGCGGGCATGAGTTTCACTATTCGACGATCGTCACCCAACCCGACCCCCAACTGGCCCAAGTGCAAGACGCCGAAGGCAACGAAGTGGCGGAAAGCGGCAGCCACCGGGGCCGTGTGTCGGGATCGTATTTTCACCTGATTGCCGAGGCATCATGAGCGGTTTTGTGTCTTTCGTCTCATCGGGCCCCGGCGACCCTGAATTGCTGACAGTGCGCGCGATCAAGCGGATCGAAGCGGCGGATGCGGTGTTGTTTGATGATCTGTCAGCAGGCCCGATCTTGGCCCATGCGCGGGCGGGGGCCGATTTGGTCGGTGTGGGCAAGCGGGCAGGGCGCATCTCGCCCAAACAGGATCAGGTCAGCCGCTTGCTGGTGGATTATGCGCGTTCTGGCGCCAAGGTGGTGCGGCTGAAATCGGGCGACAGCGGGCTTTTTGGCAGGTTGGAAGAAGAGATTGACGCCTGCCGTGCGGCTGGCATTGGGTTTGAGATTGTGCCGGGCGTCACCTCGGCCTCGGCGGCGGCGGCGGCGGCGGGCATTCCGCTGACGCGGCGCTTGACGGCGCGGCGGGTGCAGTTTGTGACGGGGCATGATGTGGCGGGCGGCTTGCCTGAGGACTTGAACCTGCAAGCCTTGGCCGACCCGCTGGCGACAACTGTGATTTTCATGGGAAAACGCACCTTTGCTGCTCTTTCCTTCAAGCTTATCGCCGCAGGTTTGCCGCAGGATACGCCCGCTTTGCTGGCCGAAAGCGTATCAACCCCCGACCAGCGCCTAACCCGTGCCACGGTGGCAACTTTGGGGGCCGCTTTGGCGGATGCCCATGATGGACCCGCGCTGATTTTGATCGGCCCGTTGATGGAGGGGATATGACCCATACGATCACGCTTTGTGCCAGCTGTCCGCTGGGGCAGGGTGACTTTGCGGCACAACTGGCCGTGACGGGCTATGAGGTGCGGTTGACCGAGTGTATGTCGGGCTGCACCAAACCCTCGACCGTGGCGTTTCGGGCGGCGGGCAAGACGGCCTATTTGTTTGGTGAGATCACAGCGGATGATTTGGGCGATTTGATCATTTTCGCCAAGGCCTACCAAGCAGCAGCCGATGGAACTTTCGGCGATGCACGCCTATTTGGGGCGTTGCGCCACAAGGCCATAGCGCGCATTCCGGGCTAATATGTCGCAGATGCCACTGGCGTGCCGCATTCGGCGCTTGACCCTTAGCGGTCTTAACGTCTTTATACCCAAGCTAAGGTGTCCAAAGCGCAAAGCGTCAGGACTGAAACGGGAATGAGGAAGGATGGACCCGAACGGGCATCTGATGCCTCAACCGCCCCCGCGACTGTAAGCGGTAGCGGCCTTTCACTGCCACTGATGGGGTTCCATTGGGAAGGCGAAGGGCAGGCTATGATCCGCGAGTCAGGAGACCGGCCTTGCAGGGTGAAACAAGGGCTGTCGGGTGTGACGGCTATAGGAGAAGACGATGAACTTGACACAAACTTCCGCACGCTCGACCGTGCTGGCGCAAACGCTGTTCGTGGCTTTGGTTGGCCTGACGCTGGTGTTTGCCGCAGGCTTTGCGCAAAGCCACGCGCTGCACGATGCAGCCCATGATATGCGCCACTCCACCGGATTTCCCTGCCACTAAGGCAGACATCGCATGAAACATATGCTGTCCAGCGCCTTGGTCGCTGGCTTTGCGGCAGGGTTGCTTTGCGCCTTGCTTCAATTTCTATTGGTGCAGCCGAAAATTCTTCTGGCCGAAGGCTATGAGTCGGGAGAATTGGTGCATTTTCAAGGCATTGCAAGCGCTGAGGAACGCGCCGCAGCCATCGACCATGCCGCGCACGACATGGATATGACAGGTGCTGACGTGCCAGCCGAAGAGGTTGGGCATCAGCATGGGGCAGGGGCCGAAACTGGGGCGCATCGACAGGCTTTGACGGTGCTTTTTGCAGTGCTGACATACTGTGGCTATGCACTGGCTTTGGTGGCGGGCATGAATATGGCCGATCAAGTGGGCATCAAACTGGGGCTGAGCCAAGGCATTCTATGGGGTTTGGCAGGATTTTTGGCCTTTCAATTGATGCCAGCGCTTGGATTGCAGCCTGATCTACCCGGCACGCCAACCACTGACCTTGGCGCGCGTCAAGTTTGGTGGGCTGCGACGGCAGCGGCAACAGTTGTGGGCCTGTGGTTTGCAGCCTATGGCACGGCGATTTGGCAAAGGGCCGCTGGGATTATAATTTTGGCAGCTCCACATATCTGGGGTGCGCCGGAATTGGCAAGCTTTGGCGGTATTGCACCGCCAGAACTTGCCGCCTCGTTCACAGCGCGCAGTTTGGCAGTGGGCATGATCACTTGGGGTGTATTGGGTGGCTTGGTGGTTACCCTTTGGCGCTCTGACCCGGCCAAATGACAGAGCTTTTCCTGATTGGCATCGGCACAGGCAACCCTGACCATCTGACACGTCAGGCGGTTAGGGCGCTGAATGCGGTTGATCTGGTGATGATCCCGAAGAAAAGCGGCAAAGCCGATCTGGCCGAACTGCGCCACACGATCTTGGCTGAGGTGGTGACCAATCAGGCTGTGCAGATCGCGGAATTCGATCTGCCGGTGCGGGATGCCGCAAACCCTGACTATGAAGCCGGTGTTAATGATTGGCACGATGCGATTGCGGCGGTTTGGGCGCAAACTCTGGCGGCTTATGGTGCAAGCCGTGTGGCGTTGTTGGTCTGGGGCGATCCGTCTCTGTATGATTCCACGCTGCGCATTGCGGCTAGGCTGCAAGATGTCAGCGTGACAGTTGTGCCCGGGATTACCAGTCTACAGGTGTTAACCGCAGCCCATGCCATTCCGCTTAACGAGATTGGCCAAGCCGTGACCATCACCACGGGCCGTCAGTTGCAAGACGGCTGGCCTGAGGTCGCGCAGACATTGGCGGTGATGCTGGATGGCAACTGCACGTTCCAAACGCTTGATCCAACGGGGATTTCAATTTGGTGGGGCGCTTATGTCGGGATGCCTGAACAGATTATCATGGCTGGGCCTTTGGCTGAGGTAAGCGCGCAAATCATCGCAACCCGCGCCAAAGCCCGTGCCGCGCATGGTTGGATTATGGACATCTATATTCTGCGAAAGTCCTAGTCTGATAGAACTCTATTTGACATAATATTGGTTATCGGATGTTTACCCATCGACACGCCACGCAACACTCTGCCGCCAATCGCCCCGCAAAAGCCAGCACCCTCTCCCCCATTTTCCCTACAGCGGCAAAGCCGTCGTCATTTTGATCTCTTCCATGCTGAGCAGCGCTGTGACGTTGTAAATCTTCACTTCTGAAATCAGCGCCTGATAAAACGCATCATAGGCCCGCGCGTTTTTGACCCAGACTTTCAGGATATAATCCACATCCCCGGCCAGACGATGGGCCTCTAGCACTTCGGGCCTGCGGCGGACGACGTCTAAGAACCGCTTTTCCCAGCCGATTTCATGCTCGCTGGTGCGCACCAGCACGAAAAAGCACGCCTCTAGGCCCAAGCCTTCGGGATTGCAGATGGCCGTGGTGCGGGTGATGATCCCGTTGTCGCGCATGCGCTTGATGCGGTTCCACACCGGCGTCTTGGAAGACCCCACTTTGCGGGCGATTTCGTCCAAGGATTGCTCGGCATCGACCTGCAATTCGCCAAGGATTTTCCGGTCTAACTCGTCAACTTGGGCTGCCATTCCATCAATTCCTATTTTTGTAGAACCATGTTCTGTTGAGCGAATAATATAGAACATTTGTTCTTATTGGCAAAGGGTCATGGCGGTCAACAGGGAAAATATTCTATATATCGACCAAGAAACGAGAGTTGGCCATGACACAGACCTTTTTTCCCGTGACCTTTGCCGGTGCAGGCCCCGGTTCTGCGCAGCATTTGACCTTGGGCGTCTATCAGGCGTTACAAGGCGCCGATGTGGTGGTTCATGATCGTTTGGTGGGCGCTGAGGTTCTTGCGCTGATCCCGCCCCATGTGCGCCTGATGGATGTGGGCAAAGAAGGCTTTGGCCCCTCAACCGCGCAATCTGTGATCAACGCCACCTTGGTTCAACAGGCGCAGACGGGTGCCCGCGTTGTGCGGCTTAAGGGCGGTGATTGCGGGATATTCGGACGCTTGGACGAAGAGATCGCCGCGCTGGAAGCCGCCAACTTGACATATAGCATCCTGCCCGGTCTCACGGCCGCCAGTGTGGCGGCAGCCTCGATTGGGCAAAGTCTTACGCGACGCGGCCGCAATGCAAGCCTGCGGATCGTTACCGGTCACGATATGGCAGGGTTTGCTGACCAAGATTGGCGCGGCATGGCGCGTCTGGGCGAAGTGACAGCGATTTATATGGGCAAGAAATCTGCCCGCTTTGTGCAAGGCCGCTTGATGATGCATGGCGCTGCCACTGACACGCCTGTCACGCTAGTGGAAAACGTCTCGCGCGCCGATCAGCGCGTGGTGGCAGCGACCCTTGCCAGTTTGCCAAAGGCTGCCCAGTCCCTTGATGGTCCAGCCGTTATCCTTTTCGGGCTGGCCCCGCGCCACGCCACCCTTGCCCTGTCCCAGTTGAAAGAGGCCCAAGCATGAGCCGCCGGTATATTCCCAAAGTCGTCACCGCAAACCGCCTGCGCGAAGGCGATGTGGTTTATCTGACCGCAAACAACCTTTGGACGCCACATCACCAGGAGGCTGAGTTGATCGAAGATGAGGCCCATGCCCAGTTGCGTCTGCTGCATGCGGCAGGGCAAAAGCTGATCGTCGTGGGGGCCTACTTGGCCGATGCCAAGGCAGGCGCGAAAGGCCCTGAGCCTGTGCATTTTCGCGAAGCCTTTCGCACGCGCGGCCCTTCAAACTATGCCCACGGCAAGCAAGTGGACCTGACACATGTATGATTACACCGACTTTGACGAGGCTTTCGTGCGCACCCGTGTGGCGCAGTTCACCGATCAAGTGGAACGCCGCTTGGACGGGTCACTGACCGAGGACGAGTTTCGCCCTTTGCGCCTGATGAACGGCCTATACCTACAACTGCACGCCTATATGCTGCGCGTGGCTATCCCTTATGGCACGATCAACCCACGCCAGATGCGGCAGTTGGCTAACATTGCTGATACGTGGGATAAAGGCTATGGCCACTTTACCACGCGCCAGAACATCCAGTTCAACTGGCCCAAACTGCCCGATGTACCAGCCATTCTGTCGGCTTTGGCCGATGTGGGGATGCACGCCATCCAAACCTCGGGCAATTGCGTGCGCAATGTGACGGCGGATCATTTCGCAGGCGCTGCGGCGGATGAGATCGAAGACCCCCGCCCCTATGCCGAACTGCTGCGCCAATGGTCCACGGACCACCCTGAATTCCAGTTCCTGCCGCGCAAGTTTAAGATTGCCATCACAGGCTCGCCCAATGACCGCGCTGTCACCGCCGCCCATGACATTGGCCTGCGCATGACGCGCAATGCAGCGGGTGAGGCAGGGTTTGAGGTGTTTGTCGGCGGTGGCCTTGGCCGCACCCCGATGATTGGCCATTTGGTGCGCCAGTTCCTGCCCGTTGGGGACCTGCTGCCCTATGTGGAATCGGTGCTGTCGGTTTATAACACTTTGGGGCGGCGCGATAATAAGTACAAAGCGCGCATCAAGATTACCGTTCACGAAACCGGTCGTGACGAGATCGCCCGCATGATCGAAGCCCGCTTTGCCGAAGTGCGCCCGCTGTTTGGCGGCGCAGATCAGGCCCTGCTGGCCGATATTCGCGCCGCTTTTGCCCAGCCCGCCCTGCAAAGCCGTTCCTTGGCGGACTATGACGCTGCCTATCACTCTCATCCCGTCTTTCGCGCTTGGGCCGATACCAACCTGTCTGAACATCGCAAGGGCGACCATGCCATTGTGACGATTTCAATCAAAGCGCATGGCCAAACGCCGGGCGATGCGACATCCGATCAGATGCGCGTGATTGCCGATCTGTCGGAAACCTACGGCTACAGCGAATTGCGCATCAGCCACGAACAAAACGTCATCCTGCCCCATGTTCATAAAGCTGATCTACCAGTGGTTCATGCGGCCTTGGCCAAGGTGGGTTTGGCAACTGCCAATGTCGGCTTGCTGTCAGACATGATCGCTTGCCCCGGCATGGATTATTGCGCGCTTGCTACGGCGCGTTCTATTCCCGTGGCGCAAGAAATTGCGCTGCATTTCGAAGCGCTTAAGCTGGAACATGATATCGGCGCGTTGAAAATTAAAATCTCCGGCTGCATCAATGCCTGCGGGCACCACCATGTCGGCCATATCGGCATTCTGGGGCTAGACCGTGCGGGGGTGGAAAACTACCAGATCACGTTGGGTGGTGATGCCACCGAAACGGCAGCGATTGGCGAAAAGACCGGTCCGGGTTTTGCCTATGACGAGATTGTGCCCGCTATCGAACGTATCCTGCGCGCCTATCTTGGTCTACGCCTTCACGCCGAAGAAACCTTCCTTGACGCCTATCGCCGTGTTGGCATGGACCCCTTCAAGCGCGCCCTTTACGGCGACGAAGGCCATCAGGATGCCGCGTGATCTGCACCACGGGCCTGTGGTGGACCGTGTCGCATCGCTGAATGCGCGGTATCGTCACCATGGGGCCACCGCAGTGCTGGAACACGCGCTGAGCGATGCTGATCTGGGGCGCGTGGCGCTGGTGTCGTCTTTCGGGGCGGAATCGGTGGTGCTGTTGCATCTGGTGTCAGTGATCGCCCCGCAAACGCCGGTGCTGTTTGTGGATACGCGGATGCTTTTCACCGAAACACTCGACTATCAGCGCCAACTGGCCGAAAGCCTGCCCTTGTGTGACATTCGTACCATCCGCGCCCCCCAACCCCGCGTGGCCTTCGAAGATCCCGATGGCACTTTGCACCAGTTTTCCACCGATGCTTGCTGCGCTGTGCGCAAGATCGCCCCACTGGAACGGGTCTTGTCCGATTTTGACGGCTGGATCACAGGGCGCAAACGCTATCAAGGGACAACCCGCGAAACGGTAGAGTTCTTTGAGGCCGAAGGCGATTTGCGCATCAAGGTCAATCCGCTTGCCCATTGGGGGCGTGAGGATATTGAAGACTACATGGTCAACAACCGCCTGCCCCGCCATCCTTTGGTTGCCAAAGGCTACCCTTCCATCGGTTGCGCGCCTTGCACCACGCCGGTGAAAGAGGGTGAAGACCCTCGCGCAGGGCGTTGGCGCAACAGTGAAAAAAAAGAATGCGGCATTCACTTTGTGAATGGCCTAGCCACCCGTCCCTATCAGGAGCCCACAGTATGAGTGTCATTGTGAACGATCACGGCTTTCAGCCCGTCGGAACCATATCCTCGGTCACCTTGGCCGAGATTGCCACACACCAAGGCACGCTCGACCTTGCGCAAACCGATGATCCGGCCTTGGTGCTGCCCTATCTTGGCACTCTGAAACTGATCCGCATAGCCTTCCCCGCCTTTAACGACGGCCGCGCCTTTACCATCGCGCGGCGGTTGCGAATGGCGGGCTTTCATGGCCACCTTCGCGCTGTGGGGCCGGTGATTGCCGACCAATACGCCATGGCGCGGCGCGTAGGCTTTGACGATGTCGAAATCCCCGACGATCTGGCCGCCCGCCAACCCCAAGCGCAATGGCTGGCCCGTGCCGATTGGCGTGCCCATGATTATCTGGCGCGGCTAAAGGCCTAAAACGGGGCTTTCGCCGGCCCCTGCCCTGACGTATGCCCAAATCTATCCCCAAAACGAAGCACCCAAGATGACCCAAGCCCCCAAAGCCCATCTGCCCGATGCCCAGATTGTCACCGCCGTGCAGCACTGGACGGATCGGTTGTTTTCCTTTCGCGTCACGCGCCCGCAATCGCTGCGGTTCCGCTCGGGTGAGTTTGTGATGATCGGCCTGATGGGCGACACGGGCAAACCTTTGTTGCGGGCCTATTCCATCGCCTCCCCTGCATGGGATGAGGAGTTAGAGTTTTATTCGATCAAAGTGCCAGATGGCCCCCTGACCTCGCGGCTACAACATATCAAAGTGGGCGATGAGATCATCTTACGGCCCAAACCCGTTGGCACCTTGGTGCATGACGCTCTGTTGCCCGGCAAACGGATTTGGTTTTTGTCAACCGGCACCGGCTTTGCCCCCTTTGCCAGCCTGCTGCGCGAACCTGAAACCTATGAGAAATATGACCAAGTCATCATGATGCACACCTGCCGCGAAGTGGCAGAACTGGATTATGGCCGCACCTTGGTGGAAAGCCTGAAAGACGATCCGCTGATTGGCGAGATGGTGGGCGACAAGTTGAAATACTACCCCACGACCACACGCGAAGACTTTCATCACATGGGACGGGTGACTGACAACCTGTCGTCAGGGAAAGTCTTCGCCGACCTAGACCTGCCGCCCATGGACCCTGTGCATGACCGCGCCATGGTGTGCGGGTCGTTGGCCTTTAACGTCGATGTCAAAGGTATTCTGGAAGGCTTCGGTTTGGTCGAGGGGGCAAATTCCGACCCGCGCCAATTTGTCATTGAAAAGGCATTTGTCGGCGACGGCATTTAAGCCAAATCAGACAGCCCAAAACAAAAGCGCCGCAATCCTAAGGACTGCGGCGCTTTTTATTAAACGGGTGGCTTAAAGCCGCCCGCTGGGATTACATTCCCAAAGCTTTCTTGACCTGAGCGATCACGTCCGTTTGCTTGATCGGGTCGGTGCCGGCCATGGTGACAGCCGATTTCAGGCTGGCTTTGGTGGCATCGTCCAAGGTCGAGCCGTCGATCACAGCGGTGACTTTGGCGGCGTCGTAAGCAGCCGGATCCAAAGCGGCCATTGCGGCATCCATGGCAGCAGATGCAGCAGCGGCTTCAGCAGCAGCAGCAGCGTCGGCGGCAGCTTTTTCTGCGGCGGCAGCGTCAGCAGCGGCCTTTTCAGCGGCAGCAGCTTCTGCAGCAGCAGCGTCAGCCGCAGCTTGTGCGGCCACAGCAGCGGCTTCTTGCGCGGGCTTGTAGCTGTATTGATAATAGCCACCAGCGGCCACAACCAAGATGATCGCGATGATCACATTTTTGTTCATGTCAGGTCTCCATCATTTGACGGTTAATCATGAGGCGGCTTATGACGGAAATCTGCGCCAATGGAAAGACCCGCGCTGCATTGCAGCGATTTGAGGCGCGCTTACGGGTTGAAGAGTGCGCGCCTTAGGTTTATCTTGCGCGCAACACCCATGGTATAAGGACAACAACCATAGCACGCCGCCCTCACAACGCTCCGCCGCAACGCGAAACCGGCCCTCGGATCAACGATCGGATTCGCTGTCCTGAAATCCGCCTCATTGGGGCCGATGGGGAAAATGTGGGTGTCGTCACCCCCGCGCAAGCGATGGCTATGGCCGAAGAAGCAGGTTTGGATTTGGTCGAGATTTCGCCCACCGCTGAGCCGCCAGTCTGCAAGATCATGGATTTCGGTAAGTATAAGTATGAGCAGCAAAAGCGCGAGGCTGAGGCCCGCAAAAAGCAGCACATCATCGAGATCAAAGAAATCAAATTCCGTCCGGGCACCGATACGCATGACTACGATGTCAAAATGCGCTCGGTTCTGAAGTTTTTGGAAGAGGGGGACAAGGTTAAAGTCACCCTGCGCTTTCGTGGCCGCGAAATGGCGCACCAAGAACTGGGTCTGGAATTGCTCCACCGTGTCGCCGCCGACGTGGGCGATGCGGGCAAGGTCGAATCCATGCCGCGCCTAGAAGGTCGCCAAATGGTGATGATGATCGGCGCCAAGTAATCTTGGCGTGTTAGGATACAAAGGGCGCAGCTAGCTGCGCCCTTTTTGTTTGGGCCTAGCTGTCCAAAGCCCGATCCAAATGGGTATAGCCGCCATCCACATAAAGCCACTGCCCCGTGGTATGGGCCGATCGCGGCGACAGGGCAAAGACGGTGGCCGCGGCAATTTCACGGTCTAGCGTCATGCGGTGGCCCAAGGGAATGCGCGACGTGATCTTGGCCAGTTGCGCTGCCGGATCGGCGAAGGTTTTGATCCAATTGGCATACATGGGTGTCATCACCTCTGCCGGTATCACAGCATTCACCCGCACCCCGTCAGGGGCGAAGGCCGCCGCCCATTCGCGCGTTAATCCCAGTTGTGCCGCTTTGGCTGCAACATAGGCCGACGTATGGCCCTGCCCCGTGATCGCGGTTTTGGAAGAGATGTTCACAATCGCCCCCACTTCAGCGCGCAAATCAGCGGCCAGCAGATGGACCAAGGTGTAGTAATGCAAAAGGTTCTGGTCGAGCGAGGCGCGAAACGCTTCAGGGCTGGCCTCTAGCCCCAAGCTGTCATTGCGACCAGCGTTGTTCACAAGCCCATAGATCGCCCCGCCCGCTTGGGCTTGCGCCACTGCGCGGCGGCAATCTTGATCTTGCGCCAGATCGGCCTGAATGAATTCGGCCGGCCCTAGGGCCAAAAGCTGCGCCATAAAGTCGCCTTCCGGAGCGCGCCGTGCCAAGATGATTGGCACGGCCCCCTCTTCGGCCAAGGTCAGGCTGATGGCAGACCCAATCCCTGCCCCGCCACCGGTGACGATAACGCGCTTGCCCTGTAATCCCAAATCCATCTTAGAACCCCACGTCCGTGCCCTGTTGCCAGCGCTGCGCCAAGTTGCCAAAGCGGGTGAAGCGCCCCTCAAAGCTTAGCTCCACCGTGCCAATCGGGCCGTGGCGCTGTTTGCCAATGATCACTTCGGCCTTACCATGCACGTTTTCCATGATGGTCTGCCACTGCGCCATCTTTTCCAATTCGTGATCGCCGGGCTTTTCGCGCTCTTTGTAATATTCGTCGCGGTAGACAAACATCACCACATCGGCGTCCTGTTCAATTGACCCAGATTCGCGCAGGTCTGACAGTTGCGGGCGCTTATCCTCGCGGCTTTCCACTTGGCGCGACAGCTGCGACAGGGCCAGCACGGGAATATTCAATTCCTTGGCAATGGCTTTCAACCCTTGGGTAATCTCTGACACTTCCTGTACGCGGTTTTCTTTGCTGGTTCCTTTGAGAAGCTGCAAATAGTCCACCACCAACAAATCCAACCCATGGGTGCGCTTTAAGCGGCGCGCACGGGCGGCGACTTGGCTGATGGGCAAAGCGGGCGTGTCGTCGATATACAGCGGGCAGGATTCTAACGCTTTGGCGGCTTCGACAAAGCGGCGAAACTCCACCTCGGTCATATCGCCGCGCCGAATTTGTTCCGAGGGCACTTCCGAGGCTTCTGACAGGATACGTGCAGCGAGTTGCTCGGCACTCATCTCCAGCGAAAAGAAACCAACCGAGCCACCCTCAATCGTGCCTTCGCTCCCATCGGGCAGACGGCCACGCTTATAGGCCTTGGCGATGTTGAAGGCGATGTTGGTCGCAAGTGAGGTTTTGCCCATCGACGGGCGTCCTGCCAAGATCAGCAAGTCGGAAGAATGTAAGCCCCCCAGTTTCTTATCCAAATCGACCAAGCCCGTCGAAATCCCCGCCAGCCCTCCATCGCGTTGATAGGCGGCGTTCGCCATATTGACCGCATCGGTGACGGCTTTGAGAAAGCTTTGAAAGCCGCGCTCGGCCACGCCCTGTTCACCCAGCTTATACAGGCGCTGTTCGGCTTCGCTGATCTGGTCGCGCGGCTCGCTGTCGACTTCGACTTTGCCAGCCCTTGCGGAAATGTCGCGGCCAAGCCCAATCAATTCGCGCCGCACCGCCAGATCATAGATCATCTGCGCATAATCGCGCGCCGCATAGGCCGAGATCGCAGCCCCCGCCAAACGCACGAGGTATGAGGTGCCGCCCAATTCCTTTAGCCCGGGGTCATCCTCGAAAAACGGCTTCAAGGTTACGGGAGAAACTAGCGCATTCTTTTGAATCCGCGCCGCCATACGTTCAAAGATGCGCTGATGGACAGGGTCAAAGAAATGCTCGGCTCGCACAAGGCTCGCCACGCGGTCATAGACCTCGTTATTGGTCAAGATCGCGCCCAAAAGCTGCTGCTCACCCTCGATGTTGTGGGGAAGCGCTTCAGTTTCGGGTAGGGCGGGCAGCACTTGCCGCAACGTGGCCACTTCGTTCATCGGTCTTCCCCGTTGCCTGATTTGATCAGAGGCATTACCCGTATCACGCCACCTTAGACGCGCTTTTTGCGCCCAAGCAAACCACGGATATCTTTGTGGATAAGACCCAAAGCCACCACAGGTCTAGGTGTTAAGTGGCGTGATGCTACCACATCTGGCAATTGGTGGCTAGAAAATCACCCAACCTGCGATTCGCACAGCACTTTATCCCCAAACTATCCCCAAAACCCTCCCCCGTTTTCCCGTGCCCATGGGCGCGGTATCGGGCGAAAGAGCGCACTTTACTTGGCGCGGGCGGCTTGCCAAGCGCGCGGGTCGCGCAAGAATTTCTCCACCTCGGCCAAAGTAACCTCGTCGAACGACGCTTGCGCGCGGGCTTCGGCCAAAACGTCCCACCAAGTGCACAGATGATGCAGTGCTACGCCGTGGTCGGCCAAACGGCCCACAGTTTCAGGGAAGATGCCGTAATAGAAAATTACCGCCGTATGGGCGCAGGTCGCCCCTGTCTCGCGAATAGCATCAACAAACGACAGTTTCGATCCGCCATCAGTGGTCAAATCCTCCACCAGCAACACGCGCTGGCCTTCGGTCATCACCCCTTCGATGCGGGCATTGCGCCCGTAACCTTTGGGCTTTTTGCGCACATAGGTCATGGGCAGGGCCAGCCGTTCAGCCACCAGCGCTGCAAAAGGAATGCCCGCCGTCTCGCCGCCCGCGATGTTGTCAAACGCCTCAAACCCTGCATCGCGCATCACAGTAACGCATAGAAAATCCATCAAGACTGAACGGATGCGCGGATAAGAGATCAGCTTGCGGCAATCGATATAGGTGGGAGATGGCAAGCCCGAGGCCAGCGTAAAGGGCGTGGCCGCATTGAAATGCACCGCGCCAATTTCCAGCAAAGCGCGGGCGGTCAGGCGGGCGATTTCCTCGGCGGGGGGGAAATTGGCTGGGATCATTTGCAGCTCCAAAGGGGGTAAGGTGTTAGGCCTGAACGTGCCAATGCACAGCAAAGCCCGGATCAAACACGGTAACAGGCCCAGATTCTGAGGGAATTTTGGGCGGAAACACCGTGGCTTGGGCAGATTTAACCAAGGTGATCATCGCCTCATTCTGGGGCAGACCGTAGAAAGCCGCACCATTTTGGCTGGTAAACGCTTCTAGCCGGTTCAAAGCGCCCTCTTCCTCGAAGATATGCACCAAAAGCGGCATTGTGTTGGTGGCGGTGAAACAGCCAGCACAGCCACAAGCGTGTTCTTTCAGTGCATCCACATGCGGGGCGCTGTCGGTTCCCAGAAAATAGGCGCTATGCCCCGATGTCGCTGCACGCCGCAAAGCCAGACGATGTTTTTCGCGCTTGGCCACGGGAAGGCAATAGTAGTGCGGCCGGATCCCCCCCACCAAAAGGTGGTTGCGGTTCAAGATCAGGTGGTGCGTGGTGATGGTTGCGGCCAGAGTGCCACCTTGGGCGGCATAGGCAACACCCTCTTCGGTGGTGATATGTTCCATCACCACGCGCAAGTCGGGCAAGCGGCGGCGCAAGGGGTCTAGCACCGTGTCGATGAACACCGCCTCGCGGTCAAAAATATCAACCTCAGGGGTTGTCACTTCGCCATGGGTGCAAAGGGGCAAGCCAATCTCGGCCATCTTTTCCAAAACGAGCATCACCTTGCCCAGATCGCGCACACCGCCATGCGAATTGGTCGTGGCACCTGCGGGATAAAGCTTCACCGCTTTGATCAGGCCAGAGGCATGGGCCGCAGCCACATCTGCCGGATCAGTCGTTTCCGTCAGATACAGCGTCATAAGCGGTTCAAATTGCGCGCCCTTGGGGAGCGCTGCCATTATCCGCGCACGGTAAGCCTCGGCCTGCTCCATCGTCACCACAGGCGGCACCAAGTTTGGCATAATGATCGCGCGGGCAAAATCGCGTGCTGATTCCGGTGCAACCGCCGCCAGCATTGCCCCATCGCGCAGGTGCAGGTGCATGTCGTCAGGGCGGCGAAGGGTCAGCTTGGTGATCATGCCCCTGCCCTAGCCCAAACCTGCCTAGATTTCCAGTGTCATTGCATGGCAATGTCGCGCCAAACACCGCAACATCGGACCAAAACCATGACACGCACCGCTCTTTTCGCCTTTATCATGATCGCTTTGCCCTATGGCGCAACCGCCCAAACGATCGACTGCGCCAATCCTCAAACCCAAATTGACATGACGCAATGCGCCTCGAACGATTATGAGGCTGCGGATGCGCGCTTGAACGCAGCCTATGGTCCGGCCATTGCCTATATGGCGAGCATTGATGCCGATCTTGATCCTGCCGACCAAGGGGCCGAGGCCGCTTTGCGCGAAGGCCAACGCGCTTGGATCACCTTTCGCGATGCCACCTGCACCGCCGAAGGCTATTCCGTTCATGGCGGCACAATGGAAGGCATGGTGATTTTGATGTGCAACACCCGTCTCACCTTGGCCCGTGTGGAGGATTTGGAGGCTTTGAAGCCTTGGTATTAAAGACCAAGGGGCCATTCGTTTGACGAATCCTGTGCGGTGCTATCGCATATCAGAGCAAATAGTGGCAAATTTGGGATGAGTTCCAAAGGACGCGCAGACCATCTCTGCCGAATCCTACGGCGAGGTAGGGAAAAACCATGAAGCACCTGATCAATCTGATGTCGGCCCTATCTTTGGCGCTTTATGTCGTGCCGCCCTTTGCAGCCCATGCCCAAGATTATCCAACCGCGATGGTTGGGGATTATCAGGTGATCTGCCTGCCCGATCCCGCGCTCCCCTGCCCTGATGGTGCTTTTTGCACGGTCTTGACCGGCCCAGAAACGTGCCAAATGGATGCCGAACAAGCTGTTGCAAATCAATTGGCAGCTGACCAAGCCGCAGCAGACCAAGCTGCAGCTGACCAAGCAGCAGCGGATCAAGCAGCGGCAGATCAAGCAGCAGCTGACCAAGCAGCAGCAGACCAAGCCGCAGCGGATCAAGCCGCAGCAGACCAAGCCGCAGCGGATCAAGCCGCAGCGGATCAAGCGGCAGCGGACCAAGCGGCGGCAGAGCAAGCAGCAGCGGATCAAGCAGCGGCAGATCAAACAGCAGCTGACCAAGCAGCAGCAGACCAAGCCGCATCAGACCAAGCCGCATCAGACCAAGCGGCAGCAGACCAAGCCGCGGCAGACCAAGCAGCCTCTGCTGCGTCAGCGCTCCAATCGGCCATGGTGGGCGACAGCCAAGTCATTTGTCTGCCAGATGACCAAACCCCCTGCCCCGAAGGTGCGGTCTGTGTTGTAATTTCCAGCCCAGGCTCCTGTCAGGCAGATGCAGAGCAAGCCATATCCTTTGACCAAGCCGCGGCAGAGGCTGCATTCCAAGATGCGCAAGCCATTGCTGAGGCCGAGGCCGCACAACTTCAGGCCGAGACCGAAGCCGCCGCAGACCCAAGCATCGTTCCTGTTGAGGCCCCTGTCCCTGAACCCGAAGCGGTCGATACATTGGCAAGCGTTCTGGCAAACCCAGAACCAACCCCAGACGCCCCAATGGCCCCCGCCATGCAAGTGGCCGCAGCCGACGTGGCTGACCTGACAACCGCGCCTGAAGCCGATGCGCCGCCGCCCGCAGGCGTGACGGTGACCACCGAAACAGTGACCACAACTGTCACGCGCACCTCGTACCAAGAATTTGACACAGCCCCCGTTCGGATCGGGACTGACAAGAAATCGCATCTGTCAGACTTGGAAAAGGTCGGCCTTGTCGCCTTGGGCGCTTTGGTGATCGGCGCCATGATCAACGACAACCGCCAGCAAGTTGTGTCCAACACAGGCGACCGCGTGATCGTGCGCCAATATGACGGCAGCTATGTGGTCTATAAGGACGACAACGCATTGCTGCGCGAACCCGGATCCACTGTGACCACGCAAACCTTCCGCGACGGGTCAACCCGTGTGATTGTGGAACGCGCTGATGGCAGCCAGATCACCACAATCCGCGACGCTTCGGGCCGCGTGTTGCAGCGCGTGGCCTATGACAACAAAGGGCGCGCCACGATCTTGATCGACGATATGCAGCCCGAAATCTGGGTGGATGTGCGCGACCTGCCTCGCCCACGGCCCAATCGCACGATGATTGAACTAGAGGATCAAAACGCCGCCCTGCGCGCCGCTATGGCTGCAGCGGATATCGAAGATTTGGGCCGCAAATTTTCGTTACGGCAAATCCGCACCATTCCGCAGGTGCGCGATTTGGCGCCCACGATCACCATGAACACGATCACCTTCGCCTCTGGCTCTGCCGCGGTAGAGCCAAGCGAAGCGGCACGTTTGAACAAGTTGGGAAAATTGATCACGGACTTGATCGCAGAAAATCCCAACGAAATGTTCTTGATCGAAGGCCATACCGATGCCGTGGGTTCAGCGGCCTCGAACCTTGCGCTGTCTGACAGGCGGGCGGAATCGGTGGCCAAGGCGCTGACCGAATATTTCGATGTGCCGCCGGAAAACTTGGTGGTGCAAGGTTATGGGGAAAGCGAATTGTTGGTGCCCACGGGCAGTGACGAACGCGCCAACCGCAGGGTCGCGGTGCGGATCATCACAGCGCTTTTGCAGCAAACGGCGCGCTGATCCCCCGGGGCGCTGCCCCGAACCCTGGGATATGTGAGCAAGTATGAATGCCCAAGGCGGCCGCTCGTGCGGCCCCCCTTAGGCCGTGCGAATGGGGTCGCCCAACAGACGCAAACCGTTCAGCACCACCAAAAGCGTGCCACCTTCGTGGCCCAGAACCGCAAGCGGCAGGGGAAGGTGAAAGAACAGTCCCGATGTGACCAGGACCAGCATGGCCCCGATGGCAAAGATCAAGTTTTGCCGGATGATCCGCAAAGTGCGGCGCGCCAAGCGGTGGGCGGCGGCAAGGCGGGCCATGTCTTCGGACAGCAGCGCCACATCCGCGGCCTGCAGCGCCACTTCCGAACCCGCAGCCCCCATGGCAATGCCCACGTCGGCACGGGCCAAGGCGGCCGCATCATTCACCCCATCGCCCACAAAGGCCACAGAACCGCGCTTTTCCAACTGATCCACCAGCGCCACCTTGTCTTGGGGCAAAAGGTCGGCGTGAACCTCTTCTGGTGTGATCCCCAATTGATCTGCAATGCGCAGTGCCACGGCGCGGCGATCACCCGTCATCATAACGATCTGGGTGACGCCAGAGGCGCGCAACGCCGCAATCCCTTGCTGTGCCGTGGCGCGGGGTTGATCGGCCACCGAGATTGCCCCCAAAACCTGCGCCGCGCGGCCCAAATAGACCACGGTTTGCGAGCTGGCTTGCAGATCGGCCAAAAGCACATGGTCCAGCGCCGCCCCCATGCGTTCGACCATGCGCGGATTGCCGGCCCAAAGCGCGCCTTGATCGTCGCGCCCTGTGATGCCTTCTGACGGCGAGGTCTGCACATCGGTCACAAGGATCGGATGGTGGCCGCGCTTGGCCACTTCGCGGCGCAAAGCCCCCGCAATGGGATGTTCAGACTGCGCCTCGATCCCTGCCAGCAAGCGCAAAAACCCAACCTCGTCCCCCATCAGCGAAACAACCCCTGTCACCTCGGCCCGGCCCGTTGTCAGAGTGCCCGTTTTGTCAAAGGCAAAGGTTTTTACGGCTGCCAACCGCTCTAGCGCCGCACCACCCTTGAAAAGCACCCCACCCCTTGCCGCGGCCGACAGGGCTGACAAGATCGCTGCAGGAACCGAGATCACCACCGCACAGGGCGAAGCTGCGACCAACAGCGTGGCCGCCTGATAAAGTGCCTGTTGCTGCGGCGTGCCCAGCCAAAGCAAAAAGCCATAAGCCACCACGGCGCCCAGCAGCACCGCAACCGTATAGCGCTGCCCGAACCAATCGCTGAAGCGTTCCGAAGGGGCCTTCATCCCCTGCGCCTCAGTCACCAAAGTGATCATTCGCGCCACCGTGGATTGATCAAGACGGCGCGAGACTTGCATGGTCAGGACAGCATTCAAGTTTACCGTCGCCTCATAAAGCTGCGCGCCAGCTTCTTTGGCCACGGGCATAGATTCTCCCGTGATGGTGCTTTCATCAATCTCGCCCATGCCTTGCACCAAAGTCCCATCCACCGGAACCCGCGCACCGGGGCGCAAAACCACAAGATCACCTGGTTGCAAAAGGGCGACGGGTACTTCCTTCACTTCCCCGTCTGACATGCGCAAAGCCGTGTCCGCACGCAGGGCCATCAAAGCCTCAACCGCGCGGCGGGCTTTGCCCATGGCGCGATGTTCCAGCGTGCCAGACAGCGAAAAAAGTGCCAAAAGCACAGCCCCCTCTAGCGCCCCACCCACGGCCGCGGCGGCAAGGGCGGCCACAACCATCAAAAGGTCTATGTCCAGCCGAAACTTGCCAAACAATTCCCGCAGGGCTGAGAGTGCTGCAGGAACACCCCCTGCCAGATAGGCCCCAATCAAGGCCCCGTTCAGCGCCCAAAGCGGCAAGGGCAGCACAAAGGTGGAAAAACTGGCAATTCCAAGACCAAGAAGGGTCAAGCCAGTTAGGATAAGGCCCCAGTCAAGGGGGCCAGCGTAGGCATGGCCATGATGGGTCGGGTTGGTGCTGGTGTGGGAATGAGGCATAACGCTCTCCTTCCCACTTACATAATCCCGCCATCCTCCGCTTACGAGGGGGCTTGGCCCACTCGGCGGCACTTTTTCCCTTGACCCTACGCGCCTGCCTGTCAAAACCCCCGCCATGGCGGTTGCAACCCTAACCCTTGATATGACTGCTTTGGCTGCCAATTGGCGGGCGTTGGACCGTGTCTCGGCCACCGGCGTGCAAACGGCTGCGGTTGTTAAAGCTGATGGATATGGGCTGGGGGTTGAGGCTGTGGTGCGCTGCCTTGCCAAAGCCGGAGCGCGGCGTTTTTTTGTAGCGGCGGCAGAGGAAGGCGCGCGCGCGCGGCAGGCTTTGGGGGCTGGCCCACAGATCAACGTACTGTCGGGGCATATGGCGGGCGATGCGGCGCTGATCCGCGACTGTGATCTAACGCCGATGCTCAACTCGGTCGAACAGATCACCCGCCATTTGGAAACTTTGCCCAGCCACGCCTTTGGCGTGCAGTTGGATACGGGCATGAACCGGCTTGGCATGGAACCGGCAGAATGGGAGGCTGCGGCCCCCTTTGTGCTGGAAGCGGGGCCTGACATTTTGATGTCGCATCTGGCCTGCGCCGATGACCCGCATCATCCGATGAACGCGCAGCAACTGGCCAATTTTCACGCGATGACCGATGGTGCAGGCGTGCCGCGCAGCCTGTCGGCCACGGGGGGCATTTTGCTGGGGCCAGCCTATCACTTTGATCTGACCCGCCCCGGCATTGGCCTTTATGGCGGCCAGCCTTTTGATGCGGCACAGCCTGTTGTTGCCCTCTCTTTGCCCGTGATCCAGACGCGGATGGTGGCAAAGGGGGAAACCGTAGGCTATTCCGCGACTTGGACAGCGCCGCAAGACAGTTTGATTGCCACGGTTCAAGGCGGCTATGCCGATGGCATTATCCGCGCCTTGTCAGGCCGCGCCACGCTTTGGGCGGGCGATGTGCCCTGCCCCGTGGTGGGGCGCGTGTCGATGGATATGATTACGGTCGATGTGTCGCACCTGACCCATGTGCCGGTTTCGCTTGATTTGATAGGCCCACACCAAACACTGGATCATTTGGCCAAGGTGGCGGGCACGATAGGCTATGAGATCTTAACCCGTCTTGCCGCAAGGTTAGACCGCCGCTTTATCGGAACCCTAGGATGATCGCCCGCACCCTTGCCCAGATAGGTCGCCCCGTTCTGGCCGTGCTTGCGGCCTTTGGCCGTGTTGCGCTGTTTGCAGCCGACACCATCCGGCACCTTCTCACTCCGCCGTTTTACGGGCGGGAGTTTGCGATAGCCTTGCTGCAAATTGGCTGGTTTTCCTTGCCCGTCGTGGGCCTGACGGCATTTTTCACCGGCGGCGCACTGGCGTTGCAAATCTATTCGGGCGGCGCGCGCTTTAGTGCCGAGGCCGTTGTGCCCCAGATCGTCGCCATCGGCATGGCGCGGGAATTGGGGCCTGTGTTGGGCGGCTTGATGGTGGCAGCACGGGTCGCCTCGTCGATCGCGGCCGAGATCGGCACGATGAAAGTCACCGAACAGATAGACGCCTTGGTCACCCTGTCGACCCATCCGATGAAATACCTGACCGTTCCGCGCGTGTTGGCAGCCACACTCGCCGTTCCAGTGCTGGTCGCCGTGGGCGACAGCATTGGCATTGGCGGCGGTTGGTTGGTTGGGGTCACCAAACTGGGGTTCAATTCGGCAACCTATATCCAGAACACAAATGATTTTCTGGAGTTCTGGGATGTAGGGTCGGGCTTGGTGAAAGGGGCTGTATTCGGCTTTATCGTGGCGCTGATGGGCTGCTATTTCGGCATGAACTCAGGGCGCGGCGCGCAAGGCGTAGGGGCCGCGACAAAAGCAGCGGTGGTGGCGGCCTCTGTCATGATTTTGGCGGCCAATTACGTGCTGACGGGGTTGTTTTTCACATCATGATCACCTTGTCGGGCGTGCACAAATCCTTTGGCCCAAACCACGTATTGCGCGGGGTGGATTTAACGATCCCCAAGGGGCAAAGCATGGTGATCATCGGCGGGTCCGGCACGGGCAAATCGGTGCTGCTGAAATGCGTGCTGGGGTTGGTGGCGCCCGATGCCGGAACCATCTCGCTTGAGGGTCAAGATGTCACACGCGGTGATCGCGATGCGTTTTTGGCGCGGTTTGGTATGTTGTTTCAAGGCGGCGCTTTGTTCGACTCGCTGCGCGTGTGGGAGAATGTCGGATTTCGCCTGCTGCGCGGTGCCAAAGCCATGCCCAAAGATGAAGCCCGCGCTGTGGCGATTGAAAAGCTGCGTCGGGTGGGGTTGAAACCCTCGGTGGCCGATCTGTTTCCCGGGGAATTGTCGGGCGGCATGCAAAAGCGCGTGGGTTTGGCCCGTGCCATTGCCGCCAACCCCGAAGTGATCTTTTTTGACGAACCGACCACGGGGCTTGATCCGATCATGTCGGGTGTGATCAATGCTTTGATCCGCGAGATTGTGGTGGAAATTGGGTCAACCGCGATGGCCATCACCCATGATATGTCATCCGTCCGCGCCATTGCCGACCAAGTGGCAATGTTGCACGATGGGGTGATCCGCTGGACGGGACCTGTGGCAGAAATGGACGCAGCGTCAGACCCTTACCTGCAACAATTCATGCACGGCAGGGCCACGGGGCCGATTGAGGGTGTGCGTTAAGCTGCCTATTGCAACTGCGCTTGCACCGTGGCTGTCAGATCGCTCAGCGAAAATGGTTTGGCCAAAAAGACCGAATTGGGAATACGCGCCTGCGTTTCTGACAACGCCTCTTCAGCGTAGCCGGACATGAAGATCACCTTCACATGGGGCCTGTCTTCCAGCGCGCGGGTCACCCAAGAGGGGCCATCCAAACCCGGCATGACAACATCGGTGACGAAAAGATCCACCTGCAGATAGGGATCGGCCAAGGTTGTCAGGGCGTCTTCGGCGGTCGAAGCCTCTAGCACGGTATAGCCCCGCAGGCGCAGGGCGCGGCTGGCAAAAGCGCGCACGGGGGCTTCATCCTCTACCAACAACACCACGCCTTCGCCTTGGCGCAAAAGCGGCTTTTTCACCAGCGGTGGCTCTGCACCCTCTATCGGGCCAGAGTGCAGGGGGAAATACAGGTGAAAGGTGGACCCCTGCCCCAGTTGCGAATCCACAAAGATGAACCCGCCCGATTGTTTGACGATGCCATAAGCGGTCGACAGGCCCAAGCCCGTGCCTTCGCCCAACTTTTTGGTGGTGTAGAAAGGTTCAAAGATTTTGGTCAAAAGATCGGCCGGAATGCCTGTTCCTGTGTCAGCCACATGGATCACGGCGTAATCGCCTGCGGGCACGGTGGCATTGTCACGCTCTAGCGGCGCACGCAAACTGACAGATTCACTGGTGATCCTTATTGCACCGCCCCCCGGCATGGCGTCACGGGCATTGACCACAAGGTTGATCAAGACCTGTTCCAATTGACGCTTATCGGCCCTGATAGACCCCAAACAAGGGGCATGGCATAGCTGCAACTGCACCTTTTCACCCACCAAGCGGTTCAACAGATGCGCCAAATCTGACAGAATCTCTGCCACATCCAATCGTTCAGGCTTCAGCGTTTGCTTGCGTGAAAAGGCCAGCAATTGGCCCACCAAGGCGGCGGCGCGATTGGCATTTTGGTGAATTTGCACCAAATCGGGATAGTCAAAATCCTCGCGACTGTGGCGCAACAGCAAAAGATCGCAGTGTCCGGAAATGGCCGTGAGCAGATTGTTGAAATCGTGGGCCACACCGCCCGCCAACTGGCCAATGGCTTGCATTTTCTGACTTTGGGCAAACTGTGCCTCAAGCGTCTTCAGCGCCGTGGCATCTTGCAACACCGCCAAAACGCCACGCTGTCCGTTTTCGGTGAAACGGCGCAGGGTCACTTGCAAGAACACCTCACCCTCAAGCCCGCGTGCCCGCAACACCTCTGATCGGGAGGGGCTTCTGTCTTGCGCAATGTCATCTAGCCAATCCGCAACTGGGCGGCCCAAACCTTCGAAAAGGTCGTGAAACATCAGATCTTTGGCAGCTGGCTCTCTTAAAAGGCCCCGCGCCGCTGCATTGGCAACGATCAATTTCCCTTTGGCGCTGAATTTGACCAAGGGCACGGGCACCGTTTCAAACTCAGCCAAAGATGGAACAACGTCTTTGCCAGAACCGGGCGGCAAAAGGTAAATCTCGCGCTGGTCTTGGGGCCCTGCAAGTTCTAGCAAAGTCGCCCGGATCGGGCCCTGTTGGGCCAAAACGTCAAGTTCCTCGCCAGAGATGGGATTGGGCAGTCCAAAAACCTGATCCAAATGTTTTGGCATATAGCCCAGCAATTGAACCAGGGCAGCATTGGCCGTTTGAACCGATCCGTGAGCATTCGCCGTCAGGATGGGCAAAGTTAATGCGCCATAACCTTCCGTTGCTAATGTGTCTGAGGCTATCTCATCAAAACGCCACAAAACCTTTTCCGGGGTCAACTGCAGCGCTGACAAACGCAGATCTCGCCCGGCGCTAACCACCTGTTCTTGTACTGATCCCGCCCGAAAGCTCTGGCTTAACAAGCGCAGCACCACTTCGGCTGGAGAGGCAAAATGCAGCTTTAAAGCCATGTCCAAAGGCACACCATCGGCCACTTGATACCGCCCCTGCGCAGCTTCGTTTTGGCAAATGATGGTCCCTTGGTCGTCGGTCAAAATGCAGGGTGTCGGGTCTTTGCCGATCACGCAGCGCAACACCTTGCAACTTTGCGCTAGATCGCGCGCTTCCAGCCATTTGCGTGCCTTTAAACCCAAGATCAAAAAGCAAAAGGTTAAGGCGGCAATACAAGCCCCCGCGCGGGTTTCAGCGACTGGGGAAAAGACCATCACTGCTGCACTGACCAACGCTGCCGCCAACAAGCCAGACGACGGCGTCAGCCATAGCTTAAGCGCCGAAACCTTTGTCGGGATCGCGATTGATCCTGCCACCTTACCCCCCTAGGGAATCAACATTGCTTACAATCGGTTCAAAAAAGTTAAATCTGCCTTAACCGCCGCCCTGTTTTGGCGCAGTTGTGGTCTGTAAACAACCATAAGATGTAAAATTTACCTACGTTCGCGTCAAAGTTGCCAAAAAGAACCCATCGCCGCCTGTAAGCGGGGAAAACCTCTTTTGGGTCTTGGAGATCCAGCCCGAATGGCGGCCCAAAAAGGCAGCAACCTGCGCCTCGTTCTCTTCGGCAAGAAGCGAACAAGTGGCATAGGCCAGCGTTCCGCCGTGCCGCACAAGGGGGGCGACATCGTCCATGATTTGGGCTTGCAAGGCGCACAGGTCGGCCAAGCGCGCCTCGGTCAGGGCCCATTTGCCCGCCGGATCGCGCCGCCATGATCCCGATCCCGAACAGGGCACATCGGTCAGCACAACGTCATAAGGCTTGGTATCAGCAGGGTCGGCCGTGATCATGATCCGCTGCCCCGCACGCGATGATCTTGCGGGAAGGTCGGCCATGCGGGCCGGAAAGGCATCATGTGCCCACACTTTGGCGCCACGCGCAGCTAAGGCCAAAGCCTTGCCGCCGCCGCCCGCGCAATAGTCTAACACTTTGGCATTTGGGGTTAGGTATAGCCCTGCAACAACAGCTTGGCTTGAGGCGTCTTGCAACTCGACCAGCCCCGTCTGATAACCCTCACTCGTTTGCACTTTGCGTGCGTTATCCGTGACTTCCAGCGCTGTATGCACCCAAGATACCGGCTTGGTGCCAATCCCCTCTGCCGCCAAACCCGCCATCGCCGCCTCGCGCGTGAGGCGGGCCAGATTAACACGCAAGAACACCGGTGCGCGGCTTTGCAGGGCAGCCAAAGTGGGTTTGAAATCCGCGCCTAAGGTTGCTTCTAGCTTTGGGCCAAGCCAAGGCGGGCAATCCACAGCGTCATAGCCTTGGGGAATATGCCCCTCATCCAAAGATGTCACCTTGGATGGCGCGTGGCCCTCGCCGCTGAACAGCGCGCCTTCCTCCAAACCTGCCGCCCGCACGCCCCCCAGAACCAAGCCCCGCCCTGTGAGCCCCCCGCCAAGGGCTGCAAACGAAGACCTGCACCGCAGCGCATCATAGACCAGATCGCGGATCGCGCCCCTGTCACCTGACCCCGCAAAGCGGTTGGCGCGGCCCCAGTTGGTCAGCACCATTTCGGGCGCTTGGCCCAGAAGGATTGCGTCCAAAACCTCGATCGCGGCAGATAGGCGGGCAGCAGGGGTCATGGCGGCAAGCTCCTTTGGCGGCGGTAGGGCACCAAGACGGGCTTAGCCCACGCGGTAATTGGGGCTTTCGCGCGTGATTTGCACGTCATGCACATGGCTTTCTTTCAAACCTGCGCCAGTGATCTTCACAAAGGTGCAATCGGTGCGCATCTGGGCGATGGTAGCGCAACCGGTATAGCCCATGGCAGCCCGCAATCCCCCGACCATTTGATGAACGACAGCGGCAGCAGAACCCTTGTAGGGCACCTGCCCCTCAATCCCCTCGGGCACCAGCTTGTCGGAAGCCGCGTCTTTTTGGAAATATCGGTCGGCCGAGCCCCGCGCCATAGCGCCCAACGACCCCATGCCGCGATAGGCCTTATAGCTTCGACCCTGCCACAAGATCACCTCACCCGGCGATTCGTCGGTGCCGGCAATGGCACTGCCAACCATGGCGCAAGACGCGCCCGCCGCAATCGCCTTGGCAAAATCGCCGGAGTATTTGATGCCACCGTCTGCAATCACCGGAACATCGCCCGCAGCGCGCGCCGCATCCATAATGGCCGTCAGTTGCGGAACACCCACCCCCGCCACAATCCGCGTGGTGCAGATCGAGCCGGGGCCAATGCCCACCTTCACCGCATCCGCGCCAGAACCTATCAAGGCCCGCGTCGCTTCGCCCGTGGCGACATTGCCCGCCATGACTTGCACGGTGTTGGACAAGCGCTTAATCCGCTCTACCGCCCGCGCAACGCCTTCCGAATGGCCATGGGCTGTGTCAATCACCACCATATCCACGCCCGCTTCGATCAAGGCTTGGCTGCGTTCAAAGCCCGCATCGCCCACGGTTGTGGCGGCAGCCACGCGCAGGCGGCCCATCTCGTCTTTGCAGGCATGGGGGTTGAGAACCGATTGTTCGGTGTCTTT
>Ga0209550_10000709_pt1 | contig 31919 bp, 29 predicted proteins | sample LauGreSuBDMM15SN_2_FD_187567 | JGI IMG/M metagenome (GOLD analysis project Ga0209550, IMG submission 187567) | Freshwater lake microbial communities from Lake Michigan, USA - Su13.BD.MM15.SN (SPAdes) (version 5) | ecosystem: Environmental > Aquatic > Freshwater > Lake | place: Lake Michigan... | reverse complement strand
GCAGCCCGGCCCGATGATGATGACGGCTCACCCTCAAGTTTTTTGGGGTGTGATCGCTTCGATGCTCGTAGGCAATGTGATGCTCGTCATTCTCAATGTGCCCTTGGTCAGCGTGTGGGTGAGTTTGCTGCGCGTGCCAAACCATGTTTTCTTACCGATCATTTTGATGATGGCCTCGATCGGCTGTTACAGCGTGCGCAACAGTATGCTTGACGTAGGCATGTTACTCGTCGTGTCTCTTATCGGCTACACCCTGCGCAAGCTTGAGTTTCAATTAGCGCCGATGGTTGTTGGCTTGGTGCTCGGGCCTTTGATCGAGAAGCATATGCGCGAAGGGCTTTTTATGAGCTTAGGCGAAATCTCAGTCTTCTACACCAGCCCAATCGCGATTGTCATTTGGGTCTTAGTGATCTTGGTGCTATTACTTGAGCCGCTACGCCAACTGGCAGCGCGTATGCTGGGCATCAAAGTCAAAAAAATTATTCCTGAGAGCTCTGAATAATCCGATCAGGCTAAGAGTTTTGAGTTGATTCTTGCCTGATGTTAGGTGGCTATTCGTGTCTCTGGCGAACAATTTGAAGCTTATATCGACGTTCAGGAAAATAACTCATCGATACCTCCGCCAACAGATCGTTCGCGCCATAAAAAGTCGTGGTCACGCGCAAGACTGGTGAATCGACTAGTACCCGCAAGCGCGAGGCGATATTTGGGTCGGCTCGCTGCGCCTCAATGCCTTGCTCAATCCGCGTATAAGAAACTGCGTAGTACTTTTCGATTAAGTTATATACGGTCGAGGCACCCTCGAGCTGTGTTTGAATACCCTCAAAATCTGGAGCCACAAATACCTCTGTATAACAAAACGGCTCAATTGCGTCTTTGCGCCACCGCAAAAATGTAATCCGCAACCGCTTGCTACCTTTTGAACAGTTCAAAATCAAGGCAAGCGCTTCGTCCACCAAAATATATTCGCTTGCAAGTCGCGCACTACGAGTATCTTTCACGTACAGCAAAATATCATCCGCCGTGGATGCAATGTTCACAAACATTTTTTCGGGATGCTGCGAGATCAACACAGAGCGTGCGCCTTGCTTACGATGTATGTAGCCGCTGGCTTGCAAGCGACGCAACGCCTCTCGCAAGGTCGTGCGCGATACGTCAAAGCGCTTAGTCAACTCCATTTCCGATGGAAGCAAATCCCCAAGCTTCCATTTATCAGTCTGGATCTCTTCAATCATTGTCGCCGTGATGTGTTCGACTACTGATCGCTTAGTATTCCCGATATTCGCATCAAGGTGTCGCACGCTATTCACTATCGAGCCACCTTGCCTTTACTACGACTCACGCTGCTGATCTCTTGCAGCATAGCGAGCCGCCAACGCAAGTGTTCGGTGCGCCGAAGGCAGCATCGCATAATCGACCATCGCACCGTTATAACTAACCGCACCAACGCCGCTAGATTCAGCACGCGACATCGCATCGATTAGACCTTGCGCATAGTGAATGTCATCTTTCGAAGGCCTAAAAATTTGATTGGCAAGCTTCACGTGACTTGGATGAATCAATGCAACACCCGAAAATCCGAGTTGCTTAGCGCGCCGAATCAGCCGCTCAACGGATTCTAGGTCATCGAGCCGAGTTCCTAATATTGCACCAACAGGAAAATCAGCGCCCGCCGCACGACTCGCCAAAATAGTCCGAGACTGCAAGAATAATTGTTCTTCACCCGTCATGCTTGGTTCAAAGCCAAAGGCACGTGCGACGTCGCCCGACACTGGGCCCGAAACTGCAGTAATTAAGCCGGTGACCCGTTTGCTTGCAAGTGCAATATCATGCGCAGCCCACATACCTCTCGCAGTCTCAGGTAATGGGATAATGCCAACTGAATGCGCAGGTATTCTGGCTGTTAATTCAGCTGCGGTTAAGAGTCGATCCAACTGCTCAATATCAGAGGCCGCATCTGTTTTTGGCAACATGACCCCTGCCAGGCCTGAGCGCACAATTGCTGCGAGATCACGCTCACAACCTGCGTCAAGTGCATTGACGCGTACCGTCACAGCAATGCCGTGCGCACTCAAGAGATCAATTGACTCACCAATGACACTTCGCGCCAACTCTTTTTTGTCTGGTGAAACAGAATCTTCTAGATCAAGGATAACGCCGTCAACCGATGTCAATGCCGTTTTTTTTGCCCAATCGAGGCGATGCGCTGGCAAAAATAACAAAGAACGTAGGGGCCAGTAAGACTTGGCAAGGGATTCGTTCACAATGCATCCTTCGATCAGTAGCGGCAGAGCGCAGTTTTAGTACGACTTGGGCAAGCCTAGCAAACGCTCGGCGATATAGGCCAGAATCAAATTCTGTGAGATCGGTGCAAGACGCCACAACCGCGTCTCGCGAAAATAACGCTCGACATGAAACTCGCTGGCATAACCAAAGCCGCCATGTGTTTGTACCGCCCGATCCGCAGCCTCAAACGCTGCTCCACCCGCTAGGTAAAGTGCCATGTTCGCCTCGGCACCGCATGACTTGCCCGCGTCATACAAACTGGCCCCTTTAAGCGCCATCAGGTGTGCCGCCTCAAGCTTAGCTAGAGATTCGGCAAGCGGAAACTGAATAGACTGATTTTGGCCAATCATTCGGCCAAACACTTTTCTATTTTTGGCATATTCAGTCGCGCGATTGACGGCAGCACGTCCCAAGCCCACGGCTTCAAAAGCCACCAAAATACGCTCGGCATTTAGCCCATCAAGAAGGTACTGAAACCCTTTTCCCTCCTCTCCCACTCGATCTGATTCGTGTACGCGCAGTTTGTCGTAAAACACTTCACATGAAGATACTGAGTTACGCGCCATTTTTTTAATTGGTCGAATGGTTACAGCGGATGGATCTAAATCGACCAAGAATAGAGTCATTCCTTCGCTAGGCCTGGCCACTTGTTCTCTAGGTGTTGTCCGGGTCAATAGCAAACACTTCTGTGACTCAAGAGCCTTGCTTGTCCAAACCTTCTTTCCACTAATAATGTAGTGTTCTCCGTCCCGTACGGCCTTTGTGGTGATACTGGTCGTGTCCGTGCCTGCGTCGGGCTCGGTCACCCCAAAACAAACATGCAAACTACCATCCACAATGCGAGGCAAATATTTTTGCTTCATCGCCTCGCTGCCGTATTTCACGACTGGGGTCATGCCAAATACACTCAAATGCACTGCACTCGCAGCTCCAAGACCACCACCACTCGCTGAAACTTCACCTAACATCAACGCAATTTCCATGAGACCCAAGCCGGAGCCACCATACTCCTGTGGTATTGCCGCCCCTAAAAAACCTGCCTCGACAAAAGCTTGGTAAAACTCTGTCGGAAACTCGTGTTTTTCTTCTTTTTCAGCCCAGTACTGGTCAGGAAATCGACGCATCAGTTGACTCACCGATTCGGTGATCTCTCTCTGCGTATCAGTCAAATCAAACGAGATCGTCATGGTTTTTTCATCATCAAACCTGCACGCTCAATCACCGCGACAATCTCATCGCGCTGATTGAACCCAGTATGCTCAAAGTACACAATGCCAGCGTTCGGCCATTTCTTTGAAGGCCGTTTTGACAATATACGGGTCTCTGAGCGCAACGTATCCCCAACACGGACGGGGTTAGGAAAACGCACTTTTTCAAACCCAAGGTTGCCCAAGGTTGTGCCCAACGATAGCTCGGTGACAGGCAGGCCAACGATCAACCCCAACGTAAAGACGCTATTGACCAAGCGCTCGCCAAACGGCGTGGTTTTTGCGAATTCAGCATCAAGATGCAAAGGCTGCGTATTGTGCGTCATCGTCGTGAATAGGACGTTATCAAATTCAGTTACCGTACGCGTCACCGGATGCTTATATACCTGCTCGGGCTCAAACTCTTCGTAATACAGGCCTGCCATTGCGGATTCCTTAACGAGTATGGACAAATACTTATCGACAACAGAATTTTATTTATATAAACTTGTCTAGTCAAGTTTGATTTTGAAATTTTTAAGGCCTCGTTTCTATGGATTATGGTATTGCTGGTAAGCGCGCGCTCGTGATCGGGGGAAGCTCTGGTCTGGGGCTTGCCATTTGCGAAGCTCTAGCTGCCGAACAGGTCAATCTTGTGCTTTTTGCCCGCGATACCCAGCGACTGACAACTGCTTCGCTACATCTCACGCAACGCTTCGCGAGTCAGGTCGAAACTGTCTCGGGCGACATCACCGATGCCGCCCAGGTCAAAACCTTGACCGATTACCTCAAAGAGTCTGGCGGTCTCGATATCTTAATTCTCAACACCGCGCGCCCGCCTAGTCCGATGCGTCAGTTTTTAGACGAAACAGATGACCTCCGCTGGTCAGAGGCCTATCAGCAGCAGTTGAGTGGTGCGCTTATTGTGCTTAGGTGTATTACGCCACTTTTACTTGAAAGGCCCTCAAGTCGCATCGTCGCAATCACCTCGGCGACGGTAAAACAGCCGATGCCCTCCCATGCCATATCGACCGTGTTCAGGGCTGGAGTACAGGCCGCCCTTAAACACCTCGCGAATGAGACCGCGAGCCGGGGTCTCACGGTCAATGCCGTTGCTCCGGCCAGCATTTTGACTGAGGGTCTTGCGAATCACCACAACCTCGCTGAGCGCACGCAAGCCGTTCCCGTCAAGCGCTTAGGCACCCCAGAAGAGCTTGCAGCCACTGTCGCCTTTTTGACTTCACGCCAAGCCGGCTTTATCACGGGTCAAACCATACAAGTCGATGGGGGCATGACCTCTAGCTTGGTGTAACAAGAGAGATTTTTCGGATGCTCCATACAATTGAAACGTTGCAAAATCATTCAGCTCTTAACTTGTTTAGACATGTTTATTATTTTTCGTTATCATGATTGATCCTAAACCTAAAATGGCGATGCCCGTCAGTCAGACAGGTCCGCTTTCTGGCTACAGAGTGATTGACCTAACAGTCGCACTGGCCGGACCTTACTGCACACTATTACTCGGTGGGATGGGTGCAGAGATCATAAAAATCGAGGCACCTGGAGGCAGCGATATTTCTCGAAATAATCCTCCCTTTATTGGTAAGGATGGGTTGAACTATGGCAAACCAGGTCCAGATGATCTTTCAGTTTCTACACTCGCCCGTCAACGCAATAAAAAAAGTATCACCCTTGATCTCAAAACTGAGCAAGGACGTACAGTTTTTTATGATCTGATCAAACACGCCGACGTGCTCGTCGAAAACTTTAGTGAAGGCACGACAGATCGCCTTGGTATCAGCTATGAAACCTTGAGCAAAATTCATCCTGGATTGATTTATGCATCAATCAGCGCCTTTGGGGTCAACGACCCAAACCTCAGCATCAAAGGGATGGATATCATTGTTCAAGCGCTAAGCGGCGTCATGGAAATCAACGGGTTTGCTGACGGGCCGCCCTGTCGGGTCGGGCTGCCCATCGCCGACCTCACTGCACCACATTACGCACTCAGCGGCATACTTGCCGCACTGCTTTATCGCAGTAAGACTGGACTAGGACAACAAGTCAAAGTCAACATGCTCGATAGTTTAGCTGCGCTGCTGGCGGTCGAGCATGTTGATCTTAGCTATGCGCCTGGTATTCCGCCTCGCTCGGGCAACCATCATGACCGTCTCACTCCGTTTGGCGTTTACCGCAGTCGAGACGGTTATGTCGCCATCGCGGCTTCGATCGATATTTGGGCACACAATTTGTTTCGCACGATGGGTCGCCCCGAGTTGGTGACCGACGCGCGTTCGGCGACCCGCAGCGCACGCGCGGTGCACGCTAATGAAATCAATCAATGGGTCGAAGACTGGAGCTGCACTCTCACCACAGCAGAAATTGTGCAACGGCTGACCGCGTGCTCGGTCGCGGCAGTTCCCGTCAAAACACCCCACGCCGTACTGAGCGATCCGGCTATGCTCGAACGGGGCGCGATTGTTCCTTTACTGCACCCTATTATTCCAAGCTCTGTCACGACCGTTGCCCCCGGTTTGCCTATTCATTTCTCAGCATGCCAAACAGGCTACGACCGTTATGCTGAAGCACTTGGGCAAAGTAACAATGAAATCTACACTGACTTACTACACTTGACTCCCGAAGCAATCACGAGACTCAAAGAACAATCCATCATTTGACCTGAGACGCTCATCCACCATGAAGAACCTGTTTGATCCAATACGTTTTCGCAATGGGATCGTTGCCCCTAATCGCATCGCGCTAGCCGCGCTAACCAACTCACAAAGTCATGAGGATGGCACACTTAGCGAAGAAGAGCTGCATTGGCTAAACCTGCGCACTGAGGGCGGTTTTGGCATTATTACGACTTGTGCTGCGCACGTTTCAAAGCTTGGGCAAGGCTGGCCCGGCGCGTTGGGCTTCTGCGACGATCATCAAATCAACGGCCTGACCAGACTATCTAACGACACGCACCAACGCGGCGGTCTACTCCTTGCACAGATCTTTCATGGTGGCTTACGAGCTGACAAAACTGTTTGCGGCGGTCGTCCTATTAGCTCGAGCGACGGCGGTCCAGATGGCGCACGAGCCACCACCGAACAAGACATACAAGACGTCATCGAAGACTTTGCACGAGCAGCCGAGCGCGCTCATGCAGCCAAAATGGATGGCATAGAAATTCACGGCGCACATGGATATTTGTTTACCCAGTTTCTAAGCGCCACAGAGAATTGCCGCGTTGATCAGTGGGGCGGCTCATACGAAAATCGAGCGCGCTTACTGCGTCGAGTTGTACAAGCCGTTCGAAGCCGCGTACCCGCTAGCTTTGTAGTGGGCGTCAGGATTTCAACGGAAGACGGCGGAAACGCGCGAGGGATCGACCTCGATGAAAGTCTGCAGCTTGCTCGCTGGTTGACAGATGATGGGATCGACTTTCTACATCTATCCTTGTGGGACTCTTTTAAAATGACCACAAAAAGACCTGCCGAACACGCACTCGATCTTTTTAGATGCGTTGTGCCAACAGACCTACCCTTATTTGCCGCAGGTCAGATTTGGGATCGTAAAGATGCTCAAAAGGTACTAGACCTAGGTGCTGATGTTGTCGCACTTGGTCGTTCGGGTATCTTAAATCCTGACTGGCCAAAAAAAATTGCAGACGCCTCGTGGGAGCCAAAACGCTTGCCCGTGACACCCAAGTATTTAAGTGAAGTTGGTCTGGCGCCAGTATTTATTAATCGCCTGAGGATTCGGCCAGGGTTTCTAGACGAATAGATTTGACCTAGACGTTTCGACTAAGAGGGTCGATCGGAGTATCTAGGTGAATAGTAAGGCCGAGGGAGTACCGCTCGGCCATTTAGCTCTGTCTAGCCTCAAGCATCTGGGGCTGGTACGACGCGCGTTTGAAAATTTGCCGGCGATACGATTTCAAGTACCTCATAATCTTCCGAACAAGCAATTTCTCTATGCCGAATACCTGGTATCTGATTAATCGCATCACCCTTGCGGATCGTCTTCACGCCTTCGCCCTCATACTCGAAGGTCGCCCAACCATTCAACACCAGTACGAATTGAAAGTTACAGTCATGTACATGCCAATGCTGCACCTCATCTTTCATTTTTTTTCCATTATGACGAATCAAATGAGCAACATAGTCGCCATTTGTTCCTGTCTTAATGCCAAGGTCTCGATAGTCAAAAATTTCACGCAATCCTGGCGTCCATTTAGCGTCGGTCGCCATATCGTGAATAAACTTCCATCCCTCGCCGACCGCTTGTGTTGACTTGCTCATATTTGATCTCCGGTAACGCCCATTGTTATGTTATTTGACGCAAAATGAATATAGCATCACATGCTCTGGCCACCTAGCTACCACTATAAATCGTTCAAGATACCGCTCAAAGACTATCGTTCATGAACTCAAAAAATAATATGGCTCTCATTGTGGGTGCTAATGGCATCGTTGGGCGAAGTGTCGCCAACCTGTTACAACAGCAAGGCGACTGGCGAATCTGCACACTATCGCGCACACCATCCCAACTCGAACGGCTCGGTCAAGAATTATTGGTTGATCTTCAATCACCTGACAGTTGCGACGCTGCAGCTACACAATTGCGGCAGGCTACTCATATTTTTTATGCGGCGCGCTCGCCGCAACACAGTCTTCACGTTGAAACTGAAGTCAATAGCAAGATGTTAAAAAATTTAATCCTAACAGTGACCGAACAATCAAACAATCTTCAACATATTTCGCTCATTCACGGAACAAAATGGTACGGCAGCACCCACTATGCCGAATACTCGCACTATAAAACGCCTGCACAAGAAGATGATCCGCGCCACGAGCCCTTGAACTATTACCATGTACAACAAGACTTTTTGCTGGGCTTGCAAACTACACAACCATGGACATGGTCAGCGCTACGCCCACACACGATTTGGGGATTTAATCTCGGCTATCCACACAATATCGGTTTGTTGATCGCGGCTTATGCAACGATTTCAAAACATTTAAAACAACCCCTCTACTTTCCCGGTTCGCAAGCTTGTTATGACTCGATTTCGCAAGCAACCGACGCAGGATTTTTAGCCAAAGCGGCACTTTGGTCTGCAACGAATTCGAATTGCTCGAACCAAGCTTTTAATATTGTTAATAGCGATTTTTTCCGCTGGCGTGACCTATGGCCTGTCATTGCAGATTACTTTGACCTAGAGGTCGGCCCCGTTAAGACGATGCAGTTAACAAGCTTTATGGAAGATAAAGAACCTGTCTGGAAAGCCATTATTCAGCAGCACCGTCTGCGGGAAACTCCATTCTCTCATTTAGGACGTTGGAGCTATGCCGATGGCGTATTGCGTTCGGACCAAGATGATCTATCTTCAACCGTCAAGTGTCGGCAATATGGATTTCAAGAAATCATGCCCACCGTACAAATGTGCCTGACCTTATTCTCTGCCTTGAAAGCAAACAAAATTATTCCCTAAGCTTGTGCACGAAGGCAGCAAGGCGTCACCTGCTCGCCATGGCGTTTCGACCTGCCAATCGCCCCGAGACAAAAGCCCAGCCAATATGATGCCCGTGTCCCTCTAGCATTAGCCCACCTTGCCCCGTCGACCCCGCCGCATAAAGCCCTTGAATGACCGTGCCGAACTCACCGAGCACCTCCAAGCGTTCGTTCACTGAAACACCACCCTCGGTCATCACGATATAAGCGCGAACAGGGCCAAGCGCATAAAAAGATTGACTCGACTGACTCTGATGCTCAAGCTCCGCCCCCTCGATTGACTTTCGCAACCGAACAGGATCAATGCCTATCCGTACTGCAAGATCTTCAATACTACTGGCCTCAAAATAAATATCCTTTCTAGAGGCCCGGTAGTCGCGAAGATATGCATAGGCAACCCCAGGCGCGGTCGATATGAAGTTAGGCCACTGCTCAAGTTGCCTTGCACACGATTCTGAAAACACTAAATAGCCTAAATTCTGAGGCGTCAGTGCCAAGACATGAGCAGGATTTTTGGTGCCGTCATCAAGGCGATCGCCTGCGCTATCGACCAAGATCGCACCACATTTAAAAAGAGTTGGTTCAGGTGCCAAAGCAGTGGTCAGAAACTGCATGATGAATGGACGCATCAATCGCTCGGGCAGCCATTTCAGACACAGCTGAATCACGCGTCCCACCCATCGATAGGGAGGCACCCCGTGCAACCAATTTGGTGCCGCCGGTACAAACCGCAGCCGAGGCGCGTTAGTCAACCCACCATTGGTCACTTGAGCCCCATAGCGTTCTGCGATTTTTATGCCGTCGCCTGTAGACTGCTGATTGACGGGTGCAGCGTGCACCGCCTCGGGACGAAAATATCGCGACTTAAGCGCTGAATCAGCCGAATAATCGCCTGCTGCAAGAATCACCCCACGTTCAGCACTGAAAATTTGATCCCCTTTTTCGCCTTCAACTTTGACACCTGTTACCCGTCCCGATTCGAAAACAAGATCCGTCACGCGGCTACCACAACGAATCTCAACACCGAGTCTCGTGCATTCTCTAGCAAGGTGAAAGGGGAATGATGCCGAACTAGGTACAACGTTATGCATTCTTGGCACTCTATGCGGAGGCTCAGAATGAGGTCCAATAAAAGTCACCCCCAACCGCTCTAACCAGCGTACCGTGTCCGGCACCTGATCACAAAGAATTCGACGCAACACCAAATTATCAGTGTCTCCCTTTCCTTTGTTAAGTAAATCCATGTCCTCAAAGTGCGCTTGAGAAGTATCCGCAATGCCTAGTTTTGCTTGATGGTGCGTCCCGCTTGAGGTTAAAGACCCTACTGACCAAGAGGTACTGCCGCCAATCTTTTCGTATTTTTCAAGCACGAGTACTCGGCCACCAGCACGCGCTGCTTCAATCGCTGCAGCAAGCCCCGCGCCACCGGCACCCACCACAATGACCTCCCAGTCTGCCATCACTCAGCCTCAATTCCAGCAGCACGAATGACTCGTCCCCAGCGCTCTGCCTCAGCAATCTGAAACTTTAAAAAAAGGTCAGGGGTCATCGTAAAAATATCGGTCGCCGATCCTTTGTAATAGGCCTCAGACGATGGCTCGTTTGCTGCCTGTACGATCAGGCGGTTCAACGTATGAACGACAGCCAGCGGCGTTTTGGCCGGCACCCAAGCACCCGACCAATAAGTCAGCTCGTAATCTTTAACCCCCGCCTCGTGAATGCTCATCACGTCTGGCAATAAAGGCGACCGCTCACGACTCGTGACCCCCAACGCAAACAACTTACCACCGCGCACTTGCGCAATTCCTGTCACAGAATCGGTCACCATCATATCGACCTGCCCTGCCAACAGATCTGCGATTCCCTGCGGCGTACTGCGGTAAGGTACATGAAGCATCGAAATACCCGCCATTTGTTGAAACAGCTCAGAACCAATCCGACTCGACGAGCTTCCGCTTGCAAAGGACAAGGTGCGCGTTTTCGCTAAGGCGATAAACTCGGCGATCGATTTTGCCGGAAAATCGGGGCGCACCAACATAATCTGAGCTCCACGTCCGGTTGACGTCACCGCAATAAAATCAGTGAGCGGATCATAGGGGAGTTTTTTATACAGATGTTGGTTTGCCGCATGGGTGGTATTGCCACCGATCAAAATGGTATAGCCGTCGGGTACGGCTCGCGCCACATATTGACTCGCAATCAACCCACTAGCTCCTGGCTTATTGTCAATCACAACGGGTTGTTTGGTTCGATTGGCTATTGCTAAGCCCAAGGTTCGCGCCAGAAGATCCGTTGCTGAGCCTGCAGCAAACGGAACAACAAATGTCATTGTTTTTGAGGGATAATCTTGGGCGAAAGCAGTGGTACTCAGTAACAACAAGCAACTTAACCAATGTTTTATAAAAGACATTTCATTGCTCCATGATCAAATGTTAAGGACACACCGAATACTTTATTGCATACAGTCACTCAACTCATTAAGCGTCTTAGACCAAAACAATACTCAAGCAAAGCAATCGCCACCATCGAAAATAAAATCATCAAAACAGAAACCGCAGCGGCCATTGGATCGTTGCTATAACTCGCATAGCTAAACAACTCAACTGGCAAGATATTGAACTGGGCTCCGACTAAAAATATCGATAGGCCGACGTTATCGAACGACACAATAAAAGCAAATACACCGCCAGCAAAAACACCTGCCGCAATCTGCGGTAATGTGATGCGCACAAAAGCTTCAAGTGGCGAAGCCCCTAAATTACGAGCGGCCAATTCTTGATTCATATCAAAACCTGTCAGGCTTGCTGACACGGTGCGAACAACATATGGCAGCGTCAGGATGGCGTGCCCCGCATACAATCTAAAATGCTGATCAAACCAGCCAAAAGAAGAAAACAGCATCAAAATTGCAAGGCCTGTCATCACCATCGGAACGATCAGCGGGGCGGTGGCAATCGTTCTAACCAGCTCTCTAAAAGGAAATCGATAACGCACAATCCCTAAGGCCGCCAACGTCCCAAGCAGCACCGCTGTGCATGCCACCTCAGTGGCTAAGATGATGCTATGCAAGGCGCCAGTCATAAACTCTGGGTGCTCTAACAAACGTCGATACCATTTCAACGAAAAATTAGAGGTCGGCAAACTGAGGTGCTCAAGGGGCGTAAACGATACCAACGCGACCACGACAAGTGGTGCAAGTAAAAAGAATATGACGGCGCTGGTCCAAATCGGCAATAGCGGACCTCGAAGGACATAGGCTTTTTTATTCATTCAAAAATCACCTTGCGTCTGCCGCCCTCAACATATCGCGTGACACAAAACACCATTGATGCAACCACAAGAAGCAACACAACCGCCATACCCGCAGCCATGCCAAATTCTAGATAGTTAATCGCAAGATCATAAATTTCTGCGGCTAAAACCTTGGCCTTGCTGCCCCCCAAAAGTACAGGTGTCGCATATGTGCTCGCTGACATAGTAAAGACGAGTACTGCCCCCGTTAACATGCCCGGCAAACTGAGCGGGATGATCACATGCCAAAGCACCGCCCACCGATTAGCACCCAGATTGCTGGCGGCCAGCAAAATATTGTCATCCACTCGATCGAGGGTCGCCATGAGAGACAAGATCATGTAACCCAAAAAAACATGCGTCAACCCGATCACTACACCAACATCGTTATACATCAGCTGATAAGGCTGCCACCCGATGCTAATTAAGGCGCGGTTAATCGTCCCTTGAGGCCCCAACAGAACTAGCCAGGCAAGTGTTCGTACTATCACACTCGTCAACAACGGAGAGAGCACTGCCAAGGTCACCAGAGCGCGCATTCGAGAAGACATTTGCCGCAAATGCAACGCTACAGGAAATGCTAGCAGCAGGCTGACACAAGTCGTGATCGCGCTTAGTTTTACGGTACGCCACATCAACCCTAAATGATAGGGGTCGGTAAAGATCTCTCGGTAGGTTGCCAGTGAAAAAGTCCAAGCTCCCGCACCTGTCGTTTCAAAAAAACTACGGATACCTAGCGCAACCAGCGGTAACAAAAAAAATGTCGAAAAAAATAACATGGCGGGTAGACTAAAGAGCCAGCCCCATTTCATTTGATTTTTTTTCCTATGTTGCTGCATCGGTCTTTATTTCTACCATATCAACTGAAGCCCACGCTAAATACACTTGCATGCCTTCACTGAATCGCCGCGTAACCGCTGAACTACCGACCTGCACAATAAACTGGCAGCTTCCAACATTGGCCGTCACGCGCGTCACGCCACCATAAAAACGAATACGGTTAATCGTTCCGACAAAGCAGTTGTCGTAACAATCCAGAGGCTGTTCCGACAGTTCGATATTAGAGGCCAGAACTGCAAATCGGGCTAGAGCGGCTGTGTCACTTCGCCTATTAATCGGCACACGAATCTGCAACGCGTCTTTTTTTAGAATATCCTGAAACAGCTCGCCTTCAACTACGTTTTCATGTCCAATGAAGTCGGCGACAAACGCAGTAGCAGGCCGTAAAAATATATCTTGGGGGGTTCCGCATTGTTCAACCCGACCTTTATTCATGACGGCAACCCGATCCGCCATCACGAGTGCCTCCTCGAGATCATGGGTAACAAAAATCGTTGTCGTCCCAGTAATACGATGAATCTCGATCACTTCATCACGCAAGGCCTTGCGTAGATTTGCATCGAGGTTGCTAAGCGGCTCATCCAACAACAGTAACTTTGGTCGTAACACTAACGCGCGCGCCAAAGCCACGCGCTGTTGCTGTCCGCCAGATAGTTCTTTCGGAAATCGTTGATCGTAAGAAGGCAAGCGCACCAGACGCATTGCTTCATGCACGCGTTCAATAATCTCCGCCTTTGGCCGCTTCTGCATCTTCAGACCGAAAGCGATGTTATCAAACACCGTCATGTGCGGAAATAAAGCATAGTTCTGAAAAACCATCGCCGCCTCGCGTCGATGACTGGGCAGTCGCTCAATCGAGACGCCATCTAGAAAAATGCTCCCAGCGTCTGGCTCGATAAAGCCAGCTAGCATTCGCAAGGTAGTCGTCTTTCCGCAACCAGACGGTCCGAGCAAAGCAAAAAATTCACCCTGCTTGACTTCGATCGAAAGCTCTTCAATGACCACTGCTTCACCGAAGCGCTTATGTAACCCGCTCAACCGCAAAAACGTGGGGGCTGCTATCTCGGTACTTTGGCGATCAGACATTAGGGCGCGACTGCGCGCTCGACGGCTCTAATCCAATTGCGACGTTGAGCTTCCATGGCATCCGCATCGATACTCACCAATTTCTTCAACATCGCCTGATTTGCGACTCCGAGCTTCACGAGTTCGTCACTGACAATGACATTTTTATTTGTGGGTGTGTAGAAGGCTTTTTCCATCAAAATCTGTTGAGCAAACGGACTGATCAACCAATTGACAAACTCTTGCGATAGCTGCAGATTGGCGCTACTGCGACTGACGGCGATGACGCCACCGCCAAGGATCACGCCGTCCTCCGGGAATACAAAGGCAATCGGCACGTTGCGTCGCGCCAAAGGGATGACGCGTATGTTTCCATTGATCCCGACAAGATATTCACCCAACTGAATCTTTTCCTCCATCTTGGGAGCAGATGGCTCAAGGACCGTAATGCAATTCTTTGCTTTTTGAAGCATGCCGACGGCTTCATTAAAGCGCGCGGGTTCTCCGCCACCAAGCATCAAATACGCATGTAAGCCGTACGATACATTGGGGTGCATAAAACCCACATGACGACAAAACTCGGGTCGAAATAAGTCGGCCCACTTTTGTGGCGGTGCCCAACCGCGCTTCTTAAACTCTTCTGGTAAATAAAAAAGCCCAGCATAGTAAAACCCGATCGTGGCAGCATCCACACGTGGCAATCGCGCCTGCGGATAGAGATCTTGATAGGCGGTCACAATGTTTGGATCTAATTTAGCAAAAAGATTTTGCTTGACGCCCACCCAATAACTAATCGAATCAGTCAAGACCAAATCGTATTCTGCAGAGCCGCGGGCTGCCGCAAGTTTTGTGACATTTTCTGCAGACGCCGCAGGCACCCAACGTATGGCTACAGCATGCTTCGCTTCAAATGGCTTGAAAATTTCTTTCATGACGGTATCTAAGTACCCACCGAAAGACGCAACCGTAAGTGTCTTTGTGATTCCAGACTGCGCCTGCTGTGCCGACGTGATTTGATGTCCCGCCGCAATGAAACAGATGAACCAAAGCAAGCTGAAAATTCTAAGTTGTTGGGTGATTTTTTTCATTATTTTTTTTATCTTGCCAAGTTAGTCGCTTGTGAGCGAAATCTTACAACTAAGGAAATCATATATGATATCGCTACAACTAACAAGAAAGATGTTTGGCTCTTCAGCAAAATTCAATGACTCTCTGTGATTCATCTCAGCGAACCTAAACCGATTAATTGTGACTATCCGGCTGACTTGACTCAAACGGCTTAGTAAATAAGGTGACATTCGTGGCGTTCGAAAATTTTCTGTCAGATGAACAACAATCCTGGCGGGATACCTGTAATCGCTTCATCGATCGCGAAATCACTCGCGAGTACATCCGCAAATGCGACATGGAGCGCACTTACTACTTTGAAGCGTACGAGAAGGTTGCTGCGCAAGGCTGGCTGGGATTAATGATCCCCGAAGATCAGGGCGGCATCGGTGGCGATGCGATGGACTGGGTGATTTTTTTTGAGGCAATGGGCAAATACAGCAACGACTTCTCAGCGGCAGCACTTGGCGTCTCAATGTATACAGCCCAAGCTCTTTTACATTTTGGTCGGGCCGATCAAGTCGCCCAATATATCGATGCATACCTAAACGCGCAGGTGCGCTTTTGTATTGCAATTTCAGAACCTCAAGCGGGTTCCGATGCCGCCGCTATACGGACGCGTGCAACGAAAGACGGCGAAGACTACCTTGTTACCGGATTAAAACAGTGGTGCTCGGGCTCAAGCGCAAAGGGTGCGATCATCGCAATGCTGGTACGTACCGACCCAGAATCAACCAGACGTAACGGGCTCACGGTATTGCTCGTTCCAAATGATTTACCAAATTTAGAACTACGAAAACTTGATACGCTGGCGCGACGCGGCACAGGCACGAATCAGATTTTTTTGGACGAGGTGCGAATCCCAAGTGCGAACCGGCTGGGTTTAGAAGGGCAAGGCTGGGAAATCATTACCAGTCACCTCGAGCTAGAACGTCTGAGCATTGCCGCATCAATGATGGGCTGTGCACAACAAGCGGTAACAGATGCTTTGCAATACGCCCATACGCGCGAACAGTTTGGCCAAACCATTTTTAATTTTCAAGTCCTTAAGCATATGTTGGCGGATATGCAGACCAAGGTTGATGCGGCTCGCTTACTTGTCTATCGAGCCGCCGGTATGCATCAAGCGGGTCAACCCTGTAGCAGAGAAGTTTCGATGGCTAAGCTCTTCGCCTCTGAAACCCTGCAGGAAGTCACGCGAAATGGTGTGCAGATCATGGGTGGTCATGGCATGCTTCCTGAGGCTGACATGGAGCGCTATTTTAGAGAAGGCATGCAGGCAACCGTTGGTGGCGGTTCTTCTCAAATTATGAGAACCATTATTGCGCAAAGCATGAAGAAAAAGTAATACCGCTCTCTGTGTATCATTGAAAAAGTGAAGCCTCGTGTCTGACTTTCCAACATTTGTAGAGTTTCATGAAGAGGGTCCTCGAGAGGGCTTTCAACTTGAAACCGTTTTACATCCAATTGAATCGCGCGTACAGTTTATTGATGCACTCAGTCGGACTGGCCTGCGCCAAATACAAGTTGGCTCGTTAGTCAATCCAAAGAAAGTCCCAACGATGGCCGATACGCCCGAGCTATTTGCTCGGATTGAAAAAGCGCCCTCGGTGAAGTACACCGTACTTTGGCTCAACAGACAGGGATTCTTAAAAGCCCTCGAGATTCCTGATGTGACGCTTGAAGGCTGGCTTTATTTTTATGCGAGCGACGCACTTGCCCGTGCAAATAACGATCGTTCTGCCGAACAAATGCGCCTAGAGCAACTCGATTTTGTCAAACTTTACGAGCAACACCGGGTACCGGTCACCACCGCATCGATTATGTGTGCTTTCGGCTGCAATCTTGATGGTGAGGTTTCGACACAACGCGTCACGGATCTTTTAAGTTGGATTCGGGAAATTACAGTGGGCCGTGGTCATTCGCTACCGACGCTTATGCTGGCTGACACGATGGGCTGGGCAAGCCCCGAGCGACTCAAACAGCTCATCGGCGCCGTACGCAATATTGAACCCGACATACGTATCGGCACGCATATTCACGATACCCGCGGCTTAGGCCTTGCTAATGTTTACGCGGCACTACAAATGGGTGTCGATCTTTTCGATAGTTCAGTTGCAGGACTCGGCGGCTGTCCCTTTGCAAGTCATCAAGCAAAGAATACAGCAGGAAATATTTGTACGGAAGATGCCGTATTTCTTTGCGAAGAACTTGGGATAGAGACCGGCATTGATCTAGACGCGCTCATCGAAGCTGCAAAGATTGTTGAAGAAATCCTTGGCGAACAACGCCCCGGCAAAATTATGCACTCTGGATCTCTTTCTCGTTTTCGTTCAAAAAAATGATTATCAATGTTAATTCTCTGCATGCCGTCGGCCTAGCAAATTATCATGGCAATTAAACACGAGCTTCTACAGAATTATCCGCCAAAAGAAGAGGATGTTGTCTACGACACGCGCGACACAATGCTCTATGCCTTGGCTATCGGCTTAGGCTTTGATCCCACCGATCTTCGACAACTTCAGTTTGTGTACGAACGTGATTTGGTGGCCTTTCCAACAATGGCAATGGCTTTGGGTCACCCAGGATGGTGGCTTGGGTCTGCTGGATTGGATGCAAGCCGCACCGTACATGCTTCAAAAAGAATTGAAATCCTTGGAAACCTGCCTATTCAAGGAAAACTTCACACTCGATCAATCGTGACAGGCGTTACCGACAAGGGAGTGGGGAAACATGCGCTCGTGCACACACAACGCGACCTATGGGACAGCGCAACCGGTAACCATCTTAGCCGGCAGATCAACACCATCATCGCCCGAGGGCAAGGCGGGTTTGGTGGCCCCAACCCGTTAAGCCCCCTGCCTGTCTCAATGCCTTTGCGCGAGCCTGATGCAATTTGTAGTTTGCCAACCATCCTTCAGCAGGCACTCTTCTACAGGCTATGCGGTGATCGACACCCATTACACGTTGATCCAGAACTTGCATTCGCGGGCGGCTTTCCACGGCCTATTCTTCACGGCTTGGCGTCAATGGGCGTTGCAGCCCATGCGGTCATCAGAACAGCCTGCAATTATCAGATCCATCAAGTCAAAACAATTGAATGCCGCTTCACCAACCCAGTTTATCCCGGCGACACACTACAAGTTCGCATGTGGTACGCCGAAAAAGAAGTTTTGTTTCAAGCCAGCGTGCTCGAACGCGCTGAGATTGCGATCGATCAGGGCAGGCTCGAATTACTTGACGCCTCCGCATCCTCTGCCACGCATCTTAAAAAGGAATAGCTTTGTTAAGAACTCAAATCGATACGCGGCAACTTACCATCGGAAATACTCTCAAAGAGAAAGCACGTCGTCATCCCGATCGACGCGCGCTCACGTTTCTGCCCGACGGACGTCTTTACACATACGGCGACCTACACAAACTTAGTAATCAGTTGGCCAACGGCTTACTCACACTGGGTGTCAAACATGGTGATCATATCGCGGTCATGCTCGACAACTGTCCAGAGCAATTACTGCTTTATTTTGCCTTAGGAAAAATTGGTGCCGTTGCAGTCCCTCTCAATCCAGCGCTTCACGGGAAAATGCTGACATATTTTCTTACCCACTCTGATTGCATGGGTGTGATTTACGATACCAAATTGCTGACTCGAGTTGCCGAAATTTCTCATGAGACGCCACTGATTCGAGTGCGTGTGGCCTTTGACGAAAATCGAAACTATGGAGCAATCCCTAAGAACGTTCAACCCTCTGAGATCGTGACTTACGATACGCTCCTAGAGGCCGACAACCACGAGCCTGACTGTCATGTGAACTTTAGAGATTTGGCGTTTTTACTTTACACCTCAGGAACAACGGGCCCCTCGAAAGCCAATATGTTTACGCAGGCACAGACCCTGCTTTACGCAATCGAACAAGTCGATGGTTACGGCTACACAGAAAGTGACACCGTCTACGTCTGTCTTCCTCTGTTTCACGCGAATGGTTTACTGTCTTCGACTTACGGCCCCTTAATGATTGACGGACATGTCGCGATGGCACGACGTTTTTCAGCCTCGGCTTTCTGGGATGACATACGCACGGCCGGAGCAACGGTAACAGGGCTACTAGGCTCGATGACCAATATTCTCTGGCATCAACCCGTTCGCACCGAGGATGCGAACAACCCACTGCGTGCCGCAGTATTGATTCCGGTCACCCAATTTGGCAAGCAGTTCGCTGAGCGCTTTGGCATTCAAGCGATCAGTAGCTACGGCTTGACTGATTATGCACTTGCGACAATTTATCGTGCCGGTGACTTACCCAGTAAGTTAGGTTCGGCCGGACGGCCGCGCTTTGGAATGAATGTTCGGATCGTCGACGACGATGACTTTGATTTGCCCGCCAATCAGCTTGGCGAAATTCTTCTGCGCAGTGACAACATGTGGGGTACTTCCCTAGGCTATTACAAAATGCCTGAGGCGACACTCAGCGCAATGCAAAATGCTTGGTTTCATACCGGTGATCGTGGCTACCTTGACCCAGATGGTTATTTATACTTTGTCGATCGAAAGAAAGATGTGATCCGTCGTCGCGGTGAAAATATTTCAGCTTTCGAGGTTGAGGAGGTCATCATTAGCCATGAGCTTGTTTCCGATGTGGCTGTCTTTCCTGTCAAGTCGAACATGAGTGAAGACGAGGTCGCCGTATGCATTATTCTCGCAGTCGGAGCACAACTCAGCGAAATGGCACTCACGGATTTTTGTATTGCAAATATGGCCTACTTCATGGTGCCCCGATATATACGGTTCGTACTAGAGCTACCACGCACGCCTAGTCAAAAAATTGAAAAGTACAAACTACAAGCCGATGCACAAGACAACCTTTCAGTTTTTTGGGATAGAGAGCAAGCCGGCATCATTTTGCGACGCACCTAAGCACATTGCCTCACCAACAGCGGCGACTAGGTCAGGCGCCGTTTAGACCGGTTTGCCACCATCTAGCCAGCTTTTGCCAACACAAAACTCAACGTTCCGAACCTTAAATTTCCACTGCCCTTCGCACTTGACTAACTGATCGTCGTACTCTCCCATCAAGTACGGACGAATGGTTTGCGCAACATCGACCGCCATGACATACAGGCGTAAACGCGCGCACTCTGAATCTCCTTCGATCAGCATATTGCAGGTCCAATGGCGAATTTGATTGCCCGTGCGCTGGGCGCGTTCAACATATTCGATTAATTCATCTCGCCCCTGCGCTCGTTTGATACCGGCTGAGATAAATTGTCCGTCAACTGTGAACAAATCCGCCCAGGCTTGAGCCTGCCGATGATCAATTGCGTAGGCATATTTTGCCACCAGCTCTTGGATTTCCCATTTATCTGCCAACGATAAGGCGGGTTGCTCTCTCATTTTTATCCTTTTGATCAAAAACTTAAAAAAATGTAGCCCACTTACGTTTCAATAGTATATTGACAACGTATAAAAATAATAAACACTGTTTGAAATCACAACAGACGTATTCACTCTCGGAGGATTTGTGAAAAAAATCAATTGGCATTTTCTGTGTTTTTTTAGCGTGGCGTTGTGTCTCAATGCACCAGCATTTGCTCAAGATACCTACCCGAATAAACCAATTCGTTTGCTAGTCGCGTTTGCTGCAGGTGGTGGCACCGACGTTATGGCTCGAAATCTAGCGCAACAAATGACCAAGGTCCTCGGCCAAAATGTCGTGGTAGAAAACCGCATCGGGGCGAATGGCATTGTTGCAACAACCGAGCTTTTTCGCGCAAACCCAGACGGATATACGCTCATCTACACCATTCCTTCACACATCACCAACGCTCTGTTGTATTCAAACCTGCCCTACGACCCAGTGGCGGACTTCACTCCGATCTATGCACTGTGCACAGTACCTTTTGTACTAAGCGCGACGCCAAGCTTTCCTGCCAAGAATGTCAAAGAGCTTGTCGCCTTGGCCGCATCGCAACCAGCGGGAGCGATCAACTACGCCTCGCCCGGAACTGGTTCGCCTCCACATTTCTACCAAGAAATGATGAACAATATTCTTGGGATCAAAATGACGCACGTACCCTACAAAGGTAGCGCCTTAGCCATGGCTGATCTGCTCTCAGGCCGTACTCAGCTAATATTTTTATCAACCGTTCAGTCTCAACCATACCTTAAGGATGGCAGACTCAAGGGTATTGGGGTGTCATCTGCAAAACGCTCATCCGTTTTGCCCGACATTCCAACGCTAGATGAGCTCGGTGTGACAGGGCTAGATGTAGATATGTGGTACGGCGTATTAGCGCCCAAAGGTGTCCCAACTCCCATTGTTGAGAAGCTCGCTGGAGCTTTAAAAACAATCGCAGCATCTGCTGAAATGAAACGCTACTTGGCCGAACAAGGCGCCGAACCGCTCTCTCTAGGGCCAGAGCAGTTTGGGGGCATCCTGCGCAATGAGGCGAAAAAATGGGGCAAGCTCATTAAGGACGCCGACATTAAAGCAGAGTAGATGTTGTCATCTTTGATACGCAAAATAAGTGTTTGTGCGCAGCAACTCATATTATGTAGGTACGCAGCAATTCATATTATGTAGGTGCGCAGCAACTCATATTATTTAGCGACTGGTGTAGCGCCATGTTGAGTGGTCGCTACACTCGCCGACCTCTGAGGTAACTATGGCACGCATTGCAATCGGTGGTTTTCAGCACGAAACAAATTGTTTTGTCGAACCGAAAACGGATTTTGCATATTTTCAATCTCACCGTGATCGCCCGCCGCTCGTCTTCGGCGATGATGTCATGACTTGGTTAAGCAACAATAGTTTTGCGCTGACTGGCTTTATCAAAGACATGCGTCAAACTCATGTGTTAGTGCCGTTACTTTGGACTAGCGGTGGTGCGGGTGGTTTGGTTACGCGTGACGCGTTTGAGCGAATCACCGGTAGTTTAATTGGTGCACTTTCGGCTGCGATGCCTGTCGATGCCATTTATCTTGATCTGCACGGCGCGATGGTGACCGAAGATTTTGAAGATGGCGAAGGCGAAGTCCTTAGACGGGTACGTGCCGCAGTTGGGCCAAACATACCCGTCGTCATTAGCCTTGATTACCACGCCAACGTCACCCCGCAAATGGTTCAGCTAACAGATGCAATTGCAGCCTATCGTACCTATCCACATATTGATCGTGCTGAAACCGGCCAGTACGCAGCGCAAGCACTCAATGCCATCCTAAAACGTGGTCTACCAACCGGCCGTGCTCTTCGTAAGGCACCTTTTTTGATCCCGTTAAATGGTCAATGCACAATGGTCGAGCCCTCTAAAGGGGTCACGGCGCGCTCAAAGGTGGTTGATGGAGACCTCATTAATCTCTCTTACTTAGCGGGTTTCCCTCCCTCGGATCTTTACTGGTGCGGCCCCTCTGTGATCGCCCATGCTTGGAGCCAAGAGGCCGCTGATCACGCTGCCGACGACATGATGGCTGAGATTCTGGCCCAAGAAAAAAACTTTGCTGAGAAAATGGTGAGCCCTGAAGAAGGTGTCGAACTAGCGATACACCTAGCCAGCAGTGCTTCCCGAGCCGTCGTCATCGCAGACACGCAGGACAACCCTGGTTGCGGTGGCTCGGCCGACTCGACTGGTGTGCTCAAGGCATTGGTGGCGGCTCAGGCACAAGAGGTCGTGTTGGGTTTTATGTGTGATGCACAAGCAGCTGCGGCGGCCCATGCTGCAGGAGAAGGCTCCAAGGTGACGTTGAAGCTTGGTGGCCGCTCAGGGCCGGTTGGCGTGACGCCCTTTGAAGCGACCTTTAGCGTTGATAAGTTAGGCAATGGAAAAATGAAAACCGATGGTGCCGTATCAGGAGGTCGGGAGATTGATGTCGGTCCGATGGCGCTACTGCGTGTGGACGGCATTCGCATCGTAGTCACCAGCAAACGCTTTCAGGCACTTGACCAAGCACCTTTCAGACATCTTGGCATTGAACCCGCCGAACAAAAAATCCTTGTGCTCAAGAGCACGTGCCACTATCGCGCTGAGTTCGAGCCGTTGGCTGAGCACATCATTGTGGTGCTAGCCCCGGGCTACTACTTGGCGGATCCAACCGACTATCCGTTTCAGAAACTGCGCCAAGGGGTACGCCTCAAACCACTCGGAGAGGCGTTTCTACCCAGCGCGCTACCAGCATCTAATTAGGCTTGCGTGGAAACGCCTTCTCTAATCTAGGCCCAACATTGCTCTCAAAGTTTTGGATACTGACCTTGAGAGCCTCTGGCCCCGTAAAAATCGGTTGATAGGTCAAACGTTTGGCAATTTCAATATATTCAGGATCTTTTATTGCCTCTTCAATCGCTTTTGATATTTTCTGCGCTAACGCCGCGGGCAGTTGCCCTGGCCCCCAAAAATCAAAACCAAAAACAGGTACATCCTGTTTAATACCTAACTCTTTTAAGGTCGGTACATCAGGCATCTCTGGCAATCGCGTCGGAAACGCCACCGCAAGACCTCTGGTTAAACCTGCTTTCACGTTCGGATATACCTCAGGTGGTTGCGCCACTCGATATTGCACATGACCCCCAAGCAACGCCGCACCACTCGGGCCACCACCAGCATAGGGTATGTAAGTGATATCGACGCCTGCGCTCGCAGCACTTTCAAGAATGATCAAATTCATCATCCCACCTAACGCTGGCCCACCTGCACTGAGTTTGCCTGGATTTTTCTTGGCAAACGCGATCAGTTCTTGCCAAGTTTGAAATGGCGCATCAGCACGAGCTTCGAGCATTCCCCACGCCATCTGTCCCGTCTGTCCCAGCACAGTCATTTCATTCCAAACCTTTGAATCGTAGGTTCCGGAATAGTAGTAGCTCATCAAGGCAACGTGACCGAGTAAAAGCAAAGTATGACCATCAGGCTCAGCACGCAACAAGGCTTGAGTCCCAATCTTTGTGGATCCGCCAGCACGATTTTCAACCACCACGGTTCCGCCCAGCGCTTTTCCTAACGGCCGTTGTAAAGCACGTGCAATTAAATCGTTTGCACCACCTGCAGCAAAGGGAACAATCACACGAATCGGTTTGCTAGAAAAATCGTTAACTTGTGCCTGACCCAAGTTTGGCAGCATCACCAATAGGCCCAGGGTACACAACGTGACGCAAAGACGTTTTGACATACTTATAACTCCTCGAATGATTGAGTCTGTTTATTTCACAGCGCGCAGCACGTCTTGAATGAGTCGAGCCGCGTCGCTCAAGGTGTCAACAATGCTATTGCGATTTCTTAATAACTGCGTTTCAAGCATCCAGCGCTCTGCCGCTTCAGGCAACTTAGCGAGTTTCGGTACGTCGTACAACGACGGTAAGACCGTTGTTTGGGCGGTATAAGAGTAAGGGTCATGACCATAGCGACCCTTCACAGTACCGACCATTGGTAACAACAAACGACTCAAGCGCTTAATTGTCGTGTTGACTAACTCTGCTTGCGCCTCAGCTTGCGCGTCTTTTGCCACACACTTGCGATTGAGCTCGGTCGCGTGTGCATCAAAGAGCAAGGTCTGCTCGCGCAGCCTTTTCGCGCAATCTAGTGCAGACTCCAGACCAATACTTGCGCCCGCAGGCAACAACTCACCCAAGCGATGAATCACTTCATCCGCAACGGGTGTAAACGTACACGGGATAACAGGTGCGGTACAAAGCTCCCAAACATACGCCGCATACATTTTTAAATGCAGACCCATCGTGTCCCAATCAAGCTTGTCGACGGTATTTTCAAGGCTGTGATGCCACCAACCTAAATTTGCGTTGCCGCTGGCCTTGAGCTCTTCGGCTGTAAAGACGCCCAGTCCAGAAAACATCGGTACGCCAACCCCGAAAAAGGAGGCGTCTCCAATTTTGACTGTGCGGCGCCAAGCGCGAGGCCGATCTCCTAATAGTTTGGCATCGATCGTCTCTTGAAATTGTTTGAGTTCAGCATTGGAAACGCTACCCCAGCGTGTTGTACCAAAACAGGCGGGCTGATCAATTTGCAAATAAGCAATGCCATGTTCTCGCAGACGATCCCAGTTCTTATCCACATACCAGGTCGAACCAATCATCGTGCCTGTCTCGTGGGCAGTCCATAACCCAAACGAAATACCTCGGCGCAAATGCTTGCGATACTTGGTGAAGAAACGCGCCAATTCAATCATGCAGGCTGAACCTGCTGCATTATCAGTCGCTTGCTCGCCCTCCCAAGAGTCTTGGTGTCCGCCGACCACAACGAAATCGTCAGAGCCATCAGCTGCCACTTCGCCAGTCGTCATTTGTATTGGGAGCCAGACATTATCGACATCTGCATGCAACTGAACGGTGACCGAGCCCGCCGTTAGCAGCTCGCGCAAGTGCAAGCCATCGGCGCGCGCAATACCGATGCAGGGTAACTGCGTCATCTCGTTGCGGAAGGTATCAGGGGTCGGATTGCCCCAGGCTGGCTTGACCGAACCATAGGGCAACAACTTGCTGTCGGCGTAGCCCCAGTTCATCATGACACAGGCGAGCGCACCGTATTCTGCAGCGATACGCTGCTTCTCGTGACGCCCAGGGTGATAAGACAGTTCAACCAAAACAATTTTTCCGGCAACATCTTTACCCACATAGTCAGCGTAGCCGCCTGGCCCTACGTTCACCAAATCAGCAGTCACGCCCAGCGCCGGAGTCGGTACGCTATGGCCAAGGGTATTGGCAATAAGAGATTTGCCAGCGGGCTCCAATACATCTAGCTTACCGGCACGCGGAAAGCTGACTAAACCCGGGATCTCATGAAGCTGAGCCTGAGCCCCTGCCGCGGCAAGGCCGGCACAGCTAAATTCTGCCATGCGTTTACCGTTTTCTGACCCGGCTAAGCGAGACGGTATCTGATGACAAATGTGTTCGACATCTGCACGTACACGTTCAACCGAAAGATCACTGCTGTCGATAATGAGATTCACTGGTGACTCCGTGTTTTAGCTTGACTGGCCCACTTTGGGAACCTTGACCCAACCTGGGTCTAACCCGATCGTACCTTGCGCTGCTAGTGCCTTGATCTGTTCGTCAGTAAAGCCGGCGGCCGCCATCACTTCAGCCGTATGCTGGCCTAAGCGAGGTGGCGGCAAGCGAATTTCACCTGGCGAGTCACTAAACTTAATTGGCAAGCCCGCCATCGCGATTTTGCCCAAACCGTCAAGATCCATCTCGTGCACCATGTCGCGCGCTAACACTTGCGGTTGCACCACAACCTTATCGATCGTATTCACTGGCGAACACGGAACATCTTGTTCAATCAGGCGTGCCTGCCAGTGCGCGAGGGGTTGGGTGATGATGATGTCGCCAATCATTTGAATCAACAGAGGGCGGTTCAACGAGCGCATCTCAGGATTCATAAATCTTGGATCGTCGACCCACTCAGGTCTTTCTAGTACGGTGCATAAGCCTTTCCACATCCGTTGATTAAAAGACGAAATGACCAACCACTGATCGCTTGCTTGATACGCACGATACGTTGGGCTGCCGAGCGAGCCACTACCACTTGGACCCGGTACTTCACCACTTGAAAAATAGCGCGTGAAGAACTGTGCCAGCATCGACATGTGCCCTTCAAGCAAAGAGGTGTCAACGCGCTGACCGCGGCCTGTGCGGTGGCGAGTTTCAAGCGCCATCATGATGCCAATCGTGCCAAACATCCCTGCCCCAACATCGGCCACGGACATACCCATCTTTGCAGGGCTACCCTCTGGGTCGCCGGTAATACTCATTGAGCCCGCATACGCTTGCATGAACAGATCGTTCGCTGGCTCTCGACTTAAGGGCCCGGTAGCACCAAAGCCACTGATGGCACAGTAAACGAGACGAGGGTTCACCTTCGACAAACTTTCGTAATCCAGCCCTAAGCGATCAAGTGCACCCATCCGATAGTTATGTACAAAGACATCGGCCTCTTCGATCAGCTTACGTGCAATCGCGACACCTTCGGGTGTTTTCAGATCAATCGCCATGCCACGCTTATTACGGTTTGCCGCCGCGTAGTAGTAGCTCATCGAATCATGAAAGTAAGGCGCCCACACCCGACTATCGTCACCTGTGACTGTGCGTTCGATCTTGACGACATCTGCACCATAGTCGCCCAAAAGCATGCCGCAAAATGGGCCCGCCATTGCAACACTGATTTCAACAACTTTAATACCGGCTAATGGTGCTGTCATAAACATCTCTTCAGTTATCGGTTGCTAACCCGCTAGCCTCTAGCAACATTGCCTGAGGCACTTGACTTGCTCTCAGTGCAAAAGACACCGTGTTTTAAGCGCATGCCGAACGTTCATGCAGAGACCGCTTGACTGTATACGTGCCTCAAAGAGCCCGCGGTGCTGAGGTGACCGACCGTCAATGCAAAAGCTCAGACGTGAGGCGCGTCAATCCCTTTAAGCCAAGTCGAACTGCGCTCGCCGAAACCAACATCGGCTCGCTTCTCAAGCCAATAGGCATAGCTATCAGGTACGGTTGCAAACGGGTTGTCTTGGCCGAGTTTACTGGCTGCATCTAACGCCCAATTTGGGTTGTGCAACATCTCGCGCCCAATCGCAACGATATCGGCCTGACCTTTTTGCAAAATGCTTTCTGCTTGGTCTGCATGAATAATTAAACCTACAGCCATCGTCATAATGTCGGCACCATGACGGATTTTTTCGGAGTATGGCACTTGGTAACCGTACGAAGGTTTAACTGGTGCAAGCACAGCTGATTTTTCTGACATGCCACCACTGCTGCAATCGAATACGTCTACGCCTTTGGCCTTCAAGACTTTGGCAAGATTGATACTGTCCTCGATTGTCCAGCCCACCTCGTCGACGGCAGAGGTTCTGTAGAACAAGGGCTTGTTGTGTGGCCACGATTGACGAACACGTTCTACCACCTCAATCGCGAAACGCATCCGCTTTTCAGGCGTACCGCCGTACTCATCCGTGCGCAGGTTGGTGGTGGCTGATAAAAATTGATGCGTCAGATATCCATGTGCGCCATGCAACTCTAGGATGTCAAAGCCAGCTCGATCAGCCCGCTCTGCCGCTTTGCCCCAGCGCATAATTTGCTCTTGAATATCTTTGATCGTCATCGCTCTTGGCAGTGCGGCTTTGGGATGTAGGCTGAAGGCGCTTGGTCCAATCAGCTCCCAGTCTTCGCCGTGATCCACACCCTTCTGGCTTGCATCAAGCGGAGCACGTCCTTTCCAGGGCACTGAATTACGCGCCTTGATTCCAGAGTGACCTAATTGGATACCCACCGTTGCTCCATACGATTTTACAAACGAGGTAATGCGCTGCAGCTGTGGAATGAACTCATCTTTCCACAGGCCCAAGTCTGAAGGCGTTGTACAGCCTCGGGGATCAACCTTCGTAGACTCAACCATCACCAGGCCCACTCCGCCTACGGCATATTTAGCGTAATGCGCAAAGTGCCAATCACTGGCATGACCATTGACCGCAGAGTAGGTCAGCATCGGGGACAGGGCAATCCTATTGCGAATGACAACGTCTCGGATTTGAAGCGGTGAAAATAATTTGCTTTGCATGTTGCTCTCTTTGATGAACTAGTCTGGCTAACTTGATGAACTAGCCTGGCTAACTTGATGGACTAGCCTGGCTAACTTGATGGACTAGTCTGGCTAACTTGATGGACTAGTCTGGCTAACTTGATGGACTAGTCTGGCTTGATTGATGGACTGGTCTAGCTTGATTGATGAGCGGGGCTTGCTCGATGAGTCCATTCGTCTGGGTTGACGAATGAACCGGTCTCGCTTGCTCGGTCAACTAGTCCGGCTTGATGTTGCCAGCTTTAATCACCTCTGCCCATTTTGCTGAATCGTTTTTAATTACTTCGGCAAATTGTTGGGTTGTTTGTATAAGCGGCTGTGAGCCAAGCTTAGCTAACTTTGCAATGACTTCAGGGTCTGCCAACGAATTGCGTACCGCTAGGTTCAGTTTTTCAACAATCGGCTGCGGGATGCCTTTGACACCAATCAGACCGTACCAGAGCGAAATATTGAAATCTGGCAGGCCGACCTCGGCAACGGTTGGGATATCTGGCATGAGTGGCGAACGCTTGGGTAAGGCAATTGCCAACACCTTCAGTCGACCCGAGTTCATCTGCGGCAATACCTCGGGCGTGTTGTTAAACATCAGTTGCACCTGACCACCCATCAGACCCACCATCGCCTGAGAGCCACCCTTGTATGGGATATGCACAATTGAGACGCCAGCCATTTGTTTGAACAACTCCATTGCCAAATGATTCGACACACCGTTGCCCGACGAGGCATACGTGATCCCATCAGGCTTGGCCTTGGCCTGGGCGATTAAATCTTTAACTGACTCAACCTTAAAAGAGGGGTGAACAATCAGTAGATTTGGCACTTCTGCGAAGTTTGCAATGCCGACCAGATCTTTGAGTGGATCGTATTTAATATTTTTATGTAACGACTGATTCACTGTGACGATGCCCGAGTACACCATCAACAAGGTATAACCATCTGCGGGTGCCTGCATCAGGTTCTCGACTGCAATCATGCCGCTCGCACCACCTTTGTGATCAAAGACGATGGGTTGACCAAACTGCTTGACCAAATGATCGGCCATCACGCGCGCCAAAATGTCGGTGCCACCACCAGGAGGTGCTGGTATTAATAGCCGGATGGGCTTAGTCGGATAGTCTTGCGCAAAGCCGCTTGTCGATAAAGCGAGTAAACCTGCTAGTAGTAGCGTACGAACAGTACGACCCGTTATCTTGATCATCGTTGCCCTCCTTGGCGTTGATGGTTGGTAACAGACTTCCGCTCTTGGGCGGCTTGAGTCTGCTTGAGTTTAAAAACTATACCCTACATAGGAACCTACGGATAGCCTCGACGATCTCGCCTGGTCGGTACTCCATCGAAAGGCCTACAGCATTTTGTAGCTGCTCATGTTCTGCTCCTGGGATCAAATCACAGAGAAGCCTGCCTTGTGGGCCATAATGCGCCTCTTGCTGCGTGAGCAGCTCCAAGACAAGTGTTCTGGCCTTGATGCGCTTGACCACCTCAGGCAAGTCAAACGCAAAAATCGCCCGGTACAGGGGCACGATACTCTCCCAGCCGTGCAGGTGGTCGATGACGCGCACTTTGGCCTGCGCAAGGTCTTCGTCGCGGGTGACTTGAGCATTGAGTAACTCGGGTGGCCACCAAAACCCCTCAACCGCAGCCTGCGTCATGTTCCATGCTTTCAATAAATGAGAGCCGTCTGAGCTATGGTCATACTTGGGAAAATACTTCTCGCAATACGTTTCTAAGGCTGCATTACGGGTTTGCATCTCAAGGATCAGGCTATGAGTCTGCCCTGCCAAGATGACGTCGCCAACGCGTTCGGGCCAGTTCGCAGCAAGCGCAGCGGCGATTTTGTTTCCAGTATGTAGACCAAAGATGTGGGGGCGATGCAACGCAAGCGCATCAATCAACTCAGTCAGCGTTTGTGCCAGGGCATCAATCCTAGGGTTTTCAACCATACGGGCCGAGTAGCCAAAACCCGGCAAGTCAATGGCGATCGCTCGAAAATCTTTGGCGAGTAAAGGCAACATATGCCGATAACAGCTGCTTGAGCGTCCGGCAGCATGCATCAAAATCAGAGGGGGCGCGTCTGGTGCACCTGCTTGAGCATAATGAATTTGGCCAAGCGCGACCGTCGCATAACCATATTGAATCGAAACGTCTGAGTGTTTGATTGACATCTTTAGGCTCCTGTACCAATTGGGTGATGCCTATGCTAACTTGTTCTGAACAGTGGTGAGTCATGCCGCCGGCACCCGGCGATGACGTGAGTACGCAAGGTCTGCAAAAGCGACGGGCAGAACAGCACCCGCTGGCGCGACCATTCAGTGGTGAATCAAGCACAGGGACAATGGCACGGCAGCTTAAAGCTCGGCGCGATACCGTGCCAACATGTCTTCTTGCGTTTCTGCGGGCGTGATCATTTTCGCCTGCTCATTAATCATCTCGCCCATACTAGGCAGCAGCGAGCGTTCAATGTGACTTTGCATATCCCACAACTTTGAACGCATAAAGGCTTTTGCGCAGTGCAGGTAGGCTTGAGCCACATTGACTTTGATGACCAGCTTTGGGGTACGCACTTCAGTCGTGCACAGCTCAAGATCTGCAGCATCGTCTGATAAACAGGCCGTGCCATTCACGCGCAAGGTCTCGTCCATACCGGGGATTAAAAACAGCATCCCCACCTTGCCGGTGTGAATAATATTTTCAAGCGTATCTAAACGGTTGTTGCCAGGCGAATCGGGTATCAGCAACGTGTGCGCAGCCACGCTTTTGACAAAGCCAGGTGCCCCGCCGCGAGGCGAGGCATCGAGCATCTGATCCAGACCGATACTTGAGAGCAACACAAAAGGTGACAGCGCGATAAAGCGCTGGCAATGCACGTCAAGTGCTGACAACTGTTTTTTTACAGCCCGCTCTTTTGCCGGGGCATATAAGCCGCGCAACTGCTCGATGGTCTGGATCATCAATGGCTCGATTACATCGTGACAACAATTTTGCCGAAATGCTGATTGGCACGCATGCGTGCAAAGGCATCAGCAAGCTTGTCAAGGCTATAGCTACTGTCAATTGGCA
>Ga0209550_10000708_pt1 | contig 31961 bp, 31 predicted proteins | sample LauGreSuBDMM15SN_2_FD_187567 | JGI IMG/M metagenome (GOLD analysis project Ga0209550, IMG submission 187567) | Freshwater lake microbial communities from Lake Michigan, USA - Su13.BD.MM15.SN (SPAdes) (version 5) | ecosystem: Environmental > Aquatic > Freshwater > Lake | place: Lake Michigan... | reverse complement strand
TATAGCCTAAGCACCTAAAGCCAAAGCAAGCTCATTCTTATCTGCTGTGACGCTCTGTCTAACTTGATCGAACCCATTTCTTAGTGCACTTCTAGAGATTGTGAAGATTACATTGCCAGCGTTAGAGCCGAAGATAGCCCTTGCTGCAGCAAGAGAAGCTCCCTGCGCTCCAAAACCAGGGGCGAGAATCAACGACTTGCAATTATCGGTCCTATTCAAGTCATCGATGCCGTAATCCTGCAGGTTTACTGTTGCACCGACAACTAGCCCAGCTGTTCCAAACTTAGTTTTACCTTGGGCTGTGATCTTGTTAAGTGAAGCGACTTCAGCGGCGACATTTGCCGCAACGGTTGTTCCACCGCTAATCGCCTGCTGAAGTTCTTTCCCATCAGCATTCGATGTTGCGCACAGCACAAACAAGCCTTTACCCCGTTCGCTGGCTAATGCGAGTGCGGAAGAGAGTGCTCCAGTGCCTAGGTAAGGGCTAACAGTCAATGCATCTACAACGAACGGTGATGCTTTACCAAGCCAGGCCTCAGCATAAGCAGACATTGTCGAACCGATGTCCCCTCGCTTGGCGTCTGCAATTACCAAGAACCCACGTTTTGAGGCGTCAGAACAAAGGTCCTCTAGAACTGCAAAACCGGCAGAACCAAATCTCTCAAAGAATGCAACCTGCGGCTTGATTATGCCAACGACACCTTCAAGCTGGTCAAGCAATTGCATGCTGAATGTTCTAAGTCCTTCTGCATTGTCTGGAATGCCAGCTTCTTCAAGAAGCTCAGCGTGGGGATCGATACCGACACAAAGTTGTCCAAACTTGTCGAAGGCTAGTTCGACCTTCCTAGAGAATGACTCAGGCAATTGCCACTCTCCTGTCCTCGGCATGCTCCTGAAGTGAACGAACCTTGAATGGACCTGCAATCACAGTTTCAAAAGATCCAATCGCTGCAGATAGCTGTGCAATGGTTGTGAAGATTGGAGCATCCGCTGCTGTGGTTGCAGCTCTAATCTCGTAGCCATCTTTACGTGCATCTGACCCTGACGGAGTGTTCACAACAACATCGACTTCGCCGGCAAGAATCAAATCGACGATTGAAGGTCCTGCCGGTGCATTGTCATCAGCGCTGTGCTTTCTAACGATGCGATTAGGGATGCCATGACGGTTAAGTATCGCTGCAGTTCCGGAGGTGGCCAGAATCTCGTAACCAAGTTGCCAAAGTCTTCTAACCGGAAGGATAACCTGGTGCTTGTCGCGGTCAGCAACCGAGATAAAGATGGTTCCAGATTTAGGCAGAGCACTTCCTGCAGCTGACTGACTCTTAGCAAAGGCTGTTGGGAAATCAACGTCAATACCCATTACTTCACCAGTCGATCGCATCTCAGGTCCTAGGAGAGAATCTACGAAGCGACCATCCTTGGTTGCGAATCTCTTGAACGGCAACACCGCCTCTTTGACGGAAATCGTTGCGTTTGCCGGGATGTATGTTCCATCTCTAGCTGGCAAATGTCCACCGGCAACGAGTTCCCTAATTGTTTTACCAACCATAACTAGAGCGGCAGCCTTAGCCAAGGTGATGCCAAGAGCTTTTGAAACGAAAGGTACGGTTCTAGAAGCACGGGGGTTAGCTTCGAGCACATACAAGACATCATGAGCAAGGGCGAACTGAACATTCAAGAGTCCAACCACCCCAATACCTTGTGCAATCTTTAGAGTTGCCTCTCTAACTCGATCTATTTGCACTTCACTCAAAGTAATTGGTGGCAGCGTGCAGGAAGAATCACCTGAGTGAATACCGGCTTCCTCGATGTGCTCCATGACGCCACCGACGTAGAGTTCCTCTCCGTCAAAGATTGCATCGATGTCAATTTCGATAGCGTCGTCTAAGAAACGATCAACTAGGAGCGGGTGGCTAGGTCCAACAATTGCCTGATCTGCAATGCGGTCGAAGTATCCAACTAATGCATTTGAGTCGTAGACAATCTCCATACCACGACCACCAAGTACGAATGAAGGTCTGACCAGTACTGGGTATCCGATTCGCGCGGCAATCTCCTGAGCTTCAGCCAGGTTAGTCGCTGTCCCGTTAGCAGGAGAAATTAGTTTTGCATCATCTAGGATTCTTGAAAAGGCTCCTCTCTCTTCCGCAAGATCAATTGCGTCTGGAGTTGTTCCAAGAATCGGGATACCATTTTCCTTCAGTCCCTGGGCCAGTCCAAGTGCGGTTTGTCCCCCGAGCTGAACAACAACTCCAACTAACTCACCGCTGAGTGATTCCGCATGAATAACTTCAAGAACATCTTCAAGTGTTAGCGGTTCGAAGTAGAGTCTGTCGCTAGTGTCATAGTCAGTTGAAACTGTTTCTGGGTTGCAGTTAATCATGATGGTTTCATAACCCGCATCGTGCAAAGCAAATGACGCATGCACACAAGAGTAATCAAACTCAACACCCTGTCCAATACGGTTAGGCCCAGATCCAAGAATTACTACCTTTTTTGCGTTTGAGGAACGAACTTCAGTTTCTTCCTCATAGGTGCTGTAGTGGTAAGGGGTAAGTGCCGGGAATTCCCCCGCGCAGGTATCGACAGTCTTGTAAACAGGACGCAAGTTTGCTTCGTATCTAACAGTTCTAACCTCCACCTCAGTCAAACCTCTGAGCTGACCGATTTGAATGTCACTGAAACCAAACTCTTTCGCATAGCGAAGCAGGTCGACACTGAGGTCATCGGCAGAACTGATTTCCTCTGCAACTTCGTTAATTAGAACTATCTGGTCAATGAACCAAGGATCAATCGCCGTAGCTTCGAAGATCTCCTCTGAGGTTGCTCCTGCAAGCAATGCCTGCTGAACGGTAACGATACGACCATCTGTTGGAGTCTTGGACTTTTCAATTAGCGCGTTCTTATCCAGGCTCTCCCCTGACCAGAAGAACGATGAACCTCGCTTCTCAAGACTGCGCAGTGCTTTCTGCAGAGCCTGAGAATAGTTACGTCCTATCGCCATTGCCTCACCCACAGACTTCATTGTTGTAGTCAGCGTTGCATCTGCGGCAGGGAACTTCTCGAATGCGAAGCGTGGAACTTTTACAACCACATAGTCAAGTGTTGGCTCGAATGACGCAGGGGTAACACGGGTGATGTCGTTAGGGATCTCATCTAGACGGTAACCAATGGCTAGCTTCGCTGCAATCTTCGCAATCGGAAACCCGGTTGCCTTTGAAGCAAGAGCAGATGAGCGGCTAACACGTGGGTTCATCTCAATTACGATTACACGCCCAGTGCTTGGCTCAACTGCAAATTGAATGTTGCAGCCTCCGGTGTCAACTCCAACGGCTCTAATGATGTCGATCGAGATGTCTCTCAAGTTCTGGTACTCACGGTCTGTAAGCGTTAGTGCAGGAGCTACGGTAATCGAGTCACCGGTGTGAACACCAACCGGGTCAACGTTCTCGATGGAACAAACAACTACTGTGTTGTCTGCTGTGTCTCGCATGAGCTCAAGCTCATACTCTTTCCAACCCAGAATTGATTCTTCTAGCAGAACTTCAGTTGTTGGGCTAGCTTGCAAGCCAGCACCTGCGATACGTCTTAGGTCTTGCTCGTTATATGCAAAACCAGAACCTAAACCACCCATGGTAAATGAAGGTCGAACCACTAGTGGATAACCAAGCACATCAACAGCTGCTAGAACTTCTTCCATGGTGTGGGCGATGACAGACTTAGCAACATCGGCACCAGCATCGAGAACTAGTTGCTTGAATGATTGGCGATCTTCACCGGCCTTGATGGCTTCAACTTTTGCGCCAATTAGTTGAACTCCATACTTATCCAGAATGCCAAGCTCGTGAAGTGACATTGCTGCGTTTAGAGCAGTCTGGCCACCAAGGGTTGGCAATATTGCGTCTGGCTTCTCTTTCTTTATGATTTCTTCAATGATCTGCGGGGTAATTGGTTCGATGTATGTGGCATCCGCGAAGTCTGGATCGGTCATGATGGTAGCTGGGTTGCTGTTTACCAGAATTACTCGAACACCCTCAGCACGGAGCACTCGACAGGCTTGAGTTCCTGAGTAGTCAAACTCACAGGCTTGACCAATAACTATTGGCCCTGAGCCGATTACTAATACGCTCTTGATGTCTTCTCTACGTGGCATCAGTTGGCTTTCTTAGTCTTGATCATCTCGACCAGTCGGTCGAATAAGTAGTTAGCGTCGTGTGGACCGGCTGCAGCTTCTGGGTGGTACTGAACTGAGAATGCAGGAATGTCAACACATTCAAGTCCTTCAACAACATCGTCATTGAGGCAGATGTGGCTCACACGTACCTTGCCGAAACCGGCAGGAGAATCAACTACTTCCCCTCCATCAACGCGAACAGCGAAACCATGGTTGTGTGCCGTTACTTCGACTCGCCCGGTTCTTCGATCTAGCACTGGCTGGTTGATTCCGCGGTGACCAAATGCAAGCTTGTATGTTTCAAAACCAAGAGCGCGACCAAGAAGTTGGTTTCCAAAACAAATACCAAAGAATGGAATGCCTGCTTTCAAAACCTGCTGAAGGGTCTCAACTTGGGCTGTTGCTGTTTCTGGGTCACCAGGCCCATTGCTATAGAAAACTGCATTTGGATTGGATGCGGTTAGAGCTTCGAAAGTTGATGATGCTGGCAGGACCGCGACTTCGAGTCCACGATAAACCATGTTCTCAATAGTTGAACGCTTGATTCCTAGATCTAGGATTGCGACTTTGCCGACATACTCACCCTCGTGAGCAACTGTGTATGGCTGCTGGGTAGAGACCTCAGCGCTGAGAGATCTTCCCTTCATCTCCTGAGAAGCCTTTATCTCAGCAATGAGTGTCTCAATAGGTGCGGATGCCTTATCGCCCGTGAAGATGCCAGCACGCATTACACCTCTGTCTCTAAGGTGCAGGGTGAGAGCTCGTGTATCGAGTCCAGATATTCCAGGGATGTTGTCCCTGGTCAGGTCAGCCCCAAGGCTGCTCTCACTTCTATGGTTTGAAACCACGCGACTTAGATCTCTCACAACGTAACCGGATACCCAAATACGGTCAGACTCTTCGTCTCTACTGTTCATTCCTGTGTTGCCAATGTGTGGAGCTGTTTGAACAACAATCTGACCCGCATATGAAGGGTCAGTGAGAGTCTCTTGATAGCCAGACATGCCAGTTGCAAAAACAATCTCACCAAGAGTGTCTCTCTGCGCTCCGAAAGAACGTCCTTTAAAACTCTTGCCATCCTCCAGAACGAGAATCGCGTTCTTTTCGAAATTAGTCATGGTGGATCTCCTGTATTTGGTTGTTCTTCACAGTGAATGTTCCTTCAAACATGGTGTGGACAATCTGTCCACAAAGTTCAAGACCTAGGTAGGGGTTGTTTCTACTCTTGCTCTCAGATTCTGAACCGACGATAACCTTTGCGGTTGGGTTAATGAAAGTGAGGTTTGCAGCGTTTCCTGTCACAAGCTTCTGCCCATGTCTTGTAAGTCCAGAGATGGCAGCTGGGGCAGTCGAAAGAACTTCTTGGAATCTAGTCCAGTCGATCAGTCCAGTCTCGATAAGAGTTGTCTGAACAACCGCGGCGGCTGTTTCAAGGCCAATCATTCCGAAAGCAGCTTGTCCAAACTCGCAGTCCTTGCTGTCTGCAGTGTGCGGTGCGTGGTCGGTTGCAACAATATCGATAGTTCCATCAGCAACCGCTTCTCTCAGAGCTAACACGTCCTTCTCTGTTCTAAGCGGTGGGTTTACCTTGAAGATCGGATTGTAATCCTTGACTAGGTCTTCGGTGAGGATTAGGTGATGAGGCGTTACTTCTGCTGTAACTTTGATGCCTCTGGCTTTTGCCCATCGAATGATGTCAACTGACCCAGCAGTTGAAACATGGCAGATGTGTAGACGAGATCCAACATGTTCAGCAAGTAATACATCTCTTGCGATGATTGCCTCTTCAGCAACTTGAGGCCAACCTGCAAGTCCTAGCTCGAATGAAAGCGCACCTTCATTCATCTGTGCATCAACAGTGAGGTTTGGATCCTGAGCGTGCTGCGCGATAACTCCACCAAAAGCTTTCACATACTCCAAGGCTCTGCGCATGAGCAGTGAATCTGAGACACATTTACCGTCATCACTGAAAACTGTGACTGCAGCACGAGATTGGTTCATTTTTAGCAGATCTGCAAGCTGCTTACCTTCAAGGTTTGAAGTTACCGCACCAATTGGTTGAACATAAACATAACCAGCTGCTTGACCTAGAGCAAAGACCTGTTCAACAACAGCCGCACTGTCTGCAACTGGTGAAGTGTTCGCCATTGCATGAACAGCAGTGAAGCCACCTTTGGCGGCTGCTCTTGAGCCAGTCAAGATTGTCTCCCTTTGCTCAAAGCCGGGCTCACGAAGGTGAGTGTGAAGATCGACAAGACCTTGCAGAGCTATCAAACCTTCACAGTTTATTTCTGTGCCTTCTAGGTCAAGGTTCGCTCCGACGGACTCGATGTTGTCACCAACAACCGAGATGTCGACAACTTTGCCATCGGCTAGTTTCGCATTTCTGAAAATAGTTCTTTGATTAGTCATTCTTCTTCTCCTGAGCTAAGAGCTTGTATAGAACAGCCATGCGGACTGCAACACCGTTGGTTACCTGATCGAGAATTGCTGATTGATCAAAGTCTGCTGCTTTTGATGAAATCTCGAGCCCTCTATTCATAGGACCAGGGTGCATAATCAAGGTATTTTTGTTGAGTTTCGAGAACCTGGTATCGCCTAGTCCCCAACCGAATGAGTACTCAGAGCTGTTAGGCATGAATGCAGAGTTCATACGCTCTGACTGAATCCTCAGCATCATGACTACATCGAAGCTATTGCTGAGAGCTTCATCAAGGTCGAAATAGACCTCATCGCAATAGTTTGCAATGGTTGATGGGATAAGAGTTGATGGAGCGCTGACCCCTACCGTTGCACCTAGCTTCCTTAGAAGCAACAGGTTAGAGCGTGCGACTCTTGAGTGCAGAATGTCGCCAACGATAAGAACTCTGAGCCCTGAAAGGTCGCCTTTGTTACCTAGACCTGAAACTCGCTGTCGAATTGTTAGCGAATCCAGAAGAGCTTGGGTTGGGTGCTCGTGAGTTCCATCCCCTGCGTTGATGACAACAGCCTTTGACCAATCACTATTTGCAATCGTGTTCACAGCACCAGAGTGATTGTGTCTGACGATCAGTGCTTCGACTCCCATTGCTTCGAGGGTCTGAACTGTGTCCTTGAGTGATTCACCCTTGCTTACTGAGGATCCCTTGACAGAGAAGTTGATCACATCAGCGGATAATCTGCGAGCTGCAAGTTCGAACGAGATTCTTGTCCTTGTTGAGTCTTCAAAGAAGAGGTTTGCAACAGTCCTTCCGGTAAGAGCGGGAATCTTCTTTATTTCTCTGGTGTTTACCTGTTGCATCTCAACTGCAAGGTTAAGGAGATCGATTGCTGCCTCTTTAGAGAGATCATTGATGCTTAGTAGATGTTTCATTGCTCAATCACCACGCCTTGCTCGCCATCAGATTCTGAAAGTCGAACGCTGATTCGTTCGTGTGCGCTGGTTGGAAGGTTTTTGCCAACGAAGTCAGCCCGGATAGGTAACTCTCTATGACCTCTATCAACCAAGACGGCTAATCTCACAGCCTTTGGTCTTCCGTAGGAGACTAGAGCATCCAATGCGGCTCTAACTGTTCGCCCGCTGAACAGGACATCGTCAACCAGAACCACTGTGACCTCTGAAAGGTCACTGATTGGGATCTGAGTTGCGGTAACGGCTTTGGTTGGATTGCTAGACAGATCATCTCTAAACATGGTCACATCTAAGCGCCCAACAGAAGTTTCTAACTTGAACTCTGGGTAATTCTTTTGAATTGAGGAAGCAATGCGCTCTGCAAGGTAGACACCCCGTGTTGGAATGCCTAAAAGTAAGAGATTTGCTGTTCCATGATTGGATTCGACAATTTCATGAGAAATGCGAACAATAGCTCGGTCGATGTCTTGAGCATCTAAGACGGTGCGTGCGACCACGCCCACCTCCTTCTGCGCCTCACAGGACGCTATTAAAGGATGAATTCCTACTACTCTACTGGATACCCAGCGTCTTTGCCTAGATTGGTTTGCGCGTTGCTACAACCGCTGACAAAACTCCATTTACGAAGGCACCAGATTCGTCAGTGCTTAGCTCATTAGCTAATGAAACCGCTTCGCTGATGGCAATAGCTGGTTCAAGCTCAGCGAAGTTGATTTCGTAAACAGCTAAACGAAGGATTGCTCTATCAACCGCAGGCATGCGATCAAGAGACCAGTTTTGAGCCATTGAACTGATGGTTTCGTCAATCTCCAGCTGGTTGCTCAAAACACCAATGACTAGTTCATTAGCGAAACTAAAGATTTCGTCCTGGTTCTGTCTGTCCTCAACCTGCTGTTTGGTCTCTTCGAGAAGCTCTGTTGCCATGCCATCTCTGAGTTCGGCAGCATAAAGCGCGTCAACTGCACGCTTTCTAGCTTTAGTTCTAGCGCTCAAGGTTAGTCAGTAACTCGGCCAAGGTATTCACCAGTTCTGGTGTCGACCTTAACTTTTGTGCCCTGCTCAACAAAGAGTGGTACCTGGATTTGTAGACCTGTTTCTACAGTTGCAGGCTTTGTTCCTCCGCTTGAGCGGTCACCCTGAAGGCCTGGCTCGGTGAATGTGATTTCTAGTACTACTGACGCTGGAAGTTCAACGTAGATTGGGTTGCCTTCGTGAATAGCAACGATTGCCTGCTGGTTCTCCAGAAGGTAGTTTGCAGCATCGCCAACAAGTGTGTTTGAAAGAGTGATCTGGTCGTAGTCCTGAGTGTCCATGAATACGTAGCCATCGCTATCGCTGTATAGGTACTGCATTTCACGCTTATCAACAGTCGCAGTGTCAATCTTTACGCCAGCGTTGAGCGTGCGGTCAATAACCTTGCCTGAAATTACGTTCTTCAGCTTGGTTCTTACGAAAGCTGGACCCTTGCCTGGCTTTACGTGCTGAAATTCAATCACGGTCCAAAGCTGGTTGTCCATTGACAGAACCATGCCGTTTTTTAGGTCGTTGCTAGTTGCCATTTGTGCCTCGCTGGTGATTGTTTGGGGCCAAACGGCCTATTGCAGTTTATCAGTGGGAAAGTTGAACTAAGGCTAGGCGGTAAGAATCAAGCCCAAAACCAGCGATAACGCCGGTGGCAACCCCTGAGATCACTGATGTGTGTCTGAAAGTTTCTCTGGCGTGAGGGTTTGAGATGTGAACCTCGATAAGTTTTAGCCCAGCTGTTGTGACTAGTGCGCAAGCGTCTCTCAAAGCGTATGAGTAGTGGGTGAAGGCTGCTGGGTTGATGATGACGTGGGTCTTTGAGTCAACCGCCTCATGAATCCAGTTGATTAGTTCCGCCTCGTCATTGCTCTGCTTAACGGTGACGCTGAGCCCAAGTCTGTCGGCCTCAACCTGAGCGATAGCAACAAGGTCCTCGTAGTTTTGAGTTCCGTAAACGTCAGGCTCACGGGAACCTAAACGGTTTAGGTTTGGGCCATTGAGGATAAGAACTTGAGTCATGGTCTAAATCTATCTAACTACTTGCAAATCTCTTGATAGGCAGCGAAAAGTAGGTCCTTTGTTGGAGCCTCAAGGATTCCTGGCTTACCTAGACCGTCAAGCACGACGAAACGAAGGATTCCGCCACGACTCTTCTTATCTACCTGCATCCCAGTGAAAAGAGGTTCCCAGCGATCTGAAGGGTATGAAGTTGGTAGTTGTAGGAGATCAAGAACGCTTCGGTGTCTATCAGCTGTCGCATCATCTAGTCGGCCGGAAAGCCTTCCTAGTTCAGCTGCAAAGACAAGTCCTACTGAAACTGCATGCCCATGCTTCCATTTGTAATGCTCAACTAGTTCGATTGAGTGCCCAAGAGTGTGTCCGTAGTTCAGGATCTCTCTTCTAGAGCTCTCCTTGAAATCAGAGGCAACTACTTCCGTTTTGATAGCAATCGAACGCTTTACAAGTTCCGCAAATCTCTCTGACTTAGTGTCACGAGCGGCATCAACATCTTCTTCGATTAGTTCCAGAATGCGTGAATCAGCGATAAAGCCGTATTTGACTATCTCTCCGAAGCCAGAGATAAGTTCAATCTTTGGCAACGACTCAAGTGAATCTAAATCCACAATCACTGCCTTGGGCTCATGGAAAGCCCCGACGAGGTTCTTACCTTCCAAAGTATTGATTCCAGTCTTGCCACCAATAGCAGCGTCTACCATTGCCAAAAGCGTGGTTGGAATGTGCACTACCGAAATTCCACGCAACCAAGTTGCGGCAATGAAACCAGCTAAATCGGTGGTTGCCCCTCCACCTAGACCAATAACAGCATCTGAACGTGAGAACTCAGCTTGACCTAGGTAAGACCAAGCCGCTCCAAGCCACTGGTCAGTCTTTGCAGATTCGCCATCAGCAACTGGAAATAGCCAAACTTCTCTGCTGGTTTCTCTTAGTGTTTCCGCAATAACGGCAGCACTGGTTTCGAGAGCCTCCGGGTAAACGATCAGAACCTTCTTGACCGCTGAGCCTAGAGCCTCGGAGACCTGCCCTAACAAGCCACGGCCAAAGTAGATGTCGTAGCCTGGTGAGCCGTCAGCTCTAATCACTTCGAAATTCATAATTCCTCAAGTTTCGTGCAAATTTCAGTAATTGTCTTCGACAAACTCGCCGCTGAACAGTCGATTTCAAAATCGCATAGACGTTCATACAGAGGCTTGCGTTCCTCATAGATTCGCTTCCAGTCACTGATTCCGTTCTCGAGTAACGGACGATTCCCATTAGCAAGACGCGATTTCATGTGTTGGCCGTTGGTTGAAAGGTAGATCACGATAGCGTTTTCGATTGCACGCTGGTTTTTGCCGCTTAGAACAGCACCGCCTCCGGTTGCAATAACTTGCGGAGATTTCATAGCCTCAGCAACTGCGAGTTCTTCATAACTTCTAAAGACAGCTTCGCCCTTGTTCGTAAATATCTCTGGAATAGGCCCGTGCTCTTTGACAATCATTAAGTCAGTGTCGACGAAAGTGAGTCCGAGTTTCTTGGATAATTTCTTTCCAATCGTTGACTTACCAACCCCCATAGGGCCGATAAGAACTATTGGCTTGCTATCCATTTGTCGTTAGCGCGCGATGTTTGAGCGCAAGGTATCTGGAATGCTCTCTAAGTATGAGTTCATGTTTCGAAGAGTTTCCTTTACAGAGTCTCCACCAAACTTCTCAAGCACTGCATTAGCAATAGTGAGAGCAACCATTGCCTCAGCAACTACTCCTGCTGCAGGAACAGCACAAACATCTGATCTTTGGTGATGTGCCTTAGCTTCCTCACCTGTTGCAACATCTATAGTCTTCAGAGCTCTTGGCACAGTAGAGATGGGTTTCATCGCAGCACGAACACGGATGATTTCACCGTTACTCATACCGCCTTCAATTCCACCAGCTCGGTCGGTTAATCTTTCAACTAAACCGCTCTCAGCAACAGCAATCTCGTCATGAGCTTCTGAGCCACGTCTACGAGCAGTTTCGAAGCCGTCTCCAACTTCAACACCCTTGATAGCTTGGATTCCCATTAGTGCGCCAGCTAGCTGACTGTCCAGTCTTCTATCCCAATGCACAAATGATCCAACACCTGGCGGCATTCCATAAACCAAAACCTCGACAACGCCACCTAGAGTGTCACCATCTTTATGTGCAGCATCAACTTCAGCAATCATGTCAGCGCTGAGTTGAGCATTGAATGCTCTTAGCGGGTCTTCATCAATTCGTTCAACATCTTCTGGTCTAGGTAGGGCTATATCAGCTGGAGCTGCAACTTTGCCAATAGCAACAGTGTGTGTAACTAGGTTGATTCCTAGTGCTCTTAGAAACGCTGAAGCAACTTCACCAAGAGCCACTCTCGCTGCTGTTTCACGAGCCGAAGCACGTTCTAGTACTGGTCTGCTGTCTAGGAAGCCGTATTTCTGCATTCCTGTGAAATCAGCATGCCCAGGTCTTGGGCGTGTAAGAGCCTCTGCTCTGGCACCGGTAAGTTCTGACTCATCAACAGGATCGGCAGACATGACCTGCGACCACTTAGGCCATTCGGTGTTTGCAATGTTAATCGCAACTGGTCCACCCATGGTTAATCCATGGCGGACACCGCCAGTAATGGTGGCTTGGTCCTGCTCAAGCTTCATGCGAGCGCCGCGTCCATAGCCGAGTCTTCTTCTAGCTAGAGCACCCTGAATGTCTTCTGTAGTGAGCTCAACCCCAGCAGGAAGCCCCTCAAGGACAGCGGTCAGTAGTGGACCATGTGATTCACCTGCGGTTAGCCAACGTAACATTTGACTATTCTCGCACATCTCAAGCGCTAATACTGAAGAGCCTGCCTCATGACATCAGCCAGCGCTGCTTCATCAATTGCGCTGGCGTCAATGTCTTGCCCCGCGAATAGCTTGACCTGCTGGACTGCTTGCCAAATCAACATCTCAGTACCAGCAATCAAATGGTCAGCCGAGAATTGATTGTTGAAATCAGAATCTACTGTTGAATACCCCGCTGATAGAAGGATTCCTGTCTGATTTGGGGTAATACTGCGTGAGTTAGCGGTTCCAGCAGGCAGGGTGTTGATCGTTAGGTCGAATCCACCGTTGTATTCAGACAGGCTGTTTGAGTCGATGGCAACTTCATCATCGGACACTAGCTCTTTTAGAGCAATAGCTTTCTCTGTGTCTCGTGCATATACCGCGATGTTCGTAACTCCTACAATGCCTAACGAAGCAACTACTGCCGATCTTGCAGTTGCTCCAGAACCTAGGATCGCGACGCTCTTGACCGAATTACGACTAACGCTCTTCACAGCCATCTGGATACCGTAAACGTCTGTGTTGTGCCCAGAGAAGCCTGTTTCGTCTCGTACAAGCGTGTTGCAGACTCTTGTACCAAGCAAATCTGAATGAGTTGCAAATGCCGCGGCTTCAAATTTCAAAGGCATAGTGACCGAGAAGCCTGAGTACTTCTCTCCACTCTCATTGATGAACTTCTCTAGAGACCCCGCTGCAACCTGAATGGCTTCGTAGGTGTAATCAAGGTGCAGGTGCTTGTATGCAGCAGCGTGAATCTTTGGACTAAGGCTGTGAGAGATCGGGTCCCCAAGGACAGCAAATGACTTCTTATTCATCCCAACCTGGATTCTCAGCCATCCACTTGTCCCACTTCGCAATTCCAGCTTCGTGTTCTGCGAAGGTGTTGCTGAATATAGTTTCGCCAGTCTCTAGGTTCCAAGTCACGAAATATAACCATGATCCATCAACAGGATTCAATGTTGCATCTAGCGCGAGTGATCCTGGTGCAGAGATAGGACCTAGTGGCAATCCGGCGTACTTGTAGGTGTTGTATGGGTTGTCGTCGTTGAGAATTCTGTTGGTAACGATGATCGAAAACTCCCCCACTCCATAAGAGGCTGTTGCACAGGACTGCAAGGCCATGTTGATATCCAAACGGTTCCTAAATACGCGGGAGACCTTGTAGAAGTCCTCTGTCAACCGTGCTTCTCGCTGAACAATTGAGGCGAATGTGAGAGTCTTGTGCCAATCTTTCTTCTCAACACCATAGCGATCTAGTTCTTGCTTCATTCGATTAGCCATGATTGTCAGAATGCCCTTGGCATCCAATGACTTATCAAAAGAGTATGTTGCCGGGAAAAGATAGCCCTCAAGCGATGGAGCAGCCTTTGGCAGATCGAACTGCGCTAGGTCTTCAGCTTCAGCCTCGAACTTTTCCTCACTTATGCCGGTTACCTTAGAGAGTCTCACGATGATGTCTTTGACTCTCCAACCCTCAGGAATAGTTACCTTGTTAGTTTCCATGTTTGTTGGGTTAGTCAGTAATTCAATTGCTCTGTTGCTACTGATTTGCAGAGGAATCGAATATGTGCCTGGGAAGAAAGTTGGGTTGGCAGCGATTATGTGGCGCAACGTAGTTGCGTAATCCTTGGTAACTCCCTGTTCGGCTAGATGCTTCGCTACGGTTTCACCTGTGTCACCTTTGGCAACAGTGAACTCAGTTAGACCAGTACCCTCACCGGTGAACTCTTCTTCTGAAACGCTGTCGATGAAACCACGGATAGCAGACCGGTTTACGTATCCAACGCCGGCAACAAGCCCACCGACAACAACAAGAGCTAACAGTAGCTTGGCCAATTTAGGCTTTTTGGGAGATCTAGATGAATTCTGAAACTGATCAGTCATTCTCTTCTCTCCATTCCTCCAGGGAGATTCCTGGAGCGGTATTGCCATTTGCTTCTATTTGAAAAGCGTATTCCAGGATTGCCACAGCGGCCATCTGATCAATTGTGCTTCTAGCGTCTTTCTGGGACTTTCCCAGACTTCTAAGCTGCTGGTTTGCCAGCGAAGTCGTAAGTCTCTCGTCAACAAGGCGAACAGGAACCGGTGTTGAGTTAACTATTTGGGTTGCTAAGAGGATGGCATCATCAGTGGATGAGGTCATCTCCCCCTTCATGTTGATAGGTAGACCAACGTAGATTTCCAGGAGTCCTTCGAAGTCTTCGACCGAACTAATGAGTGAATTAAGGTTTTCGCTTAGAACATCTCTGGGGATTGTTGTCAGTGGCGAGGCAAGAATGCCGTGGAAGTCTGAGATAGCTAAGCCGACTCGAACTTTGCCGACATCTATTGCCAATCTTCGGCCAGTGCGCAAGGACTAACTCAGGCTCTCAACTATTGCCTTGATGGCGTTAGGAATCTCAGCTGGGTTAGTTCCGCCGCCCTGAGCGATGTCGGCTTTACCGCCGCCACCACCTCCTACAATCCGGCTTGCGGTCTTTACAAGTTCCCCAGCCTTGACGCCATTTGCCTGAGCAAGTTCGTTTGCAACAACCACAACAGCAGGCTTTGAATCAACAACCCCAAAGATGGCAATCACAGTAGAGGTTGCGTTTGAGTTGTCTCTGACCTTGATTGCTAGGTCACGAAGAGATTCGACGCTTGAAACCACGTCTACTGTTGCACTTATCAATGTGGCTTTAGCTAGTTCTTTACCTGAGGCAATTAGCTCAGGAACTCTAGAACTCAACTCAGCGCTTTGGAATGAAGCTAGTTCTTTTTGTATGTCCTTTAGTTCCTGGAGGAACTGAGCAATACGCTCTGATGCATTAGCAGGGTTAGTCTTCAGCGCTTCTGCTATCGCTTGTAGCTGCAGGCGGTCACGGTTGAATGAAGTGATCGCATCCAAACCAACTAGAGCTTCAAGTCTTCTTGAACCAGATCCAACTGAGGACTCGTTGGTAATGGAAACCAAACCAATCTGTGAACTTCGAGCGACGTGGGTTCCACCACAGAGTTCCCTTGACCAAGGGCCACCGATTTGAACAACTCGAACGCTCTCGTCATATGTTTCACCAAAGAGTGCAACTGCGCCCCAAGTTTTGGCTTCAGGTAGTGACATGAATTGAGCACTAACCGCAAGATCAGATCTGATAGCTATGTTGCTGATCTCTTCAATCTCTGACCGAGTTTCAGCAGATAGGGCTGAGTTCCATGAGAAGTCAAGTCGTAGGTAACCAGGCTTGTTGTATGAACCTGACTGCAAAGCTGTTGGGCCTAACACTTGTCTAAGAGCTGCATGAACTACGTGGGTACCTGAGTGTGATTGCGCTGCACCTAAGCGCCAATTTGCATCAACGTTTGTGCGAACGATGTTCTCTAGCTCAACTCCACCGGATTTAACAAAAACCTTGTGAGATACCAAACCCTTAACAGGCTTCTGGACATCTAATACTTCAAGTTCGAAACCATTACCGAGAATCAAACCAGCGTCAGCAGCTTGACCACCGGACTCAGCGTAGAAACTAGTTTCATCAAGAATCACCTCGACTACAGAACCAGCCTCTGCTTTGGAAACTGAGTTACCTTCTTGAATAATTCCTAGAACTTTACCTTCGGCTTCAAGCGATTCATAACCAGAAAATCTTGTAAGCCCAAGAGTTCTAAACTCTCCATAGACACTTAGGTCAGTAGCACCAGACTTCTTGAGCTTTGCATCAGCTTTAGCTCTAGTCTTTTGCTCGAGCATCAGTGCAGTGAATGATTCACGATCAACAGATAAACCGGACTCTTCTGCAATTTCAACTGTCAGATCAATTGGGAAACCGTAGGTGTCGTGAAGCAAGAATGATGTTGCGCCATCGAGTTCACTCTGACCAGCACTCTTAGCGGTTTCAATCGCAGCATCCAGTACCGATGTTCCGGAAACTAGTGTTCGGAGGAATGCTTCTTCCTCTGCTCTAACAGTGGCATCAATTCTTGAGTACTGCTCTTCAAGATCTGGATATGCATCAACCATTGCGTTCTTAGAAGTTTGGAATAGCTTTGCAAATACTGGTTCGTTGACAGCTAGAAGTCTCATTGCACGAACAGTTCTACGCAGCAGTCTTCTCAGCACGTAGCCGCGTCCATCGTTACCAGGGCTTACTCCATCAGAGATAAGCATCAGTGCACTTCGCACGTGGTCTGCAACAACTCTTAGACGAACGTCGTCGTTCTCGTCTGCTCCATAGGTTTTACCAGCAAGTTCAGCAGCAAGGTCTAGAACTGGACGAACTTGATCGATTTCGTAAAGGTTCTCAACTCCTTGCATGAGGAATGCAACGCGCTCTAGACCCATACCTGTGTCGATGTTCTTCTTTGGAAGTTCACCAAGAATCTCAAAGTTCTCTTTGCCACCACCTTGACCGCGCTCGTATTGCATGAACACAAGGTTCCAAATCTCGATGTAACGGTCTTCGTCGGCTTCAGGTCCACCTTCAATACCGTATGAAGGTCCGCGGTCGTAGTAAATTTCGCTGCAAGGTCCAGCTGGGCCAGGTTGACCTGTTGACCAGTAGTTATCTTTCATGCCACGCTTCTGGATTCTCTCCAGAGGGATGTCAGCGACTTCTCTCCAGATCCCGATTGACTCTTCATCATCTTGGAAGACAGTTACCCAGAGAAGTTCTTTATCAAGCCCTAGACCGCCTTCTTCTGTTGAAGACGTTAGGAACTCCCATGCGAATGCGATTGCTTCCTTCTTGAAGTAATCACCGAATGAAAAGTTTCCATTCATCTGGAAGAAGGTTCCGTGACGAGTAGTCTTTCCAACTTCTTCGATGTCTAGAGTTCTAACGCATTTCTGGACGCTTGTTGCTCTTGCGTAGGGCGCAGGAATCAAACCTGTCATGTATGGAATGAATGGCACCATTCCAGCGACGGTAAAAAGAAGAGACGGGTCTTCGCTGATTAGCGAAGCACTCGGAACTACGACGTGATCTTTACTCTCAAAGAACTTGAGCCAGCGTCTTTGGATTTCTGCTGTCTTCAATCTCTACCTCGTACGTTTAGTTGTGGTTGCTGGTTTCTTTGTTGTTCTAGCTGCAGGCTTCTTGGCGGTTGCAGTCTTCGCCTCTTGCTCGCGGTACCCAGTGCTTACGGCGTTCGCAAAGTTCCTAACCTTGCCAGCTGCTTCCTGAAGTGTCTTTTTGGTTTCAGGATTAGATTCGATTTGCTTGGAAATGAAAACCCCAAGCGCAATTCCAGCAATAAGGAAAGTGGATTTGCGCATTGAATTACTTCTTCTTACCTAGAAGACCTGAAACACCGCGAATGATTTCGCCAACTCGTAGAAGTGGGCCACCGATAGTGTCTGTGAGAGTTGAGATCAAACTCGAGAGGTTAGTTGTTGTTTCAACAACGCTGTCAGTGATGACATCGATTTTCTCAAGTTGTTTGTTAGTTGAAGCAGTTGCTTCGGTTAGTTCGTCCAATAAAGGAACTAGGCTGTCGCCTGTTTCACGAATGGTTGCAGATGCAACGTCAACAAGTTTGGCTAGCTTTACGAGCACGATAACAATTGCTGCTACCAGAACTACGAATGCACCAGCACAAATTAGAGACGCTAGATCTGCACCATTCATGAACATGAGCCTTATCTACTAGCGAGCAGCGTAGTACTCAACCACAAGCTGAACTTCACAAGTGATTGGGACTTCGGCACGCTTAGGGCGACGAACTAGAGTTGCCTGAAGCTTGTCTAGCTCAACGCTTAGGTAACCAGGTACTGGAGGAAGAACATCAACGTGTCCTCCTGCTGCAGCAACCTGGAAAGGTTCGGTTGATTCGCTCTTCTCGTGAACGTGGATCATCTGACCAACCTTCACACGAGCTGACGGACGGTCAACTCTTAGACCATCTACCAAGATGTGACGGTGAACAACCATCTGACGAGCCTGAGCCATGGTTCTAGCGAAACCAGAACGTAGCACTAGAGCGTCAAGACGCATTTCTAGAAGCTCTACTAGGTTTTCACCAGTTAGACCCTCTTGACGCTTTGCATCGTTGAAAGTCTTGCGAAGCTGTGCTTCACGGATACCGTACTGTGCGCGTAGACGCTGCTTCTCACGAAGACGGACGGCGAAGTCGCTGTCTGCCTTGCGCTTGGTGCGACCGTGCTGACCTGGAGCGTATGGGCGCTTCTCTAGGTACTTTGCTGCTTTTGGAGTTAGGGCAATACCCAATGCGCGTGACAAACGGGTCTTGCTTCTTGTGCGTGTGGTTTTAGACACGTATTCCTTTCGGGAAATGTATAGGTTTACTAAAAGTTTTGTGCCTGGTGGATCTTGGCTAAATAAGATTCACTCACCGGTTGAACAACTCGCAGCCATGCGTTGTTCAGGTCGGCAACCTCTCAATCTTAGCAGTTCAGGCTAAAACTAGCCAAGGGTTATGGCTTGCGCTTTAGAAAAGGCAAGATGCGGCTGATTCGCTCACTCAGGGTGTTCTCGAAGCCAATGGCCTTAGGAACGTAGTACTTCTTGGAAGCAACATCAGGCACATACTCTTGAGCGGAAATGCCGCCTTCAGTGTCATGCGGGTACTCGTAGCCAGGGTCTTTCCCAAGGGCTGCAGACCGTAAGTGTCGTGGAACAGCTGGGGTAAGACCGCTTTCAACATCAGCGATTGCAGTATTTATAGCCTCATAGGCACGGTTGGACTTCGGAGCAAGGGCTAGGTAAATGGTTGTCGAAGCCAATGGAATCCGACCTTCTGGCATACCAATCTGAGCAACCACCTGCATGGCTGCATTTGCAATAACTAAGGCGTTTGGATCTGCAAGCCCAATGTCTTCTGAGGCGAGGATAACTAGCCTTCTGGCGATGAATCTAGGGTCTTCTCCCCCAACAATCATTCTGGCGAGCCAATGGAGCGCTGCATCTGCATCAGAGCCTCTAACTGATTTGATGAAAGCACTGATGATGTCGTAGTGCTGATCACCGGTGGCGTCATACCTGTTCAGAGCCTTGTTCATGGCCGCACTGACGTCATCTAGCTTGATGTCAATGAGTCCTGCTCTGATGACTCGGTTAGCAGCTGTTTCTAGGATTGTGAGCGCTTTTCTGGCATCCCCTCCAGACAAGCTAGCAATTAGCTGCAACACCTCTGGGGAAGCCTGAACCTTAGCGTTGAGACCTTTTTCACTCTCGACTGCTGATTTCAGGAGCGATACGAGGTCAGTCACTTCGATGTTTGTGAGTTCGATGACGGCGGCTCTGGAGAGTATCGCTGAAGTAAGGGCGAAACTCGGGTTCTCGGTTGTTGCACCAATTAGGACTATCTCACCGTCCTCGACAGCTTTGAGGAGAGATTCTTGCTGAACTTTTGAGAATCTATGAATCTCATCGATAAAAACAATTGCCGCATCTTTGCCAGCCTGGATGTCGGTAACAGAAGTTTGCATGGCGGCTCGAAGGTCGGATATGGAGCTGTTGATAGCCGAGACCTCAATGAACCTGCGATCGTTTGACTTTGCCAAAAGACGAGCCAGAGTGGTCTTGCCAGTTCCTGGTGGTCCATAGAAGATCATGGACGGAATGGGCTGGTTAGCGGAGCTCGAGTTCAAGTACTGGGCCAAAACACCAGCTGCTCCAAGCACCTGTGCCTGCCCTACGAACTCCCCAAGTGAGCTAGGCCTCATCCTTGCCGCAAGGGGCATCCCGATGGGAAAATCAAATAGGTCGTCAGTATCCACTATTCAAGGCTAAACCACTCCACCACTGCTCTAAAATCAAACAGGACACAAATTACGGAGGCACAAATTGGCTAAGACCAACAAAAGCACACTAGACGCGGCAAAGAAGAGCCTGCAAGGATTCGAAGCTAAGCAAAACGTCATTGACCACAGAGTAAAGGTCCGTGCACGCGATAACCGCCTAGCAGTGATCATCACTGCTGCAGTAGTTCTTTTCGCATCTGCTTCTCAGTATGTTTATTTCAACTTTGGTCCTGGTGTTCCTCTAACTGCTTGTATCAACTTCACTCAGACACCAATTCCTTCAGTCTCGGGTGAGGCAGCCCCTATTCAAATTCCTGACGCTGCAATTTCAGAGTGCCGTGATTGGAACGGAACTATGACAATCAACAAGGCAAGCCTTGGGATTACACTGCATGGAAAGCTAGCTCCACAGGCGGTGGCAAACTTTGTTCAGCTTGCTAACACCGATGGTTTCTACACAGGCATTAGTTGTCACCGTCTAACCACATCAGGAATATTTGTTCTGCAGTGTGGTGACCCGGCTGGCGATGGCAGTGGTGGCCCAGGATACGCTTTCGGCCCACTAGAGAACACTCCAACCGCAACTGGAAGTGAAGCTCCAACCTATAAGAAGGGTTGGTTGGCAATGGCTCGACAGAGCAATGGAGCAAACACTATGGGAAGCCAATTCTTCATCGTCTATGAAGACTCAAAGATTCCTAATGACGCTGCTGGTGGATACACCGTCTTCGGTGAAATCACATCAGGTCTGTCTGGTCTTGACCCAATCATCAAGGCTGGAACCAAAGACGGCTCTGGTGATGGAAAGCCAAAGGTTAAGACAAACATTTCCACCATTACACTCAAATAGAGATCAGCGAATAGGGAGCAATAAGTGTCAACACTCGAAATCAGTTTCGGAAGAGTCGATGAAACAGGCAACGTGTATGTAGTCGATGCCGGCGTCGAGCGTCTAATTGGGTCCCAACCAGCTATGACCATTGAAGAAGCTGTCGCTTTCTATACCAAGCGCTTCCAAGATCTAGCCGACAACGTGAGAATTCTTGAACAGCGTGCAAAGGCAAAGGCTGACCCTAAGTCAATTGCAAAGTCAGCGGAAAAGTTGATTTCTGATCTTGTCTCTCCTGCTGCTCTCGGTGATCTTGAAGCTCTACGTGTTCGCGTAACAGCAGTAAAAGAATCTCTAGGCGAAGCACTTGCAGAGTCAGCTGCGAAACACGCTGAAGCTGTTGCCGCTGCGGCAGTAGTTCGCGAGGCCATCGTAATTGAAGCTGAAAAGATTTCTGCTCAAGATCCTCAGAAGATCAACTACAAGAACTCAACTGCAAAGATGACTGAACTCTTTACTGCATGGCAAGAGAACCAAAAGTCTTCAATAAAGATTCCTAAAGCTAAGGCCGATGAGCTCTGGCAGAGATTCTCAAAAGCTAGAAACTCGTTTGATGCGCACAAGCGTTCATACTTTGCCGCTGCCGACCAGGCTGCAAAAGCAGGAAAGCAAGCAAAGCTTGATTTAGTTGTCAAAGCTGAAGCTCTAGTTGCTAAAGGTGCAGAGGGCTCCGCTGAGTACAGAGATCTACTTGCTGCTTGGAAGGCACTACCTAAGACAAAGCTAAAGACAGATGACGTCCACTGGGCAAGATTCAAAGCTGCTGGAGACGCAATCTACGCTGCTCGCAGCGAGAAGCTCGCAGCAGATGATGTTGCGTTCAGCGCGAACCTAGAGACAAAGCTTGCACTGCTAACCGAAGCTGAAGCAATTACCGTTGACGGTAACCTTGAGGCTGCAAAGGCCGCAATGAAGTCGATTAACGCTCGTTGGGAGAAAGCTGGCAAGGTTCCTCGCGATCAGATGCGAGCAACTGAAGACAGACTGAAGGCTGTTGAGGCGAAGATCAAGCGTGTTGAAGATGAACTATGGCGTAAGAGCGATCCAGCTACCATCGACAGAACAAACTCTGTTCGAACTCAGCTAGAGGCAGGAATTGCGAAGCTAGAAGCTGAATTGGAAACAGCAAAGGCAACTGGTGATGCTGCAAAGATTGCTAAAGCTCAGGAAGCTCTAGACACCAAGAAGGCTTGGTTGGAAGTAGTACTAGCTAACAGCTAAGTGTTGCTTACTCGATAAACGTCGTAGACGTTATCTATTCGTCTCACAGCATTCAGTAACGAATCCAGTGCCGCTGGGTTACTCATCTCAAAAACAAATCTGCTGAGCGCTACCCTATCGGCTCTAGTCGATACAGATGCAGAAAGAATGTTTACGTGGTGCTCGCTAAGCACTCGGGTAACATCGCTCAACAAGCCACCTCTGTCTAATGCTTCAATCTGAATCTGTACCAGGAACAATGACTTAGCAGTGATGTCCCAGCTGACATCAATCAATCGCTCTGACTGTTCCCTGAGGTCGTCAGCGTTCTTGCAGTCATTTCTGTGAACTGAGACTCCATTTGCTCTAGTGATGAACCCGAGGATGTCATCACCAGGCACAGGTGTGCAGCAGCGAGCTAGCTTCACCATCACATCTGCGTCACCTCGAACCAGGATTCCTGAATCGCCTGTTCTAGTTTTAGTTGCAGGTCTATTTGGAAGTTCAAATACCGGCTCTTCAGCATCTTCATCTGCAGATAGAGCAGCCGCCATCTTCTCAACTACTGATTGCGCCGATATCTGTTTGTCACCAATTGCAGCATAGAGATCTGACGGTTCTGCGAGGCGGAGGTCGCTTGTGATCTTTAGAAGACTGTCAGTAGCAAGAGCTCTTTGTATTGGAAGGTTTTGCTTGCGAAGAGATTTAGCCAGAAGATCTTTACCTCGCTCGATGGCGTCGTCTTTTCGCTCTGCTGAGAACCAGGCCTTGATCTTTGATTTAGCTCTCTGACTCTGAACAAATTGCAACCAGTCTTGACTTGGAGATGCATCCTGAGATTTGGAGGTCAGAATTTCAACGACATCTCCGGAATGTAGTTGAGTTTCTAATGGAACTAATCGGCCATTAACCTTTGCTCCCATAGTCTTATGTCCAATTTCAGTGTGGACGGCGTAAGCGAAGTCAACCGGGGTTGCTCCTGTTGAAAGACCAATTACTCGACCCTTTGGAGTGAAAGCATAAACTTCCTTAGCACCGATTTCGAACCTCAGCGCATCTAAGAACTCGCTAGGGTCAGCCGTCTCATGCTGCCAGTCAGAAAGGTGTTTCAACCAGACGAGGTCGTCCTCAGAGCTGATCTTTCCGTTGCTCCCGATCTCCTTGTATTTCCAGTGGGCTGCAACACCGTATTCTGCACGGTTGTGCATTTCTTGGGTTCTAATCTGAATCTCAACAGGTCGACCATTAGGGCCGATGACTGTTGTGTGAAGCGATTGGTACAAGTTGAACTTGGGCATCGCAATGTAATCCTTAAACCGACCTGGAACTGGATTCCAACGTGCGTGGATCGAGCCAAGAATTGCATAGCAATCCCTCACCTCTGGAACAATTACACGGATTCCTACTAGGTCATAAATGTCATCGAATTCGCGGCCACGAACAACCATCTTTTGGTAGATGGAGTAATACTGCTTAGGCCTTCCTGCAACGCTCCCCTTGATCTTGTTATCTTTAAGGTCTGCGTCGATTGCGCCGATGACGCCCTGTATAAACTCTTCACGTTTAGGCGAACGCTGCCTAACTAGGTTCACAATCTCGTCGTAAACCTTTGGGTAAAGCACAGAAAACGAAATGTCTTCAAGCTCCCATTTGAAAGTTGAGATACCTAGGCGGTGTGCCAATGGAGCGTAAATCTCTAAGGTCTCTTGGGCTTTGTATCTTGCCTTCTCCTCAGGTACGAAACCCCATGTTCTAGCGTTGTGAAGGCGGTCTGCAAGTTTGATGACCAGAACACGGATGTCCTTAGACATGGCAACGACCATCTTGCGAACAGTCTCAGCCTGAGCGTTCTCACCGAACTTGACTTTATCAAGTTTGGTGACTCCATCAACGAGCATTGCAATTTCGTCCCCGAAGTCAACTTTCAACTGATCCAGTGAATAATCTGTGTCTTCGACTGTGTCGTGAAGAAGTGCGGTAGCAAGTCCGGCTGGTCCGATACCAAGATCAGCAAGCAATTGGGCCACTGCCACAGGGTGGGTTATGTATGGGTCACCACTCTTGCGAGTCTGACCCTGATGAGCCTTCTCAGCGACCTGGTAGGCGCGTTCAACTACAGAGAAGTCAAGCTTTGGATGCGATGCCTTAGCAGATTTAATTACGTCCGCGATGCCGGTGCCTTCAACAGGTCTAGTGAAGATTCTAGGGAGCCTATTTCTAAGTGCTGCTAGAGCTCCACCTGAAGAAGTATCAGACATGATTCACCTATTGCCAGTCGAGTAACTATTCATCTGGCTTACTCTGACTATCTAAGCGCGCTTAGCAAGGACCTTTTTAGCGGCCTTTGCATACTTAGCTTCTCCCTCACGAAGGTGTGAGTAGAAGGGAGCTGCGATGAAAATCGTTGAGTAGGTACCAACCACAATTCCAATAAACAACGCTAGAGAGATGTCTCGCATAGTTCCTGCACCAAGAACAAATGCTCCTATAAACAAAATCGCAGCTACAGGAAGAACGGCAACAACAGAAGTATTAATCGAACGAACAAGGGTCTGGTTGATCGCAAGGTTGACTCGTTCAGCAAATGTTGCTGTCTCGCTAAATTCAACTTCAAGCGTGTTCTCGCGTATCTTGTCGAAGACCACAACTGTGTCATAAAGCGAATAACCGAGGATTGTAAGGAAACCGATCACTGCTGCAGGCGTAACTTCAAATCCAAGCGCTCCATAAAGTCCCGCTGTAATAACCAAGTCGTGAAGAAGTGCTAGCAATGCAGCTGCACTCATCTTGACTGTTCGGAAATAAAGAGCCATCAGAATGGCGGCAAGGATAACGAAGGTTATCAAACCTGAGATCGCCTTATTGGTGATGTCCGCTCCCCAGTTAGGGCCGATAAACGATGCATTCACCTGGTCAAACTTTACGTCGAACTCTTTGGCTAAAGCGACACGAACATCCTTGAACTCTGCATCATTTAAAGTTTGAGTCTGAACACGAAGAGTGTCATTACCTAGACGCGCTACGTATACTTCGATACCAGGCATGACGGTATGAACAGCCTCTTCTGCTTTCGATTCAGAAACTGTGCTCGCTGCAGGAACACGATACTCAGAGCCACCTCTGAACTCAATTCCAAAGTTGAATCCACCGCGCGCAGCTGGAATCAATACCGCAAGGACAAGCATCACGGCAGCTATCATGTAAAAGAATTTTCTTCTTCCGATGAAGTTAATAGACTTTTCACCGCTGTAAAGCTGATTTCCGAAGTCGCTAAATTTAGACATTAGTTTGTCTCCTCTTGTGTTGAAGCAGCCTTGCGTTCAGCAATTGTTTGGCGGCGCTCCGCTTCCTTGGAAGACTTCGCAGCCTTACCTGAAGAAACCTGAGGGCCAACTCTAAATTGGCCTCTACCGGTGTATCCGAAACTTGAACTCTCCTTGATTTCAAGGCCGGACCACTTGTGTCCGCTTGAGAAGAACTTGGTTTGAGCCATGAGCCTGAATGCTGGGTAGGTAAAGAGCCAGACAACTGCAAGGTCAATCAGTGTTGTTAGACCAAGAGTGAAGGCGAATCCCTTGACGTTTCCAACGGTAAGAGCAAACAGAGTTCCAGCCGCTAGAAGACTTACTGCATCCGATACAAGGATGGTGCGCTTAGCGCGCTGCCATCCTGACTCAACAGCAACGTTTAGTGGTTTTCCTTCACGTAGCTCGTCTCGAACACGCTCGAAGTAAACGATGAACGAGTCAGCAGTAATACCGATAGCAACGATCAAACCTGCGATACCAGAAAGTGAAAGACGGTAGTCCTGACGCCAGGTTAGAAGAGCAATCATGATGTAAGTAAGAATCGCCGCAATGGTAAGAGATCCCAAGGTTAGAACTGCAAGACCACGGTATTGGAAGATCGAATAACCAACAACCAACAGAAGCCCGATTAGACCCGCTAGAAGTCCGGCCTGAAGCTGCTCAGTACCAAGTGTCGCTGAAATGTCTTCCTGTGACTGCACGGTAAACGAGATCGGCAAAGAACCGTACTTCAGCTTGTCAGCTAAGGTCTTTGCTCCTGGCTGGTCGAAAGATCCAGTGATTTGTGCTGTTCCACCGGTGATAACTGCCTGAGTAGTTGGCGCAGTAATTACGTAGCCGTCGATGGTTACAGCGAATCTGTTGCGTGGTTCAGTTAGAGGGAACAAGCGCTGGGTTACGTTTCCAAACTTCTCTCCACCAGCTGAGTTGAATGTTAGGTTTACAGCCCAGTCGTTTGTAACGGCTCCGTTTGCACCTGTTACAGTTCCTGCCTCGGCGTTTGAAAGATCGCTTCCATTAAGTTCAACAGGACCAAGAATGTACTTTTCACTTAGATCTTCGCTACAGGTAACCAGTGGCTTGTCTTCAGGGTCTACTTGACCAGGCTCACGGAAACCGCCCTTGACGTTGCACTCAAGGTTTTCATATTCCTTTTGCAGCGCTGCAGATACTTGATTTAGGTCGCTCTTATCGGTTGGCCTAGCGGTTGAAGTCTTGATTGGCTTTGAACCATCTTTGCCAACAGTGGTCTTTGTGCCGGCAGAGGCAACGAGAACAGCTCGGAATTCAAGCTTCGCTGAACTCTGAACTAGTTCAAGTGTGTTCTCGTCTGGGGTACCAGGAATAGAGATGACGATGTTGTTACCAGAGGTGTTGATCTGAGATTCGCTAACACCTGTTGAGTCGACACGCTGTCTAATAATTGAAACTGCCTGGCTTACCTGCTCAGGCAAAACTTCCTTACCCTCTTCAACAACAGGGGTCAGAATGATCTGAGTTCCACCGCTTAGGTCAAGCGCTAGGTTTGGAACGAAGGTGGCCTTCTGTTCACCGAATAGTTTGTTCAGACCGATGATGCCAACAATTCCAAACATCAAAATCAGTAACCAAACCAGTGACTTGGTAGCGGCTTTGGTTATTCCGTTTCTTTCAGACAAGATAGTGCCTTCTTTTCTCTACAAACTAATTACTTAGCTGACTTTGTTGTCGAACTCTTTGCTTTTGTTGCTGCTTTAGCTGCTGGTGCTTTCTTTGCAGCAGTTGCGACAGGCTTCTTAGCCGCAACAGGCTTCGCCGCTTCAGCTTTCGTTACAGGCTTAGCGTCCAAACTTGGGGCGTCCACGCTTCTAACCGCTGCCTTCAAGAACTCAATTTTGGTCCCAGGAACTGTTTCAACAATGACTGTGGTGTCGCGGATCTCAGTGATAACTCCAGTGATGCCTCCAAGCATTACAGCCTTAGCACCGACCTTTACTGAGTTTTCCAGCTGCTGAGCAGCGCTCTTGCGGCGACGGTTGCTGAACAAGATGAAAGCAACGAAGGCAGCAACGAGGAAAAGTAGTTCATAACCCATTTTTTTTAGGACCAATCAGCTAGAAATTTGCGATAACTACTCGATTATAGGCGAGAGACTAGTCAAATAAGTCGGGTTCGCCTTTTGGAGGGGTAAGACCGAGGTGTCGATACCCGGCTGCAGTCGCGACTCTCCCCCTTGTTGTTCTGGCAATAAGCCCAGTTCTTAGGAGGAATGGCTCAACAACGCTCTCAATAGTCTCCGGGTCTTCACCAATAGCCACACTGAGAGTGCTAAGCCCCACGGGCTTACCTTCGAACTTCTGGATGAGGGTTGTTAGAACGGCTCTATCGAGGCGATCAAGCCCTAATGGGTCAACTTCATAGAGCTCTAGAGCCTCTGCAACAGTACTTTCAAGCACTTTACCGTCGTGATTCACCAACGCGAAGTCACGAACTCTTCGCAAGAGCCTGTTGGCAATACGAGGTGTTCCTCGGGATCTCGAAGCGATGTGACCAATCGAGATTGCGTCAACCTCTAGCTTCATGAGGTTTGCAGCTCTCGCCACAACCTGCTCTAACTCTTCTGTTGCATAGAAATCTAGGTTGGCGGTGAAGCCGAATCTGTCGCGAAGAGGGTTTGGAAGGAGGCCGCTTCTGGTGGTCGCTCCAATGAGAGTAAATGGATCTAGATCTAAAGAGATGCTCGTAGCTCCAGCACCTTTACCAACCATCACATCAACCCTGAAGTCTTCCATGGCGAGGTAGAGCATTTCTTCAGCAGATCGTGACATCCTGTGGATCTCGTCGATAAAGAGAACTTCGCCTGCTGTTAGAGATGAGAGAACCGCAGCCAAGTCGCCTGCGTGTTGAATTGCTGGGCCGCTTGTCATCCGCAATGGTCGGTCTGAGTCATTAGCGACGATCATCGCAAGTGTTGTCTTACCGAGCCCAGGAGGACCCGCCAACAAAATGTGGTCAGCAGTTCGTTGCTGAATGTTTGCGGCATCAATTAGAAGTTGGATCTGGCTTCTAACCTTCTCCTGCCCAATGAACTCATTTAGTGATTGGGGTCTGATAGCCGCTTCGAAGACGAGTTCGCTCTCATCCGCCCCGCTGTCCATGATTTCATCAGACATCGTTAGACACTCTCCTAGCGTTAGCTAGGTGTGAGAGCGCACCACGAAGTATTTCAGCTTCAGTCATGTTCGGCTCGGCTGCGTCTTCAACGGCCTTCTTAGCTGCACGTTCTGGATAACCGAGCCCGATAAGAGCGGCAACCACATTCGCCTCAGAAGTAGTGGAGGGCTTTGACTCTGAACCGGTGAGGCTTAACTTTCCAGTCAGAGAGAGAACGATGAGTTTCGCTGTCTTTGGACCAATTCCAGAAACTGACCTGAACATCGAGTCATCGGCACCAGCAACAGCCTGAGCTAACCCTTCAACTCCGAGTGTTCCCATAACAGCAAGAGCAGATTTCGGACCGACACCAGAGACGGAGCAGAGCAAATTAAATGCTGCTAGTTCTTCTGCGTTTGAAAAGCCGTAGAGAGATTGAGAGTCTTCTCGAACGATGTGTGCAGTTCTTAGAGAAACCTCTGAACCTACTCGAACATCGAGAGCAAGTTTGGTTGTGACAAAAACGGAATAGCCGACGCCATTAGCGTCAACGATTAGGTCGCCAAGGCCAACATGAGTCACTTTTCCACTGATAGATGCAATCACAGGCTAAGACTAACTTGGGTTTACTTTTGTTTCTTGGAGGAGGCGATAGCCTGACGCCATTTCCTTTGAGCGCTTGTCTCTGTGGAAGAGGATTCGTTAGATACTGAATTCAGATCCCCACGCCAAGCAGAAGTAATTGCAACGGCTAGAGCATCAGCTGCGTCAGCTGGCTTAGGCAGTTCCTTGAGCTTCAATATCTTTTGAACCATCAGCATGACCTGATCCTTTGCCGCTTTACCGCTACCTGTTACAGCAGCCTTTACTTCAGTCGGCGTATAGTAGATCACTGGAACTCCACGCTGTTGACAGAGATAGACGATGATTCCTGAAATCTGTGCAATCCCAATAACAGTGTTTAGATTCTTCTGACTAAAAACTCGCTCAATAGCGACTCGTTCAGGTTTCTGGGTGTCAAGCACTTTGGCAATCTCATCACCGATCAAAGCCAGTCGAGCACTTAGTTCCATTGTTGACGGTGACTGAATAACTCCAACAGCAATGAAATTGACTGCTCTACTTTTATCCTTGCTCACAACACCGTAACCACAACGGGTTAGGCCTGGGTCAATGCCAAGGATTACTTCTGACATTTATTCTGCATCTAGTGCAGCAGCAACCTCTGCGCTCATGTCGAAATTCGAATAAACGTTTTGAACTTCATCAGAATCTTCCAAGGCATCAATTAGCGCTATCACTTTTCTAGCTGTGTCGATATCAGTTTGAACAGGCATGGATGAAATGAACTCAACATCTGCACTCTCATAGTCAATTCCTGCAGACTGCAGTGCAGTTCTAACTGCAACCATCTGACTTGGGTCTGTAGTGATGATGAATTGATCCCCACGGTCTTGAATGTCGTCTACACCAACTTCGAGAACAGCTTCAAGAATTGAATCTTCGTTTGTTGTCTCTGATCTCTCAACGACAATGACACCTTTACGACTGAACTGATATGACACAGAACCAGGGTCAGCCATGGTCCCCCCATTACGAGTAACTGCTAAACGAACATCAGCTGCCGCTCTGTTCTTGTTATCGGTCAAACATTCGATCAAGATTGCGACTCCGTTAGGGCCGTAGCCTTCATACATAATCGTTTGGTAGTCAACTGCGCCACCATCAAGGCCGGCACCGCGCTTGATTGCTCTTTCAATGTTGTCGTTAGGAAGTGAAGACTTTCTACCTTTTTGAACTGCATCGTAAAGAGTTGGGTTTCCGTCAAGATCTGCACCACCCATACGAGCCGCAACTTCGATGTTCTTAATTAGCTTCGCAAATAACTTTGCTCTTCTGCCATCAATAACAGCTTTTTTATGCTTGGTGGTTGCCCATTTGGAATGGCCTGACATTTGTATCTCCTAGGTGCACTTAGACAGGGAAAGTTTAGTTTGTACCAGCAAAATTTGCAGTTTTACACATCTCAACGAAGTACTTGTGAACCTCACTAACCCCTGTGACTTCAGGGTGGAAGCTAATTCCAAGGAGGTTACCTTGCCTAACTCCAACTACTTTGCCATCTTCAAGGGAAGCTAAGACCTGTACTCCAGCTCCGACTTCAGTCACCAGTGGTGCTCTGATAAAAGCCACATTGATCGGATCAGGAACGTCCTCAAAATCGAGAACTGTTTCAAACGAATCGGTCTGCGAACCAAAGGCATTTCTAGAAGTAGTGACGTTCAATCCCCCGAAACTCTCCTGGTCAGCAGGTCCTCCGGTGAATCTATCGGAGAGCATGATTAACCCAGCACAAGTGCCAAATACAGGTAAGCCTGATTGGATGAGTTTCTTGATTGGATCCCTGAGTTCATAAATCTTGCTCAGTTTGTCAATGACTGTGCTTTCGCCACCAGGAATGATTAGTCCGGCAATGCCTGCTAGGTCGGAGGTCTTTCTAACCCGAATGGAAGGAATCCCAAGCTCGGCAAGAACAGCTAGATGCTCTCTGAAATCACCCTGGAGGCACAGAACTCCGATTGGACGCAATTATTACCAGCCGCGATCTGCCAGACGGTGAGGAGCAGGAAGATCAGCGACGTTGATACCAACCATGGCTTCACCCAATCCTCTTGAAACCTGAGCTAGAACATCAGCGTCGTCGTAAGAAGTTGTTGCCTTAACAATTGCTGCCGCACGAGCTGCTGGGTTACCAGACTTGAAGATTCCAGAACCGACGAAGACACCATCAGCACCTAGCTGCATCATTAGAGCAGCATCGGCAGGAGTTGCAACTCCACCAGCTGTAAATAGAACTACTGGAAGTTTTCCAGTTCTAGCAACTTCACGAACTAGTTCGTAAGGAGCCTGGAGTTCCTTAGCTGCAACATAAAGTTCGTCTTCAGTCTTAGCGCTAAGCGCTCTAACTTCACTCAAGATGGTCCTTATGTGCTTGGTAGCTTCTGATACGTCACCTGTGCCAGCTTCACCCTTAGAGCGAATCATTGCAGCACCTTCGGTGATACGACGAAGAGCTTCACCTAGGTTCGTAGCACCACAAACGAATGGGACATTGAATTTCCACTTGTCGATGTGGTTCACATAGTCAGCAGGAGAAAGAACTTCAGACTCGTCGATGTAATCAACCTTCAGTGATTCAAGAATCTGGGCTTCAACAAAGTGTCCAATGCGAGCCTTAGCCATCACCGGGATAGATACCGATGCGATGATC
>Ga0209550_10000707_pt1 | contig 31973 bp, 29 predicted proteins | sample LauGreSuBDMM15SN_2_FD_187567 | JGI IMG/M metagenome (GOLD analysis project Ga0209550, IMG submission 187567) | Freshwater lake microbial communities from Lake Michigan, USA - Su13.BD.MM15.SN (SPAdes) (version 5) | ecosystem: Environmental > Aquatic > Freshwater > Lake | place: Lake Michigan... | reverse complement strand
GCCGGTTCCTGTGCCGGTTCCTGTGCCGGTTCCTGTGCCGGTTCCTGTGCCTGGCGTGTCAATCGGAACCTGAATTATAGAGTCACCAGTTCGTTGTCCAGTTGCCGTCACATTCACGTTAATGAGAAAACTCCATGCAGAAAAAGAAGTTGTACTTGAAAATAAGATAACAGGTGCTATTAATCCAACAGCCAGAGTCTCCAAAATTTTTCTTCTGTATTCATTTTGTCGGAAAACAATGACTGAACATACTATTGTGGCTAACATCAACACAGCCCAAAGGTAGTTCTTCGTGGAAAGTAATCCATAAGAGCCAAGAAAAAGAAGTATATATCCCCTCTTATTCCTCTCGTGTACAAGAAGAGCGAAACCAACTAAAAATGCTGCTATCTCCACAATTATGAAGGACTCTCTCATACCAAGTGTTGTCCAAAGAAATATTGACGGAATGAAATAAAAAACGAAAATGAAATTTCTAGAGATACGGTTTGTTTTTGTCAATTTTTGCCGCATGCTACTTAACAGCAGTATACTCAGCCCACCTAATAGGATTGAAAGAATTCTAATTGACAAAATATCTGAAACTCCAATTAGATTCAAAATTTTAGCAGGGGAATATATGATCCATAAAAAAATCTTTGGTGATGAGAGCCATCCACTGTTAAATTGAGGGTTCGGATTACTTGATCCATAGATATTATTGAATGTGTAGAGATAGCCAGGTTCATCTGGCGCAAGCGCATAAAAACGACCAAGAAGGGCAGCGAAAAAAACATGGACTAAAATATAAAGAGAGATTGGCCAATGTTTCACTAATCTTCCTTGATTCATCGTCTACAATCCCATTAATTTTGCTTGTCGATCAAAATCTCGAATTGAATCTCTAACTTCCTTAAAGCTGCCAATTGCTAAGACTTTCCCTTCTTCAAGATATACTACAAAGTCAGCATTTCGAACTGTTGATAATCGATGCGCAATCATAACTACTGTAGTTTTTCCACGTAAAGCTTGAATGGCCTCGGAAATACTTGCCTCAGTTTCGCCATCCAATGAGCTCGTTGCTTCATCCAGCACAAGCAAGTGAGGTTTTGTAAACATTGCCCGAGCTATCCCAAGCCTCTGCCTTTGCCCACCGCTTATTTTTGCTCCGCGCTCACCTACCGGAGTGTCAACGCCTTGCGGTAAACTCGCTACGAATTCTTCTAAATGCGCAATTCTTAAAGCGCTTGAAATTAACTCATCAGTTGCGGCTAATGCAGGGTAGCCGAGTGCCACGTTTTGACGTATGGTCCCCAATGCAATTACGACATCTTGTGGCACGTAAGAAACGGCACCCGGCCACTTTGCAAATGCTTGCATGGGCGAGAGCCCAGAAATTTCAATTTCTCCCTCATCTGGGGTTAATACACCTAGCAAAATATCGATTATTGTTGTTTTCCCTGCACCTGATGGCCCAACAAAAGCAACAAATGATCCTGCTGGAATGCTTAATGAAAAACCTCTAATCGCCTTGACTGATTTACCTGGGTAAGAAAAGTTAATACCTCTAGCGACTATATCTGCCGTGAACCCCTCATGAGAATCATTAACGTAATCATTATGATTTTCAGTTATCGCCACATCGTCGAGTGATTCAATTAAATCCAGAGTAGGTGCGGCTTGCCCAAGCCCATTACGCATTTGGATTGAGCCCTGCTGAACACGAAGAACCGCAGGTGCGATTCGGCTTCCAGCGGCAAGAAAAATGGCCAATGTGGCAACGGCATGTGAGGAATCTTGCAAGAGAAGCTGAACTCCGCCGATGGCAAGAGCTCCGACTAACACTGCTGTTTCAATAATATATTTGCTGATGAAAGGTAAGAAATTTATCTCAGCCCTCACATCTGCTAAATCCAACCTTAGCTTACCAATTTCACGAGAATAAAAGTCACGCCGATTTCTAACCACAGACTCTCGATATGAAGATAACACTTCTACTATCTTCTCATTACCCTTAATACTCATTTCTGAACTTTTGATACCTAACATTTTTGCGCGAATATTCATGTACTTATTTAGGTAAATTCCAATCAAAATAAAAATACAAAACGTCCCAAAGGCTGTCATAGGATCGACGACTAAAAGTCCAATCGCCATAATGAAAAGTAGTGATAAATCTGCAAAAAGAACAGCGGCAGTTGCTATTACTTGCAATACAATCATCTCCACTCCGGTGGTCAAAGCAAAAAGATTTTCTTGCATACTTTTTGCTTGTACTTTCAATAAACTCTGGCCTAGCAACTTCGAGACTAGATCAGATGAAATTGAAGCTCCTCGCCGACTCATAAAAAAGAGAATTCGTCTTGTAAAAAGAATTGATAGCACCGTGCGGCCAGTAAGTACGAGGACGGCGAAAACTCCTAACAAAGTTGCTTGAATTTGAAATGGCAATTCAGAAATATGAAGAATTCTCAATGCCATACTTACCCGATTTCCTGGGTCTTGCGATTGAAGTCCAGTTATAGATAGCGCACCCAGTAATCCAACAGCTACCACCCCAAGTAAATCCAGAAGCCCCAGCAGTGCCTGGATTGTCGCTACAATAACTAATTTATGGCGGTCTCCTGGAGTTAAGACTTGGAATGAGCGTCCTAAAGTACTTGATTTGAATTTGCTTATAGTCTTTTTCATTCTTTTTTTACCTTAAGCAAATCCATTAGTGTGGGTAAACTCGCATCTTTTGATGACAAAGTCGTTGCTTTAAGGGGCCAGTTAATTCCCAAATCGTCATCGAAAGGATTCACACCAAATTCATCTAAAACTGAAAATTCTGAAGTTAGTAGATAAGCAACTATTGAATTATCTTCAAGGGCAATAAAGCCATGTCCAAGACCTTCTGATAGGAAAATAGCCTCTCCACTGCTAGAACTAAGTTCTACACCAACCCATTTCTTAAAAGTTGGCGAATCGGGACGAATGTCAACAACTACATCCCATATAGTGCCCGAGACACAGGTGACCCATTTTCCTTGCCCCTCTTGTGAAGTACTGAAATGAATTCCCCGAACTACACCCTTATTTGATATTGAGATATTAGCTTGAGCAACTTTAAAGTCACGATTCAGTCTACTTATAACATCACTAGATTTGAACCACTCGCGAAAGATACCTCTCTCATCTTTATGAATCGGAGATCGAGCTAACCAAGCGCCATCAATCTCAAGCTCTACTAATTCCATTGCGCTATTCTCCTACTTCTGTGTCTTTTAGTAGTGCAGGAAATGCCTCCTCAAGAGCGGTTTGCCAGTTTTTCATAGGATTTACACCCTTTAAATTCCAGTTGTCATGCCCTAAAACCGAGTATGCGGGTCTGATTGCTGGACGAGTAAATTCTTCCGAACTAATTGGTTCTACTCTCATAACATTTTGACCTAATAGGGAAAAGACTATTTGAGCCACCTCAAACCATGAAGCTTGGCCACTATTTGTGCCATGATAAATTCCAGGGGTAAGGTTTTTGTCCATCATTGTGTAAATCTGAGAGGCCAAATCGGATGCGGATGTTGGTTGACCAATTTGATCATTTACCACGTTAATTACTTTAGAGTCTTGCAAGGCGATTTTGATCATAGTTTTAACAAAATTTGTACCCCAAGGGCTGTACAGCCAAGCTGTTCGTACAAGATAAGTCCCATGGGCATACGTATCTAAAACAAGTCGCTCGCCGTCAGCTTTAGTCCTGCCGTATGCAGAGACAGGCGACAAAAGAGTATTCTCGCCCCATGGTGAATCTGCTACCCCAGAAAAAACGTAATCCGTCGAGATATGTATCAATTTTGCATCAACACTCGCACAAGCTTCCGCCAAAATTTTAGGGCCCTCTGCATTCACAGCCCAGGCGAGCCTTTCGTGACTTTCTGCTAAATCTACATCGGTCCAAGCCGCTGTGTTCAAGACAATATCAGGCAATTCACGATTGAGGCATTCATTTATTTGGCGTGAGTTTGTTATATCCAAATCAGAATGGTTAAGTGAAATGAAGTCGGAATTATGCTTCTTTAATTCCACAGCCATAGCACGACCAAGTTGTCCGCTTCCACCCGTAATCAGCCACTTCATTTGCTTAATGCACGCCACCATGATTCATTTTCTTGATACCAGCTGATGGTTTCAGCTAGCCCAATTTCCCAACTGATTTCAGGCTTGAAGCCAAGTTCTCTTAAAATCTTAGATGCGTCAACCGAATAACGACTGTCATGACCTAGGCGATCGGAGACATACTTGATGCTTGATTCATCTTTTCCTAGCAAATTCAACAGTTGGTGGGTTAATTCCAAATTTGTAAGCTCCTTTCCACCTCCGATGTTGTATATCTCGCCTGCACGTCCATTGAATAAAACCGACACTATGCCCCGACAATGATCATCAACGTGTAGCCAATCACGGATATTCGAACCGTCGCCATAAATTGGAATTTTTCGGTCATCGATTAGATTAGTGATAAAGAGTGGGATTAATTTTTCTGGATACTGGTTCTGTCCATAATTGTTACTGCATCGAGTAATTCTTACATCCATTTCATATGTCTGGTGATAAGAACGTGCGATAAGGTCAGCCGATGCTTTGGATGCTGCGTAAGGCGAATTAGGACGAAGGGGGTCTGTTTCTGGCCAAGAGCCATTGAGAATAGAGCCGTATACCTCATCAGTTGATACTTGGATAAACTTTTCTACGTTCCCTTGCCGTGCTGCTTCCAGTAATGTTTGAGTCCCTAAAACATTGGTAACTATAAAATCACGGGAACCTGCTATAGACCGATCCACATGAGACTCTGCAGCAAAGTTAATTATCGCATCATGGCGTGAGGCAAGCCGAAGGGTGAGCTCTTGATCGCAAATATCTCCGTGAATAAACTCGAAGCTATTCTTTGGTAATTCAGTAAGGTTTGACAAAGTCCCAGCATAAGTTAGCTTGTCTAGAACCGTGACAGACGAAAATCCAATATAGGTACCGTCAATAACCCGCCGGACAAAATTTGAGCCGATAAAGCCCGCGCCGCCAGTAACCAAAATCTTCAAATTTGGCACCTCTTTTTCTCTAATATGATTGACCTAACCTACAGGTGAAGTACGCTTAATCAAATGAAGGGGATCATTCTTGCCGGTGGAAGTGGCTCACGAATGTGGCCTAGCACCCAAGCTGTTAGCAAGCAGCTTTTCCCGATCTATGACAAACCCCTCATTTATTATCCACTATCGACTTTAATGCTTGCAGGAATCCGTGACATCTTGCTCATCACAACGCCGGATGACAAAAGTGCCTTTCAAAAGCTCCTTGGCACTGGTGAATCCTTGGGTATTTCCATAAGTTACGAGGTGCAGAATTATCCTGAAGGACTGGCTCAGGCCTTCATTATCGGCGAAGAATTCGTCGGATTAGAAAATGTCGCATTAATTCTTGGTGACAATATATTTCATGGGAGTGGTCTAGGGCGCGATTTGGCCAAATATAAAGATTCAAGTGGGGCGATAATTTTCGGATATGAAGTTACTGATGCTCAAAGATATGGAGTAGCTGAAATAGATTCAGCAGGATCTGTACTTTCAATTGAAGAGAAGCCTTTAGCTCCAAAATCAAAGTTAGCGATACCTGGGCTGTATTTTTTTGATAATAGTGTTTGTGCTAAGGCGAAAAAAGTGAAGAAGAGTAAGCGAGGTGAGCTAGAAATCACATCAGTGCTTGAAATGTATCGACAAGAATCAGAACTTAAGTTAAAAATCCTAGCAAGAGGCACGGCATGGATGGATTGTGGGACGGTAGAAAGTTTGAATGATGCATGTAATTACATCCGTGTTATCGAAGAACGGCAAGGGTATAAGATTGGAGCACTTGAAGAGGTAGCGTGGAGAAATCAATGGATTACATCTTCAGAATTATTAAAGCTTGTGTCTTCTTATCAAAAGAGCGAATATGCCGAATATCTTCGACGGCTTATTGCTCAGTATTAAAAGGTAAATCAGCGCGATGAGGGTTGGGTATGTTCCATATTCACAAGATTTGCAGCATCCCGCCGACCGTCGTCGATTGGCAACATGGGCAATTGCAAAGGGTTCTAGCCTCAATGTTGACAACCCGCTTGACAGTGATGTTCTTGTTCTTTCCAATGCAGCTAACTTTGGTTACTGGTTGAAGCGAGCCCAACAGCCTGTAATTCTCGATCTTGTAGATGGCTATCTTGGGGAAAAACCCAGTTTCCTTAGAGATCTGTTGAGGAATACCATCCGAAGCATTCGCGGAACAAGTAGTTTAGGTTGGATTACATATACTAGGCACCTAAAAAGTGCCTGCGCTCTTAGTTCAGCAATAATTGTTGCCTCACCCGAGCAACGAGATTTAGTTCTTCCATTTAATTCCAAGGTTTATGTGATTTTAGACGACCATTCTGAACTTGAAACCAAAAAAGACTTGTCTGACGGTTTAGATATTCCTGACTCATCAAAAGCTGATTTTATTTTTTGGGAGGGATTCGGATATACCCTAAAACATTTTAGATTTTTATCTGAAGTTTTAGATAAAGCACTATTTGAGAATAACTGGGGAATGTACCTTTTAACAGTAAAAAATTTTCCTCGCTGGGGAGGTTATATAGGTAAGGTATCCACTCGCAAATTGATAAAAAAATGGTTTCCATTATCCTCTAACTCAATACAGATTATTCCGTGGTCAGTTAAAAACCTAATTACCTATTCAAGAAAATCTAAGTTCGCAATCATCCCAATTGATGCCGATGATAAATTTGCTACAAGTAAATCTGAAAACAAATTACTTTCCTCGTGGATGCTTGGATTACCAACTATTTATTCAAATATTCCCTCGTACAAAAGAGTGGGGGATTTAACCCAAACTACTTCTATGTGTGTTAGTACTTTAGACTGGCAGGAAATTCTAGGGAATATAATGCCTCCGGACAGTCACAGAATTGAATTTCCAATTCAAGTTAATGACTATTTGATTAAAAATCATTCACATGAATTATTGGTTGAACAATGGGATGAAATCCTTATTAAGTCGCTAAAGGAAAATTGTGTCTGATTTCGACTTAACATATGTGACAGTTGATTCAGTTTGCGAGGGTGTAGGGTCTAGCCAAATTCTTCCTCTCATGCAACGGCTTTCTCAAAATGGTTTAAAGGTGCAATTGATATCCTATGAGAAATCCCGCCCTGAAAGTAGTTTCGAACAAACTCTTAAGGAAATAGGGGTTGATTGGAAGCAATTGAGGTTTCAAAAAGAGCACAAATTTTCCGCAATCTATAGAATCAGCCAACTGGCTCGTTCAATTTCTAATACTAAGCTCATTCATGCAAGAAGTGATATGCCCACTGTATCTGCTGTACTAAGTAAAGAAGGGCCAATACTTTGGGACATTAGAAGTTTATGGTCTGATCAACGATCATTCATTGAGAGCAATCCACTTAAGAAGAAAGCAGCTGAATTAAGTCGAGGCTTTGAGTGGCTCGCCAGTAAGAATTCGACGGCTATATCTACACTTACCCACCAAGTCGTACCGTTATTGGAAGAAAGATATCCCAACCTCCCCAAACTTCGAATTGTCGTACCTACGGTTGTTGATTTAGACAGATTTAGACTTTCGAGAGAACTGCCCTCTAAAGTTTTAGGACTCTATTCTGGAACATTTAATCGATATTATGACCTGAATTTGAGTAAGAAATTCACGGGCTTTCTAAATTTAATTGTGCCTACAGAGGTTCATTGGGCTAAACCAAAAGAGTCACCGCAAGAATATTTAGGAGTTGGCGAAGCACGTATATTTGAATCAACGCAACAATCAATGGCGAATATTTTAAAAGATTACAGCTTCGGGCTATCAGTGTGCAGATTGGACGCAGGCCCCTCCTTAAAGGCGGCAATGCCCACGAAAATTGCTGAATTCCTTGCTACCGGAAGACCTGTTGTTGTAAACAAAGGACTTGGGGATTTTGATGAATATCTTACAGAGTTTAATGCTGGGGTAATTCTCGATGGTTCAGAGAGCAACTTGCGCAATATGGCTCATAATCTTGCTGAAATTCTTGCTGATCCTGAGACCCCGATGCGCTGCCGTGCATTAGCAGAGAAGTATTTTGATGTAGATAACGGTGCTCAAAAATATCTTGATTTGTACCCTAAAATACTCCGTAAAACTCAATAGATTTCCGATAGAAATATCAAAAACTTTGAAGGCAACAATATACTCATAAACATTGTTATAGATTTTGATACTTGCCAATTTTTCAAAAATGCCTTTCCAAATGCACTTTGAAAGCGAGAAATTGCAATTCGCTGTTGCACAAATCCCAGTGGTTCTCCTAAATCTGTGAGCATCTTTATGAATGCCCTCAAATTGCCTTGGTAATAATCATTTAATGATCCAGCGCTCAAGCTTCTCGAATGCTCACGGTGCCAAACAAGAGCCTCATCATAAAAATCGAATTCCGTCAGAAGTGAACATCGGCGATAAAAGTCATAGTCTTCGGCAGCCCTTAATAAAGCAGTATCCCAATCGCCAACTTGTTTTGCAAGACTATACGTCATTAATACACTACTCGGTGCAAAAGGCGTCCTAGCAGGTTCATTCTGGAAAATACTTTTAAAATCACCTGACCGAGATTCTGTAGAAATTGCTTCCTGACGACTTTCTGCATTAAACAATTGCATACGGCAATAAATGAGTTTGTTTTTAGACTTCTCTAGTGCGGAAATCTGCTTGCTTAGTTTGGTCGGCTCCCAATAATCATCGGCATCCAAATAAGCGATATAGAAGCCCTGCGCTTCCAAAAAACCTGCGTTTCGGGCGGATGAGATGCCTCCATTAGTTTTTCTGACTAATTTCACATTGCCACCAAATTTTCTAATGACTTCAATTGAATTATCTGTGGATCCGTCATCTACTACGATTATTTCTTTAAAGGTGTAGTCCTGTTTAATTGCACTTGCTATGGCTTTATCAATAAATTGTGAGTAGTTGTAGTTCGTTATTATAATACTTACAAGCTGATTCATAATTTGAGTCAATTACTTTCTGGGCTGAGAAAGAATGAAGGTAAACGATTGAACCCAGGATAGTTAAAGGCCTTACCCGGTACTGGATTCACGTTTCGAAAGAAAGGTTCAGGGATGTAGACGGATGTACCATAGCTTTGGGCTAATACTCCTCCCCACCAAGATAGTGTGCTATTTGCAGTAAAAAGCGTTGAAGACCGAGCCATAACTCTTAAACTGCTAATTACATCCAGCTGTTCGGGACCATAAAAACCATCTACATCCTGATTGCCCAAAATTGCCTTTGCACCTAAAACATCATCAGTTACAACTACTCTCGAAGTGGATCGCCTTTCTGGAAGATTGGCGTAATACAGAGAATCTAAAACTCCAACTCGCTCCAGATTCTTAGGAGTCTTGGTATCGCCTTGCCTTATGTGAATGACTTCTGAACCCTCTAACTGTTTTTCTAATTTACTTAACTCGCGATTTTCCAAACAAGTAAGTAACTCGGGTATCAATTCATCTTTAAGCTCATACACCATAGATGAGTTTTGGTAATATCCGAAGTATATTTCCGTCGCGCGTAAACCTGGGAGGATGGTAAATGGTTCTAGCAATGTATTTCGCAACCTTTTATTAATTTTTGTTTTTATATTTCTCGGATGTGTTGGATCTTGCAGCACTCTTATGAGTTTATTCCTAGAAAGCTTTACCTTTAAGAAATCTCCATGTTCGCATTTGTAAAGATATCTCTCAAGAGACTCTCGAGTATGATCCAATAAATATGGTTTTTCATAAAAAACGAAATTTACCTTAAAGCCTTTAGCAGCCAAACTGTGACCATAGGCCCATTGAAATAGTTGGTTTCCCATGCCTCCATGAAGCACAACTCCGCAACCTGTCATTTGTCTCATCATTAAATTCTAAAGGCCAACAGGCTAAAAGGATTTCTTTCCGGATGAAATTTCATCGAAAATCCATTGATACGTTTTTTCTATACCAGCTATCAAGGTATATTTTGGCTCCCAGCCGTATATCTCCCGCATCATCGTATTGTCACTAGACCTACCTCGTACTCCTTGAGGAGCGGTTAAGTCATGGTTTCTATTTAGCTTGATCCCGGCGATTTCCTCAACCATGTCCACGAGTTGATTTATTGAAACCATTTCTTCCGACCCCAAATTAATCGGTTCAATACTGTCTTGATTCAGTATCATTTGAGTGCCCTTCACGCAATCATCTATATACATAAAGCTTCTGGTCTGGTGCCCATCACCCCAAATATCTATGTTCTTACCACCTCCAATTTTAGCTTGGACGACTTTTCGACATATGGCAGCCGGCGCCTTCTCACGTCCACCGTCGTAAGTTCCATAGGGTCCATATACATTATGAAATCGAGCGATTCTTGTTTTTAGTCCGAAATCTTCTCTAAAGTGGCGACACATTCGTTCTGAAAATAGTTTTTCCCAACCATAACCATCCTCAGGCATTGCTGGATAAGCATCCTCTTCCTTAAGGGGAGCAATATCTGTTCTAGTTTGTTTAAGGGCCGAATATACACAAGCTGATGAACTAAAAAAGAAGCGCTCAATACCTTTTTCCCTCGCTGCCATGAGTAAATGCGTGTTAATTAAAACACTCAACATGCATTCGGCTTTATGTGCTTCAATAAAACCCATTCCACCCATATCAGCTGCAAGATTGTAGACAATATCAGTGCCATCTACAGAGGTTCTACAGTTGGTCAAATCATTAAGGTCTAGAACTAAATTTTCAACATTTTGGTGAACTTGGTACCAATTACTTAAGGGCTTTTTGTCAACGGCTTTTACGGAATAACCTTCATTGATTAGGCTCGCAACCAAATGCCCACCAATAAAGCCCCCCGCACCTGCTACTAGTATTCTATTCATCACTTAAGTCTACCTCTTTCAAAAATGTACCTGGTTCGAATTCCCATGACCCCACACTATGAGTTGATTCTTCATACCTGTTTTTGGTTGTTCACTATAAATTGAGGCACCTGGTATGCGCGAAGCAAACTCTTCAGCATTCATGCTGCCCCATTCTGGTGGTGTTATGTCATTGTAAATAACATAACCTCTTTTTGCCTTGCTAACATAATTTCGAAAGTATTGCTCTTGAACGTCCCGTTTGAGCTCTGAAAACGCATAGTTACTTATGAAAAGGTCATACATACCCCCCGTATGGCTTTCAATTTCTAGAAGCTTTAGTGGGGCATTCGGGACTCGATCCTCTATATACCTTGAAGCTAATTGCAAAACTGTTGGGATGTCTGCAAGCTCATATTTTGAAATATCGAAACTCTTACAAATTTGTGAGGCTTGACCTCCATAACCAACGCCCACTTCGGCAATTGTAAAATTGTTTAAAGATCCAAAGAAATCAATAAGGTCGCTAAGCACTTTTGCATATCTTAATTGAGTCGGTGAGACTCTACCAATTCCTGGGTACGTGTATCGAAATGGGCTTCCAATGTCATCGGCGAGCAAGTCGACCAATTTTAAACTTAGGTTGTTGGCAGTAATTATCATGTCTAGATACTGTTGTCCCAGGCTACGCGAAACATGCTCCAAAATTTGCTTGTACTGGGAGCAACTACGGAATTTCTCATAGACCGAATTATCCAAACTAGCTACTCCACAAAAGTGACTATATACATACTCATCACTCAGAGATGTCGATTCCACAGTTGCAGTTTTTGTGCTAACTAAAGTTGGAACTCTATATCTCCAGGCTCTACGATTATTCAAGAAGATATCTATTAAAAAATATATTCTGCCTTCTGCAAGATTAGTTCTAAATTCCTTTAAACTTGCCAAGTTTAGTAACATTTGAGGGTCAACTCCCAGCGATTATCCCCGATTTCTATCGATGGGATTATGTTGAATTATATCAGGATTAAAGTCTCGATCTTTTAATGGCGTATCCAATAGGTAATCAAGTCTGGCTAAACTATCAATGCTGGTGCCTAATGTCATCCAAATTCCTTCAGACATTTCCTGATATGGCTTCGGGAAAGAGACCTGATTCCATCGGTTTTGGAGCAAAGTGTATTTATCCCAAACCAAATCAACTAAAGAGGGGTCTAAAACAATGAAATATTTCTTATACATTAAAAGACTGTGGCGAAGAGTAAAATCCAATATCTCCCCCTTACTCCTGAGATATTGTGTAGCTAAAAACACTTCACACATTTCTTTTTTTGCAAATTCGCGCAAATTACTAGCTTCAGTAAATACAAAACCATCTGTGGGAAGTCGGTCATCATGCTTAACACTCCAAAACTCATTTAGCACTTCGAGTAGGCCAAACTGAAAAAAGTCAGATGGTCCATATGGCCGAAACAAAAATGAGCCAAGAGACATCACTGTAATTCTTGATTGATTTTCATCGGACTTGTAATAATCCATTAGTTTTACAAGCGCAAGTGGATCGAACATACACTGATCAGTTCGAGACTTCACGGCATACTTAATTTTTAGTTCTTGTAGTTTTTCTAAACCTACTTTTGTAGAATTTATCTGTAAGTTTATGTTACTAATACCCGAGTTTTCAGGTTTTTTTTGTAAGATAATATGCAAGTTTGAATTTTCAGCTGCAAGTAGCTGTAATTCTCTTACGTCCTCACTATCCCATGTGGATAAAATAATTGGGCTACCTGAAAAATTTGATAAGTACATTTCTATTGTTCGCGTGGTGAAACTATATTCATGGCGAATCGGTCCCTGTAAAATAATGCCAATGTTGGGAGACTTAGCTAACTCATGTAATATAATAGAGGATTTACTCTTGCTAATTGAGAGAAAATTGTGTTGTTTGAATGTAATAATATTCGAAGTATTTCTCCTATAGCTGCCCAAAATCACTTCCGACATTTTTGTAAAAGGAACAAATCTGCTAGGAAGCCATAAATATGCCTTTAACACCTTAATGAGAATTTCCGGGAAAAAGCGTATGTGTCCTCGCATATTTCAGTTACACCTCCAACATTTCATTTCTAAATCGAGATCTTTAGCAATATTTGATATTAAATTGTTACTATACCCACTATGACATTCAACTCTGCCCAAATTAGGCCAAGTGTCTACTGTCACAGAGGCTTCTGGAGAACATTTCCCCAACAAAATTCAGTTGAATCGTTTGATCTAGCGTCTGAGAATGGTTTTTCAATCGAAACTGACATTCGTTTTTTTGAAGGGAGTGCGGTTGTTTGTCATGATCTACCAATTGAGTTAGGACTCTCTAAATTAGATGAGTTATCTGTCTACAGCTCTTCCTTTGCTCTGAATGTGAAGGAAGATGGACTCCAAAATTTTTTTGTCCGCGTTCAACCTTGGATGGAAGCGACTAACTCATTCGTGTTTGACGGCTCAATTCCTGAGATGTTTCGGTATCGGGAGCTAGGCATTAATCACGCACTGCGCCTAAGTGAATATGAAAAGTCGCTTTCTTGGCAAAGTGGCTATATTTGGCTTGATTCATTCCACGACGATTGGTGGCTAAAGGACCAATCAATTTTGAACACTCTCCAAGATTCTCAAATAATTGTTGTATCTCCGGAGTTGCACGGTCGAGATCCACGCTTTGTTTGGGATTTTCTTTCAAATGAACGGTCGATAGGGCGGTTTGATTTCTCAATATGCACCGATAAACCATTGGAGTATCTATCATGGAAATAAAAAATGACATCAAAGCGGTCTTATTTGATATGGATGGAGTCCTTATTGATGCTCGAGATTGGCACTTTCAGGCTCTCAATGAAGCTTTGACTCCATTTGGTTACCAAATTTCTTATCAGAATCACATTTCAAGATTCAATGGACTTTCCACAAATTCGAAATTAAAAATACTAAGCGCAGAATTCAATTTTCCAACCTCACTACATTCAATAGTAAATATCATTAAGCAAGATAGAACCCTAAGAATTGCAGGACAACTTTGCTTTCCAAATGTTAAGCATCAAATTCTTCTTTCCCGCTTAAATCAAAAAGGAATTCTTATAGGTGTTGTAACTAATAGCATTAGAAATAGTGCGGAAGCTCTTCTCAGTTATGCAAATCTTAGCGAATTTTTGAATGTACTCGTAACGAACGAAGATGTTGTAAGACAAAAACCTGATCCAGAATGCTACCTATTAGCATGTAAGAAGTTGGGAATTAGGTCTGATCAAGCGGTTGTTATTGAAGATGGAGAATATGGTGCCAGAGCTGCAACTGAAGCAGGCTGCCAAGTAATTCGAGTTTCAAATCCTGAAGATGTCTCACTTGAATTAATATTGGACTACATGCCAGAACTACTTGGTGCATAAAATGCTATTCCAATCAATTGTTCTTGCTGCAGGAAATCCAGAATCTGATTATAGAAAATGCAATTTTCAGATTGATGAGAATTGTAATTTATTGGAATTTGCTGCACGAGCTTTTGCCTCCGCAAAGAATTCTGTTATTGCATTAAATCCGTATGATTACGAATATTTCATTCACCAAAAACTAGATGGATCTCCCAACTTGGTTAACATTGTGCGGCCTACTCAAGGTGCACTAGCTACCTCTGGAATGTGCCTTGATCTCCTCGCTGAAGATTTGCCAATCGTAGTTTCTGCAATTGATGGAATTTGCCTCGGAATTATGGAAAATTTCTTGGTGAAGATGTCAGAATTGGATGCAGATGGTGGAGTAGTAATCTTTCCGTCAGAAAATTCGAATTATTCATACGTACGAATTAGTCATGGTATCCCAATTGAATTTGCAGAGAAGGTCCGGATAGGCGAAAAAGCTACAGCAGGAATTTTTTATTTTAAGAATAAAACCCTGTTATTAGAAGCAATTGGGTGGGCAATTCTCAATCAAGTAAAGTACGATAATATCTATTATTTATCTTCTGCAATGAATAAATTTCTTTTCGAGGGTAAAAGTGTTGGCCTCTTTGAAACGTCAGAAGATAATTACTATCGTTTCTCAACAAAGGATGCGGCATTGGAATCGCGAGATAGGATGAGGAAAAGCTTTGGATAAATTGAATGTTAATGATTTTTTTGGTGGGTGGTTTATTGGAGATTTTGAGCCCGCAATGTTTAGAAACCAGCACCTTGAGGTAGGGGTAAAGTTTTTTAAGGCTGGCGATACAGAACCATCACATAAACAGATATTAGCAACTGAAATTACAGTAGTTAACGAGGGACAAATTAGAGTTGGAAGACTCCTTCTTCGAGCAGGAGAAATTGTTGTTATCTATCCCGGAGAGTATGCAGATTTTGAAGCTTTAACCAATGGATCACTCACCTGTGTCAAGTTTCCAAGCATTCCAAGTGATAAAGTTTTAGAGTGAATTCGCCAATTCAATTAGTAATTCCTGCAGCGGGGGCTGGCTCGCGTTTTACTGATGTTGGCATAAGTACCCCAAAACCCATGATCCCCGTTGGGGGAATTCCAATGATTTTGTGGGTCATTGGAAATTTTAATCTCAAATCATTCGACACTGTGTACATCATCTGCCAGAAAAATTCTGAAATGCCTAAACTTCTAGAACCCATAGTGTCAAAACTTGCTTTTTCTTTACAATACATTGAAATTGACGGAATCACGTCCGGCCCTGCGAGTACAGTGAGTTTAGCGCTTCCTTTCTTGAGCCCAGAAATTCCAATAATTGTCGCGAATTCAGATCAATATGTCTCTCACGACCTATCCAGTTTTACTGCATCCGTAAGATTTTTGGAAAATGCTGGAACGATTTTGACAATGAATGCTTCCGGCAATAAATGGTCATACATAGGCAGAGATATCGCTGGCAAGATCAGTGAAGTTGTAGAAAAACGCGAAATTTCAAATGAGGCGACAGTTGGTATTTATGCCTGGTCATCCTCAGAATTATTGCGTAAGTCTATTGAATACTTGATATCACAAAAAATCCTGGTCAATAATGAATACTATATTGCCCCATCTTATGCTTTCCTAATCGCCTCAAACCTTGCAATTGGCGTTTTTTCTGTGGGTGATCACGGGACTTCGGTACACGGCCTAGGCACTCCAGAAGATTTAAGGGAATTTACAAGCCACGCTAAATTTGATCAATTTAGAATGAATCTTAGTTTGATTCTTGGAATCTCTCCATAGTTTGAATCTTAAAGGAATGAATTGCTAAGAAGGAAAATCATCTAACCTTACTAGATACTTCATACATTTAAAGCGAACCAAGTTTTAATCACATACTTTGTCATAAGTAAACTCATACTTTTTGACTGAGAGCATTTGATTGAAGTTAGAGACTCATTAGTACTTAGCTACTATTTGCTTGTAATTCACTCGTTTTTTTCCGTCTAGAATTCCAGTGCATAAAAATCCCCAAAGCCCAAAAAAAGAATAGCCAATAAAATGGCTCTGCAAATGCTACTCGATGGCGAATCTGTGTCGGAGTTAATTCTAGCGAAATTGTGAATGATATAGCCATAATTAGAAAGTAATTTCTCAATTGAGATTGGATTGGATTGAGATTTCTCCGTGTAAGGAAATAGATAGCAGCTATGGTTAACGGTACCCATAAGAGTAAGCTGGCAAAGAAAACAGTCGGACTATATGCGCCATAAACTACGTATGGCCTCCAAAGCGCAAAAGGTTTGATGAGTAGTACTCCAAGGCTCTCAAGCGGCTGTGCGAGGCACGATTTAATTCCAAGTTTCCATAGTTCCTGATTTGCAGCGGGAATGTTATATACCTCTTGGTTTGCAAAAATCTCGCCAGACTTTGTTGCTCCATATACCCAGTTGTTAATTCTGGTGTTTTCTGCTTGTGAGATAAAACCTAAGTACTGAGGAACAAAAACTTTACTGCACATCACCTCAGCGTTGTATCCGCCCGCGGGTGATAAAAACACAAAACCTGCATAAAGTTTTGTGAGTATGAATTCATACACTATGAGCAAACTTAAAAAAATGCTAACTGAAAATGAAAGCACTACCTTGTTAACTCGAGCTTTAATCCATTTGTAAAGAATAAAAGTAGCAATCATGGCAAAGGGAAGAATTGAATTTGGCCGGGCAAATACAGAGTAGAATCCTGATAAGGAAAAAAGTAAGATGTGAAGGTTATCTAGGTTTCCGCCTTTCATGACGCGTAAGAATAGAAAAGCCCAATACAAAACAAAAAGTGTAACAATTGGCTCTGTCGTTATATCTGACACAGAGAAAAGAATAAATGGATCAACTGCGTAGAGAACACTGGCGAGCACCCAAAATGGTTTTTTTAGACCGATTTGAAATCCGATGCGTGCAATTAGATATGCGGAAGTTCCATGACAAATGGCGAATAGAATCTTCATGATTACAAAAGATGTAGAATTCGATATCAAAAATGTTAGAGCTATCAGAAAAGAGAAACCTATCCCATGACCTAATGGGTTTGGATTGGACAACATATACGACCAGCCGCGAAGCATTTCTTCTGCCTGCGTCACATAGTCATTTCTTCCATCTGCCTGTAATATCACATATTCAAATCCTCGAAAAAAATCTACGCAAAGCGCTACGCAAAAACCAAAGACTGCTAGAACTTTAAACAAGTGGTTATCAGAACGCCTGGTGAGTTTTAGCATTTTACAATTTTATCCCAACAAATCATTTTGAACTTTCAAGATAGCGCTCTATCTGGGAATTGCAAATGGCGTTAGGGGGTTTCCCTTCCACAATCAAATCTGCCCACCAATCGAGAGTTCTCGAAATAGACTGTTTTTGTGACCAGTGTTGCTGCCAATTAAGAAGCTCGCGGGCTTTAGTCGGGTCTAGGCTCAAGACTATAGACTCTTTCTCATCAGGGAGGTTTTGGAATTCGAGACTAAGTTTATTGCGGAATCTCCTTTCAAATTTCACTTCTTGGCAAACTTCACGAACGGACATGCTTTTATCTAAAGGTCCGAAATTTAGAGATAAGAAGTCTTCTCCATTTAATATTGCTTCAAGTGCCAATAAATATCCATGTAATGGGTCCAAGACATGTTGCCAGGGTCGTATGCTCTCAGGATTACGGATTTGAACTGTTTCGCCTGATATTAGACCTCTAATGAGATCGGGAACTAAACGATTTTTTGACCAATCTCCACCACCTATTACGTTACCGGCGCGGACCGATATAACTCTTGGTCCTCCAGTAATCTTTGCGATTTGTTGCCAGGAAGCGACTGATGCCTCTGTCCCAACCTTACTGCCACTGTAAGGGTCTTTCCCTTCAAGTGGGTCCTGCTCATTGAATGAGCGACCCGAATTGTCATTTCTATAAACTTTGTCAGTCGTAACAACAACAACAGCCTCTACTGATGCAGTTTTAAATGCGGCCTCAAGAACATTCACTGTTCCCATAACATTTGTTTCGAAAGTTTCACGAGGAGTTCTATAAGATTCCAAAACAAGAGGCTGTGCTGCCATGTGTATTACGGCAGAGGGCTCATGTATTGTCATGAAATCAGTCACTGACTTTAAATTCCGGATATCCAGAAACTCTTCTGGGATGAATCCCATCCGACTGGCACGGTCATAAAGTGAATCTTTTTCAGGAGCCAGTGAAAGGCCAATTACAGGAATATTCAGGTGCTGCAGCAGTAAAGTAAGCCAGGTTCCCTTGAATCCCGTGTGGCCCGTGACTAAGACCGGCCCAGGCAACTTTTTAAGCCGCTGGCCTACAACTAAATCCATACCCAAACAGTAGTCTTGGCACATTGAAGTACAAGCATGACGCTATGTTTATGGGCTGAGATTGGGAGTTAATTGAATACTGAAGATTCAAGCTTAATTAGGCAGCTAGTGGCTGCCTCAATGGCTGAGCGTCACCCAAACAAAGAGTTTATCCCTGGCGAAACGCCAGTCCCTGTGACTGGGAAAGTATTCGGGGCAGAAGAGTTAACGGCGGCCGTGGAAGCCAGCCTAGATTTTTGGTTGACGTCAGGTCCTTTCGCTGCAGAGTTTGAGCGACGCTTTGCAATGACGGTGGGAATGCGTCATGCATTTATGGTGAACTCTGGTTCCTCGGCCAACCTGATAGCACTATCTAGTCTGACGAGCTCAAAATTGGGTGCTCGAGCCTTAAAGCCTGGTGATGAAGTTCTAACTGTTGCCGCTGGTTTTCCAACGACAGTAACTCCAATTCTTCAAAATGGTCTTGTGCCAGTCTATGTGGATGTCGATCTTGCGACTTATGTTGCCAATGCTCCAGCCTTGGAGTCTGCAGTAGGTCCGAAAACTAAAGCAATCATGATGGCACATACCTTGGGAAACCCATTCAATCTTGATCTGGTGCAACGAATTGCTAAAGAGCACAATCTTTGGATAATTGAAGATAGTTGTGATGCTCTTGGAGGAACATATCGAGGTAAAAATCTTGGATCATTTGGAGACCTCTCTACTTTTAGTTTTTATCCAGCACATCACATAACTACTGGTGAAGGTGGGGCAGTACTAGCAAAAAAAGTTGCAATGAAACCAATAATTGAATCTTTCCGTGATTGGGGCCGAGATTGCTGGTGCGCCCCTGGGTGTGATAACACATGCTTAAAACGCTATGAATGGAAATTGGGCGAATTACCAGAAGGCTTTGATCATAAATACACTTATTCGCATATTGGATATAACTTAAAATCTGGTGATATTCAAGCTTCCATAGGATTAGCACAGCTGGATCGCCTCGGCCATTTTGTAGAAATTAGGCGGAGAAATTGGAAATACCTCTTTCAAGGTTTGTTGGACTTGGAAGAATTCTTGTTGTTGCCTCAACCAGCTGAAAACAGCGATCCTTCATGGTTCGGTTTTGCACTCACTGTTAAGAAAGCAAGTCCAAAGTCTCGTAATACGATCGTGCAAGAGCTTAATGCGTTGAAGATTGCAACTCGCTTACTTTTTGGTGGTAATTTACTTAGGCAGCCTGCATTTATTGGTACACCACGGCGAGTCTATGGTGAACTCAAAAATACAGATACTGTAATGAACGACACTTTCTGGATAGGTGTGTGGCCAGGACTTACAATTCCAATGCTGGATTACATGATTGAATCAATCCACAAAATATTCGGTGTTAAACAATGAAAGTGATAATTCTTGCTGGTGGATTAGGTACGCGTCTTGCTGAAGAAACTGACGATAAACCGAAGCCAATGGTTTTAATTGATGATAAACCAATACTTTGGCACTTAATGAATATCTTCGCACAGCAAGATATGACGGAGTTTATTGTTGCATTGGGGTATCGAGCCGAAGTTATCCAAAACTGGATTGACAGCTCTCGAGATATTCCTAAATCTTGGAATATTCTGGGTTTGAATACAGGACTTGATACACAGACAGGTGGTCGAATCGCTCAATGCATGAATGTTGTACCTGATGAAACTGTTATGGCTACATATGGAGATGGCTTGGCGAATGTTTCAGTCAAGAAACTATTGAGTTTTCACAAGAGTCACCAGAAACTCGCAACTCTTACTTCGGTTCGCCCACCTGCACGATTTGGTCATCTTCAATCTGAAAATGGGTTGGTGACGCACTTTGGAGAAAAAAACCAGGCTGACGAGGGCTGGATCAATGGTGGTTTTTTCGTCCTAGAACCAGAAGTTTCAAAACTAGTCTTACACGACGGTGAACCATTCGAATCAGGTGCACTCCCACGATTAGTTGAAGCGAGTCAGCTGATGGCTTATCACCACTATGATTTTTGGCAACCCATGGATACCTTAAGAGAAAAACAAGATTTGTCCCGCTTGGCACAAGAAGTGACCCCTCCATGGCTTAAGGGAATTAAAGATTCATAAGATCTTGAGCAATTTCCCTAATCATAGATTCTTGTCCGGCCACTAGTTTTCTCTTACCCATCTCTTGCCAAAGCGCTGTAACATCAACTCCCAATTCATTTGAAATTTGATTAACTTGCGGGGCGTATCCGCTGAATACTCCAGCAAGCCCACTTTCAATACTCGAGCTACTAGCCCTCGGTAGTTTATCTGGGTAGGAGTCCTCTACTAGTTGGCTCATTTTGAGAAATCGAGCTATTTCAAATTGAGAACTTCCTTCTTTTATTGAATACGCCACTATATTTTCAAGTTGAGCATTACCAGCACCCGCACCGAGACCCATTGATGCACCATCAATTAATCCGGCACCTGCGCCGATAGCTGCTGCTGCATTTGCCACAGCAACACCGAGGTTGTTGTGTGCATGGAAACCAATTTCTATATCTAAAGAATTTTTTAGGGCATCCACTCGTTCCTGGACATCCTTTGGGATGAAGTGTCCCGACGAGTCCATTAAAATAACGGCAGATGCCCCATATTGCTGCATTAGTCTGGATTGAGTGATTAAACCGTTGATATCAGTCATGTGACTCATCATGAGAACTCCATGAACACACAAATCCCTATTTGCGAGATACTCAATGTGTTTTTCCGCGGTATTTGCTTCAGTCACGTGGGTTGCAACTCGAAAAATATCCACACCGATGTCTATCGCCGGCATCAAATCACGTTTGATTGTTGCAAATCCTGGAATTGCATGGACGGCTAATTTTGAGTCCTTTAAGCTACTACGGGCTGCAATCAATAAATCTTGATCTGATTCTGCGGATTTACCTACCAAATATGAGGAAGCGCCAAGACCATTCCCATGTCCTACCTCTACAGCCCAAACTCCAGAGCTGTTCGCTCTTTCACAATATTCCCGAACGAATTTTGAGGTTAATGTATGACGCAATGCATGATTACCATCTCGCAAAGTTACGTCGTATAGTAAATTCATTTAGTTGCCTAATTTAACTGAGAATTGGTTAGCATGGCGACGGGCGGTTTCCACTGCTGCAGCATTTATGATGTCAAGATTTCCAGCATAACTAGGTAGTGCGTAACCGGCACCTGTGACTTTAGTAGTAGCAGAAATAAGGCCAGCACTGGTCATATGGGGCTCAACTACTACGTCATAGCCTGGTACGTAACGTTGAATCCTTTTAACTACATGTTGAACTTCTTCTTTAATCAGGTTTAAATTACATGACTCAATTTTCATTTGTACTGTGGTTCTCATCATAATTGGCGGATCAGCAGGATTTAGGACGAGAATTGCCTTAACAGATTCGCACCCTGTAATGAGTTCTGTTAAGTTTTCTGTTGCTTGGATATATTCATCGATATTTCTTCTAGTCGCAGGACCCGCAGACAATGCTGCGATACTTGAGGAGACTTCTACTTCGCTAATCCCAGATGCATGCGCAGCAAAAGCATAAAGTAACGGGGCGGAAGACTGTCCGCCGCAAGTAACCATTGAATAATTCGCAACTAGTTCTTCAATTAATTCAAATTTTTCAATAACATCAATTAATTCTGGTACAAGTGGCTTCCCTATTTTGGAAGGAGTCAGGTCTATTATCCACTTGCCATTCGAGCTTAACAAATTCCAATGTTCTGCATGATCATGGGCTGAGGTTGCATCAAAAGCTCCATCGATATTTTCTAGGATGTCTAGCAAGCCATTGATTCCGTTCGGGATAATATTCTGGACTTTACCTTGAAAATTCTCTAAACCTGGACTATCACTTCTCCGTCCAACTAGAGCCACCACTTCAAAATCTGGATCTCTCAATAATCTTTCACATAAGTCAGTTCCGATATTTCCTGTTCCAAGAATTGCAACTTTAATCCTATTTTTTTGCATAGGGAATTCCGCGAGCTCGATATGAATTTTCATGGGCTTGATAACCAAGGAATTTCTCGAGTTCATTGAGTGGGAGTAGCGGGTCAAGATCCTCTAAAGGTGGGGAAACAAGAGTCCCATCTTCCTGCTTGCTAGTTGAAAGTCGCGGTAAATACTTCTGAGATGGTGACATTAGAATCTCGACCAATACTGGTGCAGAATTTTGCAACAAAAGTGGTAACTTGTCATGCATATCTGATTCATTTTCAATACGGACATACTGCAAACCGAATGCTTCTGCGATTATTTCAAAACTTGGGAAGCTGATGCCAGAATCAACTCCAGAACCTGACATACGGCCCTCAAATAAATTCTGTTGGGAAATCTTAATCATGGAGTATCCATCATTATTGAAAATAAATAATTTAAGTGGGATCCGATGCTCTCTCACAACTTGTAACTCCTGCAAGTTGAACATAATTCCACCATCCGTATTGAGACAAACTAGCTGGCGATTCGGCGCTGCAAAATGTGCTCCTATCGCCCCAGGTAATCCAAACCCCATTTCTCCTAGTCCTTGAGATGTAAATAGCCTTTGCTTACTGCGCGGCGCGAATGCATAATGGCCAGAGAGTAACCCTGCGCCAACATCTGTAACAACAACTGCGTTGTCATCCAATACTGTATTTAAATAATCTATCACTTGGGCCGAGTGCACAACATCATATGACTCATGTGGAGTTGGTCCTACTTGAGCAAGCCTTGGCAGCTTTGTCCAAATCTGATTAATATCATCGATCCATTCGCGCCATTTTTTCTTATTTGTAGTGGAAATGTCTACAAGATTAGTTCTCAAGAGAAAATCTAAAGTTGAGCAGTTTAGGATGTGCCAATTGGTATCTTTGAATTTATCACATTCTGTTGGATCGATTTCAATAATCCATTTTGTGGCACTTCGGCCAAAATCTGATTTATCGTAACCAATTTGTGGAATAGCGAGCCGTGTTCCGAGGCAAATGATTAAATCGGCCTTTTGAAGCAAAATATTGGCCGCTCTATCACCATAGATTCCAATTCGACCCATATTTAATTTATGGTCTGACGGTAGCAAATCTGCGGCAGACCAAGATAAGCAGAATGGAATTTCAAGCACAGAAATTATCTCCTGCAGTTTGGCGAGTTCATTTGTACCTCGACAGCCATTTCCAAGATATAGCAATGGTCTTTCTGCAGATGCAACATCTCGACGCAGGGCCTCGATCTCTACCTTAGAGATTTCTGTACCGGGCTGAAGTAGATTGTAGTTAGTTTTCAGTGGAACTGAATCTGTTGCAGCTATATCTACTTTACGTCTTTGTAAATCCAGAGGAAAATCCACAAATGATGGCCCCATTCGGCCGGAAATACTTGAGTTCCAAGCTAAATCAAATTCACTCTTGATTCTATATACATCTTTGATGCGAACCGCGAACTTCGTCACTGGTTTCATAACTTCCACCGAATCAAAGCCTTGCACGCCATAAGCCCTAAGGTTTGAGTGATTTTCGCAGTGAAAAGAACTTTCATTTCCAGAAATTACTATCACAGGGATTGAATCGAGATACGCACTTAAAATACCCGTTAAAGTGTTGGCTGCTCCTCCGCCAGTGGTAACCAACACGACTCCCGGCTTACCTGAAATTCTAGAATAACCTTGTGCCTCCATTACAGCGGCTTGTTCGTGGTGAGAATATATGAGCTGAATGGATCCTTCTCGCATAATCGCATCTATGACCGCTAAATTACCTGCACCAGAAATGCAGAAAACAACATCGACATTGTGTTCTTTGAAACACGCAATTAGCTGATCAGCTCCATTGTACTTTTCTCTATCCAACATCCTATTAGAAGCCCATTCTCTATATATCTGCACTGATTGTATAATTTAAGTTTGCCATATTACCCCCCGCTTATCTAGTACAAATTGAATGAATTCTTCTGCCCTTCAATCGCTTTGAATCCAACAAAGTGAGTTCCAAAACTGGGCTTGAAACTACACGTTCTGTGCCTTTATCCAAGCTAGGGTTTTGTCGATAGATTCCTCGAGATTGATTTCTTGTCGCCAGCCTAAACTCTTTAAGCGATTTGTGTCTGGGATAATTACATGGTTTGGAGAATGCGTGTAATTATCAGCTGAAACAACCATTTCAGTCTCTCCAAAAAGTCCTGCTTGAGTTGAGATTTGTGTTGCAAAATCCAATATTGTAAATGGTTTTTCACTTCCAATATTTATTGGATTCGTGTGTTTGTCTTGAAGTAAAATCTGTAGAAGTCCCACGACTGCGTCAAGAGAGTATAGAAAAGTTCTGACATCTCCGCCTGCCGACTTCAAAATAGGTTTTTTCCCTTCCGCTGACTGCCATAAAAAATCTGCAAATGATCTACCGTCATTCTTTCTTACACCTGGTCCAAACGTATGAAATAGTCGACCTACACGAAATTCTGCACCATGTGCAACGCACAATTCTCTCCCTCTTAGTTCACCCTCGATTTTAGCTAATGCGTAAGCCGAGCGAGACAAGTTCGCGTCAATTGCACCCAGGTAGTTTTCTGGAACTGGGATGGGGGCATCTGCCCCATAAACCTCACCAGATGAAATAAACAGAGCTCTCTCTGTGGCGCTGGTTATTAGTTTTGAAAATGCGTTTACATTTATTGACCATAAAACTTCTGGTGAAAAAAATTTTGTGGGGCTTGCAGGGCTTGCAGCATGAATTAAGAATTCAAATCCACCCAGCTCGTGAGAATCTAATAACTTTTTTTCGTGAAAAACTAAGAATTTGAAACTTTGAAGATGTTTTAAGCTTGAAAAATCTCCCGAGCCCGAGATCACACGAATTTCTCGTGGGAAGATTTTTTGCACTTCAAGACCTTTGCAGAGTGACTCAACAAGGTAAGAACCCACCATCCCCGTGCCACCTGTGATTAATACTCTTTTTCCCTGAAGCACTCCAAGGTCTAATCGAGAAGCAAAAGATTCAACTTCAGTTGATGATAACAGCATACAAAAACCTAGCAATTCAATCTTTTATAGAATATTTTCACGAACACTCTTCATATTGGAATGATTCCAGCCAATTGAGGACTTTTTCTTCAACATTTAGGAGTTTCCGTAATTCTTATGTCTCTTTGGACAAATCCAATGTGCATTAGCTGCCAACAATTTCCCGAATAACGAAATTAGGTCGAGCCTTAATCTCCTCATAAACAAGTGATAAGTATTGTGCAATTATTCCTAAACAGAGAAAAACCAAACCAAAGCCCAGAAATATGCTCCCAACCAAAATGCCAAATCCTGCAAATGGAACACCATGGAAAATCCATACCATCGAGAATATGAACGTAGTAATAAATGAAATAGAGCTAGTCATTATGCCAAAGATTCCCACAAAATCTAATAGGGAATATGAATTTGCGAGAATCCCCTTCATTGCATAAGAGAAGACATGTCGCGAGTTAGCTTTTGATTTTCCATAGACCCTGGGTGCTCGTGGCAGTGAAATTCCAATAGAGTTATAACCAAGCCAAGATACCAATGCTCGAATAAATCTATTTCTTTCCTCTAATTGAATTAGGTTATCTCGAACCTCACGACTAATTAATCTAAAAGTACTTGAGTTCCTCTGGATTAAACCCTTGGAGAATTTTTCTGCTAATAAGTAGAATAGGGTCGAGTTAAGATTTCTTATTTTGGATACACCTGGGCGAGATTCAACTACTTGATAAACGTGATCGTAACCTTGCTCAAACATTCTCAGAAATATTGATATGTACTCTGGGGGATCTTGTAAATCTGAAGCCATTATTACCACTGCGTCTGCATCAGCATGGCTTAAACCCGCAGTAATCGCTCCTTCAAAGCCAAAATCTCTTGACATTCGCAATCCCACCACCTTGGGATTTTTTTCTGCTAAAGAGTTGATAACCTCCCACGTGTCATCTTTGGAGGCATTCTCAGAGATGATCACTCTCCAGGTGTAGGGTTCATTTTCCATGACTTTTTCGATTGCTTGGACTAAGTGAACAAGATTCTGTGATTCATTTTTCGCAGAAGTTACTATGTCCAAAGTTTTCATAATCACAGTCTATGCGTCTGCAGGCTTTTTTAAGGGTAAGCCCCCTGAGATTCCCCCTTGGTAAGCCGGTATTTTTGAAATTGGAGCAAATAATACATGGGGCCCAAGGGGGCCATTTTCGAAAAACCATTCTGCGGGTGAAGTGATCCTGCAAATTCCAGAGAAGTCATATGAGAGCAAACAAATTGGAACTCTCCACTAAGATTCTTACATGCGAATTCTTGTAACAGGTGGAGCTGGTTTTGTGGGGTCTCACCTATGTGAACGTCTCATAAAAGATGGATACACAGTAGATGTCATAGATGATCTTTCTACTGGCCGAGCTTCAAATCTACAAGTATTACAAGGGTCTCCTCGGTTTTCTCTAACGGAAGGTTCAATTCTAAACTCTGAACTACTTCATTCCCTCATCGAAAGAAGTGACTACGTTTTCCACTTAGCAGCTGCCGTTGGTGTGTTCAATATCGTCAATAATCCATTAGAAAGCTTGATGACAAATATTCGGGGAACAGAAAATGTGCTTGAGTCTGCTCATAAATCAGGTAAACCGGTCTTTATAACAAGTAGCAGTGAAGTTTATGGTAAGAATATTTCCAATTCACTAAAAGAAAGTGATGACAGAATACTAGGTAGCCCTATTACTTTGCGGTGGTCATATAGTGAAGCAAAAGCAATCGATGAGTCGCTCGCATATGCCTACTTTATCGAAAAAGACTTGGAAACAAGAATTGTAAGATTTTTCAATACTGTAGGGCCGCGCCAACTTGGAGCATACGGAATGGTAGTTCCTCGATTCGTGAAGGCGGCGCTTGCAAATGAGCCACTAACTATTTTTGGAAATGGTGATCAAACTAGGTGTTTTGCGCATGTGCATGATGTTGTTGAAGCCGTAATTGCAATTGCATTCTCCAGGGAAACTATTGGTAAAGTCATAAATGTTGGAAATAATGTCGAAATTTCCATAAATGAATTAGCAAAAAAGATAATTAGCGAGACTGGATCAAAGAGTTCAATTGTTTATATGCCATATGAGGAAGCCTACGGTCATGGATTTGAAGATATGGAAAGGCGAGTTCCAAATATTGATTTAATTAAGGAGCTTGTTGGCTGGGCACCTAAACGCAATCTCTCAACAATTATTTCAGATATTTCAGCTGATATGAAAAAGGAATCTTAGAGAGAAGTAACTCCGGTTTGGCCATTGAGCGAATTTGTGCAGTCAAGAATTTGGACTCCGGCTGCGAGTAATTGGTCGAGATTCATTCCTGGCTGTTTTGTAGCCAAGATTGCTACATCGCATTGCCAGCCTAATTCAACAGATTGGGAACCTTGCCAAACAGACACTAAAGGATCGTGCCAGGCAACGACTGCACCCATTGAAAGTAAGTCATTACGCAGTTCAGATACTGGAGTCTCACGGACATCACCCACGCCTGGTTTGTACGCCACACCAAGAATCAAAACTTTTGGGGTTTGAATACTTGAATCTACCAAACTGAGCGCACGTTGAGCAACGTAACGGGGCATTGAATGGTTTATTGAATCAGCGAACTCAACAAATTCGGCTTTACTTCCGTTTTGCCTTGCCCACCAGGTCAGATATAGGGGATCGACTGGAATGCAATGACCACCGACACCAACACCAGGCCTAAATGGCATAAATCCATATGGTTTAGTTGAAGCAGCATCTATAACCTCGTTAACATTAATACTAGCTACTTCACAAATCTTACTGAATTCATTTACGAGGGCGATATTTACTAGTCGAAAAGTATTCTCAAGTAGTTTTGCGGCTTCGGCAACCTCGGGTGTCGAGACTGGAATAACCACGTCACATAAAGATTGATAAAACTCCATTGCCTTTTCTTGAGATTCTAGATCAATCGCTCCAACTAAACGCGGTGTATTCTTCTGATTCCAAATAGGGTCACCGGGATTTACGCGTTCCGGGGCGCTTGCAAAAAACAATTTAGGTGAAGTTGACGGCTTTAAGGAATTAACAAGTGGGATTATCTCTTTACTCAAGGTGCCTGGGTATGAAGTTGATTCGCTTACAATTAAAGTTTCATTAGAAACAAATGGGGCAATTCCAGAAGTCGCATCCCGCAACATTGTCAGATCGGGTTCGCGCATTTCGTTGAGTGGTGTTGGGACACAAATTGTAATGACCGATGCTTGAGAAACAGAGGTGAAATCGCAGGTTGCCCTATAAGAACCTTTTGTAAGTGCGTCCTGAAGTTGTGCATCGGAGATGTCTTCGACTGGACTTGAACCATTATTGATCCGTTCTACCTTGTCCGCAAAACTGTCCACTCCAATCACAGTCCAGCCAGCATTGACTGCGGCCATAGCTAGCGGAAGGCCAACATAGCCTTGGCCGATAATGGCCAATGTGGGCCGTTTTTGTCCGCTCATGGCTGGAATCCTAACTGCAGAGAGGGCTTTTCACGCACACCGCATAATTAGAGTCTTCTCCCGCCTAATGCCGACGATTTAAGAGAAGATTGGCAAATGAACTCAAATGACACGAGCCCCATCAGGGTAATGCGCATCATTGCGCGCATGAATGTCGGGGGTCCAGCGGTTCAAGTCTCGGGACTCATGCGGGGCTTTAATGACACTGAGTTTGATCATCGTCTGTACACAGGATTTTGTGAAACTGACGAAGCTGACTATTTAGATTCTGTTGCAACAGACGTGACAGCTACGCGCATTGATGGATTAGGTAGACGTGTGAGTCTACGTGGAGATATTAGGGCATTTCTCTACTTAGTGAAAGCAATTCATGATTTTAAACCACACATTATTCACACTCATACTGCGAAGGCTGGTTTTTTAGGTCGTATTGCATCGCTAGTCTCTCTCCAAAATTCCTTCCGTGTGCATACTTTTCATGGACATTTGCTCAATGGCTACTTTGGATCATCTAAGAGAATGCTTATAGTAATAGCAGAAAAATTCTTAGCTCTCATCACTCAGCAACTTTTAGCTGTAGGAGATAAGGTGCGACAAGACTTATTGGAAGCAGGAATTGGTTCCAAGGAAAAATTTGGGTTGATGCCACCGGGTTTAAAGATTAATGAATTGCCATCTAAAACTGAGTCTCAGGAATTTTTCGGACTCCAGAAAGAGCGACTGCAATGTGCGTTCATAGGGCGCGTAACACAAATCAAGCGTCCAGATCGTTTTCTTGACGTTGTAGGTGAAATCAAAAAACGCAAAATTGATTTAGATTTCTTTATCGCAGGGGATGGTGAGTTATTAGATATATGCCGAGAAAGAATTACGCTTCAGGATCTACCCATCAAGGTTCTTGGTTGGCAGAGTAATATAGAAAAAGTCCTATCGGCAGCCGATATTGTTATGCTAACTAGTGATAACGAAGGAACCCCTCTGAGTTTAATACAAGCCGGGATGGCGGGACTTCCTGTGGTCACAACAAATGTGGGTTCAGTCCCTGAAATTGTCATAAACAATGTAACTGGGGTAATCACTGAACTAGATGTTCAAAAAATAGCTGATGCTCTTGAAAAACTGGCCATTAACGAGGACTTGCGTAGGCAACTTGGTATTGCAGCTCAAGAGTTTACTTTGGCAAATTTTGGAGCTCAACGCTTAGTTAATGACCATCAGAATCTATACAAGAAACTGTTAGCTAGTCGAGCCAAGTCCTAGCCCATAGTTCGAGCATCAACATTGGCCACAGGAGATTGTCTTTATCTTCACCTGCCATGTGTATATCAAGTACATTTCTTACTTCAGTTGAATTAAACCAGCCGCGCTGCGTCGCGGTTGTATCGGTAAGTGTATCAACAACCATCTCTCTCATTCCGGTCCGCAACCACTCTGCTCGTGGAATACCAAAACCCATTTTTGGTCTATCAATTAGCTCTGCAGGAACTAGTGAGCGTGCTACATCTTTAAGAATATGTTTTGTCTCAAAACCTCTGATCTTATATTTACGAGGAAGAGAAACACCCCACTCTACAACATTCACATCAAGCATAGGCGAGCGAAGTTCTAGGCTGTTTGCCATTGTTGCTATATCAACCTTAACTAATAAGTCCCCAGGTAGATAAGCCCCAAGATCTGAACGAATCATCCGATCAAAAGAAGTTAAGTCACCTAGTTCAAATTGATTAATGAAGGTGGATTCGGAACTATTCGAATAGACAGTGGGACTAAGAAGAGAAATTAGATCATGCGGTTGGGTTAATGAAAGAATTGAGCTATATCTAGATCCGAGTGATTTTTTCGGAGAGAGTTGCGAACCCACTCGATTGATTTTTCGAGAATTACCAAGTGACTTCTTGCCACTAAAACTCAATCCTTTACGAGCTAATCCCAAAAATGGATTGAGTTTTTGCATGACAGGTGTAGCCAAATAGCGGTCGTATCCTCCAAAAACTTCATCGCCACCATCACCTCCAAGTGCCACTATCAAATTTTCTCGAGCGAATTTAGCCAATAAGTATGTTGGAACAATCGAAGAATCTGCGAAAGGTTGATCTAAAACGTGGGAGATTTTCTCAATAACCAAGGCAGGGTCTGGGCGCAATATCTCTTCATGATGGTTAGTCCCTAGATAGTTTGCTACCTGCCTAGCATGATGGGCTTCGTTAAAAGCCTCACTATGGAAGCCAATTGAATAAGTCTGGACTTTCTCTTTCATTAGCTTGGCCATATAGGCAGTCACAACCGTTGAGTCATAACCACCACTCAAGAATGAACCAAGTGGGCGTTCAGATATTAGGCGGCGCGATACTGCTGCCTCAATTAGCTCTTTAGTAACTTCAAGAGCATCTTCATAAGAGATATCAATTTTAGAATCAAAATCGGCAGTCCAGTAGGTAGCAGTAGTGGTTTTGCCATCACGCCAAGTTGTCACACTTGCTGGTGGGACTTGGTGTATTTCGTTGAATGCAGAGTTTGGAGAGTTGATGTAGCCATACTGCATCACCTCAGAAATCATGTCGGTTCTAAGAGTTCTATCTGGACGGGCCAACATAAGTGCACGTACCTCAGATGCAAAGAAGAGAGTTCCATCATTTAATTGCGAAATCCATAACGGTTTCTTGCCCATTCGATCACGAATCAGGTGTAGTGAATTATCTCGTGAATCGTGGATTGCAATTGCAAACATGCCATTCAGTTTATTG